>OLRF01001890.1_pt1 | contig 19975 bp, 22 predicted proteins | sample 1672061 | NCBI WGS metagenome assembly OLRF01 (sample SAMEA3136641, study PRJEB25190) | human gut metagenome | reverse complement strand
GCAGCCTGGAAAAGCCCGTTTATAAAGAGAAGCTGCGTCTGCGCAGCTATGGGGTGCCGGGCGACGGGGACAACGTGTTTCTGGAAGTGAAGAAAAAGGTGCAGGGTGTGGTGTATAAACGCCGCATCTGCCTGCCGCTGGCGCGCGCGATGGACTGCCTGGCGCAGGAATCCATCCCCGCCGCCGGCGGGCAGATCGGGCGGGAGATCGCCTACATGCTGCGCCGCTACCGGCTGCGGCCCGCCGTGCTTCTGGCCTATGACCGCACCGCCTACACGGAGCTGGAGCCCAGCCCGAATCGGCTGCGCATCACCATCGACCGCGATATCCGCAGCCGGCAGACGGATCTGGACCTGCGCCTGGGGGCGGCGGGAGAATCGCTGCTCGCGCCCGGCATGCGTCTGATGGAAATCAAGACCGCGCACGCCATCCCGCTGTGGCTGTGCGCTGCGCTGGATCAAAACGAGATCCGTCCCACATCGTTTTCCAAATACGGCCGCGTGTATGAGGCCCGCATGCGCGCGGGGCAGGCCCGCGCCATGCGCCCCGCCGCCGTGAAAGGAGGTGTTTGCGATGCTGTCTGCCATGTTTGACGTCAATCAGGGCCTGTCCATCGGCAGCATGCTGGCGCTGATGCTCTGCGCCGCCGCCTGCGGCCTGCTCATCGCTATCACCGCCATGCTTACGGGCCAGTGCAGCAGGGGGTTTGCCGCCTCGCTGGTCACGCTGCCCGTGGTGGTGCAGGCCGTCATCCTCATGGTCAACGGAAACGTCGGCACGGGTGTGGCGGTGCTGGGCGCATTCAGCCTGGTGCGCTTCCGCTCTGCCCCTGGCTCCGCCCGGGAGATCGGGGCCATCTTCGCCGCCATGGGGGCGGGGCTGATGGCGGGCATGGGCTATCTGGGCTATGCCGCGCTCTTTGCCCTGATCCTGGGCGGGATCACCATGGCTTACCACGCCCTGGGCTTTGGCGGCGGAAACGCAGCCCTGCGCTGCCGCACCCTGCACATCACCATTCCGGAGGATCTGGACTACACCGGCGTCTTTGACCCGATTTTGGCACAGTATGCCACCAAGTCTGAGTTGAAGCAGGTCAAGACCACCAACATGGGCAGTCTCTTCAAGCTGACCTACGACCTGACCCTCCGGGATGGAGGGCAGGAGAAGGCCTTGATCGACACCCTGCGCCAGCGCAATGGAAATCTGGAGATATCCCTGTGCCAGCAGGAGACCGAACCGGCCGGACTATGAACAGGAGGAATCCTATGAGACGAATCGCTATGCCCCTGCTGCTGAGCCTTTCGCTGCTGCTCAGCGGCTGCCAGAACACAGACACAGCTTCTGCCAGTAGCACCCCCGCATCGGCTGACACAGAGCCGGTGTCTGTCATTGATACGTCGGCCCTGTTCAGCGACCGGGATCTGGACGGCAGCTATGATGAGAGCGCCGCTGTCCCCATCCAGCTGACGGGAGAGACCGCTGCCTGCGCTTCCGACGCTGTCTCCATTGATGGTGCCCGGATCACCCTGCTGGATGAGGGGACCGATCTGGTATCCGGCACCCTAACAGACGGACAGATCGTGGTGGACGCCGATGATACGGACAAGGTCCAGATCGTCCTGGCCGGCACGGATATCACCTGCGCTGACTCCGCCGCCATCTATTCCAAAAACGCCGACAAGGTGTTCCTCACCCTGGCAGAGGGGACGGAAAATACCCTGAGCAACGGCGGCAGCTATACCGCCATCGACGAGAACAACATTGATGCCGTGGTGTTCTCTAAAACCGACCTGACCCTCAATGGCTCCGGCAGTCTGACCATTGACGCCCAGGCAGGCCACGGGGTGGTGTCCAAGGACGAGCTGACTGTTACAGGCGGCAGCTACACCGTCACCGCCGCCGAGCACGGCATGACAGGCAAGGACAGCTTGGCCGTGGCGGGCGGCACATTTACCATCACCTCCGGTAAGGACGGTCTCCACGCTGAAAACGCCGATGACTCCTCTCTGGGATTTTTGTATGTGGCGGATGGCGAATTTACCATTGCCGCCCAAGGAGATGCCGTCAGCGCCAGCGGAGCTTTGCAGGTGGACGGCGGAACCTTTGATCTGACCACCGGAGAGGGCAGTGCCTCGGTCACCATGCCCGCTGAGGAGAGTTTTGCCCCCGGCGGCATGGGAGGAGGTCCGGGCGGTCAGAACGGGGCGCGGCCCCACGGCGGCCCATCCGCCGAGAGCGGGACACCGCCTGAGCGGGCGGACAGCAGCGACGGCGGCCAGCCTCCGGAGTTCCCCACCCAGCCGGCAGGAGAGGAACCGGCCTCTGCCGCAGAAACAGAGGAAGTGACAGACACCGCGGAGGACACCGTCAGCCAGAAGGGTGTAAAGGCGGAGGGCGCTCTGACCATCAATGGCGGTACATTCACCGTGGACAGTGCGGATGACTGCATCCACAGCGGCGGAGATCTGACCGTCACCGGCGGGATCTTCACCCTTTCCAGCGGAGACGACGCCGTCCACTCTGACGGTGCGGTGACCATTCAGGCCGGAGAATTTTCCATCCCCTACTGCTATGAGGGCGTCGAGGGCCTGTCCGTCACCGTGGAGGACGGGACCTTCGAGATCACCGCTTACGATGACGGCTTCAACGCCGCCGGCGGCGCGGACAGCTCAGGCTTCGGCGGCAGAGGAGACCCATTTGCCGCCAGCGCGGACAGCTTTATCACCATCAACGGCGGGACCATCACCATCGTGGCGGATGGGGACTGCCTGGACTCCAACGGGGACCTCACCATCAACAGCGGGACGCTGGACCTCACCTGCAATGGAAACGGAAACACCGCGCTGGATTGCAGCGGCAGCTATACCAACAACGGCGGGTCGGTGACCACCAACGACGGCTCCGAGTCCAATCCCGGCGGAATGGGCGGCGGACGGCCTGGCGGGAAACAGGCTCCTTCCGCCCCGGAAGTGCCCGTTTCCTGAGCGGGATCTGTCTGGAATAGATGGCTTCCCATAAAGCAGCTCCGCCATCAAACACATCTTTCTTATTTTTTGCAGAGTCTCGTTGGAAATTCCCAACGAGACTCTGCTGTCGTTTCACGGATTGACTGATTTTTACCGTATCGCGTCCTTCATGGTTTTGACATACGCACCGATGCAGCCAGGGGCATCCTTCCCGTGCTGTTCCAGCAGCTTGACGATGGCAGAGCCGACAATCACGCCATCGGCGAGCTCTGCCATCCGCTTGGCCTGTTCCGGCGTGGAGATTCCAAAGCCGATGGCGGCTGGGATATGGGTGTTCTGCCGCACAGTCTCCATCATGGAGGCCAGATCCGTTTTGATCTCGCTTCTGGCTCCGGTGACGCCCAGGGAGGACACCACATAGAGAAACCCATCCGCCTCTCTGGCGATCATGGCGATTCGGTCCTTGGAGGTAGGTGCGATGAGGGAGATCAGCTCCACCCCGTACCGCCTGCAAACCGGCAGGAATTCCTCCTTCTCCTCAAAGGGCAGATCGGGGAGGATCAGTCCGTCGATCCCCGTCTCCCGGCAGGCGGAGAAAAAGCGCTCCGCTCCATAGGAGAACACTACATTGGCGTAGGTCATAAAAGCCAGAGGTATCGTTACATCCCGGCGCAGGTCCCGCACCAGTCCGAAGATCTGGTCTGTGGTGACCCCGCCCTGCAAGGCCCGGAGGTTAGCCCCCTGGATCACCGGCCCCTCGGCGGTGGGGTCGGAGAAGGGAATGCCCAGCTCGATGAGGTCCGCGCCGTTTTCCACTGCGGCCCGGACGGCGGCGGCGGTGGTCTCCAGATTCGGGTCGCCGCAGGTAATAAACGGGATAAATGCCTTTCCGCGGGCAAATGCCTGTGCGATCTTACTCATGGAGATCCTCCCCTCTGTATCGGGCGATGGCGGCGCAGTCCTTGTCGCCCCGGCCTGAAATAGTGATGACGATGATCTGCTCCCGCTCCATAGTGGGAGCAAGCTTTATGGCATGGGCCACGGCGTGGGCCGACTCAATGGCGGGGATGATACCCTCCGTCCGGGCCAGATACTCGAAGGCGTTGACCGCCTCCTCGTCAGTGACCGGGACATATTCCGCCCGGCCGATGTCATGGAGGTGGGCGTGTTCCGGGCCGATGCCCGGGTAGTCCAGTCCGGCGGAGATGGAGTAGACCGGGGCGATCTGGCCGTACTGGTCCTGACAGAAGTAGGACTTCATCCCGTGGAAGATGCCCAGCTTCCCGGTGGCGATGGTGGCCGCCGTCTCCGGGGTATCCGCCCCCCGGCCGGCCGCCTCGCAGCCGATCAGCCGGACCTGTTCGTCCCCGATAAAGTGATAGAAGCTGCCGATGGCATTGGAACCGCCTCCCACACAGGCGAGCACCGCGTCGGGCAGCCGCCCCTCCTTCTCCAGAAGCTGCGCCCTGATCTCCCGGGAGATTACCGCCTGAAAGTCCCGGACGATGGTGGGGAAGGGGTGGGGCCCCATCACAGAGCCAAGGCAGTAGTGGGTGTCGGCCATGCGGGAGGTCCACTCCCGCATGGCCTCGGATACGGCGTCCTTCAGCGTGGCTGTGCCCGTCTTTACAGGAACCACCTCCGCTCCCAAAAGGCGCATCCGGTACACATTGAGGGCCTGGCGGACGGTATCTTCCTCCCCCATAAAGACCACGCACTCCATCCCCATGAGGGCGGCGGCAGTGGCGGTAGCCACCCCGTGCTGCCCCGCCCCCGTCTCGGCAATCAGGCGGGTCTTGCCCATCCGCTTGGCCAGAAGGGCCTGTCCCAGCACATTGTTGATCTTGTGGGCCCCGGTGTGGTTCAGATCCTCCCGCTTCAGATAGATCTTCGCCCCGCCCAGATCCTCCGTCATCTTTTTGGCAAAATACAGCCGGGATGGCCGCCCCGCGTATTCATTCAAAAGCTCGGTGAGCTCCCGGTTGAAAGCTTCGTCGTTCTTGTAGTGATCGTATGCCGCTTCCAGTTCAATGACCGCGTTCATCAGCGTCTCGGGGATATACTGTCCCCCGTGGACGCCGGAGCGGCCCTTTGGATTGGTCATGCTCTCGCTCCCTTTCTGACTGCGGCCACAAAGGCCGCCATTTTTTCCGGATCCTTGCCCCCATCCGTCTCAATACCGGAGCTGACATCCACCGCATAGGGGTGAAGCCGCTCCACCGCCCCTTCCACATTATCCGGCCCCAGCCCGCCGGCCAGGAAATAGGGCCGCCGGAGCTGCCGGAGCATACTCCAGTCAAAAACGGTTCCCGTACCCGCACCGGCATCCAGCAGGATATGGTCAGCAGCACTGGCCTCGGCGCGGAGGACATCCTGAACCGTGGCGATCCGGAATGCCTGGATAATGGGCTTTGGGGTAAGCATCCGCAGCCGGTCAACATAGTCCCCGCCCTCGCTGCCGTGAAGCTGGGCCAGGTCGATCACACCGCGGTTCAGCAGGCGGGCCACTGTCTCTGCTGTCTCGTTGACAAATACGCCCACCGCCTGAATGTTCGGGTCCAGTAATTCCTTCAATTCAGCGGCCCCTTTGGGTGCGATATATCGTTTGCTTTCAGGGGCAAATACAAATCCGATATACTCCGGCCTCAGCTGATTTGCGGCCAGAATATCCCGGGGGCGGGACAGGCCGCACAGCTTGATTTTTGTCATGCTCCGCCTCGCAGTCCGGCCAGAGCGGCCTTTTTATCGGCCGCCCGCATCAGAGTTTCTCCAATCAGGACTCCGTCCGCTCCCAGCTCTCGGAGCACTGCGACGTCTCCGGCGCTGCGGACGCCGCTTTCGGAAACAAACAGCACCTCGCGGGGGATCAGCGCCCTGAGCCGGCGGCTGTTGTCCGGGTCCACAGAGAAATCCTTCAGGCTGCGGTTGTTCACCCCGATGATCCGCGCCCCTGCCCGGAGGGCAGTTTCCGCCTCCGCCTCGTTGTGGACCTCCACCAGTGCGGACAGGCCCAGCTCATCGCAGGTGTGCAGGTACTCCCGGATCTGCCGCTCCGTCAAAATGGCACAGATCAGCAGGACTGCCGACGCCCCCAGCACCTTCGCCTCATAGATCATGTATTCGTCTACGGTAAAGTCCTTCCGCAGGCAGGGGATGGAGGCCGTCCGGGCGATCTCCTGCAAATGCCGGCCGCTGCCCAGAAACCATTTGGGCTCAGTGAGCACTGAGATGCAGTCTGCACCCGCCGCCTCATAGTCCAGTGCAATTTGCAGGTAGGGATACTCCGGGGCGATGAGTCCCTTGGAGGGCGAGGCCCGCTTGCACTCACAGATGAAAGAGAGTCCGTCTTTTCTCAGGGCTTTCTCAAACCCAAAATCTCCTTTGAGGAGAGAAAGGGCCTGCAGACGCAGCTCCTCCAGAGGGACAGAGCTCTTGGACGCCGCCACCCGCTCCCGGGCATGGCCGGCCAGCTGGTCCAGTATGGTCATGCCTCCACCTCCGGGCCGTTGCTGACCGCGATCAGCTGCTCCAGCACGGCGGCGGCCTTTCCTGTATCAATGAGCTCCGCCGCCAGGGCCACGCCGTCCTTCATGCTATCGGCTTTGCCGCCGATGTACAGGGCCGCCCCGGCGTTGAGCAGCACCGCGTTCCGCTTGGCGCCCCGCCCGCCGCTCAAAATAGTCTGGGTGATGGCAGCGTTCTCCTCCGGCGTCCCGCCCTTCAGTTCCTCTTTTGTGCAGCGGTCAAAGCCAAAATCCTCCGGGGTGATGACCGAGGACTTGAACCAGCCGTCCCGGATCTCGCAGATGGTGGTGGGCGCACTCAGGGAGATCTCGTCCAGCTTGTCCTGTCCGTATACCACCATGCCCCGCTTGATCCCCAGATTGATGAGCACCTGTGCCAGGGGCTCCACCAGATAGTCGTCATAGACCCCCAGCAGCTGCCGGACCGGCGTCCCGGGGTTGGTCAGCGGGCCGAGGATATTGAATACCGTGCGGAAGCCCAGCTCCTTGCGGATGGCTCCCACATATTTCATGGAGGTGTGGTAATCCTGGGCGAAGAAAAAGCACATTCCCACGTCCCGGAGTAGCTCCACGCACTTTTCGGGGCTCTGGTGGATGTTGACCCCCAGTGCCTCCAGACAGTCCGCCGTGCCGCACAGGGAGGAGGCCGCCCGGTTTCCGTGCTTGGCCACCTTCATGCCCCCTGCCGCCGCCACCAGGGCGGCGGTGGTGGAGATGTTGAAGCTGCCGGCGTTGTCTCCGCCGGTGCCCACGATCTCAAAGAGCTCCATGCCGGTCTCCACCTTGATGGCGTGGCCCCGCATGGCGGCGGCGCATCCGGCGATCTCGTCGGTGGTCTCCGCCCGGGCGCTCTTGGTGGAGAGGGCGGCAAGAAAAGCGGCGTTTTGGGTGGGCGTGGTCTCGCCGCCCATGATCTCATTCATCACGGTGTAGGCCTCCTCGTAGGTGAGGTCCCCTTTATTGACGATCTTGACGATGGCTTCTTTGATCATGGTTTACATCTCCTTTATGAAGTTTTGCAGCATGGTTTTCCCGTCGGGCGTCAAAATGGACTCTGGGTGGAACTGTACACCGTAGACCGGATGCTCCCTGTGCTGCACCGCCATGACCTCTCCGTCCTCGGTTCGAGCGGTGATCTTCAGGCACTCCGGAAGGGTTTGGGCGTCCGCCGCCAGGGAGTGATACCGCCCCACAAGGGCTGTTTCCGGACAGCCCCGGAACAGCGGGCAGTCCAGATCGAATCGGACCTGGGACTGCTTCCCGTGCATCAGCGCCTTGGCGTAGGTAATGGAGGCGCCAAAGGCGGCGCAGATGGCCTGGTGCCCCAGACAGACCCCCAGAATGGGGATCTCATGCCCCAGGGCGGTCACCACCTCCATGGTGATTCCCGCGTCCTCCGGCCTCCCCGGGCCGGGGGAGAGGATGATCCGTTCCGGCTGAAGCGCCCGAATTTCTTCTGCGGTCATCTCATCATTGCGGATGATCCAGATATTCGGCTCGAATTCCCCAACAAGCTGGTACAGATTGTAGGAAAAACTGTCATAGTTGTCGATCAGCAGGATCATAGCTCCGCCTCCTGTGCAAGCTCCAGCGCCCTCAGGGACGCCCGCGCCTTGTTCATACATTCCTCGAATTCCTGCTCCGGGACCGAATCGGCCACGATCCCGGCTCCGCTTCTCACAAACACCCTGCCGTTCTTCTGATAGGCGATCCGGATGGCGATGCAGGTGTCCATATTCCCGGTGAAGTCGATGTAGCCGATGGCCCCGCCGTAGATGCCCCGCTTGTTGTTCTCCAGCTCTGCGATCAGCTGGCAGGCCCGGAGCTTAGGCGCTCCGGAGAGGGTCCCGGCGGGCAGCACCGCCTCGATGGCGTCCAGCGCGTCCTTGTCCTCCCGGAGCTTTCCCCGTACGGTGGAGCCGATGTGCATAACATGGGAGAAGCGCTCAATGGTGTGGAACTTCTCCACCTGGACCGCACCGAACCGGCTGATCTTCCCAAGATCGTTCCGCCCCAGATCCACCAGCATATTGTGCTCCGCCAGCTCTTTCTCATCGGAGAGCAGCTCTGTCTCCAGAACCTGGTCCTCCTCCAGGGTCTTTCCCCTGGGCCGGGTACCCGCGAGAGGGAAGGTGTGGAGCACGCCGTTTTCCAGCTTGACCAGAGTCTCCGGCGACGCCCCCGCCACCTCCACATCTGTTCCGGAAAAATAGAACATATAGGGGGAGGGGTTAAGGGTGCGCAGCACCCGGTAGGTGTTGAACAGGCTGCCCTCAAAGGGGGCCGACAGGCAGTTGGAGAGGACGATCTGAAAAATATCCCCTTCCCGGATGTGGACCTTGGCCTGCTCCACCATTCGGCAGAAGTCCTCCCGGCCGAACAGCGGCGTCACCGGGCCCAGGAGCCGCCCGGCACGGTCCTGCTTCTTTGCTCCGGTCCGCAGCAGCTCCACAAGCTGTCTGAGCTCCAGCACCGCCTTGTTGTAGCTGGTCTCCGGCTCGTCCAGGGACATATTGACCATGAGAATGAGCTTCTGCCGCAGATGGTCAAAGGCAATGACCTTGTCAAAGAGCATCAGATCAAGATCCCGAAATTCCTCGCTGTCCTCCACCTCCGCCCGGACGGACGGCTCGCTGTACCCCAGATAGTCATAGGAGAAGTATCCCACAAGCCCGCCGGTGAAGGGAGGGAGATGGTCAAAGCGGGGGCTTTTGTGCTCCTCCAGGACCTGACGCAGGTAAGCGGATGGGTCCGCCGTTGGGAAGTGAAGGCATCCGGCCCGCATCTCCCCGTTCCTGCAGGTGATCTCAAGACTGGGATCAAAGCCCAGGAAGGTGTAGCGTCCCCAGGTCTCATGGCTGGCTGCGGACTCCAGCATATAGCAGTGGGTGGAAACCTGCTTCAGGATGCGCATGGCTTCTATGGGCGTGGTGAAGTCAGACAGGATCTCACAGCTCACCGGAAGCACCCGGTATCGTCTGGCGGAAGCGATCTCCTGGACTTTCTCCAATGTGGGAACGATCTGCATGGTCTGCACCTCCAAATAAAAATACTCCTCTGGCGTTTCTGCCAGAGGAGCAAAAAATCGCCCTTGACAGAAACTACGGTCTGTCAAGGACGAATAAAACACATTATCCGCGGTGCCACCTTGATTCACGGCATGACCCGTGCGCTTAGCGGGATACCAACATATCCCCGGCAAATGACGTCTGCCTGCAACGTCGCAGCATACTCTGTGAATCTCACATTTGACTGCGCCCTCAGCGGTCCATTTGACAACTTGTTTCTTACCTGACTCTCAGCACCACAGGCTCTCTGTAAAGGCATGATTGCCGTTATCTCCGCTTCAACGGTTTAGGATATTAAATTTTTTATCACTATACTACTATGCCCTCTACTTGTCAAGGGCTATTATAAAAAATTCCCCACGAACGTGTATTGTATTCCTACAAATACGCAACAGCAACTTTTTAATTACCCCTTGACTTAGTAGGAAAATGGTGGTATAACATTATACATACCAATTCCGTGGGTAAAAGGAGCCGGTTATGCAAAAACACTTTTTCAGACTTCTGCGGAATAACTTCCGTTTCGGACGAATGTGTTATCTGTTCTTCCTAGCAAAATAAATCATGGAACAGAAAGGAACACAACTATGTCTGATTACAAATTTGAAACGCTCCAACTCCATGTGGGCCAGGAGCACCCTGACCCTGCATCTGATGCCCGTGCGGTTCCCATCTACGCTACCACTTCTTATGTATTTCATAACAGTCAGCACGCAGCAGATCGCTTTGGTCTGGCTGATACAGGCAACATCTATGGCCGCCTGACCAATTCCACCCAAGGTGTTTTTGAACAGCGCATTTCCGCATTGGAGGGCGGTGTTGCCGGTCTGGCTGTCGCCTCTGGCGCCGCCGCGATCACCTATACCATTCAGGCGCTTGCAAAACAGGGGGAGCACATTGTAGCACAAAAGACCATCTACGGCGGCACCAGTAATCTGTTGGCCCACACCTTGCCACTCTACGGCATCAACTCCAGCTTTGTGGATGTCCACGACCTCGCCGCCGTGGAACATGCGATCCAGCCCAACACCAAGGCCATCTACATTGAGACCCTGGGCAACCCCAACAGTGATATTCCTGACATTGACGCCATTGCTGACATTGCTCACAAATATGGACTGCCGCTGGTAATCGATAATACATTCGGCACCCCCTATTTGATCCGTCCCATTGAACACGGCGCTGACATTGTGATCCACTCCGCCACCAAGTTCATTGGCGGCCACGGTACGACCCTGGGCGGTATCATTGTGGACGGCGGCAGCTTTGATTGGGCGGCAAGCGGAAAATACCCCTGGATCAGCGCAGCGAATCCCAGCTACCATGGCGTAAAGTTTACAGAGGCTGCGGGAAAGGCCGCTTTTGTTACCTATATCCGCGCAATCCTGCTGCGGGACGAGGGTGCCTGCATCAGCCCCTTTGCGGCTTTTCTGCTGCTTCAGGGTACGGAAACCCTGAGTCTCCGGCTGGAGCGTCATGTGGAGAACGCAAAAAAAGTGGTGAAATACCTGACTTCCCATCCCCAGGTGGAAAAAGTCAATCATCCTTCTCTGCCGGAACATCCGGATCACGCGCTGTACGAAAAGTATTTTCCGAACGGCGGCGCTTCCATTTTTACATTCCAAATCAAGGGCGGACGGGAGGATGCCTTCCGGTTTATTGACAATTTGAAAATTTTCTCTTTGCTGGCCAATGTAGCGGACGTCAAAAGTTTGGTGATTCATCCAGCTTCCACCACACACAGCCAGCTTACGGAGGAGGAACTGGAGAACGTGGGAATTTACCAGAATACCATCCGTCTTTCCATCGGCACAGAGCACATTGATGACATTATCGCAGATCTGGAGCAGGCGTTCCAGCGTGTCAAGGAGGTATGACCATGGCAAACATTTATACTTCTGCTGACCAGCTCATCGGCAAGACGCCTTTGCTGGAGCTTACCCATATTGAAAGATCCGAGGGCCTGGAAGCCAGGATCTTGGCAAAGCTGGAATACCTTAACCCCGCCGGATCTGTTAAGGATCGTATTGCGAAAGCCATGATCGATGATGCCGAAGCGAAGGGATCGCTGAATACCCGGTCAGTTATTATTGAACCTACCTCCGGCAACACGGGAATTGGCCTGGCATCTGTTGCCGCGGCAAGGGGCTACCGCATCATCCTTGTCATGCCCGACACCATGAGCGTGGAGCGCCGCCAGCTGATGAAGGCGTATGGCGCGGAACTGGTGCTCACCGAGGGGGTGAAGGGAATGAAGGGAGCCATTGCCAAAGCAGAGGAGCTGGCAAAGGAAATTCCGGACAGCTTTATTCCCGGCCAATTCGTCAACCCGGCAAACCCCGCCGCGCACCGCGCCACTACTGGCCCGGAGATCTGGGCAGATACCGACGGCGAGGTGGATATCTTTGTTGCCGGTGTGGGTACGGGCGGCACCATTACCGGTGTGGGCGAATATCTCAAGAGTCGGAACCCCGCTGTCAAGGTGGCAGCGGTGGAGCCGGCGGCCTCTCCGGTCCTTTCTCAGGGAGTGGCCGGAGCCCACAAGATCCAGGGCATCGGCGCAGGCTTTGTGCCAGACAACCTGAACACCGAGATCTATGATGAAGTCCTGGCAGTATCCAATGAGGATGCCTTTGAATATGGCAGACGTGTGGGACAGCAGGAGGGAGTGCTGGTGGGCATCTCGTCCGGCGCCGCTGTCTGGGCTGCTGTAGAGCTGGCAAAGCGCCCCGAAAACAAGGGTAAAACCATTGTGGCCCTGCTGCCGGACACCGGCGACAGATACCTTTCCACTCCCATGTTTACAGATGAAAGACCGAGGAGTATATTATGATTTACGCAGACAATGCGGCAACCACCAAAATGAGCAAGGCGGCTATCGATGCTATGCTGCCCTATATGGAAGAATATTACGGCAACCCTTCCAGCCTCTACGCCTTTGGACAGCAGGCCAAGGAAGCGCTGGAAAATGCCCGGAGCCGGATCGCGGCCTGCCTCCATGCCGATCCGCGGGAGGTCACGTTTACCTCCGGAGGCAGCGAGGCGGATAACCAGGCCATTATGACCGCCGCTGCGCTGGGGATGCGCAGAGGCAAAAAGCATATTGTTTCCACGGCGTTTGAACACCATGCCGTTTTGCATACCCTGGAAAAATTGAAAAAGCAAGGCTTTGAGGTCACCCTTCTGGATGTACACAATACAGGACTTGTGAGGCCGGAGCAGGTGGCTGAAGCCATCCGGGAAGACACCTGCCTTGTGACCATCATGTATGCAAACAACGAGATCGGTACTATTCAGCCCGTCACAGAGATTGGGGCTATTTGCCGGGAGAAAGGCGTGCTGTTTCATACAGATGCAGTACAGGCGGCGGGACACCTGCACATTGATGTAAAAGAACAGAACATCGATATGCTCTCCCTTTCCGCACACAAATTTCACGGTCCGAAGGGAATCGGTGCTTTGTATGCCAAGCGCGGTATTATCCTGGAAACTATAATCAACGGCGGCGCGCAGGAGCGCGGAAAACGCGCGGGTACAGAGAATATCCCTGCCATCATGGGCATGGCAGCGGCTCTGGAAGAAGCCTGTGCGGCCATGGACGAGCACAGCACAAAACTAACGGTCCTGCGGGAGCGGCTGATCCATGGATTGGATCAGATTCCTTATAGCGAACTGAACGGCGATCACAAACATCGGCTGCCCGGTAATGTGAATTTCTGTTTTGAGGGCATCGAAGGTGAATCGCTCTTGCTTCTGCTGGATGACAAGGGTATCTGCGCTTCCTCCGGCTCCGCTTGTACAAGCGGCTCTCTTGATCCCAGTCATGTGCTGCTGGCAATCGGCAGACCCCACGAGGTCGCCCATGGTTCTCTGCGGCTCAGCCTCGGCGAGGACATGACAGAAGCAGATATCGATGAGATCATTCTTGCCGTCACAGATGTGGTAAACTATCTGCGGAATATCTCTCCTTTCTGGAGAGATTTGGTCAATGGTAAACGGCCCCACATATTTGAAAGATAAGAGGTGTGTCTATGGCTTTGTATAGTGATAAAGTAATGGATCATTTCCGAAATCCTCGGAATGTAGGTATCATAGACGATGCAGACGGTGTTGGAGAGGTTGGTAATCCTGTCTGCGGGGACATTATGAAGATCTATCTGAAGATCGCGGATAACACCATTACCGATGTGAAGTTTGAAACATTCGGCTGCGGCAGCGCCATTGCTTCCAGTTCTATGGCAACAGAGCTGATTAAGGGCAAATCGTTGACCGATGCCCTTGCACTGACCAACAAGGCCGTTACTGAAGCATTAGATGGACTTCCGGCTCATAAACTCCATTGCTCTGTATTGGCGGAGGAGGCTATAAAAAAGGCGGTCAAGGATTATTACGATAAAAATGGCATTCCTTATGACCACAGCCTGTTCCCGGATTGTGAGCATTGTGCTCACTGCAGCAGGTGAAAGCTTGATCGCTATGAGCGGCGGCGTTGACAGCAGCGTCGCCGCTCTGCTGACACAGAATAGAGGCTATGACTACGTTGGATGCACCATGAAGCTATTTGATGATCCATCTACGGAAACTGCTCGGAGCCGAACCTGCTGTGCACTGGAAGATGTAGAGTATGTGCGAAGTGTTGCGTTCAGAACAGGAGTGCCCTATTATGTGTTTAATTTTAGAGATAACTTCCGCAGTAAGGTAACTGAAAAAACATCCAAAGCTAATATTCAAAAGACCATAGACTTTGTTGCCACCTGTTAGGGTATGGAAAGAATGCAGAGATATCAAAAGTTTGAATGGTTGACCATCGCTTTAGATAGCCAAATATGCAGAGCCTATATACCGTAAAAGATACTATCAGCAGAAAGAGAGCTAACTGACGAATCAAGATCAGTTAGCTCTCTTTTTATGAATCATGAAAAAATGTTGCAAAATCGTTGGAACAGAAGGTCTTAACCCCTCAAAAACCTAGTAAAATCAGGCTTTTCTAGGCTTCTGAACTTATTCCCACTCGATGGCAAGCATATGGCTTCTACTATATACAGTGTCTAATGCAATCGGATAAACACTATATCTGTACATATTATATGGATTATCAGGGTTTACTGGATCATTTGTGGTCAAAATGAGGTCACGGAACCGTCGCTTGAGATCTTGCGCTCACTTCGTACTTCTTACATGGAAATACTTTTTTCCCCAATCATTATAGCGCAACAGCATGGGGTCATACAAGAAGAATTTTCATAAATGTACCCGTAAAAATAAAACATAGCAAATCGGGGCTGAGAATAATTATGACCCCGTTTGTAAAAGCCTACCCCTTATGCTCCAGAACCCATCGCAGCAGTTCTTCGTAGGTCATACTGCCAGTGGCAACACTCAAGCCGGCCTGCACAACATCCTCGTTGCTGCAGGTCAAACGAATCCCATTAACCTCCAAAAAAGTAAGCATCACATACATTCCGATGCGCTTGTTGCCGTCTACAAAGGCGTGGTTAGAAATCAGAGTGTAGCCTAAACGAGCACCTTTTTCCTCTTTCGTAGGATATAGTTCCTTACCTCCAAAGGTGGCGTAAATGCCGTCCAAAGCAGACTCCAACAGCCCCTCATCCCGGAGGCCAATACTTCCACCGGTAGCCTCCGCCAACAGTTTGTGTAGAAGCAAGACCTTGTCCTTAGAAAAATGTATCATTTAGCAAGTTCCTCGAAGGCTGGTCGAAACCGTTTCAAGATCCGAGCGGCTATAAAGTCAATTTTTTCATCGTCTGTCATCTCCACAATGGGGGATGCATCCAAATCAATGAGCATATACTTGGGGCGGTTGTTCTTAAAAATTACAGCCTGCCCCTTCTGCTCTGCCAACCGCGTAACCTTGGAAAAATTTCGATTCGCTTCGGTCATAGAAACGACAGCGTTTGTATCAATGGTCATCCTAATCACCTCTGATTCTATTATAACAGAAAGTAGGTAGAAAACAACCTATTTTATTTATAAATAAATGAGCAAACTATTTTACGCCGGATCCTATTCTTTACGTTGTGAATAAGTGGCTGTATTTGCACATCTGCTCCCGGATCACATGGTTGGCACGTTGAAGGATCATCGGTTCATAGAGTTCATCCAGACATTGGAACAATTCCGGAATATCGCTTTCCGAAAATAAAAAATGGAGGTCACTGCCATAGAGCGTCGTTGCTGCTTCCATTTGTTCTGTGAAATCGGGACAAAATGGTTTGGACTTCACTCTGCGGATGTAGGAGTAAATGTCGGCATCAATGGGATAGTCGTTCATGTCGGCAAGGAAAGAGAGCCCATGATCAAAGATAGGGCACAGCCGGAATGTTCCGGTCTCTTCGTTGCGGATGACTGCAATATTATTGGTGTGTCTGTCTTCGTTGAGCAGGAAGGCATCCAATTCCATGATCGTGCTGAGATATCGTCCAAAATTTTGAAGCCCCGTAACTTTTTCAACGAAGTCGACCGTATACTGGATCTTCGCTTTGACAGCCCCCATTTGTCCTATGGCCTGGGCAAGCCCTACACCCTGATAAGCACGATGCAGCCGCTCGAGAGAGATCAGCGTCTCTGACAGCTTCCTGAAGTTCTGACTGACGCAGCCGGCGATTGGTTTCAGTTCTGTTTTGATGATCATTGGTTCGTATGTCACGAAATTGTCCAGTGTGGATCTGCTCAGCATTCTGGAAACCACGACCTCAGACAAACTCTCGTAACCCATGTAATCTGCCTTATACCAGGTATCATCAATTTGCCATTTGGGTTGGTCGCCTTTTGAAGTATGCCTAGAACGCTCGACCTGACATCCGGTATTCAATTCAATGCATTGCATCTGTAGGCACCTCCTTAGGAAAGGTTCTAAAGGTCAGATACATATCGTCTTCAGCAGTTCGCCCACCGGTCGCTTCTGCAATTGCCAACGGATCATAGCCGCCGGACAAGCCCAAACCATTTATGATCTGCTTGGCATATTTGCGGCTTTTGGGGAAACACCGCTCTTCCAAAAAATACTCAAAATCTTCCCATGTCGGAGATTCATTGACTCCAAAGGCCCTGTGGAGCATATCGTTGGATCGATTGATAATTGCGATCTTCTCCTGTTCAAAGTCCACATAGATAACAGTACAGGTCTTTTTGCCCAGACGGAAATCGATGCGCATGGTATAATCCTTGCTCGGGCGCGCATTTAGATATTGGCTGATCACAGGCCGGCTGACGCCGAAATGTCTGGCGATCGCCGGTATTGTCGCTCCTTCGGTTCTCATAGTGTCGATTATATCCATATCATCAATGGAAAGGGCCCGCTTCCGTCCTGCATTCCGTGTTTGCTTTTTCTTCCACTTTGCAGCCAGTTCTCTGATTTTCGTTTCTTCGGTCGTGCCAAAGAGTTCTTTGCACAGCGCCTTGTAATCCGTCTCTGCCACAGGTATCCCCCTCGTCATAAGTAAAATAATTAAATTCTTTACTTATAGCATAAGAGTGTCCTGAAAATCTGTCAATAAACTTCTTGTTCTCCTTTATAATGCGCAGGGCTCCGGCAGAATAGTACCGCCGGAGCCCTGATTTTTTCTGTCTGTGGCTTGTTCTGTGGTCAAAGCTCTGATCGAAAGTTTTAAACACGCTTAAAAATCACAAAAAGCCGTTTTGTGAAGCTGATATCTGAATTCAAGTCGGATACCTCATCCTGATCAATCGATCGGGAGACTTTCAATCATTGATTTGCAAGACTTTCCGGCTATCTTTCTTCCAAAGGGATAGGATCCCCAGCACTCTTATGTCCATTATTTCCGTCCACTCGTTTCTCTGTGTAGGTCAGGCACGCATGTCCCGAACTAAGGCCTTGAATTCCTGCTCATTTTTGGCAAATGTATAGGGAGCGTACTCGCCGTAGGCTGTTGGGCGGCTAATGGTCACCAGTTGGATACCCTTGACCCCGACCTCTTTGTTTAAAGTTCGCTTCAATTTCACAAGGTGTTCCCCATGAGTCGTTTTCAGGGCATAGCACCCCCGCTTTTCCGTATCTTTAGCCACCAGATAACACATTGTCCAGTGCCTCCTCAAACTCTGACTGATTTCTGATTTTCCCGGTTTCATAGCGGACTCTCAACTGCTGTCCGACTCCATTGGGGTATGTCTTTTTATAGAGATAGTCATGCAGCCAGTTGTTAAGTTGCCGATCATACAACGTGTTGAACTGGATTTCGATAGGATAGTGCTCTTTGTCCAGTTGGAAATACAGATGAACACCCCGGTAACCGTCATCCGCCGCCTTTCCTCTGGACAGATCCGACACACTAAACGAGGGACCATTTAGCGCCAGTACGCTGGCATAGCTGTTACAGAAAGCCCGAAATCCGAGGACATCATTAAACACTTTGCTCACATGGCGAGAGGAGTTAAAATATCTCTCATACTTTCCTACGATGGAGGCATAACTTTTGATGCGGTAGTCCAACGCAATTTCAGAGAGGATGGTCTGTCCATCCAGCCATCCAGTCATGAATACCAACTCTGTGATGAGTGGCTCTCGCTCAAAATGCCGTAATGTCCGTTTTAGTGACGGACCAAGCTGAGAGCGATAGGAAAGTTGTGCAAGTAACTCAACAGAGAGACCGTTGAGTGCCAAAACATCTTCTACCACCACGCTCACCTGCCCTTCTGCTGATAATATAGTATAAGTCGATAGAACAGAAACGGGTAACTTCTATCTGTAGAATGCTCCAAGGTGCCTGCACTACTCATATCAAATTCAACACGGACTGCGTACTTTGGAAGCACACCAAGCACCAAGCAGGGTATTGACGGTTCTCTCATTAGCCATCCCCGAAAATATCATCACAAAATGAGTCAAAGATGGGATTTGGCTCTCTGCGAAATGCTTCCCAATCAGTCTCCGCTTCCTTCAACGTCTCGTAGGCCACCTCCACCTCAGCAAGCCGGTTTTGAATGTATGGAGGCTTATAGTCCAGCATTTTGGGGTAGCCCCAGAGAATTTCCCCCACCCTTCGCCACTCTCCGGTGATTCCTTCATGCTCAAGGTCAGTGAAGCGTGCAAAGAGCACTCGACAGAAGTCGTCCCCGTCCTGGATCCACAGGTGCTTGCTTTCAACGCTCTTGCACCGCAAATTCTGGGGATATCCCCAGATATTCCGATGTTCCCAGGAGTGATCCGCTATCTGGTGCGTTTCTTCGTGCAGGACTCTTACCGGAACAAGCAGAGGGACATCCCGATAGGCCACGGAGTGTTGCACATCGGTCTTGCCTGCTTCATAGCTATGGAACGCCTGTGTCAAATCTTTGAAATGGTCTCCAAGGTGGTCCGCTTCCTCCAAGGCTTTCATAAAGATGGACAATTGCTCCATCGTTCCATAATAGAATTTGCCAAAGCTGGTGAAGGATGGGGTAGCCATATCATCCAGTTCCAGCCGATAGAATTGTTTCTCATTCATCACCGTAGCTCCTCTCAGAAACTGCTCCAAAGCTTTAAAGGCATGACTATATATGCCTTCAATAAAGTGTCCACCAATAGTCAAACAGACGGCGGTAGGCATTGCCCTTGTGAGGCAGATCCAACTGATGTCTGAATTTCTGACTGGTTTCCCGCTTGATCCATCGCTGACAATGACTGTTCTTCGGATACTTGATATACTTTCCGCTGTGAAGTAATGTTTGCCCATCAAAGTCCCAGTCCACATATCCGGCGTGTGGCACATAGTGCCGGATCACGATTCGCAGAAGGTCATCGTTTTTCTTGATGTGCATCTGACGCCGGTATGCTTTGCCAGTGCGCCGGTTTGGTTGACAGGGCAACGCATTGCATCGTTCCCGCTCAATCTCCTTGAGTTTCTCGTTTAATTCGATTTCTGTCATAAGTTTTTCTACTCGGCACAGTGCGGGTTACAGGCGAAATACCATACCACGACTCACGTTGCTTAGCATAGTATTCTCTCTGAGCTTTCTTGCTCTGCTTGTACAGAGGGATCACCTGTCGCATGGGAAGCAACACCTCCTCATAATTATATCAATTCCATTACAAATGATATTTTTTCATTGCTTTTTCGCGGATAATCGTTTATTCTGAAATACTTCCCTTTGGGAAAGATTCTATTGGAGGCGATCACCATGACCAATACGCCATTTCCGGTTATCGACCCCGTTGCCACAGGTGAGAACATCCTGCGGCTGCGCCAGGAACGGGGCCTTAGCGTCCGGGATCTGCAAGCCTATTTTGGCTTTGAAGAACCGCAGGCAATTTACAAGTGGCAGCGTGGAAAAAGTTTGCCGACGGTTGATAACCTGTATGCGCTTGGGGCTTTGTTGGATGTTCCCATAGAGGAAATTCTTGTTTCGGCAAAACCAAAATTGGAGATCGTAGCAACTGAGCAGCAGGCCAGAGCCTGCT
>OLRF01001870.1_pt1 | contig 20133 bp, 17 predicted proteins | sample 1672061 | NCBI WGS metagenome assembly OLRF01 (sample SAMEA3136641, study PRJEB25190) | human gut metagenome | reverse complement strand
TATGTTACCTAAAGAATCGGCCAGTATCTGAAATTCGATATGACGCGGGTTTTCTATCAGCTTTTCTACATACATGCTTCCGTCACCGAAACAGCTCTCTGCCTCGGCGGAAGCCTCCGTGAACATGCGTCTGACTTCTTCGGCGTTTCCGGCTCTTCTCATGCCTCGTCCGCCGCCTCCTGCTGACGCTTTGAGCAGAACAGGATAGCCTATCTTATCCGCGGCAGAAACTGCCTCTTCGCCGTCTTTGACCAGTCCCTCAGAGCCCGGCGTTACAGGAACACCGGCTTTTTTCATCAGTTCTCTGGCCGATGATTTATCTCCCATGAGCTTTATGGTCTCCGCGGACGGCCCTATGAATTCTATGTCATTTTCTTCGCAGAGACGCGCAAATTGACTGTTCTCCGACAAAAAACCAAAGCCCGGATGGATAGCGTCGCATCCGGTGGCTTTTGCTACTTGTATTATGTTCTCCGCATTCAGATAGCTGTCCTGCGCTTTAGGCCCTCCTATGCATACGGCTCTGGTGGCTATGGACGCGTGAAGCGAATTTCTGTCAGCGGTGGAATATACGGCCACTGCCTCGATAGAATTATCCAGACATTCTCTTATGATTCTTACCGCTATTTCTCCTCTGTTGGCTACCAGCACCCGCTTCAGCATTTCTTCACCTCAAAAAGTATCTCATCGTATTCGGCAAGCTCGCCGTTTATTCCGTACATGTCCTGAATAACGCCGTCACACGGAGATTTGAGTTCGTTCATGACCTTCATAGCTTCGATTATGCAAAGCGTCTGTCCTTTCGACACTGACTCTCCCACGGAGACGAAATCCGGTTCCTCCGGTGACGGAGCTTTATAGTATACTCCCACTATCGGGCAACGGACATATTCTACGCCGTCTGCCTGCTTTATCTCGTTTATGCCTCGCGCATCTTTCTGCGAATCCGCAGCCCCTGGGTTCTCGGCCGCCGGTGACATGTTTTGAACTGCCGCAGGCGGAGCGCAAGCCGCAGACGACATGAAAGCCGCAGGGAGCGCTGACAGATTCATCTGTTCAGGACGCTCCTGGCTTCCTTTTTTCATGCGCAGCTTTCTGCCTTCTTCTTCGATCTCCAATTCTGACAGTTTGCTGTTTTCAAAATAATCTATCAGTTCAAAGATTTCTTTATTCTTCATGATTACGCCTTATACTTTTCGATACAATCCATGATGTCCTGTACAGTCTTCATATTAGGAAGTTCTTCATCCGGGATCTTGATTCCTTCTTCCTCTTCGATGGCCATAACCAGCTCAACAGCGTCGAGAGAATCGATCTTGAGATCGTCTGACAGTTTTGCTTCCGGTGTGATCTTCTCTTCATCGCAGCTCAGTGTATTCACCATGATTTCTTTTAAATTTTCAAAATTCATTTTCATATTCTCCTTTTTTGTACATAATTCCAAAATTTTAAGTAAAGAATTTTAATTAAATTTTTTTAATTAAAATTCTTTAAGTATCCTATCATTAGGCAGCGGTTATGTCAACGATTTTCGCAATAATTCACAATACTTTCACAAAAGGGGATTTCCATCTGAAAGAGGCTTGCAAAATTCAGCGCAATAAAAAAAGTGGAAATGACGGAATCGAAGATTCCTATTTCCACATGCTGACCGCAAGGCATAACTCCGTGCGGAAACAATATTCAGAAATTGACTCAAAACTGTTGAAAACAGTTTGCGGTTGTGGTATATTGGTGTCAAGAGGAAGCCGTAGAAAACGGCTGACCTGTTTGGTCAGCGACCGCCCAGGGGTTCAAGCAAGGGCGGTCATTTTATTTCTTTAACGATCCTATACAGGATCAGCAGGTAAACTACACCAAATATGTAATCTATCATGCTATCACCTTCCTTTAAATCCAAAACCCCTTTGAATTCAGGAAGGCCAACCGCTTTCGCTTGTCCTCTTGACATTTCCATTTTATTACAATTATGCTGCGTCGTCCACTTCTATTTTCCGACTTTTTTCGACAGCGGCTTTAGGCGGTGTGCAGTGATTTTCAGTAGTCACGGCCGAGCGCAGTGGTATTCAGTGACTTTCACAACACCGCAGCCAATCACAGCCTGTGATACGACTTGGCCTCCAGACAGTCTCTTGCGATTTGCTCCGAAAGCTCGTCAGTGCTTGCAAATTTCACCTCGTCTCTTATCATCTTCAGAAACTCAACCTTTATATGCTTTCCGTAGAGTTCCTTGTTAAAATTGAATATATGAGTCTCCACATTCTTCTTGAATGTTCCGACGGTAGGCTTGACTCCCACGTTGGTCACGCTGGGATATCTTACGCCGTTGTATATGCAGTATGTGACATATACTCCGTTGGGCGGCGTTACCATGTTTTCATCTATCATTATATTGGAAGTCGGAAATCCGAGGCTTTTCCCCAGCCTGTTGCCCACGACCACGTCGCCTCCTATGTCGTAATTTCTTCCCAGGTATTTGAAACATTCGTCCACTTCACCCGACTTTATCAGGCTCCTTATCAGAGTTGAGCTGACCACTTCGCCGTCCACCACCACAGGGTCTATAACGTTGACGGAAAATCCGAGGCGTTTGCCACATTCTCTGAGCAGGTCGACATTGCCGGCTGCCTTGCGTCCGAATCTGTAATTAAAACCACAGAAAACTTCCGCGGCCTTTAATTTGCCCACCAGAAACTTTTCCACAAAGTCTGCCGGTTCTGTATTCTGAACTTCTTCATTAAATTCAATGCTGAACATATAATCTACGCCAAGTTTCTCTATGAGAGAAAACTTTTCTTCGCCGTAGACTATGTTCTTCACCTCTTTTCCGCCCGGAATAAAGCTCTTGGGGTGATTTGAAAACGTAAACACCGCACTCTTAAGACCCTCGGCTTTCGCCTTGTCTACTGTTCTTGCTATCAGCTCCTGATGTCCCTTGTGTACGCCGTCGAAGTTGCCGAGGGCTACAGCGCAGGGACTGACGCCTCTTATCTCTTCCAGACTGTTAAAAGTTATCACCTGTCATCATCTCCTGTAAAACACTTTGTCTGCTACAAGCTTCTTGTATTTCAAGCTGTAAAAGGCCGTTCCGAGGAAGACCTCGCCTCCGGCATCGCGCCCAGATTCGCGTCCGCCTCCAGCTTCATGTCCAGCCTCTTTCATATATATGTTATATGCCCTCCTGTATTCGGGCCTTATTTCCATTACGAAATCCTTTTCTTTAAACTCCGGTTCCCTGATTATGCGGCAATTTGAGAGCGGCAGATGAAATCCGTTGACGAATTTTTCCCCTGTTATGCCGTCGACGATAACCTTTCCGAAATGAACAAGCGGAAAGTCAGCGCCGAGAAGCTTAGCTTCGATTTCCGGAATTTCCATAGAAGAAAGGCTGTCAAGCTCTATCGAGTCCTCTATGCTGAAAACGCCGCTGGCAAGTCTGACCAGGCCTGTCATAATTCCGCCGCAGCCCAGCTTTTCTCCTACGTCGCCGCAGATGGACCTTATGTAAGTTCCCTTAGAACACTCGACGACAAAAGTAATCTTCTTTTTCACCAAATCTATGGCTTCAATATTCAGCTCTTTGATATACACGCTGCGGGACTTGACTTTCACTTCCATGCCCTCTCTGGCGTATTCGTAGAGCTTGCGGCCGTTTACCTTGACCGCGCTGTACATGGGAGGCGTCTGCTCTATGAGGCCGTGAAAAGAAGAAAAAGCGTTCCGCACATCTTCCTCTCCTATGCCCTCCGTGCTTCTTTCTTCGAGTATTTCTCCCCAGACATCGAGGGTGTCCGTCACCTTTCCCAGCTCCATCTCGCACCTGTATGTCTTAAAATCCAGGTCGAGGTATTCAGTTATTCTGGCAGCGCTTCCGATGCACACAGGCAAAACTCCGGTGGCCATAGGGTCGAGAGTTCCCGTATGGCCTACACGCTTGACGCGGGTCGCTTTTCTCACTCTGTATACCACATCATGGGAAGTCATTCCGGCCGGCTTGTTGATATTTAAAATTCCGTCTTTAATCATATCTATTCGTCCAGGCCGTCTATGGCCAGCAGTATTTCCTCTTCCACAAGTTTCGCGGCTTCCGCGATAGTCTTATAAATAGTACAGCCAGCCGCTTTAGTATGGCCGCCGCCGCCCAGCTTTGAAGCTATCTCGGCTACGTCACCTCTGCTCTTGGCTCTCAGGCTCACTCTGATTTTCTCTTCTTCATATTCTTTCACCACCGCGGCAAATTCAACCCCTGCAATGGATCTGAGTTCCTGAGAAAGACCCTCGGTCTCGTCCATGGCGGCGCCCGTCTCCCTGAGCATCTCCTGAGTCACGAGAACCACAGCGCCTCTGCCGCCTCCGATGATTTTGAGCGTTTCCATGGCTCGATTTCTCATCATGAACTTTTCCATTCTGACGTTTTCATAGAGCTGAACGCTGGTGCCGTTAAAGTCCGCTCCCCAGCCGCAGAGCTGGGCAGCTATCAGGTGACTCTTGGCCTGGGTGTTGGAATACTGGAAATTTCCGGTATCGGTAGTTATGGCTGCAAATATGGCTTCGCCGATCTCTTTATCAGGTTCCGCGCCCAGTTCTCTTAGAAGTTCAAAGACTATCTGGCCCGTCGCCGCCTCTGCAGGGTCGATGTAGTTGTAAGCCCATTTAAGTTCGCTCGTCCTGTGGTGGTCGATACAGATAGTCGTCTTTCCTGAGGCGAATTTTTCGGCTCGTTTTTCAAAGCGATCGCTGCTGCCGCAGTCGACGCACATGCATATATCCGGCTCTTCTATCTTAGCGCTGTCCCATGTGCAGTATCCCTTGTCCAAAAAACGCAAATTTGCCGGAATATCATCTTCCAGCAGCACCCACGTTTCTTTTCCCAGTTTTCTTAAAGCTTTGCACAGAGCCGCACACGAGCCAAGCGCGTCTCCGTCAGGATTGACGTGAGGAAAGAGCATGATGCTCTTTGCCTCACTTATCTTTCCGGCGATTTCTTTCAGCGAATTATTCTTCACTAGCATCAGCCTCCTCGTCGTCTTTCTGGTAGCTGTCAAAGTCCATGGTTCCGAGGATTTCATCTATGTGTCTGCCGTATTCTGCCGAGGTGTCCATCTTGAACAGGAGCTCGGGAACACGTCTCATTCTGACGCTTCTGCCTATTTCCTTGCGGAAAAGCCCCGACGCGCTCTTGAGGCCGGCAAGGATCTCCTTTTCATGCTCGCGCCTTTCCTCTTCATTCTTTGACATATCGAGAACGGAAACATAGCAGGTGGCATAGCTGCCGTCGCTGGTCACGTCCACTCCCGATATGCTTATCATTGAGGACAGTCTCGGGTCTTTAACCTGATGCAGAAGCATGTTTCCGACAATCTTCTTTATCTCTTCTCCAAGCCTGCCCTGCCTGTAACCTTTTCCCATAGTCTTTCCTTTCCGGAGTATATATCAGAGAAAAATTACTTTCTCTCCACTTCCACCATGTGGAAGCATTCTATAGTATCCCCGATTTTTATATCGTTATAATTTTCAATGCCGATACCGCATTCGTATCCCTGATTTACTTCCCTGGCATCGTCCTTGAATCTCCTCAGCGAAGAAATCTTGCCCTCGTGGATAACTATGCCGTCGCGCACAAGTCTTATCTCGGCGTTGCGGACTACCTTGCCCTCCTGGACGTAAGCTCCGGCTATGATGCCGATGTTAGGAACTTTGAATGTCTCTCTGACTTCGGCTTTTCCGAGAACCTCTTCCTTGAATTCAGGGTCAAGCATACCCTTCATGGCGTCCTCAACGTCATTTATGATGTCATAAATGACTCTGTACAGCCTTATCTGGATATTTTCCCTGTCGGCAAATGTCTGCACGGCCGTCGTAGGTCTCACGTTGAAGCCTATGATGATGGAGCCTGTAGTTCCGGCCAGCATTACGTCGGATTCCGTTACGGTACCTACTCCTGTATGGATTATCTTTACTCTTACGTTTTCGTTGTTGAGTTTTTCCAGCGAAGAAACTATCGCTCCGATGGAGCCCTGAACGTCGCCCTTGATAATGAGGTTGAGGTCTTTTACTTCGCCCTCCTGTATCTGGCTGAACAGCTGCTCAAGAGTAGTGCTGGCGTTTCTCGCCAGGATTTCTTCCCTGAGTTTGGCTTTTCTGTTTTCGGCTATTTCCCTGGCCACCTTGTCTTCCTTGACGGCGTGGAATTCGTCTCCGGCTTCCGGCACATCGGTAAGTCCCAGAATTTCAACTGCTGTCGCAGGACCGGCCTTGCGTATGGTCTCTCCCTTGTAATTGGTCATCAGACGTATTCTTCCGGCACATGTTCCGGCTACTACACTCATGCCGCTCTTGAGAGTTCCGTTGGTAACCAGCAGTGTAGCTACAGGACCCTTGTTCTTGTCGAGTCTGGCTTCGATTACGGAACCCATGGCGAGACGGTTAGGATTTGCCTTGAGTTCGAGAACCTCGGCCTGGAGCAGTATCATCTCCAGCAGATTGACGATTCCTTCTCCTGATTTGGCTGAAACAGGCACGGATATTACGTCGCCGCCCCAGTCTTCGACCAGAATACCGTGTTCTGTCAGATCCTGCTTTACTTTATCAGGATTTGCTCCCGGCTTATCTATCTTGTTTATAGCTACAATTATAGGAACGCCGGCTGCTTTGGCGTGGCTGATGGACTCGATGGTCTGAGGTTTTACCGAGTCGTCTGCAGCTACTACCAGTACGGCGATATCTGTTATATGGGCTCCTCTGGCTCTCATGGCGGTGAATGCTTCATGTCCCGGAGTATCGAGGAATACGATCTTCTGGCCGTTGATAGTTACTTCGGAAGCTCCTATGTGCTGAGTGATACCGCCTGATTCTGAGGCCGTAACGTTGGTCTTTCTTATGGCGTCCAGCAGAGATGTCTTACCGTGGTCGACGTGACCCATAACTGTGATTATCGGAGCTCTAGGCTTCAGGTCTTCTTCGCTGTCTTCAAAGGTCTCCAGCCCCTCTTCGACTTCTTCCTCCTCTACCTTAGCTACGACTACGCTCATGCCCAGCTCGTCGGCCAGGATCATCACCGTATCCTCGTCTATGTTCTGGTTAATATTGGCCATGATTCCCAGCTTCATCAGCGCCATGATAACCTGAGATGTGGACACGCCTGTCTGTTCGCAGAAGCCTGCTACGGTGATTGGAACCGTGATGGCTACCGTGCCGGTAGGAAGTTCCTCCAGTATGTTATCTTCTTCCACAGGCGCTGCCTTAGGCTTGCTGTGCTTTTTAGGCCTTGCCTGTTTTTCCAGTGAGCGTTCCTGTATCTTTTGTTTATTCTTCTTGCCGCCGTTATCCAGCTTGGCAAATTTGTTTCTCTCTTTATCGTGGTGCTGAAGCTTTTCTGCTCTCTTCTGATTCGGCTTGGCGTTCATATCTCTTCCGGCCGATGAAGCTGTAGGTCTAGCGTCTTTTCTAGGACCTCTGTCCTGACCCGGCCTCTGCGTTCTGTCGCCGCGCTCGCCTCTGTCGTTTCTGTCGCCTCTAGGCGGTCTGTCGCCGCGCTGCGGACGTTCCCCGCGCTCTCTGCGTTCTCCTCGTTGCGGACGGTCGGAGCGGTCGCCGCGCTCTGGTCTGTCGCCTCTTGAGCCTGCGAATCTGTCGTTATCTCTTCTAGGAGCAGCTTCTCTTCTCTGAGGCGCGCTCTCTCTTCTCGTCGATTCGCCCCTTGCAGCATCCGTCTTTACAGCCTCTGCCTTCGGAGCTTCTGCTTTGACAGCCTCTGTCTTAGGAGCCTCAGGCTTCGTCTCCTTGGCAGGTCTTGTCTCAGAAGCGGAAGCTTCTGTTTTAGCTGCCGCCGCTTCGCTCTTGATTTCTGCCGCTTCGCTCTTAACCGCTTCGTCTTTGAGCGGTTCGGTCTTTACATCCTTGATTTCTTCTGCTGGGGCTGGAGCAGGAGCTGCCTTTGCAGGCTCTTTTCCCCTTTCGGAAACCTCTTTCGGCACTACGGGTTTACCCATAGGCACTCTTGTTCTACCCTCCAGAGTTTTATTTACCACCGGTTTGCCCATAGGCGGCCTCTGCGCCGGCTTTTCCTGCGCGGCTGGCTGCTTCGGCTTTACGGTCTTATTCTGAGTTCTTACCTGAGGTTTTACCGCCGCCTTGACGGTGACCCTAGGCTGTTCTTCCTGTTGGCTTTCTGTCTTTTTGGGCGTCGCCCTTACAATCTTCGTTTCTTTTGTGTTGCTCTCTGTTGCCATTAGAACACCTCCTCTTACATTGATTGGATATGATCAATCTCTTCTAAAATCGCTCTTGATAAATTTTCTTCCGTGACGCCGAAAATACCGGCGTTTTCCTTGCCCGTGATATGGGAAAGTTCTTCCTTGCTGCCGTATATCCTATAGGGGATATTGTTTTTCGCAGCGGCTGCCGTCATCTTTTCCACGGAATTTTTCGCAAGGTCTTCAGCCAAAATTATCATTTTCACTTTTCCCTTGCCTATCATAAAAATACATGTATTATATCCGACGGCCAGGAGCCTTCCTCTCGCTCCCAGTCCCAGATATCTCAGAACTTTGTCTTTCATCTATCCTCTTTAAGTTCGGTTTTCTCTTTGAGTTCCGCCAGCTGGCTGAAGATACTGTTCTTCTGTTCTTCGCTTACAGGCGTTCCCAGACTTCTCTCGAGGGCTTTTTTCTTATATGCTTTTTCCCAGCAGCCGCTGTTGTCTCTGCATAAGTAAGCGCCTCTTCCCTTGGCTCTTCCTGTAAGATCTACGGAAAGTTCTCCCTCATAGCAGGTTATCCGAACCAGTTCTTTCTTTTCTTTTGATGTCATGCATCCTATGCATCTGCGCATAGGCGTTTTTCTTTCTTTCACGCCATTTCCTCCGCGTATTTATTCCGCTTCCTGCTCTTCTGAAGCTTCATCAGCAGCTGCCTCGGCGGCTTCTTCCGGCGCTTCAGATGTTTCAGCCTCTTCCAACGCCTCGGAAGTTTCGGCTTCCGCGTCCATCTCAGCTTCGGAAATTTCAGCTTCTGCATCTTCATCGTATTCCACGAAGCCTTCGTCTCCGTACTCTTCTTCCGCTGCCTTATACTGGGAATGGCTCTTGATATCTATTTTCCATCCGCTCACCTTGGCGGCAAGTCTCACGTTCTGTCCTTCTTTTCCTATGGCCAGTGAAAGCTGGTAATCAGGGACTATGACTGTCGCCGATTTTTCTCCGCTCTCATCTACGATGACCTCTTCAACTTTTGCCGGGCTCAGGACGCTGGCGATAAGTTCTTCCGGATTTTCACTCCAGGTGATGATATCTATCTTCTCTCCGTGAAGTTCGTCGACTATGGCCTGAACTCTCGTTCCCCTAGTTCCGACGCATGCGCCGACAGGATCCACGTCTTCAAACTGTGTATATACGGCCATCTTTGTTCTGGAACCTGCTTCCCTGGCGATTCCTTTTATCTCGACAGTTCCGTCCTCGATCTCCGGAACTTCCAGCTCGAACAGCCTCTTTACCAGCCCCGGATGTGATCTTGAAAGAAATACCTGAGGTCCCTTGGTCGTCTTTTTAACGTCCATTATGAATACTTTCAGGCGGTCATTGACTTTGTATCTTTCTCCCGGAACCTGTTCGTTGGCGGAAAGGATTCCCTCCGTTCTTCCCAGATTGACGAATATTGTCTCGTTGCTTATCCTCTGCACAGTTCCCGTGACTATTTCGCCCTGCCTGGTCACATAGTCGTCGAATATCATTCCTCTTTCAGCTTCTCTTATGCGCTGCACCACCACCTGCTTGGCTGTCTGGGCTGCGATTCTTCCGAAATCTCTCGGAGTGACCTGATATTCCACTATATCTCCTGCCTGGTATCTGTAGTCGATCTCTCTCGCCTCGTCGACGGAAATCTGAGTGAGCTCGTCTTCAACCTCGTCCACTACGTCCATGCGCATCAGAACCGCTATATCTCCCGATTCGCGGTCGATATCTACTCTGACATTCTGCGACGTTCCGTAATTTTTCTTGTAAGCCGACACCAAAGCTGATTCTATAGCTTCAATGAGAACATCCTTTGAAATCTGGCGTTCTCTTTCCAAGTCATCGATTGCCTGAATAAATTCCTTGTTCATCTCTAATTAAACCCTCCTTTAAAAAACTACGGCAAGACAGGTCTTGGCCACCTGTTCCGCAGGAAATTTCAGTTCGTTGTTATTCTCATCGGTTATTACCACGTTTTCATCTATAAGTCCCTTGAGCGCTCCGGAAAAAACTTTTTTTCCGTCCATGCCTTTGTACAGAGTCACGTCTACCTGCTTTCCGGCAAATCTGGCAAAGTCCTGCGGCTTGTAAAGCGTTCTGTCCATTCCGGGCGAGGAAACTTCCAGATAATAGTTCTGAACTACCGGGTCAGCTTCGTCCAGTTTTTCGCTGAGGAATCTGCTGACCAGCTCGCAGTCGTCGGTGGAGACATATTCGTCAGCACCGTCTCCGGCTTTGTCGATGAACACTCTCAGGAACCAGTCTCTGCCCTCTTTGACAAACTCGCAGTGATAAAGCTCAAGTCCGTTTTCTTCCAGGAACCCGGCGGAAATATCCGCGACCAGCTCCGTAACTTTTTTCTTCGCCATTTTTCCTCCCAAAATAAAGGTATATATCCAGCGCCCGGCCGTATGAACACCAGCCGTGCACGCCTCAGCCGTTTAAGCGCCAGCCGTGCAATAAAACTGAAAGAGTGGGTTATGCCCACTCTTCAAGTAATACCTTTTAGAAATTTAATCCTTAAATAGAATAACACATAGTTCCTGCAATTGCAAGGGGAAATTTTGATGAAATGCTGTTTTTTAGCCTTTTTAGCATGTTAACAATCTTCTTCCAGACGGTTTATCATCGCCGCTCCAGTGAGCGGACATTTAGTATAACATATGCCACAGTCGTCACATTCCGATTCTTTTATATGATATTTGCCGTCTTCGCCTCGATAGATGGACTGTTCGGCACAGTTTTCAGCGCACTTGCCGCATCCGGTACATTGATCGGTGATAAAATAAGACAGCTTGACGGGTTTTTCTCCGCCGAATGAAAAGCACAGTCTTCTCACCATATCGTCTCTGTAGAGATGAAATATTTCACCGCTTCCTTTTGATAATCTGAACAGGACTATGAGAGCAGTGTTATGTCTGTACATTTTCATGGTGCCCGGATTTTTTTCAGCATATTCTCTGTAGACAGATTCTTTGACGCATTCCTCCGCGCACGCCCTGATCCTTATGCTGTGATGCGTATCCTCCAGCAGGGAGGATGCAGATATCCATGGATTTTCCTTGAGCTGCCGGTAAAAGGGCTTCCCTCTGGACGTCATGAAATAAATATCACCATCAGACATCCTCTGCAGCGATATTATCCTGCTTTCAGGTTTTCCGTCCTTTACTGTGGCAATGCTCACCCGTCCGCCCTGTTCCTGCAGACGTTTAAATATCACATCCCATATCTCTTCCTGAGAACTGCTTTCTTTCAGTCCCCAGAGAGCTACTTCGTCATATATCATCTTAGCCCTCCCATTCGTTTCTGTCTATTGCTCCGCAAGGGCAATTATTATAGCAATCACCGCACTCAAGGCAAGCCGCATGATCTATGACGGCCTTTCCGCTTTTGATTTCGATGACCTGAGTCATACATCTCTCTTCGCATGATCCGCAGCCTGTGCACTTGTCGTTTACCTCATAATACCACGGTCGGGCCTGCATGCCTCCGAAGCCGAAGCGAAATCTCAGCAGCTTATCATCTTCATAGACATCGAACACCTCTCCCTCTCCTTTTTCAAGGCGGAAAAGAGTGAAATTCTCCATATTTCTCTTGTATAGCTTTTCGGTCCCGGGATTCAGTCTCCAATATTCAGCCATTAGTTTTTCATCGCGAATTTCCTCCGCTATGGCGTTGATTCTTATACTGTATGTGAGTCTGCCCTTGGTATTTATTATTATCCCTCCGCTTATGCGAGGATTCTTTTTGAGTTCGGCGTATACAGGTTTCCCCGGGCAAAGCCCTATGTACAAAGCATCCGTATCATCTAGACTGTGGACCTCAAGCCCTCTGTTTGTAGGCGTTTTTCCGTCCGTTCCAACGGTGCAGAAAGTCATGTAACCTGTTTTTCTTATGGCCTCGAAAGCTTTGCGCCTGATGGTTTCTTCATTGTCTTCTCTCGTAAGGCCGAGAGCCGGCTTTATTTCTTCCTGGAATTTTATTGTTTCAGTCATAAAAGCAACCTCCTGTTATTTCCTGCCAGCAGTTTGTATGCATCGCTTAAATGATGCAGCCTACTATCGCGCACACTATTATAAGCGGTATGTTTACAAACAGGAATGACGGTATGCAGGAATCCTTTATGTGGTCGTGCTGACCGTCTATGTTGAACGCGCTGGTAGGGATGAGCGTCTGATTTGATGACGGAGCTCCCGAATCTCCCAGAGCGCCTGAAGCTGCGACGAGCAGTATTATCGCGGCGTGGCTCATTCCAAGCTGGACTCCTAAAGGAACCAGCACTGTAGCCACTATAGGAACGGTGCTGAAGGATGAACCTATTCCCATAGTTATAAACAATCCCAATATCAGCATGAAGAAAGCTCCGAACACCTTGCTTCCGCCGATCAGCTCCGCGCTGGCGTTTATCAGCGAGTCAAGCTGTCCGTACTCTTTACTTACTGCAGCAAAGGCGACGGCGGCCATCAGAACCAGGCAGACGTAAACGCTGGTCATTATGCCTTTCATAAATACAGAGTCAAAATCTTTTATTTTAATCGCTCCCGTTATCACTAGAACGGCAATCATCACCAGAGCTGCCAAAGGCATGGAATCTGTGGTCACCTGAATCACTACTACTGAAGCTGCTGCTATGAGGCAGGCTATGTGTCTGAATTCTATCGGCGGCAGCTGGCGGCTCTTCGCCTCTCTTTCCGCCTCTTCCAGCAGATTCTCACCGTCCTCACAATCGTATTCTCTAGGCTTTCTGTATTTGAACATCGCAAGAGTTATTGCGATCAGCATGGCCACCGCTATAAAAATATTGGCTTTCCATATTTCGTCTATGGTCACTTCGAGGCCGTTTTCTGCAAGAGCCGTCTGTATTATTCCCATAAAAGCAAGACCGTAGCCTACCGGAAAGCAGCAGTATCCCATCTGCAAACCGCAGCAGGTGGTGATTACAAGCAGTCTTCTGTCTATCTTATAGTCTGTCAACAGCTTCAAAAGCGGCGGTATTATTACCAGCAGGAAAGAAACTCCCACCAGCACAAAAGTCTCCGCTATGATTGCAAGCACTGTGAGAACAATGGGAAACAGCCATACTCTGTTTCCTATTATCTTTGCAACTCTCGGAGCCAATACTTCTCCTACATTATTGTACTGCATGGTAGTTGCCAAAACTCCCAAAAGCAATAAAAATAAAACCATGCGGTCGTCGTTTCCCATGTTTTCATAAAACATGGTCAGTCCTTCCGTCACAGAAGCGCCTCCCAGCACCGCGCATATAAGCGACGACAATATGATCGCGAGAAACACGTTGACCTTGAGCAGGCAAAGCGCCACTAAAATTATAACTGATAAAATTATAGGGTTTGTGATAATTGTAAGCATGTAATTCAGCCTCCTGTTTTTCTCTGATCTCACATTATCACATTATAGCTTTAAAGCGATAAAGCGTCAAGCTGTTTTTCTTCGCATATTGCAAAAAAATAATTGATGCCGCTTTTTATGCTCTCAGCGGCATCACTACCAATTGCTTATTACATTTAGAAAAAGCTCAGCTGGTCCGTCTCCGGCAGGCCTTTGAGCACGCCCCTGGCTTTGAGCGCATCCACCAGCGACTTGCTTATCTTGGCTCTCTTGAATATGTCCTCTATGGTCTCATAAGGAGAACTCTTATATTCATCAACAAAGGAATTGGCTGCCGTTTCTCCCATGCCGTTCAGAGCCATGAACGGCAGCAGCACCTTTCCGTCCTTGATCTTGAATTTGGAAGCATCGGACTCGCCCAATTCCATATCGGCGAATTCATATCCCCTGGAATACATCTCGTAGGCGACCTCCAGCACGGTCAGCTCATTGCCCTCCTTGGCGGTGGCCGCCTGACCCTTGGCGTTTATCAGATCCATCTTCTCCAGTATGGCGTCGCTGCCCTTTAATATGGTCTCTTCGTCGAAGTCCGCCACCACGCTGCTGAAATACGTCGCGTAAAACTCGGCCGGATAGTACACCTTGTACCAGGCCATTCTGAAAGACATCATCGTATATGCCACGGCGTGGGCCCGCGGGAACATGTACTGTATCTTGATGCATGAGTCTATGTACCACTGAGGAACTCCGTGCTCGCTCATGACCTTCAGCTGCTCCTCCTTGAGCGGCCTGTTCTTTCTAACGTCCTCCATTATCTGGAATGACGTCTTGTTTTCGATGCCCTTGAGCATAAGATAGTTCATGATGTCGTCACGGGTTGAAATAACTTCTCTCATCGTAGCTACGCCCTGCCTTATGTAGTCCTGGGCGTTGTTGAGCCATACGTCTGTGCCGTGGGAAAAGCCCGAGATCCTGACCAGGTCGGCGAACTTGTCCGGCTTGGTATCGTCCAGCATCTGTCTTACGAAAGCTGTTCCGAATTCGGGAATTGCATAGGAACCGTGGGTAAACCTGTAATTCGGATTCTTTATGTCTAAAGCTTCGATGCCGTTGAAGATGCTCAGCACCTTTCTGTCCGTCAGCGGAACCGTCAACGGGTCGACGCCGGTCATGTCCTGAAGCTGTCTTATCATGGAGGGTACGTTATGTCCCAGTATGTCCAGCTTGAGCAGGTTTTCATCTATCTTGTGATAATCAAAATGGGTGGTTATTATGTCCGATTTTACGTCGTTGGCCGGGTGCTGCACAGGGCAGAACTCATAGATTTCATGGTCGTCAGGGACGATTACTATTCCTCCCGGGTGCTGGCCGGTGGTCCTCTTCACGCCGGTGCAGTGCTGCGTGAGCCTGTCCGCCTCGTACTTGTTTATCGGTATTCCCTGCTCATCGTAGAATTTGCGCACGTAGCCATAGGCGGTCTTGTCCGCTATGGTGCCTACTGTTCCAGCCTTGTAAACGTTCTTCTCTCCGAATATAGTTCCCACGTATTTGTGAGCCGTGGCCTGATATTCGCCGGCGAAGTTGAGGTCTATATCAGGTTCCTTGTCTCCGTCAAAACCCAGGAACGTCGCGAACGGTATGGTATAGCCGTCTCTGTTCATCTGTGCTCCGCACACTGGACACGCTTTGGGAGGCATGTCTATTCCGCAGTCGTAAAGCTCCATGTCTCCCCATTCCAGATGCTTGCACTCCGGACAGATATAATGGGGATCGAGGGGATTTACTTCGGTGATTCCTGCCATGGTTGCTGCCAGGGAAGAACCGACGGAACCTCTGGAGCCTACAAGGTAGCCGTCTTTTAAGGATTTGTTTACCAGCATCTGCGCCGACACGTACATGACGGCGTATCCGTTGTTGATTATGGAGCTCAGCTCCTTTTCCAGCCTCTCTCCTATGACGTCGGGAAGAGGGTTTCCGTACATGCTGTATGCCTTTTCCATGCATGTCTTTCTCAGAGTTTCTTCCGCGCCGTCAATCTTTGGCGGAAATTTTCCCTTAGGCACAGGCAGCAGGTCGTCGACCATATCCGCTATCTTGTTTGTGTTTTCGATGACTACTCTGCGTGCCACGTCCTCGCCGAGATATGAAAATTCCTCCATCATCTCGTCCGTAGTCCTCAGATAGAGTCCCTGGCCGTTTTCCGCGTCTTTATAGCCCTGGCCTGCCATTATTATGTTCCTGTAGATGGCTGAAGTGTCCTGGTCGTAGTGGGCGTCCGTGGTGGCGACCACCGGCTTTCCCATCTCGTCGGCCAAGGCGACTATCTGTCTGTTTATGTCTTTCAAATCCTCTGTAGTAAGCTGGCGCCTTTCGGGATATTTTCCGCCCTCAGTCCTGTCCTCTGTAAGGAACTTATTGTTTATCAGAGGCTGAATTTCCAGGTAATCGTAGAACTCCGCGATCTTTACGATTTCTTCGTGAGATTTCTGATTATAGAACGCCTGATACACTTCTCCTGCCTCGCAGGCAGAGCCGATGATTATCCCCTCCCGGTTGGCCTGTATCACAGATTTGGGCAGCCTCGGTCTCTTGTAGAAATAATTCAGGTGGGAATAAGAGACCAGTTTGTAGATGTTCTTCAGTCCTTCCTGAGTGGCGGCAAGAAGAATTATATGATTGGTCGGTCTGCTCTTGTAATCTATATTTCCCTCTTCGTCGATGAGTCCCTCGTCGTTCAGCACGTAACCCTCCAGGCCGTAGATTATCTTTATCTCCTTGCCTTTGTCCCTGAGCTTTTTCGCAGCCTTTGCCGCGTCAGGGAAAGCTTGTACTACTCCGTGGTCGGTAATGGCCACCGCCGGCTGTCCCCAGGCCGCGGCCTGGTTGACTATGTCCGCAGGTTCGTTGAGGCCGTCCATGGCGCTCATCTTGGTATGGGCGTGAAGCTCAACCCTCTTGCCGTCAGGCCAGGTGTCGGTTCGTTCCATGTCGGTCCTTTCGCCTTTTTCCAAATCCTTTATCATTATTATATTCAAATTTTCAAAGGTGTCCCACTGTACCTGACCTCTCACCTTGACGGTATCTCCGGCAGCCAGAAGCTCTTTGATCTCCTTTTGTTTATTTTCGGTGATGAAAGCCTTCGTGCATATGGTCGTCGTATTGTCGGTAAGAAGCAGCGTAATGAGGAAATTGCCGCTCTTTATGAGGCGGAAATCCATCTTGAAAATAGTCCCCTCCACCACGACTGTTCCCTGGGACGGTTCGATGTCCCTGAGCGCCGTATTGGGATTTTCATTTATATTTCTTCCCATTATGCGGTTTCCCTCGGCGGGAAGTTCTTTTTCGCGCCTCCTGCCTTTCCATTCGCCTCTCTTCTGGAAAGAATTATCTTCTGTTGCCGGCGGGGCGGCGGAAGATGCGGCTGCGGCCGAAGCCGCCGCCTTTTCCTGCAGGATTCTGGCATATTCTTCAACGGAAGCTTTTATCTCTTCCTCTTCGCCCTCTTTAAGGGCCTTGACCTTATCTAAATACAATTCCTGATCGTTTTCAAAATGGATATCGGCTTCTATGCTGAGGCAGTCTTTCAGAAGATGCTCGAATTTTTTCTTTACAGTTTCGTTGAGCTTTTCCACCGCGAAATCGCCGAGGGCATATATGATCAGTTCCCGTCCTGAAAGGCTGATCCTGTCTGTATGTATGGTCTTGGTGATGGACGAATATTCTCCGTTGACAATTTCGATCATGTGGGGAATGAAGAGCTTTATGGCTTCAGTTTTCTCGAGAGCCATGCCGCTGTATGAAAAGTTTATCTCCACGCCCTTCAGCCTGCCGTCCATCTTATTCGCCAGTTCATCCTTTATCTTATCGCAGACTTCCAAAGGCATGACAAAATTCAAGGTCATGTCTAAAGACAAAACCCTGGATTCTTTTTTTATCGACGCTCTGTCAATGGTATATTTAAGACTTTCCGCCTCCAGACCCCCTACCGGTCCGTGCTCCCTTAAAGCTCTTTCGATTATTTCTATCATCTGCTCTGTTAAAGCTCCTGTAATGTTTTTCGAAATATTATTTAGAATGTTAGCCGAAATATTCCCGGAAATGTTTTTCAATCATGTCCATCAATTCATCGGCCAGAGATTCTTCGCTGACGGTTTTGATGATTTCTCCCTTAGCGAAGATGAGACCCTTTCCGTCGCCGCCTGCCACGCCGAAATCAGCTTCCCTGGCTTCTCCCGGACCGTTGACGGCGCAGCCCATCACAGCCACCTTGATTCCCTCAAGCCCCTGCCGCTGCAGTTCTTTTTCCAGCGGCGCAAGCTTCTGTTCCACTTCCATGGCCAGTCCTTGCAAATCTATCCTCGTCCTGCCGCAGGTAGGGCATGAAACCACGTCTATGGCTGATTTCCTGAGTCCCAAATTTTTCAGTATATCTATAGCAAATTCCACTTCTTCTTTCGGATCGGCGGTAAGAGACACTCTCATCGTGTCTCCTATCCCCTCAAGCAGCAAAGCGCCCAATCCTATGGCCGATTTTATCTTTCCGTTCTTAGGAGTGCCGGCCTCGGTGATGCCTATGTGCACCGGAACGTCCGTCCTGTCTCTCAGCAGCTTATGCGCCTCGTAATTCATCTTTACATCGGAGGACTTGATGGAAACTACGAGATTTCCGTAATCCATATCCTCAATGAGACGAATGTTTCGCAGAGCGCTTTCCGCCAGCCCCTCAGCCGTAACGCCGCCGTATTTTTCTACTATGTCTTTTTCCAATGATCCGGAATTGACTCCGACTCTTATTGGAATGCTTCGTTCTCTCGCCACCTCGACGACAGCCTTGACTCTGTCTGGGGAGCCTATGTTGCCGGGATTTATCCTTATCTTGTCAGCCCCTGCCTTGATGGCTGCTATGGCAAGCCTGTAATCGAAATGTATATCTGCTACAAGAGGTACTTTGACTTTCTTTCTCACTTGTTCAAAAACCTGAGCAGCTTCCATGTCAAACACGGCTACTCTGACGATCTGGCAGCCCGCGTCGGTCAGCTCAAATATCTGTCTCAAAAGAGCAGCCTCGTCCCTCGAATCCACGTTGGTCATGGACTGGACCGAAATGGGCGCACCTCCTCCTATCAGAACGTTTCCGCAGTTTACTTGTCTTGTGATCATTCTCTAACTCCCGAATATCCTCGTCTTTTAGCTTTCGGATAATTTTCTAACTTCCGAATATCCTCGTAACATCGTTGAAAGTAACGTATATCATCAATGTGAAAAGCAGCCCCAGGCCTATGAGGTGTATGGTACCCTCGACTTTCTGGCTTACCCGTCTGCCGGTGAGCATGGTATATATCACGAATATGATCCTGCCTCCGTCGAGAGCCGGCAGCGGCAGCATGTTGATTATGGCCAGATTGAGGCATATCAGTGCGGTGAGGAAACCGTAATACCAGAATCCGTACTGGGAAGTCTCGCTGACCATCTGTACCATTCCCACAGGGCCGCTCAGATTATCCGCGCCTACTTTGCCGGTGAAAAGCTGTCCCAGCGTATCGAACATGGTCACAGTCATGTTCCAGGTGGCTTTGGCACCCTCGGCTACCGCTTTAAAAGGATTGTGGCTTATATCGGATGTAATTCCTATGATATACCTTCCGTCTTCTCCCTCCTGAGGAATCAGGCTGAGAGACTTCTCTTCGCCGCCTCTTTCGACGGTTATGGAAAGGGCTTCGCCGCCAGATGAAGCGATCGCCTCAGAAACGTCCGTCCATTCTTCTGTCTCCGTCCCGTTTATATTCTTTATCTCGTCGCCGGACATGAGCCCTGCCTCATAGGCCGGGCTGCCCTCCGACACCTGATCAATTTTCGTCGTGGTGAATCCTATGATGCCCACCACCAGCGACATTATCAGCACGGCGCACACCACGTTCATAAAGGATCCGGCTGCCAATATTACTATCTTCTGCCACGGTTTTTTGTTGTTGAAAGCCCTGGGCTCATCGGATTCCTCGTCCTCCCCCTCCATGGCGCAAAATCCGCCTATGGGAAAAAGCCTGATGCTGTGCAGCGTCTCCCCTCTCTGCTTTTTCCATATCGTCGGTCCCATTCCGAACGCGAACTCGTTGACTTTTACTCCCAGCCTCTTGACAGCTATGAAATGTCCCAGTTCGTGCGGAAAGATCATTATGCAAAATAACAAAATAGCAAGTATTGCTGTCTTCATATATCCCCCTCAAAAGTTTCCGGCCGCCTCGCGGCGCTTTGCTGCCTAGCGTTTCGTGCCGCATCTGCGGCTCTTTGGCCATCAGCGTTTCGTGCCGCAGCTGCAATGCCAGCTCCGGTTTTTATTCGGCCGCGGCTGCGGCCGCGTTCGCAATGCCGCAGGCTTTATACGCTTCTGCGCGCGCCCGGCGGTCCGCCTCCATAATTCCCTCTAAATCTAAATTATATGCAGGTTTATGCCTGTCGATTATCTTTTCCAGATTATTTTGAATGTCGATGAACTTGATTTTGCCTTTCAGGAAAAGCTCCACCAGCACTTCATTGGCGCCGTTCATGAGGGCAGG
>OLRF01001869.1_pt1 | contig 20200 bp, 13 predicted proteins | sample 1672061 | NCBI WGS metagenome assembly OLRF01 (sample SAMEA3136641, study PRJEB25190) | human gut metagenome | reverse complement strand
CATGCTGTCCTGGCCGGTCTTCGCGGTGGGTCAGTCTCCATATCGCATCGATCCGGAACAGCCGGAAAATATTTTCTATGCCGACCCCTGTTTCAAAATAGGGCTTGGACACCGAAGACATTCCCTCGGGGAACAACAGTATGGCCCGGGTATCGGGCAGGCTTCCGTTATTCTTATCGGAAAGTGTTCCGATCAATCCTTTGAAAATAAATACTTCCCGCCATTTCAATTTTTTCATCAAAGGAATCTTCCCCAAAAAGAAACCTTTAAAATGATGTTCGTAGAAAAATGCCAGCCAGGTATCCGAAGCAAACTCATAGTAATTCATACATGAGAAAGCGTAAGGATCATAAAAATAGGTAGCGTTTCCTTCGTGAAGTTTCAGTAAAGGATAAGGCACTTTCCCGAAAATTTTTCCTCCGGTCAGTACCACATGAGACTTACCGATCGGCGAAATCGGAAAATCATAATTGATAGAAGCTACAGCCCGGTAAAATTCATAGTCATTTTTAAACAGCCCCTTCACCCCCATGGCCAGATCGACGCCGATAATCGGATAATCGGATCCTAAACTGTATTTATCGAATGCTTTACGAACGACTATTTCATCTTTAGACAAACGGGTATTCAAGCGTACTATCGTCGACTGTACAGAGGGCATCAATTCTCCGTCAGGTTTCACAAAAGGCACATAAGGATTAGAAAACAGGTCCCTGACCTGTACCCCAAAAGTATTGGAAACCCCTTGCCGCCATTCTTTCTCAAAGTTCACATCCAACTGGTTGACCATACTCAACCGATCGTTATCCCCTCTCGAAAAGATTGAACTCAGGATATTTCCTTCGGTAAACGCATTGATTCCCGCTCCCAATTGCACGACATCGTGTTTGAAAGCAGCCGATAACTTCGAAGTCGGTAAATCGTTGAAGGAATAATCGAATCCACCGGCTCCTTTCCAGCGACGATCCTTCGTTCCATAGGCTCCGTAACCGAAAAGACGGATTTTCTTGCTGAAATCGGTTGTAGTCCGGGCGCCCAACTGAAAACGGCATCCTTCCTGTTTGTTGAAGCTAAGCAACTTATAATAAGGTCCCCACTCTACATATTCGGTATCGTAATACCCACCCAGGACCATAGAGACAATCGTGTATATATTTTGATACAGGGGTACGTTTTTAATCGAATCGACCATTCCATAGATCTGTTTTTCCTTACCACTCAATGCATAGGGCCGGATCGTATCCCAAAAACGATCGTCATTTTTCAGGACATTATTATCGATAATCACATTATTATCCATTTTGAGCACCCTGTCGGGAATGACCGGATTCAGCTGTATATGCGAATAATCTACTTGCCGGTGCCCCAAAAAGGACACCATCTTCGAAGAATCGGACATGACGATGGAAAAATCGGCAAAGATTTTATCCTGCTTCGGAAACCAGACCGAATCGTCCAGGAACTGATTTTCATTATCCAACACCAGGTGTCTGATCCAGTTCACATTCAACCCCTTCATCATTTTGACGTGAGCCGATTGCAATGCCCAGGTCATCGAATCGATATTTACTTCCCCATCCAATACAGGTGTAGAGAAAGATTTGGGATGGAATCTGATTTTATAGGTCTTCCGGCCATCGATCTGCAAACTATCGACCAGGAAATATTTATAAAATAAAAGCCCGTGATCCGAAAGCGGACTGGCGAAACGTACTTCGAAAATATCGATATAGTTGTCGTAAAAATTGACGTTGGCATGTAAATGGCCGGTAAACTGCGCCAAGGTATAGTCTTCCTCAATACCGGAAATCCGGCTGGCATTCACAATCTCCCGGGATAAGGACGGTGACTTCCGGTAATAATAATCGGCAGAAGCTTCGGAAATCATCACAGGCAGATAAGCCTTTCCCGTAATGACCGAAGTATCCATGTGCTCGAAGATAAATCCGAAATTCTTTTGTAACTTCTTATTTTTAAACCCTGGCTTGATATTCGTCAGGTCGAGCTCCATCTTGGTATAAGTCTTACAATAATATTGTTCGAACCGGGCAGGATTATTTCTGTATTTGTTTTTACTGACATTCCGGAGGATCACATGTGCCGGATTTTCTCCGGGAGTAACTTTTACCTCGTCCAGATCGAAAGTCTGAGGTTCCAGCTGAAAATCGACAGCATTGTACGCCCCCTTGTTTATCTTTACTGTTTTCGGGAGATAACCGACAAAAGACGCCTGGAGCTCAGTCACTTCTTCGCGGGTTTCGAGGTAATATTCTCCATCGAAGTCGGTGGTCATTCCAATAGTCGTCCCGGTAAAAAAAACATTGACCAGAGGTAAAACTTCTCCCGTCTTGGCATCCGTCACTTTCCCCTTCACCCGGGTACTCTGAGCCCACATGCATTGTCCAAGTAACAGTAATACAACTAATAATACGATTCTTTTATTCATGATCATTATACTACCCCTTCTCTCAATATATCGTGGATATGAACCATTCCCTTGTATTTTTTATCTTCGTCCACGACCACCAATTGAGTGATACTATTCTGTTCCATTTTCTGGAAAGCGTTGTAAGCGAGTTCTTCTTCCTGAATAGTTTTCGGAGAAACCGACATAATATCCCGGGCTTTCAAGCCATCCACATCTTCATATTTCTCGAGCATACGTCTCAAATCCCCGTCGGTAATAATGCCTAACAATCCTCCTTCGGCATCGGTCACCGCCACTGCGCCCAATCTTCCGCCCGACATCTCCAATATCACTTTACGGATTCCGTCTTCCAAAGATACATAAGGCCGGTTATCCTGATCGAATACATCGGATACCCGGGTATATAAACGTTTCCCCAAGGATCCTCCGGGATGATATTTAGCAAAATCACGGCTTGAAAAACTCCTGCATTGGATCAGACAAATAGCAAGGGCATCTCCCATCACAAGTTGTGCTGTCGTCGAGTTGGTCGGCGCCAGATTATTCGGGCAAGCTTCACGGTCGACCTGTGCTTTCAATACATAAGCCGCATTCTTTGCCAGGAAAGAATCGGTATTCGATACCATAGCCACGATCTGTTCGTTACCGACATTCCGGATCAACGGGACCAGCACCTTGATTTCGGGGGTGTTCCCGCTTTTGGAAATACAAATGACGACATCGTCGTGGCAAATCATCCCCAGATCACCGTGGATAGCGTCGGCCGCATGCATAAAAACAGCAGGAGTACCGGTCGAATTGAGAGTAGCCACTATTTTTTGGGCAATAATGGCACTTTTACCTATACCTGTAACGATCACCCGTCCTTTCGTATTATAGATCAATCGGACCACTTTTTCGAAATCGTCGTCGATAAATCGAGCCAGATTCTGTATAGCTAAAGCTTCATCAGCAATTACTTTTTTTGCAACCTCCTTAATATCAACCATCTTAGATTATTCTTTAAAATATTTCTTAAACAATAGACAATATTTATGCCAAAAAAATCAGAAAAAATTATGGTAACCCGATTTTTTTCCTATAACTTTACTAAACGACAAAAATACCAATTTTTGTCATTCATTTGCTTAGGTGATCATAACATTTATTGTGCCATTTTGTTTGTCCAAACAAATTAAGTTATAAATTTGCATTTCCTTGAGAAAAAGGGTGTGCAAAATATATGAATAATACAATGGGATTGCAGATTAATTTACACGCAAAATTAAAAGAGTATTTTGGCTTCGATCATTTCAAAGGAAATCAGGAAGCCATCATTAAGAACGTGCTGGCAGGAAATAACACTTTTGTATTGATGCCTACAGGAGGTGGTAAATCGTTGTGTTATCAATTACCGGCATTGCTTCTCGAGGGCACCGCGATTATTATTTCTCCGCTGATTGCTCTGATGAAAAATCAGGTGGATGCCATGCGTTCATTTTCAGCCGCTGAAGGAGTTGCGCATTTTCTCAACTCTTCGTTGACCAAAAATGAGATTTTAAATGTGAAAGAAGACATTTTGAGCGGTAAAACGAAAATGCTCTATGTTGCTCCCGAATCCTTGACCAAGGAAAGTAATGTTGAATTTCTAAAGAAGATCAAGATTTCTTTCTTTGCTGTGGATGAGGCACATTGTATCTCGGAATGGGGCCACGATTTCCGGACAGAATACCGGAAAATCCGTCCGATCGTCGAAGAAATCGGTAAAGCGCCGATCATTGCATTGACTGCGACAGCGACACCCAAAGTGCAGAACGACATCCAGAAGAACCTGGATATGATGGATGCCCAGGTTTTTAAATCTTCTTTCAACCGACCGAACCTATACTACGAAGTACGTCCTAAACAAGGAGATGTCACGAAAGACATTATTAAGTTTATTAAAAACCATGAAGGGAAATCCGGTATCATCTACTGTCTGAGCCGGAAGAAAGTGGAAGAACTGGCGGAAGTGCTTAGTATCAACGGTATCAAAGCAGCTCCTTATCATGCGGGAATGGATGCCAGTACCCGAAGTACCAACCAGGACCGCTTCCTGATGGAAGAGGTGGACGTTATTGTAGCGACCATTGCTTTCGGTATGGGGATCGACAAACCAGACGTACGCTTTGTCATCCATTACGACATTCCTAAAAGTCTCGAAGGGTATTATCAGGAGACAGGACGGGCAGGACGGGATGGTGGCGAAGGAATCTGTCTGACTTATTATAGTTTTAAAGACATCCAAAAGCTCGAAAAGTTTATGCAGGGGAAACCCATTGCCGAACAGGAAATCGGTAAACAATTGCTGATGGAAACAGTCGCTTATGCCGAGACTTCTTTATGCCGGCGTAAAGTACTGCTCCATTATTTCGGAGAAACCTATGAAGAAGACAACTGCGGCTGTTGTGACAACTGCCTCTATCCGAAGAAAGAGTTCGAAGGCGAAGATTATATGGTCGATGCCCTGCAACTGGTCAGCGATGTTAAAGAAAAATTCAAAATCGAACATTTGGTTAATATCCTCATCGGTGAAGCCGATTCTGCCATCAAATCGTATAAGCATGATAAACTGGAATTATTCGGTGCCGGTTCGGAAAAAAGCCGGCAATTCTGGACGATGGTATACCGGAGGGCTTTAGTCAGTTCATTTATCGAAAAAGATATAGAACAATACGGAGTAATCAAACTAACGGATGAAGGCCAAAAATTTTTGGATAACCCTAAAAGTTTTATGCTGATGGAAGATCACAATTTCGACGAGAACGAAGAAGAAGAAAAGATACAGGAGAAAGGTGGTGTATCTGCGTTGGACAGCACTTTATTCGCTATCCTGAAAGATTTACGGAAGAAAATAGCCAAGACCAATAACTTGCCTCCTTACGTCATTTTCCAGGACCCGTCACTGGAAGATATGTGTACCAATTATCCGATCACACTCGAAGAATTGGCCAACATCCAGGGCGTAGGTGCCGGGAAAGCACAGAAATACGGCAAAGAATTCGTCGAAGTCATCAAACAATACGTTGAAGACAACGAGATCGAACGGGCACAGGATATGGTCGTGAAAACAGTAGCCAATAAATCCAAATTCAAAGTATACATCATCCAGAATATCGACCGCCAGATCGATCTGGAAGATATCGCTTCGGCTTTGGGGCTCAACTTCGACGAACTGATCAAGGAGATGGAAGCGATCGTCTTTTCCGGAACGAAATTAAACATCGATTATTATATCAATAAGATCCTCGACGAAGAGCAACAGCAGGAAATCATGGATTATTTTATGGAGGCGAGTTCCGACAATATTTCCGAAGCTTTCGACGAATTCGAAGGGGATTATGCAGAAGAAGATCTTCGGCTGATGCGGCTGAAGTTACATTCCAAACACGGAAACTGACAATGGAAAAAGTTGCGGGAAATATTGGGGGTAAGTCGAAATGATCGATACCCCCTCTTTTTTCGTCAACTATAAGGGGTATGTCACTGTGTCACAACCACTCTCCAACTGCCGTCCTTTTCACCTCGCTCAACGTATTTCTTCTGATCATTATATATTTCAATGGCTTTGAATATCGATCTGTTCAAATATTATTCGGAAGCCTTAGAAAAAAACAATGAGATGATCCGGCTTCATAAAGCCAAAGATGAGCAGAAAATAGTAAGAAAAAGAAAAATTTTTTTAGAAGTAGAAGTCAGCGAAGATGAGTATCAGGCTTTTATGAAGCAAACGAAATAATCCGTCTTATTTACCTCATACTCATCTTCCTCTAGTTTTTCAATTCATTTTATCTACAGAACGGACAAATTCGATATCCTCCCGGAACAATTTCCGGTAAGTGATATGGGTGCGCCAGGCTTTCGCTCCGATGTAATCCATCAGATGTATCATTGGAGGATTAAAATCGCCCACCCAATTCAATTCCAGATATTTATATTCCCTGTTCGCTTCGATAATGCGCTCAGTAAAGCGTTTGATCATGGCCGCTTCCACTCCTTTCCCCTGAAACTCGGGTACCACTCCGAACAACTGTCCCAAAGCCACATCGATTTTCCGGAAATGACGGTAATACATCAGTTTCAAACCACCCCACAAATTCATTTTTCCATTTAAATGTCTCACTACCTGATTGATTTCCGGGAACATCAGGAAAAAACCAATCGGTTGCTCTTTATAAAAAGCAAAATAAATCAAATCCTTATCGATAATCGGTTGTAAACTTTTATAAATCGCTTCTACCTGCTCCCGGGTAATCCCATCTACTCCGTGTACTTCCAGATTCCAGGCTTTATTATAGACCTCCAATAAGGCTTCTATGGCTTTCTGCTTCCCGATATCCCCATAGGTCTGGACCGTATAATCGGGATTTTTCAATATCCGGTCGGCTTTCCAAACGACAATTTTAGAAAGGCTGTCCATAACAAGACGGGTGCGGAATGTAAACTGTTTGAAAAAATCCCGGAAACCGTAGTTTTCAAAAAAAGAAACATAATAAGGCTGGGTATAAGGCATCGCATAAACAGGCGACTGATCGAATCCATCGACCAACAACCCCCACCACTCAATCCGTTCCCCGAAATTTACCGGCCCTTCCATGGCCTCCATACCTTTTCCTTCGAGCCACTCCCTGCATTTATCGAACAAACAAAAAGCGGCCTGCCGGTCGTCGATACATTCAAAAAATCCCATTTGCCCGACACTATATTTGTCCAGATGACAGGTTTTCCGATTGATAAAAGCAGCTACTCTCCCTACACATTGCCCTGCCTCGTCCTTCAAAATCCAGCGGATACATTCGCCATTTTGGAAACAAGGATTTTTCGCAGGATCGAATACATTCCGGATATCATTATCCAAAGGACGTATCCACCAGGGATTTCCTTTATATAGTCTTACCGGTAATTCCAGAAAGTCCGTTTCATGTTGTCGGGTAGTTACTTCAATTAAAGTATACATAACAAAAAAATTAAATTTTTTGACTTAAGGCCATTGCTTGAGCCGGAAAGATAAAATCGGCCAATCGCTTGAGCCAAACGACAATAAAAGCCAATAATATTCGCGGGACGATCAGCCATACGACAGGTAACCCCAATACGGCAAACAACAAAGGATCTTCCAACTGCGAATGCGATATCGCCAGATGATAATTCAACAAATCCGCTTCGGTCCCGGTTAGTTTACCTTGCCGGGCATAATCCATCAATACAGCGGAACCGTAAGCCAACCCCAGCGTATTGCCCACCACCCATAAAAAAGCCACCTGTCGGGGTAAACCCAACAATTGCATACCCGGACCTAAAAGCGAAGAGATCCATTTCAATATCCCGAATTCTTCCAACAGACGTTGCAGGATCATCAATCCGGTAATCAGGGCCACGACTTTCAGGGACAACCACAGACTGGTTTGCAGCCAATTGAACAAAGTATCGCGGAATCCCAAGTCGACAGAAGGCTGCGCTATCATCCGCCCTGCAAACTCCGGCAAGATCAGATTTAAAACGGCAGCAGCGATAAAACTACAGGTAAAACGGAGTAAGACCATCTTCCAACCCGCAGAACCGGTTTTCTTCTGTACCAAAGTTTCCACCGGATAATTATGGGAAATCAGGCACATCATAGCCAACAAAATCCCTTCTCTCACCGTGAAATCCATATTCGACAGCAAAGCGATCACCGTATAGATATTGGTAAAAATACCGGTCACAAAGACCAAAGCCGCATCACCGGGCAAACCGATCCTGGTGAACAAAGGAGCTACCACAGCAGAAACAGCCGGCAACACCTGAAAGTAGGTAAGCAACATCACCACGAAAGAAACCGGAAGCATAATCTTCAAAAACCAGCAAGAGGTTTTCAATGCCACCGGCCAGACTTTCCTGATACAACCGATTATCCTTTCTTTCACCATATCCTATTTTCTCTTTTTTCCTCTTCCCCCTTCTCTCTCTCAGCCTATAGCTTTTAGCATTTAGCTTTTAGCTTTTAGCATTTTACTTTTTACCTCAACTGCTCGGTCAGCAACCGGATCTCCAATGCCGGGCTAATCCGTTCGTACAGAATATTATAAACGGCATTCGTTATCGGCATATGCACATTATACTGGTCGTTGATTTCTTTAATTCCTTTCACGCCGAAATACCCTTCGGCAATCATCAGCATTTCCATTTGTGCCGATTTCACCGAATATCCTTTACCGATCATCGTCCCGAAAGTCCGGTTCCGGCTAAACTGTGAATAAGCGGTTACCAGCAAATCCCCCAGATAGGCCGAGCTCTTGATATCCCTTTCTATCGGATGAACGGCAGCCACAAAACGCTCCATCTCCTGAATGGCATTGGATACCAAAACGGCCTGAAAATTATCTCCATATCGCAATCCATGACATATTCCCGCTGCAATAGCGATAATATTCTTCATAACAGCCGCATACTCCGTACCATAGATATCGTCCGAAATCGTCGTCTTCACATAATGGCAGTTGAACAATTGTGACACCAACCGGGCCACCCGGGTATCGTCACAGGCAAAGGTCAGGTAAGACAGGCGTTCCAAAGCAATCTCTTCTGCATGACAAGGCCCTGAAATCACCACGATCTGCTCCAAAGGTACTTCATACTGCTGGTGGAAAAACTCACCGATAATCAGATTATCATCCGGGATCATTCCTTTAATCGCCGACACCACAATCTTGTCTTTCAACGGACGGGTGGCTTTTGCCACCACATTTTAAGAAAAGCACTCGGTATAGCAAAAATGATGATATCCGAATGGGCAATCAGTTTGTCCAGATTATCCGTAAAAGAAATCCGCGACAGATCGAAATCGACCGAACAAAGATAGCGAGGGTTATGGTTCAACTCTTTAAAAGCGTTGATGGTCTCGATATTACGCATAAACCAATTGATATGCTCATTCGTTTCCAGCAGAATCTTAGCAATAGCCGTAGCCCAGCTTCCGCCGCCGACGATCGCAATCCGTGGATTTTCAGGAATTTCCATGCCGATAAAATTTAGTTTAAGCCAACCATTTTTTCACTTCTTCGGGAGTCAACCCTGACAATCCCAACTTTTCTTTTTTGTTGATTCCGCAAAGCTCCTGATGCAATTTATTCGTATTCCCGACAGCTTTCAAAGCTTCCACCGTCTGATATCCGGCTTTCTTCACCACTGCGATCCATTCTTTCGGAATCCCCAGCGCCTCGTATTTCTCATCGCCGTCTACGGTAACTTTCTTTTCGGGCTTCATCTGGGGAAAGAACAACACATCCTGAATCGACGCGCTATTGGTCAGGAACATACAAAGCCGGTCGATACCGATACCCATACCGGAAGTCGGCGGCATGCCGTATTCCAGTGCGCGTACAAAATCATAGTCGATATACATGGCTTCGTCATCTCCTCTTTCCTGCAATTTCAGCTGATCCTGAAAACGTTCCAGCTGATCGATCGGGTCGTTCAGCTCGGAATAGGCATTAGCCACTTCCTTACCGTTTACAAACAGCTCGAAACGTTCGGTCAGTTCCGGATTTTCGCGATGTTTCTTCGTCAACGGCGACATCTCTTTGGGATAATCGTAAATAAAAGTGGGCTGGATATAATGTCCTTCACACTTTTCACCGAAGATCTCATCGATCAGTTTACCCTTACCCATGGTCTTATCCACGGGGATCTCCATTTTTACACAAGCCTCGTACAACTCTTCTTCCGACATTTTCTCGATGTCGTACCCGGTATATTCTTTAATGGCATCGGCCATACGTACCCGCCGGAAAGGACGTTTAAAGTCGATTTCATTGTCGCCTATCACCGCTTTCGTAGTCCCGTTGATCGCCAGCGCAGCCGTTTCGATCATCTCTTCCGTGAAGTTCATCATCCACAGATAATCTTTATAAGCCACATAAATTTCCATACAGGTAAATTCCGGATTATGTGTCCGGTCCATTCCCTCATTCCGGAAATTCCGGGAAAATTCGTACACCCCTTCAAAACCGCCGACAATCAGCCGTTTCAGGTATAATTCGTTGGCAATACGCAAATACAAAGGGATATCCAATGCATTATGATGAGTGATAAACGGACGTGCAGACGCTCCTCCGGGAATGGCTTGCAACACAGGGGTTTCCACCTCCAGATACCCTTTGGAATTGAAGAAATTCCGGATAGCGTTGATCATCCTGGTACGTTTCACAAAGACTTCCTTGACCTGAGGATTCACGATCAGGTCGAGATAACGCTGGCGGTAACGCTGTTCGGGATCGGTAAAGGCATCGAACACCTTGCCTTCCTTCTCTTTCACAATCGGCAGCGGCCGCAACGATTTCGACAACATGGTCAATTCTTTGGCGTGTACGGAAATCTCACCTGTCTGTGTGCGGAACACAAATCCCTTCACTCCGACAATGTCACCGATATCCATCAATTTCTTGAAAACCGTATTGTAAGCGGTCGATGCTTCATCTGTAGAAATATCGTCCCGGCTGACATACACCTGGATCCGGCCGGTAGCATCCTGTAATTCGAAAAATGAAGCTTTACCCATAATTCTCCGGCTCATCATCCGTCCGGCAATCACCACATTCCGGGGCTCTGCTGTTTCGTCGAACCGCTCTTTTATTTCTGCCGCATGGGCATTCACTTGAAACTCCGGTGCCGGATAGGCTTCTATCCCCAGTTTAGCCAATTCATTCAATGAATTTCTTCGGATAATCTCTTGTTCACTTAATTCCGTAAAGCTCATCTTTTATATTTTTAATTGTTTTACTTCCAACAAACTATCATTCCAGAATTTTAATTAATTTTGCAAAGTTACTATTTTCCCGAAGTAAAAACAAATCAAAATAAAACAGCCATTGTCGGGTTTTCAACAATGGCTGTTTTTACAATCCTGATCGACTTATTTTTTCAATATTTTATCAAGTAATTCCACCGCTTCCGGCTGAGAAGGACGCGGAGCATAAGCATCTATGATCTTGAAATTTTCGTCTATCAATAAAAAACGGGGAATATATTTGATCTGCCACCCTTCATTCAGATTTTTTGTATCTGTACAATTGTATTCCGGTATCCTGGCTTCTTTGCCTTCGATAAATGAAAGCCAGGACTTTTTCTCTGTATCGGTAGAAACAGCCAGGAAAACGATATTATCGTTCCGGTATTTTTTCGCCAGCTCATGGAATTTTGGGGATTCCTGAATACAAGGTCCGCACCAGGTTGCCCATAAATCCACATAAATCCCCTTGCCTTTATAATCCCTCAGACGAGCCGTTTTCCCATCCGGAGCAAGCAATTCCAGATCCACAGCCGGACTTCCTTTCAGTAATGCCCCGGCAGAATTAAGTTTTACTTCCAATACTTCCCGGATATCCGTATTTTTCAACTTTCCGGCATATTCCCGTACTTCCCCGACAAGTTCCGTATTTATTTCACTATCCAGCTTATAAGCGTACTGTGCAGCGGTAAAAAGTTCTTGAGTACGTTCGGGAAATTGCAATTTTTCTTTTAGACCGGGAGTTTCCATGGCAGTGCCGATCACATCTCTGACAACAGCCACATCCAGATATTCCTCTCTATTTACCCGGGGAACGACTTTCAGCAAGTCGGGAACAATCTGCTGCATAAATTTCTCACGCTCTTCCCGGCTTCTCACCGGCTGTAAAGCACAGTAAGAGGGATAAGCAGTATAACTATTTGCCATGTCGGCGACAATACGGGCTTTCTCCAACTCTTTGAACGCAGGAGTAGCCTCTTTTACCCGCTCCAGTTCTGCCATCCTCAATTGAGCCAAAGAATCGACGGCAACTTTGATTTCCTCAAAACTTCCTTTCCGGTTTCTTAATTCTCCCAAAAAAGAACCTCCCTTAGGAAACAGACGTCCCTTCATATAGGTATTCATCTCCGCTCCCTTTCCCTTAAAGACAGCCTCCCGGTTGTCAGTCGTGATATATATCTCCATATCGTCTCCCGGACTCAGATAAAGGGTGTTGCGGCTGATCCGGTAAAAAGCCGGTTTGGAAAGCGGTAAAATCGTATCGAAATGGCCTTCCCGATCCGTACGGATCATAAAGCTCCCCTCATCCCCTATCACACTGGTAGCCCCATCGTAAGACAGTTTCACCAGATCGGTTCCCATACCGACCAATTTCCCCTTCAGACGGACAGAATTTTGTGCCTGAACCGACACGACCGCCATGACAAATAAAATCGGAAATAAAAATTTCATATCGACCATATTAAATATTCGTATTTATCTTTCATAATCCGGAAGATCAGGCCGGAACCCCTTGACTACCGGCGGTATCGGAATAATATAGCGGTTGTCGTTGGGCGGTAAAGTCCAGGTTTGTCCATCCGCCGAATGGGTGATCGTTTTTTGGAAACGACTTTCTTTGTTCAAACGTTTCAGATCTACAAAGCGGTAGATTCCGAGGAAAGCGAATTCCCGGCGGCGTTCTTCCAGTACTTTCACCAGAGCCTCGTCCGCATTGGCAAAAGTCACATGTACATTGTTTTCTATGCGATGATCCCGTAACAGATTATACAGACGCGCAGCTTCCGCCAGGTTTTCCGTACCTCCTTCGCGTGCATAACACTCGGCAGCCGTCAGAATCACCTCCATATTGTTCAAAGCCAGATTCGCCCGGATATAAGGCATAAAAATTGTATACCCACGGAATTCCACACCGCTGTATTCATCGTCTACAAACCACAGTTCCCGGCGTTTATCCACAGCTCCCGGAGCCAGGTCCTTGTCATAAATATCCAGTAACTCCTGACTGGCATATACAGCCATTTGTAACCCGAAGACGGAGGGCGGATAACGTACGTAAATATTTTCCGGATTATCCATTCCTTCAGGATAAGGACTGCTAGGATCGTCTTTCCGTACAATCCTTCCGATATAAGCATTCGGTTTGGCGGTATATTCTGTCAGGTCTACCAATTCTTCACTGACTTCCAATGCTTTCTTCGCATTTTCCAAAGCTTTATCATATTCTCCGCGCATCAGATACATACGGGCCAGAAAACCATAGGCTACATTCTTCGCCGGACGGAATGTGTTCGGAGTTTTATCCAACAAAGCAGGCAGGGCATCGTCCAGGTCTTGCTTGATCGCCGTATACACTTGTTCTACAGTGCTACGGGAATAATTCAGGTCGGCCACATCTTCGCTGGAGATCAGAGGCAAGCCGTAATCGGTCGAAGCCGTTGCAGCGTCATAGGCCGGAGCATAAACCCCGATCATACAAAGATACTCGAAAGCCCGGGCAACCATCGCTTCCGATTTTAAGTTCAGCTTATCGGATTCCGAAGCATCCGTCACACTCATGATATTATTGATTACCGTATTACACACATAGATACGGTTGTAAGCATAGTTCCAGATCGGATCAGAAACTCCGTCATTGAAAACAGCCCCGTGTTCGAAAGCATAGAGATTTTTAATTTCATCATCCATAGAGGTAAAATTATTCTCTTCATCTCCGCTTCCCAGCTGAGCATCATCGGTAATATACACCGGATAATGATCCAGCGCTTTAGCCATCTGTGCGTAATTCATCAACTGACGGTAGTCGTCGTATTTCGAAGGAATGGTATATCCTTTCGGCTGTATGTCCAGAAAACGGTCACACCCCTGACAAAGGAACATGCCCCAAACAATCCATAAAAATATTTTTTTCATAATCATCTCCTTTTAGAATTTTAAAGATAAACCTAGCGTATATATGGTCGGGTCGAGCGCGCTTCTCGAAATAGATGTCAGAGAAGTCCCGTTCCAGGATTCCGGATTCAAACGTCTTTTCTGAGAACCCCACCACCAGATATTCTGAATCTGTGCATTGATACTCATTCCTGAAATAAAAGCTTTTTTTAGCCAACGTTCCGGCAAATTATAGGACAGGGTTACCTCCTTCAGCTTTATGTAATTCGCTTTTTTGATGTGTTTATCGGCAGCATACCACAAATAGGTATAGTTGGTACTGGCATTTCTCATAAAGGCCGGAGCTTTATCGGGATCGTCGGAATCTTCCGGAGATTTCCAGTAATTCCGGATACTCCTGTCCACATTCGTTGTTCCGGTTGTCGACGTGAAGTATTGAGGCATGACATCCCTCATCACATGTCCACCGTAATACAGAAACATAAAAGAAAGATCGAAACCTTTATAAGTCAGCATATTCGACATAGATGCAGAATAGGGAGGTATACTTGTTCCGGAGCGTACCAGATCCTCGACCGTCAGATCCGCAAGCGATTTCACGATCGTTCCGTCCTTTTTATAAGCCTGAGGATTTCCACTCTCGTCCAATCCGGCCCAACGTACACTGAATAAAGTTCCCATTGCCATCCCTTCTCTCGTATTCGTACCGCTGATATAACTGGAAACGGAGTTAGAACTGTTTTCCAGTTTTGTGATCCGGTTTTTATTGTAACTGAAATTAATATTCGTTGCCCAACGGAAGTCTCTTGTCTGTATATTCACACTGTTCAATACAATCTCATAACCGTGGTTGTACATCTCGGCATAGTTCATCGTCAGAGAACCCCAACCGGAAGTCGGGTCTGTAGCGATCGACCCCAGCAAATCCGAAGTATTTTTCGCATAATAGTCGAACGATCCTCCCAAACGGTTGTTAAAGAAGCTGAAGTCGATACCCAGATTGGTCTGGTTGGTTCTTTCCCAGCGTAAACCGGAGTTTGGAGGACTGGATACGGAACTGGAATATTCACCGGTCCAGGAATTGATTCCGGCAGAATATACGATCATATAAGGTCCGCTTTGTTTTGCAATGTTACCGTTGATTCCTTTGGTAAAACGGATGGAAAGCTGGTCCAGCCAGTCCATGTTTCCCATAAATTTCTCCTGTGCCATATGCCAGCTGACACCGACCGACCACAAAGGTTTGTACTGATACTTGGGATTCGTACCGAACAAATTGGACTGGTCCATACGGATACTCCCCGTAATGGCATACCGGCGGTCATAAGTATAGGAAGCATTTCCATAAAACGAAACGTAACGGTCCTCTTTATCGCCGAAAGTATCGGGATAACCGTTCGGAACGTGGGTATAAGAATTATTGATCGCCTCCGTACCCTGTTGGGTCTGGTTCAGTGTCGCTTCATCCAGGTATTTATGTGCCAGGCTGACCTTGTCATAACCGTATTTCTCTACATAGGTACTGGTACTGTGTACAGCACGGCGCTCACCACCGGCGATCGCACTGACCTCGTGTTTTTCATCGAACGTGCGGTTGAAATTGATCTGAGCACGCAAAGTATAGGAATTTTTATCGCTTCTGGTCTCGTCGATATACCCCCCTTCCGGTATCAGATGTTTAATACTTCCATCAGCATTCACGATGGATGAATTGTTGATCTGATTACGGAGCGTATAGGATTGGGGGGCATAATAATTCTGTACCAGCGAATTGTTTTTTTCCAGCTGATACCGCAAATCCACATCCAGCCCTTCGATAACCTTTACATTCAGGGCCACATTCACATTGGAATAGTTGCTCTTGCTGAAATAACTTTTCCGGTGCATTTCTTCCAATGGATAAAAAGACTCGTCGTTGAGCCCCAAGCCGACCAGGCGGTCTATCTCCGACTGGGATTTTGTCTGATACCAGTTCAATGGATTACCGTCTTCATCGAATAAAGTCTGATAGGAAGCACGTCCGCCGGTCAGATAAGTCGAAGGGGTAAAACCATTGTCATAATCTGCCTTTGTATAACTACCGACAACTCCCAGGTCAGCCCTCAGCCATTCAAAAAAGTTATAGGAACTTCTCAGGTTAAAACCTACCCGGTCATTATCCTGCCCCTTCGTTTGCAAAATATTCTGCATATAATTGACGCTGGCGGAATATTGATATCTATCCGAACTTCCGCGTAAAGCCAGATTATGTTGATGAGTGATCGCAGTCCGGAGAAAATTATCTTTCAGTTCATTGTAATTGTTCCGGTTCCGGTAAATATTCAACTGCCGGTTCATTTCATCATCGCTGATATTCCCGGCTTCATTCTCGTACAACAAATTGAGTACTTCATTCTGATAATATCTTTTGTCAGAGCTACTGTAGGGAGAATGATAAGTATTGAACATTTCTACCTGCCAATCTACCAGTTCCTCACTATTCATGAGATTCAGATAATCCCTGTCATCCCGTAAAGGAGTGATAACAACCGAACCGTTGTATTCGATCGTACTCTTTCCGGCACCTTTCTTGGTCATAATCACAATCACCCCGTTTGCCGAACGTGATCCGTAGATGGAAGCGGCCGTCGCATCTTTCAGAATAGTAATATTGGCAATTTCAGACGGATTGATCGCATCCAGGGAACCTTCATAGGGCACTCCGTCGACCACATATAAAGGAGTGGAAACTCCGGAAATCGTAGCCTTACCACGAATCCTCAGATCTCCTTTGTAATTCGTCAGACCGGCAGCCATACCTTCTATACGTGAAATAATACCAGGCTGCAATTTATGTTCGAAGTCTTTATTCGTTAAAACGGCAAACGAACCGGTAGCACGCTCCTTGGAAAGAGTCTGATAACCTGTTACCACCACATCGTTCAATTGGGTGGCCTCCGCCTCCATGGTGATGCGATAAGGTTCTTTTTTCAAAGGCATTTCCTTCGTTTTCAATCCCACAAACGATACGACCAGAGTTTCTTTTCCGATCAAATCCGGAGATACGCTCAACTGGAAATTCCCGTCTACATCCGAAACGGTACCGATAACCTTATTGCCTTTTAAATAAACGGCAGCCCCGGGTAACGGACGTCCGTCCGCTTCCAGTATCAAACCTTTGATCACAATCTTTGTCTGCTGAGGAGCTGCTTCAAGCCGCTTTTGTTCGTAGATCACCACTGTATTATCTACAATTTCATAAGACAGGACGGTCCCTTTCAGGCATTGTTTCAAAATCTCTTCCACATTCGCATTCTCTACCTTCACAGAAAGATTCTTAATATTACTGATTTGTTCGCTGTTGCAGATGATATCGAAAGAACTTTTTTTCTGAATTTCCAGTAGCACTTCTTCCAAAGTAACATTCTTCATTTTCAAATTAAAAGCCTGTGAAAATACATTTGCAGCCGCGGTAATGTTAAACGCCAGTATACATAGCAAACCGATACGCGTTACCAGCAACATTTTCTGCAATTTACCCCGCCCGAAAAGCGGTTTAGTTCGCATTTTTTTCATACATTTGAGAGTTTTAAGTAATTAAACAATTCATGTCCCGCACGGACATTGGATTTATTATCTTGAACAGGCAGGAAATGGTCCAGATTTCCTGCCTTTTTTCAGGATCTTTGATAAGGTTCCACCATTATTTTATGATTCGCATACCGGAAACTGACGAGTCTTGTAGCGCTCAATAGCTTCAGAACCTTTGTAATATCCTCATACCGGCTGATAACCCCGAACACCTTCAGGTCTTTCAAAGTTTCTTCGGAATATGTAAATTCCACATCGTACCATTTCTCCAGTCTCATGGTAATGTGCTGCATATCCTCATGGTTGAACACAAATTTTCCATCTTTCCAGGCCGTATAAGGTAAAGTATTTACTTTCAGACAAGTGATATCCGAAGTCGCACAATCGACCCGTGCCTGCTGAGAAGGTTCGAGAAAAACCGAATGCCGGCCCGGAACTTTCACTTCCACACTCCCTTCCACCAAAGTTGCTGCATAATAACCTTCCTGATTCAAAGTGTTCAGATTGAATTCCGTTCCCCACACCTGTACCGACAATCCTTCGGATTTTACAATAAAAGGTTTTTCATTGTTCTTGGTCACTTTAAAATAAGCTTCTCCCCTCAAGGTCACTTCCCTGCTTTCACCGATAAAGGTAACCGGATATTGCAGTTCCGATTCGGCATTCAAATACACCAGCGTTCCGTCGGCAAGTTCGACATTATACTCCCCTCCCCGGGGTACGATCAGCCGATTCATTTTTACTTCTTTCTTTTCCGTTTTTTCCGTCTTTTTATAAGAAATTATACCCGAATGTTCTGTATTCCGGACTGTAGCGTCCGCAGTTTGAAAAGTGCTCTGCCGATCCAGTTTTACAGAAGAACCATCCTCCAATATCAATACTGCTTTAGAAGAACCATGTGCTATGGCCGGAACCGAAACCTGTGCAACAGCTACGGTTTCTACCGTTTCCGGTGTTTTATTCCCGGATATATAGAAAACCGAAACAGCAATTCCCAATACAGCACAAGCCACCGCTGCATACTTCAATATATTCGATCCGACCCGGTGTTTCCGTTTTCCCGATACTTTTTCCGATAACATTTTCCAGGCAGTCTCCGGCACAAATAGAGCAACCTCCTTTTGTTGCAATTCCATTCCTCCCATTGTAAGCAGTTCCTGATACAAACGTTCATTCTCCTCACTACTTTCCCTCCAAAGACGAAGTTCCGCAGCTTCCTCTCCGCTCAAAGAACCGGCAATCGCTTTCACGATCAGATCAGCAATATACAATTGTTCAAATAGATTCATAATTCTCTTTTAAAACGCACTTGTATTACTTAAACAATCGAAAACGAAAAATGGACTAATGAAAATTAATTTTTTTAAATAAAAAGGCCCCATAGCTTCTGAACTCTCTCTCTCAGAATTTTTACAGCCTGACCCGATGATTTTTTACTGTATTTGCAGAAATGTGCAGTAGTTCGCCCACTTCTTTATAAGATTTTCCTTCAGACAACAAATTTACTACCCGTCGGCATTCCGGAGTCAATTCCTGTATCATTTCCAGTAATTGCCGTTCTACTTCCTGACGGATGATCAATTCTACAGCAGAAGTTTCAGTCTCCTCTCCTCTTTCTTCCAATTTTTCCGCCTTCATTTTCACATACCGCAAATAATTGATACCGGAATTACGAACGATTGTATATAGATAGGAACGTATCGTCAAAAGCGAGCTAAAATTCTGTCTGTTTTCCCATAATTTTACAAAAGCTTCCTGCACCAGATCGGCTGCAACACATTCCTCCCGAATCAAACGCAGACAATAAACACACAACGAAGAATAAAATTTTTCAAAAACATACCGGAAAACCTTCTCCTCTCCGGCTTGAAATGCAGAAATAAAAGTTTTCTCGTGATCTAAATCGTATTCTTTCATAAAAAAACGTTCGATTCTTTTTGCGGGAATCTGCAACAAGAATAATCGACAGATGACAATTGATCATGGAGGATTACCGGAAGCTTCGCTTCCACGAAAAAACAGATTAATAAAGAAAAGCGAAAAGAAAAGTTAAACGTATATCCATTGATTTATAATTCGATAGAATAAACTTAAGGCTGTGGTTTATCCTTATCAATTGTCAATTATTCCTTGTCAATTGACCAAGCGCCCGCAGAAAACAAGAAATCTATAAACTTTATGAACTTTCGACTAAATTAAACGAACCTTTATTTGGGTAAATCTGTAAAATTGTAATTTCTTAAGTAAAAAAGCAAATAACATATTCACTACTCATTAACAGAATTAAAAAGTTAAAATATCTATGTTTAAAAGTTGTATACATACCTGATATTTAACAAATTATCAACACATAATCCTCTGATTTACAAGTACTGTATGCACAACTTCTATGCAATATAAGTGAAATTTCTCGACATCTGCAAACAAATGGGAGGAAACTTAGCCGATGCATCTGGAAATGTCTCACCTTTTGAGCCTGCCTCCCGAATACTACGATGTGAGAGCTATCGCACTGAATAGGACAG
>OLRF01001867.1_pt1 | contig 20205 bp, 21 predicted proteins | sample 1672061 | NCBI WGS metagenome assembly OLRF01 (sample SAMEA3136641, study PRJEB25190) | human gut metagenome | reverse complement strand
CTATATATAGCAAAAAAAAATAAAAAAATACAGACTTTTTTTATCAGTCGTTAAAAACCCCGCTTCCAAACGGCGTGCCGCGGATCACTCGTCCAAAATCACGAACTCGTCGTCACCGACAAAATTTAACACAATCCGCGCCCTTTCGTCCAACAAATCCAAATCCAGACTGTCCGGCGAAAGCAGCCGCACCTCTTCCGCCAGGCGTTCCTTTTTGACCCTGTACTGCTTGGCCAGCGTACGGGCATATTCGACTTCGTGACGCAGGTACAAATACTTGCGAATCCCGCGCTCTCCGTAGAATGCGTAGAATCCGAAATAGAAAATCACCAGCGTAAACGCGATGTATATTCCCGAACTTTTCAACCTGCTTTTCAGATCAAACAAAAAAACCATGCCAAGACTCTGCTTTGTTGTTACAGAGTCGGATATTAGACAAATTTTGTTAATATTTGGTTACGCCGTCCGCTCAGTAGGCAACGCAGTTGTTGCCCTTCCACCGCCAGGCGCGGACGATGCCGTCTTCCACCAGAAACGAGGTCTGGCACACATATTCGACCGTATAGCCGAAACTCTGTTCAAACGGATAAAAGTCGTAATCGCCGGTAAACGGGGAATAAACCACTTCCTGACCGGGAACAAAAGTGTTGCCGTAAATATAATATTCCGAAGGAACATAAGACTGGTCGACTTTGGTATAGGTAATCACCCGGCTGCTGTCGTCGATGATCTTGGCTGCCGATGGCTTGCCGAATTTGGCTTCCACTTTTCCGACCGGCTGATCAAGAAAGGAATCCAGTTCCCGATTGTACTTTTTCTCCGAGGCACAGCCGCACAAAAGCGCCGCCGCCGACAAGCCCAAAATCAGTTTTTTCATGTTTTTTCTCCTGCTTTGATAAAATTCAGCTTACGGAATTTTAAATAAGCAGGCGGAAAACGTTTTCAAGCTCCGCGACGCAAAGGCCTCCGCTCCCTGCCGAACGTTTTTTCAGATCCGGGAGTCGCGGCCGGACGCGGGCAGCAGTACCGGCGGCAGCTTTCCGTCCCCCTTTTGCAAACCGCGGCGAGTCGCTTCCGTCCGCGCCCGCAGGATTCCCTCCGCGTCGACAGGCTCAAACAGCGGCAGCCGGATCAGCAGTTTCGCTCCTTCCGGCATCCGGTCGATTTCTTTCAGCTGAGGAGCAAAGATTTCCCGGTTGATGCGTATATGAGTCGTTTTGTGAAGCACCGTCAGATTGGTAAAGGAATTGACGTCTTCGGATTCGCTGCCGGCAATCGGAAAGATATGATGAACGTCCAAATCGGCCGGCAGGTGTCCGAGCTTGGCCTCCTCAATCTCCCGGTCGTTCAAAACCCCGTCAAACTGGTTGGTGTAGGCCAGATACTTGATGAACATCCGGCGCACATGACGCTCGAAGAAACGGCGGTTATGCCTTCTTGTTTCAGGAGAAACCTTGGTAAATACAACTTCTTTAAATTCCATTGCCGCCGTCCGTCCGCCATTGTCGTGATGAGCGAGCTTAACCCGGCGGCATCTTCCCGTCCAGACATTTATTGTTTTGTCGACAGCTTTTGCCGCTTGCCGCGGAAAAACGCCTTCAGCAGCGCCGACGCCTCGTCCGCCAGCAGACCGCCCTCGACTTCCGGCCGGTGGTGACAGGTCGGCGCCTGGTAAAAGCGGACGCCGTTTGCCACCGCGCCGCCCTTGACGTCTTCGGCGCCGAAACGGATTTTCCGTATCCGCATCAGCGAAGCCGCCGCCGCGCACATCGTACAGGGTTCCAGCGTAACGTACAAGTCCAGCCCCCACAGGCGGTTCTGCTTCAGTTTGCGGCAGGCTCGGCGCATTGCCTCCAGCTCGGCGTGAGCCGCCGCGTCTTTGCCATGCTCTCCGAGGTTGTGGGCTTTGGCCACCACCGCGCCGCCGACCGGATCGACGATCACCGCGCCAACCGGCACTTCGTCGGCGCGAAAGGCTTTTTCGGCCTCTTTCAGGGCCATTTTCATATAATCTTCAGGATTCATCTTTATTTTTCTTTCTTTTCGTTTATTATAGGCACAAATTTATCAAGGAAGCATTAAAAAATGAGCGAAAGACTGGCCAAATTCATTGCCCGCTCGGGGGTCTGCTCCCGCCGCGCGGCAGAAGAACTGATATTGCAGAAAAGAATTACCGTCAACGGGGAAATCGTCGATTCCCCCGCATTCAACGTTGACGGCAGCGAAAAAATCCTGCTTGACGGGGAAAAGCTGCCGACGGTCGAAACCACCCGGCTGTGGCTCTATTACAAACCGGTCGGCCTGGTCACCACCCACAAGGACACCGCCGGCCGTCCGACGGTGTTCGACAATCTGCCGGCAGGCCTGCCAAGGGTCATCTCGGTCGGACGGCTTGACCTCAATTCCGAAGGCCTGCTGCTCCTGACCAACAACGGCGAACTTTCGCGCATGCTCGAGCTGCCGCAAAACGGCTGGAGCCGTCGTTACAAAGTCAAAGTGCACGGCCGCGTCAGCCAAAACAAAATCGATTCGCTGGCCGGCGGCGTCACCATTGACGGGGTCAATTACGGCCCGGTCAAAATCGTCTTGGGCGAAAGCCAGGGAACCAACAGCTGGCTGACAATCACCCTGCAGGAAGGCAAAAACCGCGAAATCCGCCGCCTGATGAAACATGTCGGTCTGGAAGTCGCCCGCCTGATCCGTCTTTCCTACGGCCCTTTCCAGCTCGGCGGCCTGAAAAAAGGCGAAGTCCGGGAAGTGCCGCAGAAAGTTTTGAAAGAACAGCTGGGAGAAAAATTCAAATTATGAGAATCATCGGCGGCCTCTACCGCGGCAAAAAGCTGTTGTCTCCGCGTTCGGCAAATATCCGTCCCACCGCCGACCAGGCGCGGGAAGCCATTTTCAACATCCTTTCTTCCCGGCTTGACAAACCGTGGAACGAACTTTCAATGGCAGATGTTTTTACTGGCAGCGGCGCCTTTGCCTTTGAAGCCGTATCCCGCGGCGTGCGCGACGCAACGCTGGTCGACCTCGACCTGACCGACGCCGCCCGCAACGCCGCCCTCTTTCCGGCGGAAAAAGGGAAAATCCGTCTGCTGAAGGCCGACGCCGCCCGGCTGCCGGCTGCTCCAACGCCGTTTGACCTCATTTTTCTCGACGCCCCCTATCACAAGGGACTGAGCGAAAAAGCGCTGGCCTCGCTTTCAAAACAAAACTGGATCGGCCCGGATTCCCTTTGCGTGGTCGAACAGGCTCGCGATGAAAAACTCCTTTTGCCCGGCGGTCTGGAAATCGTTGACGAACGCGCCTACGGCATTGCCCGCTTTCTTTTCATACGTCAACAAAGCGCCTGACTTCCTCCACGGATAAAATGCCCGGCTTCTACTGCAGACAAAGCGCCTGACTTCCTCCACGGATAAAATACCCGGCTTCTACCGCAGACAAAGCGCCTGACTTCCTCCGCGGATAAAATACCCGGCTTCCTCTGCCGACAAAGCTCTTGACTTTTGTCTAATTTTTCACTAATATTTTCTCAATTCACCAAACTATTTTTTATATTATGATACCTGTAAAAGATTTTGCGGAAGTTCTTTCGCTTCACGCAGCATTGTCGCTGTCCGTCGTCCTGGCTCTTTTGGTACTGTATTACGCAATATCTCCGGCAACAGACGATGACAATGGCAAGTTATGGAAAAATATCAGGCTGTTGCCCGATTGTCCCCGGCTTTATCAGTTATTGCTGCTGGGACCGAACATTTTGTTCTTCTGGTGGCTGATATGCTTGAAAGGCTGCTCTTTATGGTGGCTTTCGGCAATTGTCGTCGGTCTGCCGCTCAGTGCCTTTCTCATCAGAACGGCAACGAGTTTTCTCGCGTTTGTCATATTGGCGGCAAAACGGGTGATCGGATACTGTTTCGGCCTGTATCCCGAGAGATGGTTCTGAAATCAACTGATGTTTCATATTCATTAAATTTTTTATTATGATTACAATTTCTTTGAGAAGCGTTGCCGAAGCATTTGTCGGTTTCGCCTGGTGGGCCAGCTTTTCGGTTCTGGTGCTGATGGTTGTTTTAAGCGTCATCGCCGTTGTCTGCGGACATTACGACGACAAAGGCTATTGGCCGAAAAAAGCGCTGAAAATCACCGTTCTCGGCAAAAGCCGGCAGTGGTTCCGCGTCACGCTGCTGATCACCAACATCGCATGCTGCGTATGGCTGCTCGGCTGCCACGACTATTCGCCCTGGATACTGGCGGTCCCGCTGGTCAGCTATCCGCTGAGCGGCATCGTCGTTACCTGGGTTACCCGCCTGCTGGCCGTTTTCAGCTGGCTGTTGGCCAAAAGCATTGAGTACTACCTGAAGATTTTCCGGTTAAACTGGTTCTGATTCAGGAAGTATCCGCAACAAAACACCGCCTGCCTTCCCGGCAGACGGTGTTTTTTTCGGCAGCCGTGCTTTTTTCAGGCCTTTTTCTCTTTTTCCGCCGCCAGATTGGCTGCCGTATAAGGATAGTTTTTTACCGTTTCGGCATTCAGTTCGGCACATTTTGCCTCGATTTTTGCCTGCAATTCTTCAATAAAGGCATTTTTGTCATCGCCCGGCATCATCGGTTCCATAAACTCGACGATCACTTTGCCGGGAAAATGCCGGGTCGAGCTCCGCGGCCAGAACATGCCGGTGTTAAGCGCCACCGGAATCACCGGCAGTTTCAGATTCTGCGCCATGAACAAAAAGCCCGGCTTATACTTCTGCGTGGTTCCCGGTTTCATCCGGTGTCCTTCGGGGAAAATAATGATCGGGCGTTTTTCTTCCACCCGTTTTTGGGCCGCCACCAGCATTTTCTTCATGGCCCGCGCGCCCGCGCCGCGGTCGACCGGGATCAGCCCGTACAGCCACTGCGCCCAGCCGAAGAAAGGAATATAGGTCAGTTCCTTTTTCAAAATCATCACCCCGCGGGTAATGATGGTCGTCATTGCGTAAGTTTCCAGCGCCGATTCGTGCTTGCTGGCATAAACCGCACGCTCCTGATCAATATACTGCCGGCCGCGCACTTCAATCTCAATACCGCCGAAAACCCGCAGTCCCCACAAAGCGATCCGCAGCAGCAACCGGTTCCAAAAGAAAACCACCCACTTTTGCGGCACAAACCAGCCGAACACACAGGTCGCTACCACGCCGAATCCGATCCAGAAATAAATCCAGATTGTTCCCAGCCACGAACGAATAAAAAACATTTCAGTCCTCCTTCAGTCTGCCGATGCGGTTTTTAATCCACACGTATAAAAACTTGTTGTATTCCGATGCGATCAGAACAAAGCTGCGCCAGCTCCGCCACCAGTTTTTCCGCACCCGTTCCGAATAAACCGGATGCGCCAGAATCGTCACTTCCCGGTTGTTGGCGCGAAACTCCGCCATGCTGCGCGGCATATGGTAGTTGGACGTCACCAGCCGGATCGAACGGATGTTGTTTTTTTTCACCCAGGCGGCCGCTTCGATCGCGTTTTCCACCGTATTGGTCGATTTCTCGTCAAGCGTAATCTCCCGGGAAGTGGTAATTTTGACATCTTGGCGTTTTTTCAGGGTTTCCAACGAAGTGCCTCTCGACACGCCCGAAATCAAAAGCTGCTCGGCGCTGCCCCGGTTGAGCAGCCGCACCGCCTCGCCGATCCGGTTGCGGCCGCCGGTCAAAACCACGATCGCGTCGGTTTTGGCATCGGCGTCCGTCCGCAGATGGTTGATGGTATAGCCGAACCCGATCATGCCGCCCAGCCAGACGCAGATTCCGATAAGCAACGCATGACAAACGGTTCTTTTTAACATCGGCTTACATCATCTTTTCCAAAGTGCGCTTGACCGTATAATAAGCGGTCTGCATCGCCACCAGCATCGAAAACAGCGGCAGGCTGAAAATCACCGTCCAGGCGCCCCAGGACAGCCGCGCTTCGTTGATGATGCCGCCTTCGATCTGCTGCGCCAGATGGGCGATGACAAAAATCGTCGGCACCGCGAACACCACTCCGATCAGCCCGCCCCAGAACCCGAGCACCGCGGTTTTGGCCGCATACTGCTGGGCAATATAGGTATCCTTCGCGCCGAGCAGGTGCAGAATTTCGATAATGTCCTTATGCAGTCCCAGACTGGTCTGGGTGGAATAGAAAATCGCCCCGGAAGTAATGCCGATCACCAGCGCCAGAACGCTCAGCGCCAGCATCTTCAAACCGCTGGCAAAGTTGATCAGCTTGTTTAACCACAGTTTGTGGTTGTCAAGCGAAGCCTGCGGCGCAACCGTCGCCAGTTTTTCCGCCAGCGCCATAAAATTTATTTCGGCATCTTTTTTCAGTTTGACGTCAATCAGCCGCGGCATCGGCAGATTGCTGAGGTCCACGTCGTCGCCGAGCCAGGGTTTCAGCAGCCGTTCCAGCTGGCCGTCGTTCAGCGGAGTCACCTTCTGCACTTCGGGCATCGCCTCCAGCATCGCCGCCGCCCGCTGTTCCTGAATCAGAGTTTCGTTTTTGGCTTTCAGCTTGTCGACGCCGTTGACCGGAATGATCTGCACCGTCAGCGAACCGAGAATGCTGGAATTCCAGTTAACCAGCATCGAATTGATGGAAAGCACGCCGGCCAGCGTCACCGCAAACAAAAACACGGCGATTGAAATCATCACCTTCAAAAACAGGTTTGAAGAATCGGTGGAAAGCGGCAGTTCCCGATGGCGCATGTTGTTATATCTCAGCATATTCGTCTCCGTCTTCCGGGTTAATGATCGACAATCCGTGATTTTTAAGATGAATGGTCGGATAGCGGAATTCCTTGATCAGATTTTCATTATGGGTGGCAATCACCACGGTGGTTCCCAGCTTGTTCAGTTCAACAAACAGTTTCATCAGTTTCGGCGCAATGTCGTTGTCAACGTTGCCGGTCGGTTCGTCGGCCAAAAGGACGTCGGGCCGGTTGATCACCGCGCGGGCAATCGCCACCCGCTGCTTTTCGCCGCCCGAAAGCGTCGACGTGATCGCCGAGGTGCTGCGGTCGATTTCCACCCATTTCAAAAGCTCGTTGACCCGTTTGCGGATTTCCTTTTCGTTCATCCCGCAAACCCTGAGCGGCAACGCCACATTGTCAAAGGCGGAAGAATGCTCAAGCAGGCGGAAGTCCTGAAACACCACCCCGATTCGGCGGCGGAACATCGCCAGCGAATTGCGGTTGGCGAAATTGACGTTGTTGCCGAACACGCTGACGTTTCCCCTGCTCGGTTTCTGCGCCAGATACATCATGCTTAAAAGCGAAGTTTTGCCGGCGCCGCTCTTGCCGGTCAGGTAATGGAAAGAGCCCCTTTCCAGCGACAAATTGATATTGCTTAAGATTTCCGGTCCGCGCCCGTAGCGGATGCCGACGTTTTCCATCTCAATGATTGGCGTTTTGCTCATTTCCGGCGAATACTCCTTGGTTTTTTGCTGACTACATACTATAATAATATTATCTTTAATAAAATCTTTTTTTCGGCAATAAAAAGATTTTTTACACTAACCGTCAGTTTTATAAGGAAACAACATGCTGATCAAATGCCCGCAATGCCAAACCGTTTACCGCCTGGAAAGCGAAAAGCTGCCGGAAAACGGACTGAAAATGCGTTGTGCAAAATGCCGCTGCGTCTGGCGCGCTTACAACGATGCCGTCAAAGAAGAGGAAAAGACCTCTGCCGACGCTCCGTCGTTTGACACCGACGCCTTCCGCTTTGCCTTCAGCCGCGAAGAAAAAGAAGAACGCACGCCGCCGGACGACCGACAGGAGGCAACGGCCGCCGGCATGCCCGAAGACATCCTCTCCCGTCCGCGGCAACAGAAAAAAACACCGGCGCTTCTGCTTGCCCTGCTCGCGGCAGCCGCCGTCGCCGCCCTCGGCTGGCATTTCCGCGCACAAATCGAACGACTGCCGGAAAAAGCCCGGCCTCTGACAGAACAGACCATTGCCCCGCTGCTGCAAAAGACCGGCGCATTTCTCCAACGACTGGAAGACGCCTTCCGCGAACAGGGACCGAACCTGAAAATTAACGGACTGATCTGGAATTATGCCGACAAAGACGGCACACCGTCCATCCGCCTGCGGGGCGAAGTCGCCAACCCTTCGGAATGGCTGCTGAATATTCCGACCATGAAAATCCGCCTGCTCGACCGCGAAGGAAATCTTTTGCGCGAAACCGACATGGCGCCGGAAAGAAGCATGATTGCGCCGGGAACAAACGTCAAATTTGAAATCGACATCGACGCGCCGCCGCAAAACGTCAAACAGGTTTTGGCCTATTTTGAAAAATAGGCGTGCGCAAACGCCGGACACGCAGCTTTTTTGCCTTTCCGGAAAACAAAGGCAGACAATTAAGAACCGGCAATCCCCGCATCAGAAGGCCATATTCCTCAACAACAATGCCCATAAAAGGCGGATAATAGGATTTAAGGAATTTTTCCCGCGCGGTGTACTCAAGACGTACATAAGCGGGAAAAATATCCGTAAAATCCGTATCACCCGCATGCCCTTAAAAGCCGGAGAACGAGATGGATAGAGCGATTTGGAAAGCGAGCAAAATTTTAATAATCGCTAAGCAAAAAGGCAACTCAACGTTGCCTTTTTGTCTGCAAAATCTTGGTACATCTTATTGAGCAAAGGCGACGACAGCAGCCTTTGCAAAATTAGATGCCCAAGAAAAGAAGTACATGAATTTTGCGAGACTGAACCAAACCGCTCCGGCCACCCGTTATACGACTTTTATCCGTAAAGTTCGTTATATGAGGCGGATAATAGGATTTAAGGAATTTTTCCCGCGCGGTGTACTCAAGACGTACATAAGCGGGAAAAATATCCGTAAAATCCGTATCACCCGCATGCCCTTAAAAGCCGGAGAACGAGATGGATAGAGCGGTTTGGAAAGCGAGCAAAATTTTAATGTACAAAGAAGTACATGAATTTTGCGAGACTGAACCAAACCGCTCTAGACACCCGTTATACGGCTTTTAAGCTTTGAGCATGACTTCGGGCGCCTCAATCCCCAGCAAATAAAGCAGCTTGACCAGCACGTCGCGGGTGAGCCTGGCAAGCGCCAGACGGGAAGCGGCAATCTCCGATGTTTCGGCGCCCATGATCGGCGAGGCATTGTAAAAGCTGCTGAACAGCTGCGCCAGCGTATAGGCATAGTCGGAAATAACGCTCGGTTCCTTGTCGGCTTCCGCCCGGAAAACGATGCTGCTTAATTGCGTCAGCTTCAACCCGAGAGCGCGTTCTTCGGGGTTGGTGATGACAACCGCGCCCGGCACCAGATTCTGATTTTTGCGCATGATCGAATTGATTCTGGCCACCGCGTATTGAATATAGGGACCGGTTTTGCCGTCAAAGTTGGCGAAGTCGTCCAGTTCGAAAACATAACCGGAGGCGATGTTGTTTTTCAGATCCTGAAACTTGATCGCGCCGACGGCAATCTGGGAAACCAGACGGTCGATATATTCCCGGGTAATGCCTTTGGCTTCGTCCGGCGCCGGCATCGATTCGGCAACTTTGTCTTTTGACATTTTAATCATGTCGGCAAGATTCATCACACCGCCGTCACGGGTTTTAAAAGGCTTGCCGTCGGCGCCGTTAACGGTGCCGAAACCGATATGCTGCAGTTTAACCCCCGGTGCGATGCCCAGTTTTTCCACAACCTCAAACACCTGTTCGAAATGCAGCGACTGCCGTTTGTCGACAAAATAGATAATCTCGTCGGCATGCAGATCGTCCACCCGCATTTTGATGGTGGCAATATCGGTCGCCTGATAGGTAAACCCGCCGTCAGATTTTTCGATGATAACCGGCGGTTTGGGTTTGTTTTCCTCGTCCAGACGGATGATATAGGCGCCGTCGTCATATTCCAGCAGACCTTTTTCCTCGGCAATTCTCTTGATTGCAAAACAGGTTTCGTGCGCATCACTTTCACCCAGCCAGAGGTCAAAATGCACACCCAGTTCACGATAGTTTTCCTTCACCGCCTCGACCGAAACCTTGCGAATATGCTGCCAGGCCTTGCGGTAAACCGGATCGCCGTCCTGAAATTTGGCGGTAATCACCCGCGCGGTTTCCTTGGCTGCCGGATCCTCCTTGCAGCGGATATTGGCCTGTTTGTAAAAACGGGTAATCTCCGCAATGTCGTAAGTTTCCATCTTGTCAAGGCTGCCGTCGGCGGCGATCACTTCCGCCAGAATCATGCCGATCGGGGTTCCCCAGTCACCGAAATGAACATCGGCGATCGGTTTGTTGCCGACAAATTCTTCAATTCGGCGCATCGATTCGCCGATCACTCCCGAACGCAGGTGCCCGACATGCATTTCCTTGGCAACGTTCGGCCCGCCGTAATCCATTACCACGGTTTTCGGATTTTCCTGCAAAGCGCAGCCGAAACGTTCGTCGGCGGCCATCTTGTCCAGCACGCCGGCCAGAAATTCGTCGGTCAGAGTCAGGTTGAGGAACCCCGGGCCGTCAACCGAAACCCTGGCAAAATCTTTGTCCTCGCGCAAACGGGCGGCAATTTCTTCGCCGATCTGACGGGGATTTTTCTTTTCGCTTTTGGCCAGCGCCAGCGCACCGTTGCATTGAAAGTCGCTTAAATCCGGCCGATCGGAGGTTTTGGCCGCCGCATATTTGGTGTCAAGGCCCAGGCCGGCAAACGCCGTTTTCAGTTTTTGATTGATAATTTCATCCAGTACGTAACTCATTGATCAGTTCTTTCCGCTTCTTCTTTTTTCACACATTTGAATTTCCAGGCCGCCGGCGTCAGCAGACGGCAGGTAAAAACGTCCTGCTCCACCGGTTCGGCATAATCGCCGGTCTGATGTTTGACGCATTCGGCATCGGCCATTTTCTGCAGTTCGTCAAACTTTGTCACCCAGCCGTTGTAGCAGACGACCGGCGCTTCCGGCCGCGACTGCCCGACATAAAGTTTTCCTTCTTCCGCGCCGGCGTTGCGGCGGCGGTCGACAAACGGCTGAACCCACGAACAACCGGCCAGCACAAGCAGCAACAGGGCGCACCCCGGCAATTTTATCCTAGACAATTTTTAAATCTCCATTAAATTAAGGACAGCATCCGAAACCTAATTTATATATGAAGAAGTTAAAAATGCAAAGTCAAAATAAATACATCGGCGACGACAAAATGCAGAAAATGCTTGACCACTATCACTGCGAAATGCCGCTTGAGGCGGTCAAAATGCGTTTTGCCGGCGCCGTTTGCAGCCCCAACATGGAACTGCGGCCGACCGACGTCATTTCCTCACTGTGGCCCGAAAACCGGGAACCCAGGCTGCAAACCAAGGAAGAAGCGGAACTTTTTTTCAAGTTTTTCATGGGGCTGTGGGACGAAATTTTCGAACAGGTCCGGCACAACGAAGTCAGACTGCCGCCCTACCTGCCGGAAACTTCCCGTGAATATTGGCGCGAGCTATGCCGGCGCCGCTCCGAACAGCTGGAACAGGGATATGTCGAAGGCTTCTGGGGTGGCCGCAGCGACTTGAAAATTTCCGCCGGGCTGGCCGAACTGATCGATTCGCTTTCCGATCTTGCCGCGCTTTATCTCACGCTTGCCGGCCGGCTGGAAAAGGAAACAAACATCGAAAATCTGATTGCCGCGGTCAAAAATACCGACAAAACGGTCAACCGGGCGATTTCCTTTATTATTGAAAACACGGTTCTGCCGCGGATGACGGAACCGCACCGGCAATAAACACTTTTCTTAACAAGGAGAACAATAACATGGAATTAATGGAAGGGCTGTTAACCCGCCGTTCGGTCCGCAAATATCAGGACAAGCCGATTGAACGCGAAACCATGATGGAAATCATCAAGGCTGCCCAGTATTCGCCCACCGCCCACAACCGTCAGCCGTGGGAATTTCTGGTCATCGACGACAGGGAATTTCTGGCCGAACTGCGCCATATCCAGCGCTGGACGTCTTTTGCCAAAGACGCGGCCTGCGTGGTTATCGTCTGCGGCGACACGGAAAAATCTTTCAGCCGCAGCAAAGAAGACGAAAAATGGACCTTCATTGACGTCGACTGCGCCATCGCCACCGAAAACCTGATGCTGGCCGCCTGGGCAAGAGGGATCGGCAGCTGCTACTGCGGCGCCGCGCCGATGCAGAAAGTGGTCGACGCCTTAAAAGAGCGTCTTCATCTCCCCGACAATATCCGTCCGTTTGCCATCGTGCCGATGGGCTACCCGGCAGAAACGCCGAAACAGCCGGAAGACCGCTACCACCCGGAAAAGATACACTGGGGCAAATGGTAAAAATCCGTACGAAAAATCCGGCCGCGCCGGATTTTTTCGTTTTTCCCGAAGTTTGCGCCGCACCGCAAAAACTGCTTGAAAAAAACTCAATCGGTGATACATTAAGCACGAAAAATTCATGCCTGTGCGGGGCGTTCCGCACACCAGTTTATTTAACAAGGAAGGATAATAACATGACAATTCGCGTCGGTATTAACGGATTCGGCCGCATCGGCCGCCTGGTTTTCCGTGCTGCCCAGAAAAGAGACGATATCGAAATCGTAGGCATCAACGACCTGATTGATGTTGAATATATGGCTTACATGCTGCGCTACGACACCATGCACGGCAAGTTCGACGGCACCGTCGAAGTCAAAGACGGCAAACTGGTCGTCAACGGCAAGGCCATCCGCGTTACGGCCGAAAAGAACCCGGCCGATCTTAAATGGGGCGAAATCGGCGCCGAATACGTCGTTGAATCGACCGGCCTGTTCCTGACCAAGGAAAAAGCTCAGGGTCACATCGACGCCGGTGCGAAGTATGTGGTTATGTCCGCTCCTTCCAAAGACGACACTCCGATGTTTGTCTGCGGCGTTAACACCGATTCCTACGTCAAAGGAACCCAGTTCGTATCGAACGCTTCCTGCACCACCAACTGCCTGGCTCCGATCGCCAAAGTTTTAAATGACGTTTTCGGCATTGAAGACGGCCTGATGACTACCGTTCACTCCACCACCGCCACCCAGAAAACGGTTGACGGTCCGTCGGTTAAGGACTGGAGAGGCGGACGTGCCGCCGCCGGCAACATCATTCCGTCGTCGACCGGTGCCGCCAAGGCCGTCGGCAAAGTTATTCCGTCTTTGAACGGCAAACTGACCGGCATGTCTTTCCGCGTTCCGACTTTGGACGTTTCGGTTGTTGACCTGACCGCCAACCTGAAAAAAGCCGCCACTTACGAAGAAATCTGCAAAGCCATGAAAGACGCTTCCGAAGGCGAACTGAAGGGCATTCTGGGTTATACCGAAGACGCGGTTGTATCTTCCGACTTCCTCGGCGACGCCCGCACTTCCATCTTCGACGCTAAGGCCGGCATTCAGCTGACCCCGACTTTCGTCAAAGTCGTCAGCTGGTATGACAACGAATGGGGCTACTCCAACAAAGTTCTGGATCTGGTTGCCCACATGGCCAAAGTCAACGGCTAAAACCATGCTCCCCGCGTTTTGTTCCCCGTCCGCTTTTTACCGGCAGGGGCAAACGCGGGGATTTTTTTATCAAATCCCAAACGACAGGAAAAACAATGACCGAATATAAGACAATGGATGATTTAGGCGATCTGCACGGCAAAGTCGTCATGCTGCGCGCCGACTTGAACGTTCCGATGGACGAAAACTTTCACGTAACCAACACCGCCCGCATCGACCGTACGGTTCCGACCATCAAAGAACTGATGGAAAAAGGCGCCAAGGTTGTGGTTATCAGCCACTTCGGCCGGCCGGAAGGCAAAGGCGACATGAAAAACTCGCTTTCGCACATCGTCGGCGACCTGGAAAAGGCACTCGGCAAAAAAGTTGTTTTCGTTGACGACTGCATCGGCGAAAAAGTGGAAGCCGCTGTCAAAGCCATGAGCAACGACGAAGTGCTGCTTTTGGAAAACCTGCGCTTCTACAGCGAAGAGAAAAAAGGCGACGAAGCTTTCGCCAAACAGCTGGTTGCACCGGCCGACGTTTATGTTTCCGACGCTTTCTCCACCGCCCACCGCGCCCACGCTTCGATGGTTGCCGCGGCTAAAGAAAAACCGGCCGCAATGGGACGTTTGATGGAAGAAGAAGTCAAAGCGCTGGAAGGAGCTCTGTCCAACCCCACCCGTCCGCTGATTGCTATCGTCGGCGGTTCCAAAGTTTCGACCAAGCTGGACCTTTTAAACAATCTGGTCAAAAAAGTCGACAAGCTGGTCATTTCCGGCGGCATGGCTCACACTTTCATGAAAGCAAGCGGCATTGATACCGTCAACGAAGCCAACTCGCTGGTACAGCCGGACATGCTGGAAACGGCCAAAGAAATCATGGCCACGGCTAAAGCCAACAACTGTGAAATCGTACTGCCGACAGACGTTGTTGTCGCCAACGAATTCAAACCGCATGCCGAACACAAGACCGTCGACCTCGAACACATCCCGGCCGAAGGCTGGAGCCTGCTTGACGTCGGCGAAAAAACAATTGCCGCAATCAACGCCAAGCTGGACGAAAGCAAAACCCTGGTCTGGAACGGCCCTCTCGGCGTGTTTGAGATGAAACCGTTTGACAACGCCACCAACAAGGTAGCCGAACATGCGGCCGAACTGACGGCGGCCGGCAAGCTGATGAGCGTGGCCGGCGGCGGCGACACCGTTTCCGCGCTGGAAAACGCCGGCGTTGCCGACAAGTTTTCCTACATCTCGACTGCCGGCGGCGCTTTCCTCGAATGGATGGAAGGAAAGGAACTGCCGGGCGTTGTCGTTTTGAAAAAATAAACAAAAAACGCTTTTTTAAGAGAAAATCCGCCAAACGGCGGATTTTCTTTTTGCAACAGGAAAATGACCGGCCGAGCCGGCGGGTTTCTTTTTACACATACCGAAAACCCGGGGACCGAGAGCTTATGGCCGCAAAAAAATAAAATGCCTTTGTCTGAATATAATTCCTCGCAATTACAAAAATGAAAACAACAAAGGAGACAAACAAACATAAATACGATACGACAAACAAGTCGCCTCCCAATGCCACCTGTCACGGAAAGTCATTTGATGGGGGACGTCGTCCGGAAACAGGAGATATATTCGGGGAATTGTGCCGGAAAAGAGGAAGACAGAATAAAAGCAGGGGAGTATTCGGGCCATATTCATATGCCGCCGGCAAAGTATTCGGCATCTCAAATCATTGTCCGTCCGAAAGGCAAACAATATAAAAATGCAGGATATGAATACAGGGGCAGACAAATTTGGCGTCATAGGTAACTATGTTGATACAACAGGGAAAACCTTCAAAAAATCACAAAGTATAGAACCGCCTAAAAGAAGACAAGAAGGCAAGTCAGCCGACTACGGATTCTGCCCCGTTTATGATTCGAACGTCTGCATAAGCAGGCAGATGTAGACATACCGGTCCGGCCGTAAGGCTTGCGTAACTTCGGGCCGGGCGTTTAAGTTTCGGGACGGTTAATACCACTTACATTAGCTGGTGGTCGTTTATAATGAGCCACATAATATTTGTATGGACGGAATTAATTGCGCCGTCCGGATATGGCCGGAAAGATAGTTTCCTCAGGCGCATGAGAAGAACCATCGGCTACGCCGGGCGGTATCTTTTTCCCTGCCCGTTCTCAGCCAGACTTTCTCCCCTTTTCTCTTCTGCCCTTGTCACATCTTTTCCCTCTTCTCCTTATACCGTCATCTCCTTCTTTCTTTGCCCCGATCAGCCCCTTTCGTTTTTATCCGGCAACAGGCGTTTCTTCCCGTCTTTTTCAGCAAGCTTTCTCTTGTCCGTCATCGTTTCGACCGCTCCGCTCTGCCTTTCCTCCGCTCATTTTTACCTCACTTTTTCTCCGCCTGCACCGAATTCCTCTTGCTTGTACCGTTCGCTTTTTCCCTTTTCCTTTCTCCGCCCTTGTCACATCTTTACTGCCTTTTCTTCGCCCGCTGTTATCAGCCCTCTTCTCCGCTCACCTCCATCGGCCGCTTTTCCGCCTCTTCCGCTCTCTTCCTGTGACACAAAAAACTTGATTTTTGTCTAAAAAAATCTATATTTAAAACAAAAGCTATTATTAACCCTAAAAATTATTCGTATATGGGAAAAGACCATCGTTTAAGAAAACTGGCGCAAAACGTTTTGCAAAACTCCGTTTGTCTGCAGCCCGGCGAAAAGATTTACATCGAAACTTCCGGCACGCTGACAACCGATTTTTTAACCGTTTTGATTGAAGAAACGATCAGACTCGGCGCCGTTCCGTTCTATTATTACAACGACACGCTGCTCAGAAATGCGCTTCTCTGCAATGCCTCAGAGCTGCAAATCCGCGAACACGCAAAACTGCATGCCCGGATTATGGAACAAATGGACGCCTATGTCGGCATCCGCTGCGTTGACAACCCGATCGACGCCGCCGTGCCGGGCATGGAACAAAACACGATGTTTCACCGGCAGTACGCCAAGCCCGTTCATTTCGACATCCGCATTCCGAAAACCAAATGGTGCCTTTTGCGTTATCCGACCCCGGTCATGGCGTTTCAGTCAAACATGTCGACCGAAGAGTTTGAAGATTTTTACTTTTCGGCCTGTCTGACGGATTATCGCCGGATGTATATCGCCATGCAGCCGCTGGTAAAGCTGATGGAAAAAACCGACAAGGTTCGGATTGTCGCGCCCGAAACCGATTTAAGTTTTTCAATCAAAAACATTCCGGTTACGGCCTGTCACGGTTTGCGGAACATTCCCGACGGCGAAGTCTACAGCGCACCGGTTATCGATTCGGTAAACGGCAAAATCAAATTCAACACCGTTTGCCCGCAAAACGGACGGATGTTTACCGGCATTTCTCTGACTTTCCGCAACGGAAAAGCCGTTGAGGCCGGCACCGACAACTATGCCGACGATCTGCAAAAGATACTCGACACCGATTCCGGCTCCCGTTATACCGGCGAATTTGCCTTCGGTCTCAATCCGTTTATCAACCGCGCCGTCGGTGATACGTTGTTTGACGAAAAAATCTCCGGCTCCGTTCATCTGGCGCTCGGCAACTTCTGCGGCAACGCCTGTAACGGCAACCGTTCCGGTATTCACTGGGATCTGGTGCAAATACAAACGCCGGAATACGGCGGCGGCGAAATCTGGTTTGACGATGTGCTGATCCGCAAGGACGGACTTTTCGTTTTGCCTGAATTGCAGGATCTGAATCCCTGAAAAACACAAGGTCAAAAAAGAACAAAAAACTCCCGGAATTTTCGGGAGTTTTTTTACTTGTCATTATGCAAAAGAAAAACGTCTGCCCTAAAGGGACAGACGTTTTTCTTTCAGCCGGATTTTCTATTCGGTCAAAAACACGCGGATCGTGTTTCTTTCGCTGTGAGTATACGATTTGAACTTTGCGCTGATCCACTGGGCAAACTCGTACTCGCCGTAGCTGCCGTGGTCGTCTTCCCCGGAAGAAACCGGTCGCAGCGCGCCGTTGTTCTTAATGTCCGTATACTTTATGCAGGGAAAATCGATTGACGTAAAGCCGTCATTGTAAACCGCCTCCACATGCTGAAAAAGCGTTGACGTCGTACCGTAGTTGTAATGCACGACGAAATAACGTTCATAATAGGAAGCTTCCACGAACTTGTCGCGGGAAACGACCTGCACATGTTCGCGGCTTTTGTCAAAACCTGCGCTTTCACGAACCAGTTTAGTTCCGGTAATGTTCATTTCCGTCAGCGGCTGCATACTCAGCTTGCCGTACATCAGAACCTCGAAAGTCACGGTGTCTTTTTTACCGCTGTCAAAATCCTGCCGGATTTTGAGCCACGAAACATAAGACGCGTGATTACCTTCGTTTTTAAGATCCCTGATGCCGGAATCCAGCAGCGTGCTTTTAACGACAAAATCCTCACCGTCGGCACCAGCCTGCCGTTTCAGCACAACTGTTGCCGTCGCTTGATAATCCCGGCCGTTGAAACGAACCGAAATCGAATGACGGAACAACTTGCGCGTAAACACTTTGCCGTCAATCGTTTCGCTGTCAAGATCAGTCAGCTTGTAACCGTTGTCGACAACTTCCGGCGCAAAACGCAGATAAGCCATCTGTCCTGCCGTTTTCCCGTCGTTGTAAAACGCGGATTGAAACGGCATTCGGTATTCAAGCGTAAAATTATCATAGCGGATACGATAAAGCATCAGCGAGTCTGTAACCGTAATATCCTGGTCCCGCCGGCTGTTGACCGCCTGATAATCCATGCTGCCGTTTCCTTCGCCGCAAACGAAGTTTTCGACCCGGACTTCGGTATTCACGTTTTCCAAAGAAGCTTCAAGCGTAATCTCCGCCCGCCGCATTTTGGTTGCCGCCTCCGCCCAGACGCGATACTCAAACTCTGTCTTGGCGGAAGAAGAAGAATCTGCGGCAAAACTCGATTCGTAAAAACCGGTGCGGAAATAACTGTAATCGGGAAGCCCGTGAAAATCGTCAAACTCATGGTCGCAGGCCGCTAAAGCGAACAACGACATAACCGGCGCAATCAGCCGTCGAAAAATTTTTGCTTTCATATACCGTGAATTTTTAAATGATTAATCTTAATTCAAAAGTAAAAAAGCATCCGGCACGATCAATAATAAAACAGACAATTCGGACACAATAATTTTTTACCTGTTTTTCATTATACCCGGAAACGCATTTTTGTCAAATTCAAACCGCGTTGACAAAAAACGGCATACAAAAAAACGCCGCATCTTTTCGATGCAGCGTTTTTTAAAGTTCAGAAACATTACTTTCTGACGACAACACTGGTAACAGCCTCACCTTCGGGACGCAGTTCGTCAAACTCGGCAACGATACGATGCTTGAAAATATACACATCATACGCGCCCTGCTCGTCCTGCGAAGAATTGTTGAAGGTAAACGTCGTTTCGTCCGTTATCTTTCCAAACTCGAAAGTCGGAAATTCAAACGTGGAAACGCCGTCGTCGTAAACGGCAATGTCATGGACAAGCGTCAGGGAAACCGAAAAATAGTTGTAATTTACGGTATACACCTGCTCACAGACATACGAGGTTACGAATTTATCCTCTTGGTTGCGCGAATAAACCTTACCGTCATTGATGACGCCGTTTATTATCTTCAGATCATCCTTATAATCGGTGATTGTTATTTCCCGCAGTGTTTCACTCATCACATAAGCATTCAAATTAACATTGTAATGCTTTTCTTCAACACGACCGTCAGACCATGTCTGCTCAACAATCAGCATCGACAAAACGGCATCGTTTACTACGCTGGCACCGTAAGAAATCAGACGGCTCTTTACAACGTACGGCTCATCGGCCGAACCAAGCCGGCGCAAAAGCGTGATGTTCGCCGTCACCTCATAAACTTCGCCGCCAAACGTAACCTCTATCACATGCTGATATAACTTACGGGCATAAACATAATCGCCGTCATTCAGCGGATCGAGGTCGGTCAGACTGCCGCCTTTATCAACAATATTTTCATATCGGTGATAAGGCATCTGCTGTTCGGTAACGCCGTCGTCATAAACGGGCACCTGATAAACCAGCTCATAGTCAAACGAGAAATTGTCAAATGCCACCGAATAGACCAAAATTGAATCCGTTACGGTAACAAAGCCGTCTTCCCGAACGTCTCCTTCCTTGTAACTGACATTCGTCCGTACTTCGCCCATATTCCAGTTTTCAACTTCGATTTCTTCATTTACCGTGTTGAGAGTGTTGTTGAGAATAACCGAGACTTTGTTGTCGAAGCTGGCGCGGGTGGTACCCCGGACCATGATCCAGCTCTCGTAGCTCAGTGTGGTGCCTTCCGTTCCGACTTCCGCCTTCACCTCTTCGGCACGGCCTTCGTCGTAAACTTCGCTTTCAATCACTTCCGGCAGCTCAAAGTCGTCCTTGCTGCACGAAGTCATCATCGTCATTCCGGTAAGAGCCGCACCCAGTGCAACTGCAAACCATAAGCTTTTTGTTTTCATATAAAAAAGGGTTTTAAGAGTTTAACAATCGTTTTTATTTTAATTTACCGTTTTGTTTCTTTTCACTGTTTTTTATTTCATGAAAACCGCACCTTTTGAACCGACAAGCCGGGCCTTTGACAGACGTTTCCGGTTTACTCTCTTTGATAATAAGAAAAGTCCAATAGTTGCAGATAATAATTTTTGTTTGAAACTTTGCCGTTTTCCGTCCGGCAGA
>OLRF01001861.1_pt1 | contig 20276 bp, 18 predicted proteins | sample 1672061 | NCBI WGS metagenome assembly OLRF01 (sample SAMEA3136641, study PRJEB25190) | human gut metagenome | reverse complement strand
CTGGAGGCGCGGGAGTACGAGGCTTCCGCCGGCGGCGGCATGGTCACGGTCAAGGCCAACGGCAAGAAGGAGATCCTCGCCCTCACGATCCAGCCCGAGGCGGTCGACCCCGAGGACGTCGAGATGCTGCAGGACATGGTCATGGCGGCGGTCAACGAGGTGCTCGGGCGCCTGGAGATGGGGACGGCGGCGCTGGTGTGCACGGTAGAGCCGCTGCCCCGCGAAAGCTGGAGCGCCGCGGGCAGCGCAAGCGTCGTCTTCGAGTTCAAACCCGGCGCCTCCATGCAGCCGCGCCCCTTGGCCCGCATCGCCTCCGGAGGCGAAATCAGCCGCGTCATGCTCGCCATCAAGGTGGCCCTGGGCGATGCGGACGGCACCGAGACCCTCGTCTTCGACGAAGTGGATGCCGGCGTGGGCGGCAGCACCGCCAATGCGCTCGCCGCCGTGCTGGCGGAGCTGGCGGAAAGCCACCAGGTCATCGCCATCACGCATCTGGCCCAGGTGGCTGTGCTCGCCGATACCCACTACACCGTGACGAAAACCGCGGGCGACGCGCCCGAAACGGCTCTGACCCCGGTGGAGGGCGACGAGCGCGTGGCCGAAGTGGCGCGCCTGTTGTCGGGCACCGCCACCGAGACCTCCCTCGCCCACGCCCGCGAGCTCTTGGGGCAGTAACGCCTATTCCGCTGCCTGCTGGGCCGCCAGCTCTTGAGCGAGGGCCTTGGCGTCATCGTAGGCCAGAAGCTGGTCGATGGTCACAAACTTGTAGCCCTCGGCGCGCAGCTGGGGCAGCGCGATCTTCAGCGCCTCGATGGTCTGACTCCGATCACCGCCGCCGTCGTGCATGAGCACGACATCCCCCGGCTTCGCCGACAGCAGGCGCTCCGCAATGGCATCGGCGCCCGGTCGCCGCCAGTCCTCCGTGTCCACGTTCCAGCCGATCTCGCCCGTGATGTAGGGCTGCAAGTTCCAGATGATCTCGTCGTGGAAGTTGCCGCCCGGCGAACGGAACACCTTCGACGCCTCGGCGCCCGTCGCATCCGCGATGGCCTGCTGGCCCATCTGCACCTCTTCAATCTGCTTCTCGGGACTCTGGCGCGTCATGTCCACGCCGTTGCCGCCGCCGGTGGCCGCATGGTCGTAGGAGTGGGTGCCGATCTGGTGACCCTCGGCTGCCATGCGCTTGATCGTCTCCACGTAATCGGTCTTATCGGAAATCTGCTCGCCGATCGTGAAGAACGTCGCCACGGCGTCGTTCTCCTTCAGCACGTCGAGCAGTTCCTGGGTCGTGGGCCACGGGCCATCGTCGAAGGTGAGCGCGATGACTTTCTCGCCGTTCGTGTTCGCGTTGTACTTCAGATAGACGTTGTCGGAGCCCTCCTTCACGGTTTCCTCCACCGTCTTGCCCGACACTTTGCCGGTGCGCTTCTCCACCTGGGCCGCCTCACCGGGCACGTACACGTGGATGGCCCCCTCGCCCAGCTCCACCTGGCCCGGGGCCGTCTCCTCGGTAGTTACATCGTATTCCTCGGTCGCATCGGCGCCGTCGTCCAGCTGGACCACATCCCCCTTGTGCAACTCGGTGGCGCCGTCGGTCACCTCGCCGCCATTGACCGTGCCGGTGAAGGCGGTGCCGCCGCCCTCTTCCAGCACCTCCCCGTCGACGGCGAGCAGGTTGCCCGGCTGCGGGGACACTACGCCCTCGGCGATCATGTCGTTCAAGGTCGTGCCCCGATCAACCGTGCGCGTCATGCCGTTGACGGTCACGTTGAACTGCAGGGGGTTCAAATACAGATACACCCCCACGCCGATAGCGGCCAAAATGACCACGGCGGCGATGATGGAGACGACGCTCGCCTTCTTCTTGCCCTTCTTCTTGTAGCGCCCCATGTCGGCATAGGGCGCCACCTGGCCGTCGGCCTTGGTGGCGGGAACGACCCGCGGGGGAACCTGCGCCGCGTAGCCCGCATAGCCATGGGGCGAAGCTGCCTGATGCGGCTGCGGTTGAGGCTGCTGATAGCCCTGCGGCGCATAGGGCTGCGCCTCCTGAGGGCGCGGGTCCTGCGCCTGGGCGGCATAGCCCGGTTGCCCGTAGTGCGCCAACGGCTCCTGCTGCGGAGTGAAAGCCTGCTGCACCTGAACAGCCGGCTGGGGCCGCCCCTCCGGTCGGACGGCCGCCGGCTGCTGCTGCGGCGGTACTGCCGCGCCGCCATGGGGGTGGGGCGCCGGCGCCGGGGTCGGAGCGCCCGGATGGCGGCGCGTGGGCTTCTTGTGCTGTCGCGGGTTGTTGCGGGGGTTGTTCGAACCTTGGGAGGCGGGCTGATCGGGCATCGCTTTATTCCTTAGGAAGTACTTCAGGTGGTGCAAGGGCTTTCTCGCGATTATACGACGAAGCGACGGGGCGTCCACGGCAAAGCGGCTTACATTTCCGTAAAGTTCGCAATCCGTCCCGAATCCACGAAAACTGAACAGCCCGCGCCGTCCCAGAGGGCACTTCCCCGCCGCGCCGCCGTCCCGCAGGGGCACCGTCCTGCAAAGGTCGGCGTCCTGCGAGACGAATCTTGCGGCGATGGCAGGAGCCCGGGCGCAGCGCCTTTAACTCGCGCGCGACGACCCGTAGGCGGCGTGCTTGCGGTTGCCGTAGGCGCTCCCCTTTCGCGCGCCCTTCTTCAGATCCTTCAGCACGTCTTCCTCGGACTTGTCCTCCACGGTGCTCTTCAGCTTCACCACCTGGTCGCGCAGACGGGCCGCCTCCTCGAAATCCATGTCGCGGGACGCGGCGGCCATGTCGTCCTCCATAGACGAGATGAGCCGCAGGACCTCCTCGCGGGAAAGCTCTGCCAGCTCCTTGTTCACCTGCTCGGCAGTGGTGCCCTCCACGTCTTCGGTGATGAAGCCCATGATGTCGTTGATGGCCTTACGGATAGTCTGCGGCTTGATACCGTGCTCCTCGTTGTAGGCCATTTGGATGTCGCGGCGCCGACGCGTCTCGTCGATAGCCCGGCGCATAGAATCGGTGATGCGGTCGGCGTACATGATGACCTGGCCGGACACGTTGCGGGCCGCGCGGCCTATGGTCTGGATGAGCGAGCGATGGTTGCGCAGGAAGCCCTCTTTGTCGGCGTCCAAGATGGCCACGAGCGACACCTCGGGCAGATCGAGTCCCTCACGCAGAAGGTTGATGCCCACGAGCACGTCGAACTCGCCCCGGCGCAGATCGCGCAGGATCTCCGTGCGCTCCAGGGTGGCGATGTCCGAGTGCATGTAGCGCGCCTTCACGCCCTGGTCGAGCAAGTGGTCGGTCAAGTCCTCCGCCATCTTCTTCGTGAGCGTCGTGATGAGCACGCGCTCGTTGCGCGCCGCCCGCTCCTTCGCCTCGTCGATGATGTCGTCGATCTGGCTGGCGCTCGTGCGCACGACGATCTCCGGGTCCAGAAGGCCCGTCGGGCGGATGACCTGGTCCACCTTCGCCTGGCTTACCTTCTCCTCGTAGTCGCCCGGGGTGGCCGACACGTAGATGAACTGCGGGATGCGCTCCTCGAACTCGTCGAAGCGCAAGGGGCGGTTGTCCAGGCAGCTGGGCAGGCGGAAGCCGTGCTCGGCCAGCGTGATCTTGCGGGAGCGGTCGCCCTCGTGCATGCCGCGGATCTGCGGCACCGTGACGTGGGACTCGTCGATGATGCAGAGGAAGTCCTTCGGAAAGTAGTCGATGAGCGTGTAGGGCGGCTCGCCCGGCGCGCGCCCGTCCAGATGGCGCGAGTAGTTCTCGATGCCGGAGCAGAAGCCCATGGTCTCCAGCATCTCCAAGTCGTAGTTCACGCGCATCTCCAGGCGCTGGGCCTCGAGCAGCTTGCCCTCCTCCTTGAACTGCTGCAACCGCTCGCGCAGCTCGTCTTGAATCGTGCCGAGGGCCTTGTCCATCTTCGGCCGCGCCGTGACGTAGTGGGACGCCGGCCAGATGGGCAGCGCCTCGTAGGAGTTCAGCACCTCGCCCGTGACCTGGTCGATCTCGTCGATGGATTCGATCTCGTCCCCCCAGAACTCGATGCGCACCGGATGGTCGGCGTAGGGCGGGAACACATCCAGCGCGTCACCCCGCACGCGGAAGGTGCCGCGCTTCTGCTCGTAATCGTTGCGGTCGTACTGGATGTCGATAAGCTCGTGGATGACCTCGTCGCGATCCATCTCCTTCTGCTTGTCGACGAACACCGCCATGCCGGCGTAGTCCATCGGCGAGCCGATGCCGTAGATGCAGCTCACCGACGCCACCACGATGACGTCCCGCCGCGACAGCAACGCCGAGGTGGCCGCATGGCGCAGCTTCTCCACCTCCTCGTTGATGGAGGCGTCCTTCTCGATGAAGGTGTCCGATGAGGGCACGTAGGCCTCGGGCTGGTAGTAGTCGTAGTAGCTGACGAAGTACACCACGGCGTTGTCGGGGAAGAACTCCTTCAGCTCGGCCGCCAGCTGCGCGGCGAGCGTCTTGTTCGGCGCCATGACGAGCGTGGGCTTCTGCACCGCCTCGATGGTCTTTGCCATGGTGAAGGTCTTGCCCGAGCCGGTGACGCCCAGAAGCGTCTGGTAGCGCAGGCCCTCTTCCACCCCCTTCGCGAGCGTGGCGATGGCCTCGGGCTGGTCCCCCGAGGGCTCGAAGGGCGAGACCACCTTGAACGGGGTGTTCGCCAGCCGTACCTCGGGCAGCTTCCCCGCCATTTCCATGCCTTCTATATTGGAAAGATGAGTGGACACGCGCGTCCCTTTCTCACAGTAGTTCGCTATAAGGAGAACAGTCTAGCACCTTCCACAAGAAATGAACAGATGTTCGCTTAAAGTTCACGATCCGTCCAACCATGAGTGCTATACTCTGCAATCGCTGTTGACATCCCGCGACGTGAGGAGATCATCGTGGCGAACGTGAAGAACGTGGCCCCCGGCGTCGGCCTGTGCGCGGCCATCGCCCTTCCCTGCTGGTTTCTCGGCGAGGCGCTGCCCGTGGTGGGCGGCCCGGTGTTCGCCATCCTCATCGGCATGGTCATCGCCCTTTGGTGGAAGCAGCCGTCGCGCGGCATCGTGCAGGACGGCATCGGCTTCACAGCGAAAAAGGTGCTGCAGTACGCCGTCATCCTGCTGGGCTTCGGGTTGAACCTCGCCCAGATCGCCGCCGTGGGCGCCGAGAGCCTGCCTATCATCCTCACCACCATCGCCACGGCGCTCATCGTGGGCTACATCCTCTACCGCGTGCTGCGCATGGATTCCGCCATCGCCACGCTCATCGCCGTGGGCTCCTCCATCTGCGGCGGCTCGGCCATCGCCGCCACGGCGCCGGTCATTCGCGCCAAGGACGAGCAGGTGGCCCAGGCCATCTCGGTCATCTTCTTGTTCAACGTGGTGGCGGCGCTCATCTTTCCCACGCTGGGGCAGGCGCTCGGCATGTCCAACGAGGGCTTCGGCCTGTTCGCCGGCACGGCCGTGAACGACACCTCCTCGGTCACCGCCGCCGCGGCCGCCTGGGACGGCATGCACCCCGGCTCGAACGCGCTGGACGACGCCACCATCGTGAAGCTCACGCGCACGCTCGCCATCATCCCCATCACGCTCGTACTGGCCATCGTCATGGCTCGCAAGGAGAACGCAGCAGGCGCCGATGCGGCTGTGGCCGGACCCGGCACCGACGGCCTGGCAGTGAGCGACCCTGCCGCCAACGCCGCAGCGGCTCCCACCGGCGCGAGGCTTCTCGGCGGCTTCTCACTGAAGCGCGCCTTCCCCACCTTCATCCTGCTCTTCCTGGCAGCCTCGGTCATCACCACGGTTGCTGTTGCCGCTGGAGCCGACGCGGCCGCCTTCGCGCCTCTGAAGGCCTTGAGCAAGTTCTTCATCGTCATGGCCATGGCTGCCATTGGCCTGAACACCGACCTCGTGAAGCTGGTGAGGAGCGGTGCCAAGCCCATCCTCATGGGCCTCATCTGCTGGATCTGCATCGCCGCTGCCAGCCTGGGGATGCAGCACTTACTAAACCTGTGGTAACTAGCAGCAGAACGACACAAGTTCGCCCCAGGAAATCAGCGAGAGGCCCTGTCGCGTTTCAGATTCGTCCGCCTTTGGCCCAAGCGTACTCTGGTACGCGCCGTGGCCAAAACAAGGGCGAAGATGAAATGCGACAGGGCCTCGCAGCTTCGGCATAAAATCCTGTTGCGTTAGCAACAGGATTTATACTCGTTCCACCAGGAGATGACCTCATTGCGCAGCTCCTCGGGGGTGCCGTCGTTGTTGAAGACGACATCCGACGCCTCGATGCGGTCGGCATCGGTGATCTGGCGAGCGATGCGGGCGCGCACGTCCTCCTCGGAAAAGCCCGACTTCACCGCACGTTCGATACGGGTCTCCAACGGCGCCAGCACGGCCATGACCACATCGGCCCCGTAAGCCAGCGACTGCTGGCGGTTGCGGAACACCGAGTACTCCACCACCACGGCAGGCTTGCCTTCCGCCTCAAAGCCGTCGATGAGGTCGGTGTAGCGCTCCTCGATGCGGGGCATCGTGATGGTGTTCAGCTTGCGCGTGGCGGCCGGCGTCGCAAAGGCCTTGGCGGCCAGGGCGCTGCGCACCACCTCGCCATTCTCGTCGAAGATGTCGTCGCCGAACGCGCCGCGCAGATCGTCCTTCACCGTATCCCACGTGAGCACCTCGTGCCCCACCTGATCGAGATCGATCCAGGCCAGGCCCTCGTCGGTGAGCGCCTTGCGCGCCGTGGACTTCCCGGCGCCCATGCCGCCGATGAGAAACAGCTTCTTCATGCGAACCTCCTCCAAAACCGCGCACCTTCGCGCGATCATACCCAAGTAATTCAACGGAACCATCATACACGAGAAAGGCCGCTCCGAAGAGCGGCCTTTGAAAAGTCACTGGTCGTTCGCAGTCGCACGAACCCGCAGAGGCTACTCCTCGACGGTCTCCACCTCGACGACCTCGGCCTCGGCAACAGGCTCGTCCTTCTTGCGGCGGGCCGGCTTCTCCTCGGCCTGCACCGACTCGTCCACGTCGATCTCGAAGCCGAGCTCCTCGGCGGCGGCCTTCATGGACAGCGAGATGCGGCGGCGCTCCGGGTTGATCTCCATGACCTTCACCTTCACATCGTCGCCCGCATGCACGACCTGCGCCGGGGTATCGATGTGGCGGCCGGCCATCTCGGAGATGTGCACCAGGCCCTCGATGGAGTCGCCCAGCTCGACGAAGGCGCCGAAGGGCACGATCTTGGTGACCTTGCCGTCGACGATGGTGCCCACCGGGTAGTTCTCCACCAGCTGGATCCACGGGTCGGGCGTGGTCTGCTTGAGACCGAGGGAGATGCGCTCGCGCTGCAGATCGACGTCGAGCACCTCGACCTCCACCTCGTCGCCCACCTTGACGACCTCGGAGGGATGGTTGACATGGTTCCAAGACAGCTCGGAGATGTGCACCAGGCCGTCGATGCCGCCCAGATCCACGAAGGCGCCGAAGTCCACGATGGAGGACACGTTGCCCTTGAGGCGCATGCCCTTGGAGAGCTTGGAGAGGATCTCGGCGCGCTCGTTCTTGCGGCCCTCCTCCAAGAGAACGCGGCGAGACAGCACGACGTTGTTGCGGTTGCGGTCCATCTCGATGACGCGGGCCTCGATCTCGGTGCCCAGGTAGGCGTCCAGATCCTTCACGCGGCGCAGGTCCACGAGAGAGGCCGGAAGGAAGCCGCGCAGGCCGATGTCCAGGATAAGACCGCCCTTGACCACCTCGATGACCTCGCCGGTGACCACTTCGCCGGCCTTGAACTTCTCCTCGACGGAAATCCAGGCACGCTCGTACTCGGCGCGCTTCTTGGAGAGGATGAGGCGGCCGTCCTTGTCCTCCTTTTGGAGAACCAGAGCCTCGATCTTGTCGCCCAGGCTCACGATGTCGGACGGATCGGCATCCTTGCGGATGGACAGCTCGCGGGCCGGGATGACGCCCTCGCTCTTGAAGCCGATGTCCACCAGCACCTCGTCGTGCTCCAGCTTGACGACGGTACCGTCGACGAGATCGCCCTCGTCGAACTCGGTCAGCGTGCCGTCGATCATCTCGTTCATCTGCTCATCGGAGATGTCGGAGAAGTCGATCACGGAGGTGTTCTTGATTTCGGTCAAAACGGACCCCTTTCAAAAACTAAATCGGGGACCCTTCGTCATGATGGTTGATACGTACCATGTTCGCTTGCAGAAGCAAGGATCGCGGTGCAACAAACATGTCTCGGGGGCCAACAGATACTTACACTTGCCGCCTATCGGCAAGCCCGCCCAGTATAGCACCGCTCGCGCGCGCTTCATTGTGAATTTTCCCCGAGTGCCGACATTTTTCGCAGCGCGCCCACAAGGCGGCCGAGAAGAGCCCTCAGCGCGTCGAAGGCGCCCTACGAAAGCAGCAGCACGTCCTTCCGGGCGCGCGCCTCGCTACGCACCTCATCGGTAAACCCGCCTATACTGAAGAGGACATAGACGGGCGGGCCGCCAAAGCGCCGAAAAGAGGGGTCGTCCAGGGCCTTTCGAGCCTGCTCTTCCAAGTGCCTCAGCACATTGGCGCCCACGGGCCTCGCCCAGAACTTGCACTCGCCGAACACCGCTCGGCCCTCTTCGGCGCCCAGCCCCACAACGTCCAGCTCCACATCGCGTGCGCCCCACCAAGCGCCCACCCGCTCGGGCATGAAGGGGAGCGCCCCTTCCGCGCCCGCATCCCACAGGCGGTCGCGGCACACGTCCTCGTACACGTAGGCGACCTGCCCGTCGACGAAGTTGTTCCTGATCGTCTTCAGCGCCTCCGCCCGCCGCCCCGTCTCCAACAGCCCCATCTGGGGAAAGACGAAGCGGAACCAGAAGCGCAGGTAGTTGTCCTTGATGCGGTAGAGGCCCTTCTTGCTCTTCTCGGGGTTCTCCTCCGTCACGGGCACCACGCGCTCCAGCACATCGAGCCGCTCGAGCACTTTCAGGTACTTCGACAGCCCCGTCTGCCTCACGTTCAGCGCCGCGGCGATCTCCCCGCTCTTGCGGTTGCCCGCCGCCACCGCCTTCAAAATGGAGAAATAGGTTCCCACCTCGCTCACCTCCTTCGACAGAAGGAAGTTCGGCTCGTCGTACAGATAGCTGCTGGAGTTCAAAACGCTCTTCTCGATGCCGCGGTACACATCGTCCACGCCCCTGAAGCTCTCGATGTACTTGGGGACGCCGCCCGTGACGCTGTAGAGCTCGACCAGTTCGCGGCGCCCGATCTCCTTCGAGAAGAAATCCCGGTAGAACCGAAAGGGAATCTGCTTCATGCGAACCTGCGCGGTGCGCCTCCCGTAGAGGGGGCTGCTATAGGAGAGCACCTGGCTTTCCATGAGCGAGATGAGCGAGCCGCACAGGATGACCATCACGTTGCGCTTGGAAAGCATCGTGTCCCAGATGCGCTGGAAGACGGAGGGGAACGCCGGGTTCGCCTTGCCGAGGTACTGGAACTCGTCCAGCGCGACGACGAGGCGCTCGCCGTCGCTCGTCAGACGGTCGAAGAGAACGTCCCAGTTGTCGACGGACACCTGGCCGAGCAGCTCGTCGCCCGTGAACGCGGCCACCTGTTTCTGGAAGGCCGCGCGGTTCTGTTCCTCCGACTCCTCCGTCGCCAGGAAGTACAGCGCGCGCTTGTCGCGGACGAACTCGGTGATGAGCGCCGTCTTCCCGATGCGGCGCCGGCCGTAGATGACCACCATGGCCGCCTGGTGGTCGGCGAACTGCTCCTCCAAGGCGGCGAGTTCTTCAGTGCGATCGACGAACGCGTCCACAATTGCCCCTTTCTCTCCCATGCTTCGTTGGAGGGATACTATACTTCAAAGTATTATACTTCAAAGTATAATCTGATGCACGTCCAGCTCACGCAGGGCCTCCTCGCCCTATTCTTTACTTTCCGCATCATCTTTCGTGAGCGCAGACGTTGCGCTAGAATGAGAGGATGCGTTTGCGTTCGGTCGGCTTCATCGGGATAAGGCTCAGGCATGGAATTGACTCTTTCGGTGTTCCTCTCGCAGGCAGGAGACCATCCGGTCCTGCTCGGCATTCTGGCGCTGGTCATCGGCGTGACCATCATCTCGGGCGCCACCGACGCCCCCAACGCCATCGCCTCCGCCGTTTCCACCCGCTGCCTCACCCCCGGCGCAGCCCTCGCGCTGGCCGCCGTGTTCAACTTCGTCGGGCTGGTGGGCATGACCTACATCTCCACGGCCGTGGCCCACACCATGTTCAACATGGTCGATTTCTCCGGCAACACCCACCAGGCGCTGCTCGCGCTCATAGCCGCCATGATAGGCTCCATCGGCTGGGGCGTCTTCTGCTGGTTCTGGGGCATTCCCGCCAGCAAGTCCCACTCGCTCATCGCCGGCGTCACCGGCGGCGCCATCGCGCTGAACGGGCTGGCCGGCGTCGTGCTCTCCGAGTGGATGCTCGTCATCTACGGCATGGTGTTCTCGCTGGTGGGCGGCTTCATCCTCGGCATGGCCACCACCAAGATCATCGAGTTTCTCTTCTCCCGCGTCAACCGCCAGCGCGGCAACAAGGTGTGCATGGTGCTGCAGGACATCTGCGCCTGCGCGCTGTCGTTCCTCCACGGCGCCCAGGACGGCCAGAAGTTCATGTCCATCGGGCTTTTGGGCATCGCGCTGGCCTTCGGCATGGAGACGAGCGGGGCCACGGAATTCCCCTTGTGGCTCATGATCATCTGCTCGGCGGCCATGTCGCTGGGCACGCTGCTCGGCGGCAAGCGCATCATCAAGTCCGTGGCCATGGACATGGTGTCGCTGGAGAAGTACCAGGGCGTGGCGGCCTCCCTCTCCACGGTGATCACGCTGTTCGTGGCCTCCATGACCGGCATGCCCGTCTCCACCTCCCACTGCTCCACCGCCTCCATCATGGGCGTGGGCGCCTCGAAGAGCTTCCGCCGCGTGAACTGGGGCGTCGCCCGCCGCATGGTATGGGCCTGGGTGCTCACCTTCCCCTGCTGCGGCTTCATCGGCTGGGCCTTGGCCAAGCTGTTCATGATGCTGTAGAAAAGGGCCCGGACATGAGTCCAGGCCCTTGGGTGAACCGCAGCTGGGATCGCCTTACGCTTCCTCAGCGGCTTTTGCTTGGGCCTCGCGGATGGCCTTGGTCATCTGATCCACGCAGGAGGTGGAGCGCCGCCCGCAGGTGTGGCCCTCCATCATGGCGACGATGTCGTCGACGTTCTGGCCGGCCACCAGCTTGGAGATGGCCTTCAGATTGCCATCGCAGCCGCCGGTGAACTGGACGCTCTTGATGGTGTCGCCGTCCAGCTCCACATCGATCTGACGGGAGCAGACGCCGCGGGGAATGTAGGTGTGCATGCCGGTTCCTTTCTCGCACCTTGTTTCGGCGAGATTGTACCGCATTGTGGCCTACACCGCCGTCGCGCCGCGCTCGCCGGTGCGGATGCGCACCACTTCCTCCACGGGTGCCACGAAGATCTTGCCGTCGCCCACCTCGCCGGTGCGGGCGGCGCCCACGATGGTGTCCACCAGCGCGTCCACCGCGTCGTCTTCCACTACCACCTCGAACTTCACCTTCGGCACCATGTTCAGCATCACCTCGGTGCCGCGCACGTACTCGCTCCAGCCGTGCTGGGCGCCGCAGCCGTGCACCTGCGAGATGGTCATGCCCTTCACATCGGCGGCGAACAGGGCGTCCTTCAGCGGCTCCATCTTCTCGGGCCGCACAATAGCCGTTACTCGTTTCATAGCCGCAACTCCTTTCTCAATCGCTCCGCCGTGCTAGTCCAGACCCAGGTAGGCTGGGTAGGCCGACTCGCCATGGACGGCCACATCGAGCCCAGCCGCCTCATCCTCGGCGCTCACCCGCAAGCTGCCCGCAAAGCACGCCCTGATGATGAGTCCCAGCACCACGTCCGCGATGGCCACGAAGGCGATGGTCACCAGGATGCCCAGCACCTGCGAGCCCAGAAGCGACCAGTCGCCGGTGTACAGAAGGCCGCCGTGCTCGGTCCAGGAGAGCCCGGGCACGCAGAACAGACCCGTGAGGACGCCGCCCACGATGCCGCCGACGCAGTGGCAGCCGAAGGCGTCCAGCGCGTCGTCGTAGCCGAGGCGCCGCTTGGCCCGGGAGATGGCCACATACACGATGGGGCTCACGATCAGCCCCATGACGATGGCCGCCCAGGGCTCCACGAACCCGGCCGCCGGGGTGATAACCACAAGCCCGGCTACTAGACCCGTCGCCGCACCGACGAGCGTGCACTTCCCCACCGTGACGCGCTCGGTAAGCATCCAGGAGAGCACACCGGCCGCGCTGGCCGCCACGGTGTTCAGCAGCGCGAGCCCGGCCACACCGTCGGCCGCGAACTCGCTGCCGGCGTTGAAGCCGAACCAGCCGAACCACAGAAGCGCTGCACCCAAAGCCACGAAGGGCACGTTGTGGGGCCGGTAGGACAGAACCGCGAATCCCTTGCGGCGCCCCAGCAAAAGACACAGGATGAGCCCGGTGAGGCCCGAGGAGATGTGCACCACATCGCCGCCGGCGAAGTCCAGGGCCCCGATCATGTCGCCAATGAGCGAGCCGTCGCCGCCCCACACCATATGGGCGAGCGGCGCGTACACCACGACGACCCACACGGCCACGAACGCGCATACGGCGCCGAACTTCATGCGCCCGGCCACAGCGCCCGTGATAATGGCGCAGGTGATCATGGCAAAGGCCATCTGAAAGACGATGTCGATGATGACCGGGTATCCCGCCGCCAACTCCGGGTCGGCGGCGAGCGCGCCCTGTCCGGACAGGACCGCGAAGGCGTCAGGCGTACCCTCGGCCTCAGCCACCATGTCGTTCACGGCGCTCAAGCACCCGATCTGATCGAAGCCGCCGAAAAACGGCAGCGACCCGTCGCCGCCGTAGGCGAACGACCAGCCGCATACGACCCAAACCACCCCGACAATGCCGAGCACGCCGAACACCATCACCATGGTGTTCACGACGTTCTTGCGACGGGAAAGGCCTCCGTAGAAGAAGGCGAGTCCGGGCGTCATGAGCAGCACCAGCATGGCGCAGACGAGCATGAACCCGGTGGAACCGGTGTCAATCATCGCGATCAACCCCTTTCACAGTTCGTGGGCCCTCGGCGAAAAGAGGTCGGGAGGCGCCGCGCGCCGCACCGCGCGGGCCTCCCCACCCCTTGTCGCCCAAGGCGCCCAACGGCAAGGACACCCCGATTGTTCCACGGCACCTGGTGACCTGCGCGCTCAACGATGATTGTTAACCCCCTCAAAAATAAGTGTTAACACTGGCGACCATTCCTTGTTACTGGGCGGAAACAAATGCCCGCGCGTCCCGTCACAGATCGCCGAAGCATTACAATGGCAGCGTTGCCTTTACAAAGAATCGGCGCGATTTGGTCACAAAATCGAGTTCTGGGTTTTTGCAGACCTCAAGACGGCATAAGAGCAAGAGGAATATATCGCTAAACGATATACTACACAAAGTCGCAACCGTTAATTGGCTCGTATCGCCCATAAAGAAAACCCAGAACTCGATTTTGTGACCACTTTTTCGAAAAGTTTTGTCACAACGCGGAAGGATGCACTCATGAGCGTTACATTTCGACAGGTCGAGCGCGACGAAGAGGTCGAGGCCCTGGCCCATATGGCCTACCATATTTGGAACGAGTACTGGCCGGCCATCATCGGCCAAGCGCAGACCGACTACATGGTGGAGAAGTTCCAGAGTCTGAATGCCTTCCGCACCGACATTGCCGACAATGGCTACGAGTACTTCTTCATCATGCAGCACGAGGACGAGACACCCCACGAGCTGGGCGCGGCGACGCACGGCGCCGACATCCACGACCAGGGCGACACCGTAGCCGGCCGCGTCAACGACGACGTGGAATCCGACCGCGACGACGAGTTGGCCCACGACACCGAGGACTTCGCCCGCACGGCCGCCGTCCCTCGCATCGTCGGCTACACCGGAGGGCACGTGGAGACGGACACGAACCGCTTCTTCATCTCGAAGATCTACCTGCTGAAGGAGCACCGCGGCGAGGGCCTGTGCTCGGCCACCGTCCGCTTCTACGAGCGCCTCGCCCGCGAGCGCGGTCTCGATGCCCTCTACCTCACGGTGAACAAGCACAACGAGATGGCCATCCGCGCCTACAAGGCGAAGGGCTTCGAGGTCATCGACGCCGTGGAAACCGACATCGGCGACGGCTACATCATGGACGACTACATCATGGAGAAGAAGCTGCAGTAGCTGGCCCCGCGAGTCAGCCTCCATAGGGGCGACCTCGGTCGCCCCTCCCAATCAGAAAACAAAGTACTGCGGAATTCTCTTGATCCGCAATGCCTATTCGTCGACAAGAAACCGCGCCACATAATCTGCCGGAGCGATTGAGCGCACCTTTGATCGAGCAAACGCCGTAACGTCTCGCGTGACGATGAAATCAACGCGGGCGTTCTCGGCGCAGGCGCGCACTAAACCGTCTTCGAAATCAGGCTCGTCGGAATCTGCAGCCTGACGACAGAGGGCGTAATCGACTGAGCAGATAATGAAATCGTCCATCACAGCCTTGATGTAGGTTCGCGCGTCCTTCTCCCCCATGGCTTTGGAGAGGATGTAGTACAGATCTTTGAGCGACGTGGCGCAAACATATGCGACGACCTCTTCATAGGCCACGGCCTCGGCGATGGTGGCGGCTGCATCGAACCCCTCCGGCCGTGCCAAGGCGAGGTCGAGCATAACGTTGGTATCGAGAAGCACCTTACTACTCATAGCGGCTCGCAACGAGATCGCGAATCTCTTGGTCACTCAGGCGAGCGATGTCGCTACCCTGATGCTTCTTCGCAAGGCTCAGCATCATGGCCACACCGCCTTTTTTCTTCGAGTGCACACGCGTATCGGGGAGCGCCCCCGTCTCGCAAATGTAATCGACGAGGACACCGCTGCAGTATTGCCCAAAGGACAAGCCGTACTCTTGTCGTGCCAGGGCGTCGGCAAGAAGGATCTTCTCGGCATCGGCCCGTCCCGAAAACGTCTTCGTCGCCATAGCAACCTCCATTCGCTAGCCTCACTGTACCTCATCCTAAGGAATTTGTAAACAAGTACACAGAGCAGTGTATCGTATTTGGGACTCTATAGCACGAGGCGCCCGTCCTACCGCACGAAAAGAAGGACGCGCATCCGTGACGGGTGCGCGTCCTTTCTCGAACAGCTGGCATCGCCCCTGGGGAGGGAAGGAACGGGCGAGCCAGACGGATTCGGCTATCGGAGGAGGCCTACGCCCATCCTTCGAGTGCGCCGCCTCCACGGCTCGCGACGATTTGAATCGACTTGTCGACTTGCGCTATTGCTCGACTGCCTACCAGGGAAAGAAGCAGGTGTTTTGGCTGAACGAAGCACGTTGGCTGTGAGGTTCGATTAACCTAGCGCCTCGCGCACCGTAGCGGCGATGCCTTCGGCATTCAGGCCGAGGTCGGCGAAGAGTTGGGGCACGGGACCCTGGCCGATGAAGCGGTCGGGGATGCCCAGCGTGACGGCAGGCGTCGTGGCACCCTGGCGGGCCAGCACCTCCAGCACGCCCTCGCCGGCGCCTCCCGCGATGACGCCCTCCTCCACCGTGACCACCAAACGGCAGGCCGCCGCCGCAGCGATGGCCTCCGCATCCAGCGGCTTCACCCAGCGCATGTCCACCACGCGGCACTCGATGCCCTCGGCGGACAGCAGCTCGGCGGCGGCGCGGACTTGGCCCACCATGCGACCGAAGGCGAGCAGGGCCACGTCGCCCCCCTCGCGCACCGTGCGGGACTTCCCCACTTCCAGAACTTCCGGCACATCCGGCAACGGCGCACCCTCGGCCTCGCCGCGCGGGTAGCGCAGCGACACGGGGCCCTCCAAAACCAGCGCCGTATGCAGCGCGTGCACGAGCTCCGCCTCGTCGGAGGGCGCGAGCACCCGCATGTTCGGCACCATGCGCGTGTACACCATGTCGAAGACGCCGTGGTGCGTAGGCCCGTCATCGCCCACCAGGCCCGCGCGATCGAAAGCGAACACCACATTCGCCTCCGGCAGGGCCACATCGATGATCATCTGATCCACAGCCCGCTGCATGAAGGTGGAGTACAGCGCCACCACGGGCTTCTTGCCACCCGACGAGAGGCCGGCCGCCATGCCCACCGCCTGCTCCTCGGCGATGCCCACGTCCACAAAGCGCGAGGGGAACTCCGCCGCGAAGGTCTTCAGCCCCGTGCCGCCGGTCATGGCCGCCGTGATGGCCACCACGTCCGCATCGTTGGCCGCCTCGTCGGCGAGCGCCGCACCGAAGACCTCGGTGTAGCTGGGGGCGCGCCCGGGCTTCTTCAACGCGCGGCCCGTGGCAATATCGTAGGGGCCGGTGCCGTGGAACGCCTCGGGATCGCGGCGGGCGGGCTCGTAGCCCTCCCCCTTCCGCGTGACCACGTGCACGAGCGCCGGGCCGTCCATTTCCAGCACGAGCGACAAAACGTCGCGCAGCTCGGCGATGTTGTGGCCGTCGATGGGAGCGGTGCACACGATGCCGAGCGATTCGTAGATCATGGTATGGGGAATCACCATCTGCTTGAGGGATTCCTTCATGTTCTTGCCGAAGCCAAGCAGACCGCGGGCCGCAGGGCCGCCCTGCTCCATGGCCGCCTGCAGGCCCTCGCGCGCCTCGCGGTAGTGGCTGTTGGCGCGGATGTTGCCCAGATGCTTCATAAGAGCGCCCACGTTGCGCGAGATGGACATCTCGTTGTCGTTCAAGATGACGACGAGCGGCAGCTGCTCGTTGCCCATGTAGTTCAGCGCCTCGAAGGCCATGCCGCCGGCGAGCGACGCGTCCCCGATGAGGGCCACCACCTTCTCGTCGGTGCCCTTCAGTTGCCGCGCCTTTGCGAGGCCCGTGGCGATGGAGAGCGAGTCGGACGCATGACCCGACGGGTGCACGTCGTAGGGGCTCTCCGAGGGCTTGGTGAAGCCGGAAAGACCGCCGTAGGTGCGCAGCGTTTTGAACGCCTCGCGCCGGCCGGTGAGCAGCTTGTGGGCGTAGGCCTGGTGCCCCACGTCGAACACCACGCGGTCGCGCGGCATGTCGAGCAGGCTCTCCAGGGCCACGATGATGTCCACGGCGCCCAAAGACGACGCCACATGTCCCCCGGTGACCGAGGTGGTGGCGACGATCTCCTGGCGGATCTCGCGGGCGAGAATGGCCAGCTCCTCATTGTCGAGCACCTTCAAATCGGCCGGCGAGCTGATAGCATCGAGTATGCGCGGGACATCCATAGGCGGTTTCCTTTAGGCCTCGCCGGGCGTGTCGGTTGAACCCGTAGGGGTAGCGCTTGCGCCGCCCTCCTCGGCCGTCGTTTCCTCTTCCGTCGCCAGAAACGCGTCCAAGTCCTGCTCGGACAAATCGCACGCGGAAAGGCCCAGCTTCACGGCCTCCTCGTACAGCTTCAAGGCGTCATCCAGCGAGATATCCTCGGCGGACACCTCGTCAACGATCTCGGAAAGGCGCTCGTGCACGTCCTCGAAGGTGCGACCCTGCTCGTCGGCCATGGCGTCTACACCCCCACCTGCACGCAAGCAGCGGCGCCCGAGGCGCCCACCAGGGCATCCACCGGGCCGGCGGCGGCAATGTCGGCTCCGACCGCATCAGCCGCGTCCGCGCCATCGCCTTCCATAGAACGCGCGATGCGCCCCAACACGCCGTTCACGAAGCGCGGCGAGTCGTCCTCGCCGCCGAAGCCCTTGGCCAGCTCCACCGCCTCGTTGATGGAGACCGACACCGGCACGTCGTCGCAGTGGAACATCTCGAAGACGGCCAAGCGCAGGATGGAACGGTCCACGATGGGCATACGGGAGAGCGCCCAGTTCTCGGACGCCGCTTCCACACGCTCGTCCACCTCGGCCTGGTTCGCCTCCACGCCGTGGATGAGCGCCAGGGCGTAATCGGTCAGCGTCCCCTCCTCGATGCGGCCGAACGCGCCCGCCTCGGCAGCATCGGCCTCATCGGCGGGAGCCTCGCGCGCCACCAGGCACAGCCCGCAGTCGAGCAGCTCGCTGGGCGATTTCCCCGTCAGCTCGCTCGTGTACAGCACCTGCACCGCGCTTATGCGGTCGCGGGTGCGCTCGTGGATTCTCGGAGCCATACCGCGCGCCACCTACGCCTTGAACTGGAGGCCGTCGATGTACACGTCCACCGAGGACACCTCCACGCCGGCCTGGGTGGCCAGCGCCTCGGCGATGGCGCTGCGCAGCTGGGCCGCCAGCTCGGGCAGCACGTAGCCGTAGTAGACTTCCACGTGCACCGCCACGGAAAGCTTGCTGTCGTCGCCCATCTTGGTCTCGATGCCGGAGGTGGAGGGCTTGTTCGCCAGCATAGAGCGGATGCCGCTCGTGGCGAAGGAGCCCAGCGAGGCCACGCCGTCCACCTCGCTGGCGGCCACGGAGATGATGGTCTCCATGACCCCCGGGGCGATGGAAAGGCCCTCGACGTTCATCTGATCTGTCATAGTACGTCTCCCATCTGGGTTTCGATAAAGTCGGTTGTCGCGTCACCGGCCAAGAATACCTCGTTATCGAGCACGCGTTTGTGGAATGGGATAGTTGTTGCAATTCCTTCAATAACGAACTCGTCCAAGGCGCGCTTGGCGCGGGCGACGGCCTCGGCGCGATCCTGGCCGTGCACGACCACCTTGGCCACGAGCGAGTCGTAGTAGGGCGAGATGCGGGAACCGGGGCGCAGGTAGGTCTCCACGCGCACGCCGGGGCCCGCCGGGGGCTCGAAGCGCGTGACGGTGCCGGGGCACGGGCGGAAGCCGTGCTCGGGATCCTCGGCGTTGATGCGCAGCTCGATGGCGTGGCCCGAAGGCGAGAACGGGGCGCGGCCCGCGCAGCTCATGGGCTCACCGGCGGCGATGCGCAGCTGCTCCTTGATGATGTCGGTGCCGGTGATCTCCTCGGTGACCGGGTGCTCCACCTGCACGCGGGTGTTCATCTCCATGAAGTAGAACTGGCCGCGCTCGTCCAGCAGAAACTCGATGGTGCCGGCGTTGCGATAGTCCACGGCGCGCACGGCCTTCAGGGCCGCCTTCATCATGTCGCGGCGCAGGTTCTCGGAAAGCGCTGGCGAGGGGGCCTCTTCCAGAAGCTTCTGGTGGCGGCGCTGGATGGAGCAGTCGCGCTCGCAGAGCGCCACGGCGTTGCCGTGATCGTCGGCGAGCACCTGCACCTCCACGTGGCGCGGACGCAGCACGAGCTTTTCCAGGTACACCCCGTCGTTGCCGAAGGCGGCGCCAGCCTCGGTGCGGGCGGCCTTGTACTGGGCCGCGAGGTCGGCCGGATCGTGCACCTCGCGCATGCCCTTGCCGCCGCCGCCGGCCGTGGCCTTGATGAGCACCGGGTAGCCCACCTTCTCGGCGAAGGCCGCAGCCTCTTCCACCGTATCCAGGCAGCCGTCGGAGCCGGGCACCGTGGGCACGCCGCACATCTTCATGGTCTCGCGGGCGGACGACTTGTCGCCCATGCGGTCGATGCACTCCGGGGCGGGGCCGATGAACACGAGGTCGTTGTCGGCGCAGGCGCGGGCGAACTCCGCGTTCTCGGCCAAAAAGCCGTAGCCGGGGTGAATCGCCTCGGCACCGGTGTTCTTCGCCGCGGCAATGATGGAGGCCATGACCAGATAGCTCTTGTTCGACTGGGCAGGACCGATGCAGACGGCCTCGTCGGCGTAGCGCACCGGATAGGTGTCGGCGTCCTCCGTGGAGTACACGGCCACCGTCTTCACGCCCAGCTCGCGGGCGGCGCGCATGATGCGGAGCGCCACCTCGCCGCGGTTGGCAACTAGAATTTTCTCGAACATGTTTGTCTCCTACGCGCCCGGCGTGGGGTCGTGGGGCTCCACGTAGAAGAGCACGGTGCCGTACTCCACCGGCGTGGCGTCGGACAGGCACACCTCGCGCACGGTGCCCATCTCTTCGGCGGCGATCTCGTTCATGAGCTTCATGGCCTCCACGATGCACAGCGTCTCGCCGGCGGCCACTTCGTCGCCCACCTTCACGAAGGGCGGCTCGCCCGGGGCCGGGGCCTCGTAGTAGGTGCCCACCATAGGAGCCACCACCGGCTTCCACGTGGCCGGACGATCGCTCGCCGGCTCCTCGGCGGCCGGCGCGGGCACGGCGGCAACGGGAGCCGCCTGGGCCTGCGGAGCGGCGG
>OLRF01001858.1_pt1 | contig 20316 bp, 16 predicted proteins | sample 1672061 | NCBI WGS metagenome assembly OLRF01 (sample SAMEA3136641, study PRJEB25190) | human gut metagenome | reverse complement strand
AGCTGCGGAAACGCAGGGTCCGTTCAGGCTGTTGCGTTGAGATTGAAAATCAACCAAAGAGTTTTTCGAGACCATTTCGAGCAAATCCCACCGGTTTCATAGGAGTAAACTTGCCCCACTGCAAATCCTCGAAAGGACCGTCATGAAAGAACTCTCCAACCGCACGGCAACGTTTACCGATTCGGTCATCCGCCGCATGACACGCATCTCCAATAAGTACGGCGCTGTCAATCTCTCGCAGGGCTTCCCCGACTTCGATCCCCCGGCGCAGCTGCTCGATAGCCTCAGCGCCATCGCCAGCGACCCCAAGCCGCTCTATCACCAGTACTCCATTACCTGGGGCTCCCAGGCCATGCGCGAGGCGCTCGCCGCCAAACAGGAGCACTTTATGGGCATGCCGGTAAACCCCAACGAGAACATCGTGGTCACCTGCGGCTCCACCGAGGCCATGATGGCCGCCATGATGACGGTTACGAACCCCGGAGACAAGGTCGTCATCTTCTCGCCGTTCTACGAGAACTACGGCGCTGACACCATTCTCTCGGGTGCCGAGCCCATCTATGTGCCGCTCAACCCGCCCACATTCGACTTTGACCGCGAGGCGCTCGAGGCAGCCTTCCGCGACAACGACCCCAAGGCCATCGTCCTGTGCAACCCTTCCAACCCCTGCGGCAAGGTCTTTACGCGCGAAGAGCTCACCTTTATCGCCGACCTGTGCAAAAAGTACGACGCGTACTGCATCACCGACGAAGTCTACGAGCACATCGTCTACGCGCCCCACGAGCACGTCTATATGGCCACGCTGCCCGGCATGTTCGAGCGAACCATCAGCTGCAGCTCGCTGTCTAAGACGTACTCCATTACCGGTTGGCGCCTGGGCTACACCATCGCCCCGGCCCAGATCACCGAGCGTATCAAGAAGGTCCACGACTTTCTCACCGTGGGTGCCGCCGCTCCCCTGCAGGAAGCCGTTGTCACCGCCCTCAACTTCGACGACAGCTATTACGATGAGGTCCTCGACCTCTACACCGCCAAACGCGACCTGTTCTGCCAGGGGCTCGATAGCATCGGTCTTGAGCATAACGTGCCGCAGGGCGCCTACTACGTCATGATGGACATCTCTGAGTTTGGCTATGACAGCGACCTCGAATTCTGCGAGGACCTCGCATCCAAGGTGGGCGTGGGCGCCGTGCCCGGCTCGAGCTTCTTCCGCGAGCCCGTCAACCATCTGATTCGTTTCCACTTTGCCAAGCGTGACGAGACGCTCAACGCGGCGCTGGAGAACCTCAAGTCCCTGCGTGATAAAATCAAACCGCGCGGGTAAGGACGGCCCGGCAACTAAAGCAACCAAAGAAGCCCCGCACCGCCCGCCACGTTGCGAGGCTTCTTTTTATAGCGCTTTCTTAAATGGTTTAGAGCCCTATACTTTAGTCACGGAGCAACTCGTCCCAGAGAGAGGAATACTATGGCAGAACAGCAGCTTATCGGAGCGCTCGAGGCCGGCGGCACCAAGATGGTCTGCGCCACGGGCTATGCAGACGGTACGGTCCTGGAGCGTGAGCAGATCGCGACCACGACCCCGCAGGAGACCGTTGAGGCCGTCAATGCATGGTTTGCCGACAAGGGCATCGCCGCACTGGGCATCGGCGCCTTTGGCCCCACCGCAGTCAACCCCGCTTCGCCCCAATACGGCAAGATCCTGGAGACGCCCAAAACGGCATGGCGCTACTTTGACCTGCTGGGCACTATCCAAAACGAGCTCAATATCCCCTGTGGCTACGACACCGACGTCAACGTCGCCTGCCTGGGCGAGGTCACCTTTGGTTGCGCCCAGGGCCTCACTGACGTTGTGTATCTGACCATCGGCACCGGCGTGGGCGCCGGCGTGCTCTCGGGCGGTAAGCTCGTGCACGGCATGATGCATCCCGAGGCCGGCCACATCCTGGTCACGCGCGACCCGCGCGACACCATCGGTGAGCATAGCGCCTGCCCCTTCCACGACAACTGCCTCGAGGGCCTCATCGCCGGCCCCGGCGTTAAAAAGCGCTGGGATGGCAAGAGCGCCGGAGACATGGCCGATGACCCGGAGGCCATGGACCTGCTCGCCGGTTATCTGGCACAGGCGCTCATGACCTACACGCTGTGCTACGCACCGCAAAAAATCATCATCGGCGGCGGCGTGGCCGACCACACCCCCATCGTGCCGCTCGCACGCAAAAAGTGTGCCGAAATGCTCAACGGCTATATCGTCACGCCCGAGGTCAACGACATCGATACCTATATTGTCAACAATAGCCTCGAGGGCAAGCAGGGCATCATGGGCTGCCTTGCCCTGGGCGCGCAGGCGCTTCAGTAACAGACGCACCCACAGGGCGTGGCGCGCCCGGCAAATCCAACCTACGGAACGACGCCACCACGCCCCATATAAGCCTCAAATATAAAAGACCGCCTAGGACCAAACATTCGTCCTAGGCGGCCTTTTTGGCACATATGAGCGATCGTAGTAGATATCGGAGCACAACGCCCGTTGCCGCTCCACAGCAGTCGATCATCACATCGGTGATCATGCCGGCGCGTCCCGGCACAAAGAGCTGAATCGTCTCGTCGATCGAAGGAATCAGCAGCAGGAACACCGCCGTGGGCAACAGCACGTCAAAGGTGCGCCGGCCCTCAAAATCAAAGGCGTGCGTTGCCAGGATGCCGAGCACCATATACTCGGTAAAATGCGCGCACTTGCGAACAACAAAGTTGGTCACCCATTCATATGGAAGTCCCACGCTGTGCAGGAAACCGCGGATAGCTTCCATGACCGTTAGGCTCAGCGAGCCCGACCCCGAGCCGGGAACCAGCGAATTGCCCCAGATCAAGAGCGCCATCAGGCAGGTCACGACCGCCCATTTTCGATTGATCTTAACCATGCAGAAGTTATGCCTCCGCGCGGAGCGGCGCGAAGCTGGCGGTACCGCCCTCGATAACGCTCAGGTAGGCACGGCCCGTACGCTTGGCGGTAGAGGACTGCAGGCGCTCGATCTCTTCCTCGAGGATCTGATTGACGCGCTCGTGACGACGGTTTTCCATAATGCCGGCGGCAATAGCCTCGGCCCGCTCGATGCTCTCGCGCGAGATACGGGCAGTATCCTCGGGGAACACAGCGCTGTGACGGCCGACATAGGCGGGGGCAGCAGGCTGAGGGGCAGCGACGGGAGCGGGGGCTGCAACAGGAGCAGGCTCGTCAATCTCATCCAGAATCGCGGTGGCGGCGGCCCACATGTCCTCGTGGCCCGAGTAATCAGCCATGGGGACATCAACCTCGAGTGAGGCATCCGGAAGGTCGCCGGTGTCGATGCGATCTTGGGCATCAATCGATGCAGTGATGGCTGCAGGCTCATCGAGGTCATCGAAATCGATATCCGCGGCACCGGAGATGATAGGCATGCTGGCGAGGTTTACATTGTACGGCGCAGCCTCAGCCGCCTGCTGCTGGGCAGGAGCGCCCCACAGCGAGCTTTCGGCGGCACGGCGGGCGGCAACGGCCTCCTCGTCCGCGGCCATGGCTTCATCAACGTACGAATTGTCGGCAGAAGCGTTCGCGTCCGCCGAGGTAGCGCTGTAGGCGTTATTGGCTGCCGCGTTGGCGACGAGTGCCACGAAAGCCGCCGTGCTGCCCGCAGGGGCGGCCTGGGAGCCAGACACGGCGCGTGCCGCGGCGGCGATGTCGTCGCGATTGAAGGAGCCGGTCTGCCCGCCGTTGGTGAGCTCGTCGATGGCGACTTGATAGACGTCGCGCGAGTGTGCAGGGTCGCAGCTCACCGGCGAATCGTCGTCAAGCATACTGTCGATCATGGACCAAGCCTCGTCCTCGTCCATAGCATCTGCGGCTCGAGCGATGGTAGGGACACCATCATCGGCATGACGGCGCTGGAACGCACCAGTCAGGCCGGAAAGGAATGCCGAGGTAGACTGCTCCGCCTGAGCCTGAGAATCAGAAGCCGCAGCGTAAGGAGTCGCATCCTGCTGCTGAGCTGAAATCGAGGCGGTCTTGAACTCGCTTTGATGCTGATTGAGATTGGCGGCACCGCCCATGGCATCGGGCTGGAACAGACGCTCTTCACGCTGCGCACGATACTCGGAGATACCCAGCGAGGCGGCATAGATGCCCACGCCCGCCACCGCGCCCACGGCGAAGGGAACCGCACCCGCCACGACCGTCTCGTTCACAGACGAAAACGGCAGCGTCGCGGCATACATAACCACGGGAGCGGCAAGGCCGATCCCGCACGAAAGTCCGGCAAGGACTGCTCGTTGTGTTGCATCAGAAGAAGCCATGAGCTCTCCCCATCTTCCAGCACCCAAATCGCATCATTCAGTTGGCTGCGCGAGAGAAGATGAAGCGGGGCTATGCCCCAAAGCAACGGTATATGGTTCGTTTCATCTGCGTTATCCGTCGCGAAGCTTAAAAGCTATTATGCGAAACCGCCCTGTCGATTGCAAGCGACGATGTCGGATTGAAACGGGAAACCTGCTGCTTGCCAGTCTTATGGTCAAAAATAAGCGCGGAGCGGCGATATAGAAAAGGGCCGAGGCTCAAAGCCCCGACCCTTTATTGCATTGATGACTATCGCTGCGTGTGGATGACAACCTAGAACGTCTGCTCGTAGTCGCTGTGCTTTTTGGCCGAACGCACCAGGAACTCCTGGTTGGTGTTGGTGCCCTTAAGACCCTTGATAAACGACGCAGCTGCGCGCTCGGTGTTGTTCATGCCGGCAAGAATGCGACGCAGGCCAAAGACAAACGGACGCATCTGCTCGTCAACCAACAGGTCCTCGTTACGCGTACCGGAGGCAACGGGGTCGATAGCCGGGAAGATGCGGCGGTCGGCCAGGTCGCGGTCGAGCTTGAGCTCCATGTTGCCGGTGCCCTTGAACTCCTCAAAGATGACCTCGTCCATCTTGGAGCCGGTGTCGATGAGGGCAGAGGCCAGGATGGTGAGCGAGCCACCGTTCTCGATATTGCGGGCTGCGCCCAGGAAGCGCTTGGGCGGATACAGTGCCGCCGAATCGACGCCGCCCGAAAGGATGCGGCCTGAGGCGGGCGCCGCCAAGTTGTAGGCGCGGGCAAGACGCGTGATGGAGTCGAGCACCACCACGACATCGCCGCCCAGCTCCACGATGCGCTTGGCGCGCTCGATGACGAGCTCTGCCACACGAGTGTGGTTGTCGGCGGGCATATCGAAGGTCGACGCCACAACCTCGCCCTTGATGGAACGCTGCATATCGGTAACCTCTTCGGGGCGCTCGTCGACGAGCAGGCAGATGAGGTGCACCTCGGGGTTGTTAATCGAGATAGACTGGCAGATCTTCTTGAGGATTGTGGTCTTGCCGGCCTTGGGCGGTGACACGATCAAGCCACGCTGACCCTTGCCGATCGGCGACACGATGTCGATGGCGCGACCGGTAATGGAGTCCTTGCCATGCTCCATGCGTAGCGGCTCGTTGGGATAGACCGGGGTGAGGTCACCGAACTTGGGGCGGTTGCGAATCTGCTCGGGGTCTAGACCGTTGACGGTCGTGATTTTGGCGAGGCCGGCGCGCTTGTCGCCGCCGCGCGAAGGACGAAGCGAGCCCTCGATGACGTCGCCCGTGCGCAGACGCGCGGAGCGGATGAGGTAGGCGGGCACGAAGGCGTCGTCGTTGGACTTCATGTAGCCATGGGCATGGATGATACCGGAGCTGTCCGGACGAATCTGCAGGATGCCCTTGATGTCGCGGAAGCCCTCGGCCTTCGCGGCGGTGACGTAGATCTCCTCGACGAGCTCGGCTTTCTTCTTGCCGGTCGTCTCAATCTCGAACTCCTTGGCCTTCTCGCGCAGCTCGGCGACCTTCATGGCCGCGAGCTCCTCGCGCGAAAGCGTGGGCTCGGTGGGAGCGGCATTACGCTCCTTGTTGCGCTGCTTGCGATCGCGCTGGCGGTTGCGGCGGTCGTTGTTGCGCTCGTCCTTGCGCTCGTTGCGCTCGTCGTTGCGCTTGTGCTGGCGACGGTTGGGGCGAGCGCCGTCTTCGGCCTCGGCGGGCGCGGCGCCATCGGTTGCGGCGGCATCGGCGTTAGCCGCAGTATCATCGCTGGCCTCGGCCTTGGAATCGCCCTGCAGCTCGGCCTCGGCCTGCTGCTCGGACGCCTTGGCCTTAGCGGACTTCTTACGACCGCGCTTGGGCTTCTCGGACGCAGACTGTTCGACGTCTCGGGGCTCGGCGGCATCAGTCGATGCATCGGCGGTCGTCTCGGCGGAATCCTCGGACGCACCCTTCTTGGCAGTCTTGGCCTTGGACGTGCGCTTAGCAGCAGTACGATGGCTGCGACCAGGACGGACGTCGGCGGGCTCGACATCGGCGGGAGCGGCCTCGGAAGTCGTAGCATCCTGGACGGGTGCATCGGCAGCGGTTGCAGACTCGGCGGTCGCCGCAGCATCCCGAGCGGCTGCAGCTGCGGCTGCGGCCTTCTCTGCCTCGACGAAGGCCTTGGGCTTGCGACCGCGACGGTGCGGGCGCAAAGCCGGATCGACAACGGGAACTTCGCTGGCCTCGACAGGCGCAGCGGACTCAGCAGGCGATGCGCCCTCCCCTGCCGCGGAACGAACCGAAGCCTCGGTGAGCTCGAGGGTTACCTGATCGGCAACCTGCTCGGCCTTAGCAGCCGTGCGACGGCGTGTGCGCGGTGCCGGCTTCTCGGTCGGCTGGTCGGCGGCAGGGGTCTCGGTGGCGGCAGGCGTCTCGGGCACAGACGGAGCTGCAAGCTCGGTCAGAGCCGCGGCCTCGCGCTCGGCAGCACGACGGCGGGCGCGCACCACCTGAGCCTCGCTAATCTGCGCCAACGCACGTGCCTGCGCGACCTCATCGGAAATCGGCGCCGAGGAGTCAGCTGCAACGGTGCGCTTGACGCGCGTCATGCGCGTGGTACGGCGCTTGGGCTTGGTGACCTCCTCGCCGTCAGCAGCAGGCTTGGCCGTGCGGCGCGTACGCTTGGGCTTTGCCGGAGCAGCCTCCTCACCAGTTGCAGGCACGGCCTTCTCAGCCGTTGCAGGCGTAGGCGTCGAAGCAGCCTTAGGCGTCTCAGGAGCCGAGGCATGCGCGGGCGCCGCGACCTGGTCCGACGCAACCGGTGCAGCGGGAGCGGCTTGCGTCGTCGTTATTTCGTTTTCTTGCTGTTGATCAGACACAGTGTTTGCTCGACTTTCTTTTCAAGCCCTGTGATCACATGCTCCCTGCATAAACCTTCAGGGCGGCTAAACAGTCTAGTTCCGTTCAAAACGACGGACATCATTGATCTGTATCGAGATGATTGCGTCATATACGCAGCGTTAGTGTAACACAACCGCCGCCACCTGCAACTTAGTCATTGGGAACGCTCTTAAACGACTAGTCAAAAGGGGCACTCTTTGGTTTAACACCCACAAATCTGACTGCCTCCGCCAAAACTATGGCGGTTTACTACGATGAATCGCTCAACCGCGACCACTCCGAAACTTGTTGAACTAAAACCGCAGGTAGATGCCCTGCACTTTTTTGCGAAAAGCTGGCGTGGTTGGAATTTCTCATATTCATCGTAGTGAACCGGCATAGTTTCGTATTTCCAGCAGTTCCAAATTCGTCAATACGTCGGCGTTTGCAAAAAACCCGACCTCCGCATGGAGATCGGGCTTATAGGGCTCAGCAAAGCCGAACCTACACGGTTAAATGACCCGCAGCTTACATCTGCTCGGGAGCGGAGACACCAACAAGGGTGAGCACCAGGGCGAGCGTCACGCGGACGGCATCGCAAGCGGCCAGACGGGCACGCGAAAGCTCGGGGTCGACGGGACGGCCCTCGCTCGGCAGCACCTGGCAGGCAGCGTAGAAGCTGTGGAAGTCGCCGGCAAGCTCCTCGGCAAAGTGCGTCAGACGGAACGGGGCGCGGTCGCGAGCGCAGCTGGCGATGAGGTCGGTGAGCTCGTTGAGCTTACGCGAAAGGGCAAGCTCGGTCGGGTCGGTCAGCAGCGAGTAATCGACGTTCTCGCCGATGGCCTTCTCGGCGACGGCCTTCATGCCCATCTCGTCAGCCTGCTCGGGCGTAACGTCGGCGGCACGGCGCAGGATGGAGCACACGCGGGCGTGAGCATACTGCACGTAATAGACCGGGTTGGAGTTGTCGCGCTTCTTAACGGCCTCAATATCGAAGTCGACCATCTGGTTGGAGCTCTTGGAGATGAGCGTGTAGCGAGCGGCATCGGAGCCGACCTCGTCGACGAGCTCCTGCAGGGTCACCATGGTGCCCTTGCGCTTGGACATTCGGACGGGCTTGCCGTTACGCAGCAGGTTGACGAGCTGGCCCAGCAGAACCTCAAACTTGCCGGGATAGCCAAGGGCGTCGCAGACGCAGCGGACGCGCTCGATGTAGCCGTGGTGGTCGGCACCCCAGATGTCGATGACGTGGTCGACGCGCTGGAACTTATCCCAGTGATAGGCAACGTCGGAGGCGAAGTAGGTGTACTCGCCGTCGGACTTGATCAGGACGCGGTCCTTGTCATCGCCCAGGTCGGTGGAGCGGAACCACAGGGCGCCGTCCTTGGTGTAGAGGTAGCCCATCTTGTCGAGCTTCTCAAAAGCGCGGTCGACGGCGGAGGTGCCGGCGGTCTCACCCTCGGTGTCCTTCACATACAGCGAACGCTCGGAGTACCAACGATCGAAGTCGCAATTGACGGCGTGGCAGAGGTCGCGCATGTTGTCGACCATCTTCACATAGCCGCGCTCGCGGAAGCTCTCCATACGCTCCTGCGGGTCGGCGTCGACCCACTTATCGCCGTCGGTGCGCCAGAACTCGGCAGCCTCGTCGATGATGTAGTCGCCGCCATAGGAGTCCTTGCCCAGGGTCTCGGCAAAGTTGTCCTGATACGGATGGGTCTCGGGGTGCTCGTCGTTCTCGTCGGCAACAAAGGCGTCACGGTCGGCGATCAGCAGCTTGTGAGCCTCGTCGATATCCACGCCCTGCTTGGCGATGATGTCGGCAAGCTGCATATAGCGCGTGCTGATGGAGTTGCCGAAGGTGTTCATCTGAGAGCCGTGGTCGTTGATGTAGAACTCACGCTGGATGTCGTAACCGGCGTGGTCCATCACACGGCAGAGCGAGTCGCCCAGCGCGGCCCAGCGGCCGTGGCCGATGTGCATGGGGCCGACGGGGTTAGCGGAAACGAACTCGACCTGGGTCTTCAGGCCACCACCGACGTTGGACTTAGCGAAGTCCATGCCCTTCTCGCGAGCCTCGCCAAAGATGGCATTCTTGACGGCAACGGAGAGGTAGAAGTTGATGAAGCCGGGGCCTGCGATCTCGACCTTCTCGATCGCGGGGTCCTCGGGCATATGGGCAACGATGGCCTCGGCGATCTTGCGCGGGGCGCAGTGGGCCAGCTTGGCGGACTTCAGGGCCATGGTAGAGGTCCACTCGCCATGAGAAGTGTCAGCCGGTCGCTCGATAGCGCAATCGTCAAGTTCAAATGCGGAAAGGTCGCCGGCCTCCTGGGCCGCAGCAAGCGCAGCGCGTACCAGCTCTTCAATCTTCTCGGGCATAGATCCTCCTTGTGTTAAAGCCCCCGAGCTCTTGATCACTCGTAGGGCAAAAGCCAGAGTTTGTAGCACTCTATCACAAGCGACGGGCACTGTCGCAGGGTAAAGCTAATAGATATTGCATATGCACAAAAATGACTACAGCTTGTATGGAGTCACTCAAAGATGCCGGTCTGCCTGCAGATTATGCAGGCGTTGAAAATGCATAAAGGTGTGAATGAGCTGCGTCTGTTATCGAATACTCTTACCTATCAGAGTTGTGTGCTTTTCCTGCATAAAGTAAGGGTTTGCGCACGTCAGCGTGTTATTCTAGACATACGTAAATTCGTATAAGTTGGAGGTAGCATGTTCTCAATCGGTCAACACGTCATTCATCCGGGCCAGGGAGTCTGCACCGTCGTCGGTTTTAGGGACGACACACCGCAGCCCATGCTGCTGCTCGAGACCAAGCAGGGACATGCGCAGACGATCCTCATGTACCCCGTGGCGCAGGCCGACCGTCTGCACGCCGCCATCTCTCAGCAAGATGCCGAGCACCTGCTGAGCCACTATGACGAGCTGGAGTGCGACACCTTTACCGAGCGCAACAGCTCGCTTGAGGAGACACACTTTAAGCAGCAGCTCAAGCTGGGCGCGCCCGAGACGGTTCGCGTGGCAAAGACCATGATGCACCGCATTCGCCAGGCCGAGGAAGCTGATAAAAAACCCAGCTCCTACTACATGCGCGTACTCAAGGAGGCCAAGCGCCGCTCCATCGAGGAGTTCGCCGTGGCCTTGGGCGTCACCGAGGAGGCCGCCGAAGCCCGCCTAGCCCAAGCCGCCCTCAACTAACCCATCCGCGCCAAAAACCACCACAAAGGGGACAGTGAACTGCGCCCCGAAACTTGGACTGAATAAATAGCGACTACGCCGCAAGGGCCTGGTCCCGGAACTCCTCCGGTGTCAGGCCCTTCAATCTTACCTGCCTGCGCCGCGTGTTCCAATGGGCTATGTACTCCTCCAGGTCGCGCTTGAAGTCCCCGAAGCTGCCCCACTCCCTGCCGCGGTAGAACTCGTCCTTCACGTGGCCGAAGAGCTGCTCGGTGGCGGCGTTGTCGATGCAGTTCCCCTTGCGCGACATGCTCTGGGTGATGCCCGCCCCCTCCAGCCTGGAGGCGTAGGACTCGTGCTGGTACTGCCAGCCCATGTCCGAGTGCATGGTCGGCGCCGCCCCGTCGGGCAGGGCCTCGAGGAGCCGGTCGAGCATCCTGTGCTGCTGGGCGAGGTCCGGCGAGGTCGATATGTCGCTCGCCACGATCTCCTTCGTGCAGAAGTCGAGCACCGGGGCCCAGTAGGCCTTGGCGCCGGCCACCTTGAACTCGGTGACGTCGGTGCCGAGCTTCTGCCACGGCCCCTCGGCGCCGAAGTCCCTCGCGATGACGTTCTCGAACGTGCTCCCCACGAGCCCCCTGTAGGAGCTGTACCGGCGGCGGGAGCCCCGGCGGCGTATCCCGCACCGGATGCGCATCTCGCGCATCATCTTGAGCACGGTCTTGTCGGCCACGACCGCGCCCAGCTCGGCGCGCAGGCACATGGCTATCTGCCGGTGCCCGCAGCCGTTGGCGGTGCGCGAGAATATCTCGGCCGCGGCGTCGCGCAGCTCGGGCCTGGTCGGCCTCCGCGGGTGCGCCAGCGCGTAGTAGTAGGTCGACCTCCTGAGCCCCGAGCACTCCAGCAGGTGGCGCAGGGAGTGCCCCTCCGCGCGCAGCGCCCTCACCGCCTCGGCCGCCGCCCTGGTCAGAGCCCGTCCCGCTCGACCAGGGCGCGCAATTTTTTTAGGTAGGCGACCTCGGCCTCGAGCCTGCGGCAGCGCTCCTCGAGCTCCTGCTCGCGGGTGCGGGCCCGGGGCTTCGACCTCGACCCCCTCGGCCTGCCCTTCGGGCGGGGCCGCAGCGCCTCGGCGCCGCCCTCGCGGTAGAGCCTGCACCAGCGCTCCAGCGGGGACTTCGACCTGATCCCGAACTCGGCCATGGCGTCGGCCTTCGCCATCCCGCCGTCGACCACGGCCGACGCCGCGGCGACCCTCTGCTCGAATGTGTAACTGGATTGTTTCCCGTCCATGGACAGCAGCGCCTCGCTTCCGAACGCCCGGTATACCCACTGCCATTCTCTCACGGTCTCGCGGGGGACGGACAGGGCTTCGGCCGCCGGCTTGCAGCCGACGCCGGCGTCGAAGAGCTCGACGGCCCGCCTCCTGGACTCCAGGTCGTGCTTCACCCTGAGGTCTATACTCATGGAAAACTGGAGTGGGTATGATGAATTGGACACCTAGTTAAGAGCGAAAGGTGTTCAAGATGACCCAAAGAAGAAAGCGATACGACAGGCAGTTCAAGGTCTCGGCGGCAAAGGTGGTCCTGTCCGGGGAAATGACGGTCAAAGGCCTATCGGAGGAACTCGGCATAAAGGATTCGACGCTGAGAAGATGGGCCCGCGAATACGAGGAGATGGGAGACGGCGCGTTCCCCGGAAACGGCTCCCCGAAGATCAACAAGGACTACGAGATCGTGAAGCTCAAGAAGAAGGTCGAGGAGCTCGAGCGCGAGAACGAGATACTAAAAAATTTCCGGGCCTTCTTGAGTCAAGACCATGCGTGAGGTTCGAGTTCCTCAAAGAGCATAGGGGCGAGATCGGCCCCATCAAGAAGGCATGCGGGCTGATGAAAGTCTCGAAATCCGGTTTCTACGAGTATCTCGGCCGGAAGAAGTCCGACGCCCAGATAGAGCGGGAGGCGATCGAAGGTTTCGTCGTCGAGGCCTTCGAGCGGCACAAGGGCCGTTACGGCTACCGGCGCATCAACCGCGAACTGCGAAAAAGCGGCATCGTCGTGAGCGAGAAGCGCGTGCTCCGCATCATGCAGAAGCTCGGACTTGCCGGAAAGGGCGCGACCCGAAAACACCGCATCCAGAAGAAGGTCGAGCCGGGAGACCCTCGGTTGAACCTGGTAGAGCGCGCTTTCACCGTGGGCGAGCGCAACAGGCTTTGGGTGGGCGACATCACCTACATACCCACAAGAGAAGGGTGGCTCTATCTCGCAGCCGTGATAGACGCCTTCTCCCGCAAGGTCGTGGGCTGGTCAATGTCCGAGCGCATCACCGAGAAGGTCGCGATCGACGCGATGGAGCAGGCGGTCGGCAGGGAGGGTCCGCCAGATGACGGCAGCCTCGTCTTCCATGACGATCAGGGCGCGCAGTACACCTCCCGTTCCTTCCAGCGGTGTCTGGACTCGCATGGCATAGTCCAGTCGGTATCAAGGCCCGGCACGCCGCTGGACAACGCGGTGGCCGAGTCGTTCTTCAAGACGCTGAAAAGGGAATTGGTGAAAGAGAGGAGCTATGGGACGAGGGACGAGGCCAAGCAGGACATCTTCAAGTACATAGAGCTCTATTACAATAGGGTGCGCATGCATTCCACCCTGGGCTACATGTCTCCAGTGGAATACGAGCGGCAATACGCTTGAGGATCCTTAAAAGAAAGTCCAGTTTATCCTTCCCACTCCAAACCTCCCATTTCCCGATGTCCAAGAAATGGGAGGCAGTTCACAGGCACCTTTGTGGTGGTTTTCTTGTTCTAGTAGTATTCATTCTTATCGATACCCACGAGCACAAGGAGTCTCTTATGGCAGAGCCGCTTACCGCCGGAATCACCCGCGACCGCGCGTTCGAACTGCTCAACGAGCATAACAAGGACCCGTTCCACATCACCCATGGCGAGACGGTCGAGGGCACTATGCGCTACTTTGCGCGCGAGTTCGACCCCGAGAACGAGGAGTTTTGGGGCATCGTCGGTCTGCTGCACGATCTGGATTGGGAGGAGCATGAGGACGATCCCGTGAACCACACCATCTATGCTGCAGAGATTCTTGAGGGCGAAGGTGCGTCTCCCGAGCTCATTCACGCCATCCAGACGCACACGTCGGACTTCAACACCTCGCTGCCCAAACCCGAGCTGCAGATGGAAAAGATCCTGTTTGCCTGCGATGAGCTCACCGGCCTGATCGGCGCTGCAGTCATCATGCGCCCGAGCAAGAGCGTTATGGACTTTACGACCAAGTCGCTCAAGAAGAAGTTCAAGGACAAGCGCTTTGCCGCCGGCTGCTCGCGCGACGTGATTTCGCAGGGCGCCGAGATGTTGGGCTGGGAGCTCCCCGAGCTCTTTGACCGCACCATCGCGGCCATGCAGTCCTTCGCCCCCGACCGCGATACCTTCCAGGCCTAACCGCCCACGCCACCTAAAACCACCACAAAGGGGAAAGGCACCTTTGTGGTGGTTTTTCTTGCACGGGCGCTAGGGGCGGACCTGGCCGGTGCCGCGGAGCTTGTATTTGTAGGTGGTGAGGGCCTCGGCGGCGAAGGGGCCGCGGGCGTGGAGCTTTTGGGTCGAGATGCCGATCTCGGCACCCAGTCCAAACTCGCCGCCGTCGGTGAAGCGCGTGCTGGCGTTGGCGTACACAGCCGAAGCATCGATTGCGTCCAGGAAGCGCTCGCAGGCGTCCACGTCCTCGGCGATGATGGCCTCGGAATGCATGGTGCCGTAGCGATTGATGTGCGCGATGGCCTCGTCCTCGTTCGCAACGACCTTCACGCTCATCTCGAGCGCCAGGTACTCGCGACCCCAATCCTCCTCGGTCGCGGCCACGTAGTCGTCGCCCTCGGCAAGACCGGCGTCGGCGCATGCGGCGCACGTGGCCTCGTCGCCGTGAATCAGCACACCGTGGTCGTGCAGCACGGCCACGACCGCCGGCAAAAACGAATCTGCCACGGCACGATCGACCAGCAGCGACTCGGCGGCATTGCACACGCCCACGCGCTGGGTCTTGGCATTGACAATAATGTTGAGCGCTTTATCGAAGTCGGCGGATTCATGAACGTAGACGTGGCAGTTGCCCGTGCCCGTCTCGATAACCGGCACGAGCGACTCGCGAACGCAGCGCTGGATGAGGCCCGCGCCGCCGCGCGGAATGAGCACATCGACGATACCGCGAAGCTTCATGAGCTCGCCGGTTGCCTCGCGGTCGGTAGACTCGATCATCGAGACGGCCTCGCGCGGGAAACCCTGAGCCTCAAGTGAATCGGCCAGCAGTTCGGCAATCATGGCGCACGAGTGATAGGCCAGCGAACCGCCGCGCAGGATGCAGGCATTGCCAGTGCGGATGCAGATGCCCGCGGCGTCGGCCGTCACGTTGGGACGCGCCTCATAGACCATGGCGACCAGGCCCAGCGGCACGCTCACGCGGGTGAGGTCCACGCCGCTTGCAAGCACGCGATGGTCGAGCACGCGGCCGACGGGATCGGGCAGTTCGGCGAGCTTCTCCAGGCCGGCGGCCATGCCCTCAACGCGCTCGGGCGTCAGCAGCAGGCGGTCGAGCAGTCCGGCCGTGGTGCCCGCATCGCGCGCGGCGGACATATCGAGTTCGTTGGCGGCAATGATGGAATCGACACCGTCGCGCAGCGCCGCGGCCATGGCGCGCACGGCCTCCTGTCGCCGGGCATCGCTCGCCGTGGCAAGCGCGGCGGAAGCGGCCTTGGCCTCAACGGCAAGATCGTGGACATACGTGGCTATATCGACCGACATGGACGGCCCTTTCTCTTAGATGTTTGCCAACCATGGTAGCCGATTTATGCGCATCCTCGCCGACGGCGGTAGAATTGGTCAACCCGAAACACCGCAACGAATGGAAGCATCACATGGCGCTCATCACTTCGTACCACGTCCCCGGCCTGTATGTCGAGGACCACAGCATCGACGTCCCCCTTGACTGGCGCGGCCTGGAGCCGATGCTCCTTGCCGTCGGCAGCACCATGCGCCGCGGCGCTATGCCGGCGCCCATCGCCGGCGCGTCCGAGAGCATCAAACTCTTCTACCGCGTGGTTTGCGCACCCGACCGCATCAGCGACGATCTGCCGCTCCTCCTCTTTTTGCAGGGCGGCCCCGGCGGCGAGAGCCCGCGTCCGCTGTCGCCCACAAGCGATGGCTGGATCGAAGAGGCCGTCAAGCACTTCCGTGTCGTCCTGCCCGACCAGCGCGGCACCGGACGCAGCAGCTGTGTAGACGGGCGCACGATTGCCGCGCTGGGCGAGCGCGCCGAAGCGGCTGGCTCCGATGCGGCCCGCTCGCAGGCGGACTTTCTCAAGCGTCACCTCGCCAGCTCCATCGTGCGCGACTTTGAGTACCTGCGCCTGGTGGGCTTTGGTGGCAAGCCCTGGGTCACGCTCGGCCAGAGCTACGGCGGCTTTTTGACGCTGAGCTATCTGTCGCTCTTCCCCGAAGGCGTGGCGGCAAGCTTTACCTGCGGCGGCATTCCGCACGTACCGGCGAGCGCCAGCGAGGTCTACGCGCACACCTTCCCGCGCATGGCAGCCAAGACGCAGCAGTACTACGACCGCTACCCCGCCGACGTCGAGCGTGTGGCGGCGCTGGCCGATGCGATCGAGGAGCAAAAGTCCGCACTGCCCGACGGCTCGCCGATGACGGTCGAGCGCTTACAGCTCATGGGCAGCGACTTTGGCATGAAGCCGAGCTTTGAGCGCATGCACTGGATTATCGACCATGCTTTTGTTGGCGGCGACGGCACGCTGAGCTGCGGAGCTTCGGTATCAGACAGCTTTTTGATGCGCGCCTTCGAGCGCACCAACACGCGCACAAACCCGCTATACTGGACGCTGCAGGAGTTCATCTACGCCGACGGCGACACCATGCCCATTCGCTGGGCAGCGGCAGAAGAGAAGGCACACCGTGCCGAGTTCGACACGCTCGCGCGCCCGCTCATGTTTACCGGCGAGGCCATGTTCCCGTGGATGTTTGAGCAGATGCCCGAACTTAAGCCCTTCAAGCCCGCGATGGACCTGCTGATGGAGGACACCAGCTGGGACAAGATCTACGACCCGCAGCGCCTAGCATGCAACGAAGTGCCGCTCCAGTCCGCCGTGTACTTCGATGACATGTACGTAGATTCGGGCCTGCAACTCGACACGCTCAGCCGCGTGGGCAACTCGCATGCCTGGGTGACCAACGAGTTCGAGCACGACGGCCTGCACGGCAGCGTGGTGTTCAAGCGCCTCTTCGACGAAGCCCTCAACCGCGGAGACCTGCGCCGAATCTACTAACAAAGGAGTGTCCCCACCTGCCGGCACAAAAAGAACGTCCCCAAGTGCCGAACAAGTGCCGGCAACGACAATGCCGCAGGTAGAGAACGGAAAGCGAAAACACCCCTAAGCGAGCAAGGTGACGTGAAAGAGGAGGGCATTGACCTTTTGGTCATGCCCGACGATTGAACGTCAGATTGCCGCTTAGGGGCGTTTGCAGCGTCAATTGGTTATGCGAAGACGATTAAATTATCCCTGTGTATCGCGGGCTTCTCGGCCAGGTCTGCCAGCAGGCGGTTGCTGGCGATCTGGTCCTGGCGGCGTCCTGCCGCAAGCTCCAGCACGTCCGAATCGGCCTCGGCGATACCGCGCGCGACGACCATACCGCTCGGGTCGCACACGTCGAGCACATCACCCTCGGCAAACTCGCCATCGACCTCACGAATACCCACCGCAAGCAGGGACGACCCGTGGCCGACCAGCGCTTTCGCGGCACCGTCATCAACCGTCACCGAGCCGTGAGCCTTGTCGCCCAGCGCGATCCACAGCTTGCGGGGCGCAATATCCAGGCGCTCCGCCGGCGGGTCGAACAGCGTGCCCACGCTCTCGCCGCGGGCCAGACGCACGAGCGCATCGGGCTCCTCGCCCGAGCAAATCACGCTCTGAATGCCCGCCGTCATCAGGATGCGGCTCGCGCGGATCTTGGTAATCATGCCGCCCGTGCCCACCGATGTGGAAGAATCACCCGCCGAGGCAATAATCTTGGCATCGATCTTATGCACGACAGGAACAAACTCGGCCGTGGGGTCCTCATGCGGATTGGCGGTATAGAGGCCATCGATGTCCGAGAGCGTCACGCACAGATCGGCAGAAACCAGGCAGCTCACAAGCGCCGCCAGTGTGTCGTTGTCGCCAAACTTGATCTCATCGACGGTAACGGTATCGTTCTCGTTGACGACCGGCACCACGCCAAGCTCCACGAGGCGCAGCAGGGCGTCGCGCGCGTGCAGGTAAGACGTGCGGCGGGCCGTATCGTGGCGCGTGAGCAGCACGAGCGAGGTGAGCAGGTCGCGTGCATGAAACTCCTCGTCGTAGGCCGACGAGATGATGCACTGACCAGCCGAGGCGCAGGCCTGCAGGCTCGGCAGGTCGCCGACCGGCTTGCGGTCGAAGCCCAGCACGGGATAGCCGCAGGCGATAGCGCCCGAGCTCACCACGACCAGACGCCAGCCGAGCTTGCGCAGGGCTGCGGCCTGATCGGCAAGCCCGCCGATAAAAGAGCGGTTGACCTTGCCATCGGCGCCCACAACCGTGGACGAACCGATCTTTACCACCATCGTTTTATAAGAAGTCGTCATACGTCAAACCAATCAACTGTTCAGCGAACGGCCGAGCTGGCGGCCAAGGGAGCGTGACTCGCCCCTACCGCCCAAGGAATTAGTGAGCCCAGGGAAAGGCAGAGGCCGCGGCCATGTTCTTGCGCACGAGCTCGTCGCGCACCTGAGCCAGGCCCTGCTCCATGCCCACCACATAGGTCTGCGGGTACAGGAAGCGCTTGAAAGCTGCGTCCAGATGATCGAGCGCCCAAGCACAGCGCTCGCGCGCGTCCTGGATGCTCTCACGCGGAGCCACCGCACTGCCATCGCGCACGATCGGCACCAGCAGCTCGCGATACTCAAGTTCGGACACGTCGGTCACCAGGGCGGCATCATTCACGGCCACGAGGGTATTGCCGCGCGCGGCGCCCTCCCCCGCCAGATGGTCCTCGTCGTAGATCATGTCGCAGACCGGGCCGCCAAAGCCGTCGTAATAACGGCGCACGCGTTGCACACCCGGGATCGTGCGCTTGTAGGGCTGCTCGGAGAGCTTGACCACCGGCGTCCATGGATCTACCTCGCTCGCACGGCGGGCGGAAAGCTTGTACACGCCGCCCAGCGCCGGCTGATCGTAGCAGGTCGCGAGCTTGGTGCCCACGCCAAAGCTGTCGATGGGCGCGCCCTGGTCGAGCAGCGACTGAATCGTGTACTCATCCAGATCGTTGGAAACCGAGATCCCCACATAGGGCAGGCCCTCGGCATCAAAACGGCCGCGAACATACTTGGAGAGCTTGGCGAGGTCGCCGGAGTCGATGCGAATGGCCGACAGACGCTCGCCCACCGCCTCCATCTCCTTGGCAACCGTAATGGCATGCTCGCAGCCCTCGCGCACGTCATAGGTGTCGATGAGCAGCGTACAGTTCTTAGGGCTCGACTTGGCAAAGGCGCGGAAGGCCTCGAGCTCGGAATCGAAGCTCATCACCCAGCTGTGCGCATGCGTGCCAAAGACGGGAATACCGTAGCGGCGGCCGGCGAGCACATTGGACGTAGAGGAACAGCCGGCAACGTAGCTCGCGCGCGCGACGGCCAGGCCGCCATCGGGGCCCTGGGCACGGCGCAGGCCAAACTCGGCCACGGGACGGCCGTCCGCCGCCAGCACCACGCGCGCCGTCTTGGTGGCGACAAGCGTCTGGAAGCCGACGATGTTGAGCAGCGCCGTCTCGAGCAGCTGGCACTCCAGCGCGGGGCCGGTGACGCGCACCATGGGCTCGCGCGGAAAGACGAGCTCGCCCTCGGGCACGGTGTCGATGTTTACATGCGCACGAAAATCGCGCAGATAGTCGAGGAATGCGGACTTAAACATCGCGCCGCCGGCCGGGGCCTCAAGCGAGGCGAGGTAGTCGATATCCTCGGGCGTAAAGCGCAGATTCTCGACCAGCTCGGGCAGCTCGGCGGTACCGCACATGACGGCATAGGCGCTGCCAAAGGGATGGTCGCGGTAAAACGCGGTAAAACAACCCTGCTCATTGGCCTTGCCGCTCTCCCACAGGCCCTGGGCCATAGTGAGCTCGTACAGATCGGTGAGCATTGCAATGTCGGTGGGATGCGAGATGTCGGTCAAAGCCATGGGGCGACCTTTCGGATGTGTGGTACAGAATTTGAGGGTTAGACGAGAGCAGAGGATGAGGACATGACACCCGATGCAAATCGGTTAGAGCAGGCCCATGCTGGTCAGGATCGTGTAGCCCATAAAGATGACAAACGCGATGAGGGCAAGGACAATGATGATTTTTTGAGCCGGCGCCATGCCAGGGATCTCGTTCTCGCCCGTAGGTTCCTTGGAGGTAACCATGCGCTGGGCAAAGGTCATCTCGTCACGGCTCGGCTTGGGCTCGACGGACTTGGGACGAGCGGCCTTTTTAGGCTGAGGTTTGGGCGCGGCAGGTGCAGGCTTCGCTGCAGCGGGCTTGGGTGCGGGCGCGGGCTTGCGCTCGGATGCGGCGTTCGAGGCGACCTCCTCGGCCTTCGCGCGCTCGGCACGCAGGGCAGCCAGCTCCTCGCGCTCGCGACGGGCCTCTTCCCGAGCCTCGCGGCGGGCCTTCTCAGCGCGGAGCTCTTCCAACTCAGCGCGCTCCTCGTCGGACAATGGTTGGGACTCAAGCTCGGCCATGGTATAGCCCTTTCTTTTAAAAAAAGCCGCCGACACAATGTCAGCGGCTTATCAAATCCATGGGTGGAGACGAAGGGAGTCGAACCCTCGGCCTCTGCCATGCGACGGCAGCGCTC
>OLRF01001855.1_pt1 | contig 20329 bp, 18 predicted proteins | sample 1672061 | NCBI WGS metagenome assembly OLRF01 (sample SAMEA3136641, study PRJEB25190) | human gut metagenome | reverse complement strand
GGATGCGGTGCTCTGCATGGTGATCTATAAGCCGCTGTCGCCCATCCTGCACGGCAGAAAGTAAAAAAAGGAAAGACCCTCTCCGTCATTGCTTCGCAATGCCACCTCTCCCCAAGGGCGAGGTTTTGCACTGGTTTTGTGCCAGCAGCAAAGCTCCCCCTTTGGGGGAGCTGGCGAGCGAATGCGAGACTGAGAGGGTCTTGTTTAGGTTAAGGCTCCTTTTTCCAGCCACTTGCCGCGGGCAAGGCGGAAGAGGAAGAGCAGGCCGCGGATGCAGAGCTCACAGCACATGGAACCCCACACGCCCGCCAGCCCAAACCGGGGCGCAAAGAAGGAGGCCAGCGTCAGCCGGATGCCCCACATGCTGACGAGGTTCAGCACGAAGCAGGCGGTGCTGTCGCCCGCGCCCTGCATAGCACCGCTGGCCACAATGCTGGCCCCGAACATCGGTTCGGCAAAGGCTTCGATGCGCAGCACCCGCGCACCCAGCGCGATGACGGCGGCGTCGGCGGTGAAGATGCCCATCAGCGCCGGGGCAAACACCCACAGCCCCATGCCGGACAGCGCCATGATGCCGATGCCGATGCCGGTGCAGAGCCAGGCGAACCGCTTAGCCATGTCCTTCCGGTTGGCACCCACAGCCTGCCCGATGAGGGCGATGGCGGCATCCTGGATGCCGTAACCGGCCATGTAGCACAGCCCCTCGGCACTGACGCCGAGGCTGTTGGCGGCGATGGCCACCGTGCCCAGCCCCGACACGATGCGCACCAGCACCACCTGCGCCGAGGAGAGGGCTGCGCGCTCTGCGGCCAGCGGGGCACCCACCCGCCAGAGGTTGAGCAGGCAGGCGCGGGTGATCTTCCAGGAGCCGGGCTTCCGGATGCAGAGGGGGCCGTCCCGCAGCAGCAGGATGGCCAGCGCCAGCAGCCCGCCGATCACGTTGGAAAGGGCGGTGCCCAGCGCCGCACCCGGAACGCCCAGCCCGGCACCCCAGACGGTGACGCGGGTGCCGAAGAGGGTCAGCGTCCGGGTGGGGTTGATGAGGAAAAAGTTGAACACAACGTCCAGCCCGCAGACGAGGACGCTGATGAGGCCGGGCGTCAGGGCGTCGCCGGTGACACGGAGCATGGCGGCGTACATACCCATGGCCATGGTGAAGGGAAGGGCGGCCGACCAGATGGCAAAGTAGGCGGAAGCGTTGGCCTGCAGCGAGAGGTCAGCGCCCAGCCAGCCGGGCAGAAAGTGGCTGATGCCGATGCCGAACCCTGCCGCCGCCAGACCCAGGATGAGGTTGAAGAGCATGGCCTGCCGCAGCACACCGCGTGCGTCGGCCTGGCGGTCGGCGCCGAGATACTGCGCGATCTGGATGGAAAAGGCAGTGTACAGCCCCACCAGGATGCCGTGGAGCAGCCAGGTGCTGGAACTGACGATGCCGATGGCGGCCGTGGCTTCGGCCCCGATGTGGCCCACCATGGCGGCGTCGATGTATTCCATGGCGGTGACGACCATCTGCTGCAAAATGGAAGGGACGCTCAGCGCCAGCACGACCTGCGCTGTTTCCCGCAAGGGGATGTCCTCCCCCCGGCGCATCCGGGAGGAGAGCTGTTCGAGTGAAAGTGTCATGGCTTCTCCTGTTCGCATAAAAAATGCCCCGCACAGGGGGACAGAGTATACCTATTATATAGGGAAGAATGAAAAATGTCAAACCGGCGTGTTTTGTGCGCAGGAGATTGATTTTTTCAGCCGGGCGTGATACACTTTCCTTACCTATGAGTGAAACAACAGGAGCGGCGCTGTGTGCGGCTCCGGGAAAGAGGAAAATCGTATGCTCCAACTGTTATCGGGCAGTCAGCGCACCGTGGACGCGCTGGGATTTTTGCTGGCTTTTGCGCTGACGGCGCTGATGGATTCGGTCTTCCGGGAGAAGCTCCCCCACGACCATGGCCGCGCATTTGCGGTGAACGGCGAGCTTTCCAAAGGCAAGGCCCGCGGCTCCGGCCTCATCTTCGTGCTCTGCATCGCGCTGGTCACGCTGGCGGTGGTGCCGCTGCGCACCGAGTATATCATCTATACCGTGCTGCTCATCGCCTCCATGCTCTCCGGCTATTTTGACGATGCCTCCGAGGTGGCCTGGAACGAATACAAAAAAGGCCTCATCGACCTTGTCATCGCCATTGTGGCGGGTGTGACCTACCTGAACTTCAACAGCACCACCGTGAACTTTTTGCAGTGGAGCTTTGCCATCCCGTATCCGCTCTACCTCGTGCTCATCGTCGTCCTCATCTGGGCCAGCATCAACGTCGTCAACTGCACCGACGGTGTGGATGGCCTGTCGGCCAGCCTGGCGGTGGTCAGCATCGGCACCTTCCTGCTGGCTTACGGCGAGGAACTGGGGGACTACAGCACTGCCGCCATCGTCTTCATCGGCGCACTGCTGGCCTACCTGTGGATGAATGCCAAGCCCTCCACCCTGCTGATGGGTGACGCGGGCAGCCGCGCCATGGGCTTCTTCCTCGCGGTGCTGGCGCTCAAGAGCAGCCACCCGTTCTCCTTCCTGCTGGCGGCGCTGGTCTTCATCGTGGACGGCAGCCTGGGCATCCTGAAGATCAGCTTCAAGCGGTTTTTACACATCAGCATCCTCAAACACACCCTGACCCCGCTGCATGACCATGTGCGCAAGCGGATGGGCTGGAGCGATGAGCAGGTGGTGGCTCGCTGGCTCATCCTGCAGGCGGTGGCTTCGGCCTGGCTTCTGCTGCTGACCCGCTAATCGACAAAAATAAAGGCCTGACTTTGTGCAACTTTACAAAACACGAAAATCTGCACGGAAAAAGTTGTTGCAATTTTCAGATTGAAAGCGAACGAAAAAACGCTATACTTTAAGCATCGAAAGCAAAGGCGCTTGGTGAACACTCACCGAGCGCCTTTTTTTCGTACCCTGCAAAGGCAAATATGCTGTGTTGATAGGCACTCTTTTTGAAAATTGCGATAGTGCGAATCATCACAAGATTTGAACCAGCCTGAGCAGTTAGAAGGCAAAACAGCTTGAAAAGCACCTCTCCACTGCATGAAATCATTGAGATACCGCAGCTTTATCCTCTGGCCATGATCTTCTGAGCGCCGCATAGGAAATAAGGAAGTTTGCAAGCCAACCTGCCGGGACTGCAAGCCAAACAAAAGCAATGCCAAAACGCGGTGCACAAATCAAAGCAACAGACAAGCGGATTGCAAGGTTTACCATATTTGCAATAAGAAACGGCCGCATGATCCCAAGTCCGCGAAGAACGCCATCCGTTGCCATCTTGATGCCCATGAAGATGAAAAAGTAACCAAGCCATCTCATATAATCACCGGACACCTGATAGGCCAACGCGGTTCCGTCTTTTCCCAAGAACAACGAGGAAATCTGTGTGTGCAGTGTTTCAATGACCACGAAAGCAAGAACGGCAAAGCATAGATCCAACACCAGTGCAGCATGATAACCTTTTTTGATACGCTCAATTTTCTTTGCGCCAAGATTCTGGGATACAAACGGCGAAACTGCATTGCCGATGGATACGAAGATCAGCGAAAAAACATTTTCTACCCGCATCGTTGCCGCATACCCGGCAAGTGCCTGTGTGCCGAAGGGATTTACCACTGCCTGCACGATCATCATACCGATAGACACTGTGGACTGCTGCAAAACCGATGGTACCGCAATGCGAAGCATGGAATACAGCTCCTGCCGGTCGAACCTGCGAAAGGAGCTCTTGTATTGCCGCATCCGAGACAGAAAAATCAAAAACGAAAACACGGCAGAAATTCCTTGTGCGATCAAGGTTGCAAGGGCTGCACCAAACACCCCCAGACCAAGACCAGCCACCATCCAGAGATCCATAAAAATATTCAGGATCGATGAGAATATCAGCAGTCCCAACGGAATTTTGGATTCACCGATGGAAGTGAACATGGTGGAAAGAATGTTGTACATGAATAGAAACGGGAAACCCACAAAGTAGACGCGCAGATACAATACTGCTTCTTCTAATATATCGGCAGGGGTCTGTAATCCGCTCATCATGAAATGGGAAAAGCAAAAGCCAAAGACACCAAGGACAACGCTTAAGATCAAAAAGCTGATCAGGGACGTTGACACAATGGTTTTCATTCTACCATAATTTCTTGCACCAAAATAGCGGCTTACAAGCACACCTGCGCCCACACCAGCACCAAGCGCCACACAAATAAAAACATTGGTCAGTGCAGCACAAGCACCAACAGCCGCAAGTGCCGAGGAGCCAACAAACTGACCAACTATTATGGAATCGGCCATATTGTATACTTGTTGAAAAAAGCTGCCAAGGATCATCGGCATTGCAAAAACAGTCAGTGCTTTCAGGGGTGGATCTGTGATCAAATATTCATCTTTCGACATGATTACATTCCTTCAAAAAATCGTTTATCGCAAATTTTATCGCAAGTCAAGAAATTAGCACAACATTCAAATGGCATCTTTGCGATATGCAATTCACCGCTGTTGCATCAAAAGTTGAATTGCTATCGTTTGTTACAGCGTTTTTTCTGCGGCATCCACCACATGGCCGACCAGCACGGAGGTGGTCACGGTGCCCACGCCGCCGGGTACCGGGGTAATGGCTTCGACGAGGGGTTCTGCCTCGTCAAAGCGGACGTCGCCGCAGAGCTTGCCCTCTGCGTTGACATGGATGCCCACATCGACCACGACCTGGCCTTCGCGCAGGCAGTCACTGCCGATGAAGCCCTGCCGCCCCATGGCAACGACCACGATGTCGGCCTCTTTGCAGAGGACGGGCAGGGCCTGGGTGCGGGAATTGCAGAGCGTCACTGTGGCGTTTTCCCGGTCCAGCATCATGGCGGCGGGCTTGCCGACCACGAGGCTGCGGCCCACGACCACGGCCCGCCGACCAGAGAGCGGCACCTGATAATACTTCAGAATCTCCAGACAGGCCTGCGCGGTGCAGGGCGGGTAGCCGATGGCGGTGTTGGTGAACACACCGGCCAGCGAACCGTCCGTGATGCCGTCGATGTCCTTTCCCGGGGCCAGCGCTGCGCGGACGGCGCGGTCATCGAACTGCCTGGGCAGAGGGCGGAAGAGCAGACAGCCGTGGATGGACGGGTCTGCGTTGATCTTCCGGATGACCTCCAGAAGCGCGTCCTGCGCAGCATCTTCGGGCAGAAGGAACTGCTTTACGGCGACGCCCACCTTGCCGCAGCGGGTCAGGACGCCTTTTTCGTAGGAAAGGTCGTCCGGGCGGGCACCCACGCGCACCACGGCCAGCGTGGGCACGATGCCCTTTTCCTGCATTGCAGCACAGCGGGCGGCGTTTGCTTCGTTCATGGCGGCCACAACGGGCGCGCCCTTCAAAATCGTTGCCATCAGAATTACCCCCTCAATGAATGTGTGAGTTTCTCGTGGATCTGGTCGGCCTGCGGCACAAACTCCGCCAGCATGGCGTCGGCCTGTGCATTCAGGGCGGCGGCGCGGGCGTTGTCGGCCATCAGCCGGGTGTTGATGGAGACGTTGAGCCCGGCGGCCTGCAGGGCGGCTTTGCAGAACAGTGCAGCGCACCCGGCATCCGATACGGCCATCACACTGCCTTTTTCGGCGTATTCCGCCGCCAGCGTGATGCCCTCACAGCAGGCGGACATGATCTCCAGCGGCACAGCACAGGCCCCTTCCAGCGCGGCCTCCAGCACAGCGGCTTTGTGGGCCTGCTGCTCCGGGGTCTCTTTGGGCAGCTTGTAGGCTGCGGCCAGCGGGGTAAAGGCGTCGGCGTCGGCCTGTACCAGCCCTTCCAGCCGCTTGCGGAGGGCGGCGGCACGGCGGTTCAGGACAAGGATGTCCGCCTCCACGGCGGCATATTTTTTCTTGCCGATGGTCAGGCTGCCGACCATATTGCCAAGGGCGGCACCGGCGGCACCCACCAGAGCTGCGGCCCCGCCGCCGCCCGGTGCCGGGGCGCTGCCGGCAAGGTCTTCTAAAAACGCTTCACAGCTCAAATTTATCAGTTCCACGATAGATCCCCTCCTCTGTTGCAAATCCGTCCAGCCGCTGGTCGTGCGCGTCCACAGCGGCCTGCTCCACTCGCTGTGCCTCGAAGGCGGTGCCGAGCAGTACAGCGTTCCGGCAGCGGGGCAGATAGCGGTCATAGTAGCCTTTTCCCATCCCGACGCGGCGGCAGGCGGCATCAAAGGCCGTGCAGGGCACCAGCACCAGGTCAAGTGCTTCGGGCGGGAGCAGCTGCGCCCGCTCCGGGATGGGGGTCCGGATGCCGTATGCACCCACCTCCCATCCGTCCGGGCCGGGAACAGCGGCCGTCAGGGTGAAGCCCGCGCCGCAGATGGGGTAGGCGACGGTCTTGCCCTGCTGCACGGCCTCCGCCAGCAGAGCGGACAGATCTGCCTCCCCGCCGAAGGCTGCATAGGCAAGGAGCGTCCGGGCATTCCGAAAACAGTGCAGTGCTGCGATGCGGCGGCACAGCGCGGCGTCTGCGGCAGAACGTGTGGCGGCGGAAAGCGCCCGCCGTGCGGCGATGCCCGCTTTGCGCTGGGCTGCTTTTTGCAGGGAATGATCCATCTGCGGTTTCCTCCCTCGTTTTCGCCGGAGTTTGTGTGGGTCGATTCTGAAAAACTGCACAAACGCGGGAACGGATTTTTATACAGATATAATAAACGCTGGCCGCAAAAAAAGCAAGGGCTTAGGCGAAAATATGGTTGCGCATCGGGGCTGATTTTGTTATCATAAAGAGGAGGGGAGCAAGGCTCACTTCGGAGCCGCTCTGCCCGGAACGATCTGTCAGAGAGGGGTAGTAAAAATGTACGATGAAATGATGGACACCATCGGTCTGGTGAGCAAGGCTGACCCGGAGCTGGCTGCGGCGATGGGCCGCGAGCTGACCCGCCAGCGGGAGAACATCGAGCTGATCGCCAGCGAGAACATCGTTTCGCCTGCCGTGATGGCTGCGATGGGCACAGTGCTGACCAACAAGTATGCCGAGGGTCTGCCGGGCAAGCGCTATTACGGCGGCTGTGCCTATGTGGATGAGGTCGAGAACATCGCCATCCAGCGCGCCTGCAAGCTGTTCGGGGCCAAGTATGCCAACGTGCAGCCGCACTCCGGTGCACAGGCCAACCTGGCCGTCTACTTTGCACTGCTGGACGTCGGCGATACCGTCATGGGCATGGACCTGTCGCAGGGCGGCCACCTGACCCACGGCTCGCCGGTGAACATGTCCGGCAAGAACTACCACTTCGTGTCCTACGGCGTCAACGAGGACGGCGTCATTGACTATGCGGCGCTGGAAAAGCAGGTCAAAACGGTGCGCCCGAAGCTCATCGTGGCGGGCGCGTCGGCTTACCCCCGCGCCATCGACTTTGAAAAGCTGGCCGAGATCGCCCACGGCTATGGCGCTTACCTGATGGTCGATATGGCCCACATCGCCGGTCTGGTGGCGGGCGGCTATCACCAGAGCCCGGTGCCCTATGCAGACGTTGTGACCACCACGACCCACAAGACCCTGCGCGGCCCGCGCGGCGGCCTGATCCTGACCAACAACGCGGTGCTGGCCAAACGGATCAATTCCGCCGTCTTCCCCGGCACCCAGGGCGGCCCGCTGGAGCATGTCATCGCGGCAAAGGCCGTCTGCTTCGGGGAGGCACTGAAGCCGGAATTTAAGGAATATGCGCGCAAGATCGTGGAGAATGCACAGGCTATGGCGGCTGAGCTGCAGGCCCGCGGCGTGAAGCTGGTGTCCGGCGGCACCGACAACCACCTGATGCTCCTCGACCTGCGGGAAGAGGAGTGCACCGGCAAGGAGCTGGAAGCCCGCCTCGACAGTGTGCACATCACGGCCAACAAGAACACTGTGCCCGGCGAGACCCGCAGCCCCTTCGTGACCTCCGGCGTCCGTCTGGGCACCCCTGCCGTCACGACGCGCGGCATGGGCCCGGCAGAAATGAAGATCATCGCCGACTGCATTGCCGACTGCATCTGGCACTATGACGAGAAGCGGGACGACATCTCCGCCCGCGTTCTGGCGCTCACCAAGGCGTTCCCCCTGTACGAATAAGAACGGTCAAATTTCCGGCACCTGCTGCACATCCTGCGGCGGGTGCTTTTTTGCGCTTGACAAAAGGCGCGCAGGCGTGTCATACGGATACGCGTGGTTGGATATTGCAAACCAAAAAGAATGCTGTGGCAGGCGGGGGGAAGAATGAACCGTGGGCGGCTTGTATCTTTTGCGGAAATCGGCTATAATGGGGCGGCAAAAGGATGAAAAAAGGAGACAACACCATGTGGATCTATCTGCTGCGCCATGGCAGAACTGAATACAACGCCCAGAAACGGTATCAGGGCCAGCGGGACATTCCGCTTTCGCCCGAAAGCGCGGCCCAGCTGCGGCGGGCGGACTTTTCCCCGGAGGTCGTCTACGTGACGCCGCTGCAGCGCACGTCGCAGACGGCAAAGATCCTCTTTCCGGATGCAAAACTGGTGCCGGTGGAGGGGCTGAAGGAGATGAACTTCGGCCGGTTCGAGGGGCAGAAGTTCGTCCGTGTGGAGCAGGACCCGGAGTATCTGGAGTGGGTCCGGCAGAACGAAGCCAGCGCTCACCCGGACGGGGAGCGGAAGAGCGATTTCTGTGACCGCGTCTGCGCGGCGTTTGCCGCTCTGGTGGACAAGGCACTTGCCGACGGCGAGGAGCGGCTGGTCATCGTGGCGCACGGCGGCACCCAGATGGCCGCAATGGAGCGGTTCGCGGTGCCGCACAAGACCTTCCATGCATGGTGCGGCCCCAATGCGGGCGGCTATGTGCTGGACGCCTGCGACTGGAAGGCGGAACACATCCTGCACGTGGTGAAAACCGTCCAGTACACGGAGGAAAACGCATGATGGAGCGCGGATTGCTGCATCTCTATTGGGGCGATGGAAAGGGCAAGACCACAGCCGCCATGGGTCTTGCGCTGCGCGCATTGGGCAGCAGAAAGCGTGTGGTCATCGTGCAGTTCCTGAAAGGCGGCAAAAGCGGCGAGATCCCGCTGCTGGAGCAGCTGGGGGCCAAAGTCTACCGCGGCAAGGCCGGGCAGAAGTTCGTCTTCCAGATGAACGACGCCGAAAAAGCGGCTACGCGGGCGCTGCAAAATGAGAACCTCCGGGCTGCCATGGCCCAGCCGGCCGATCTGCTTCTTCTGGACGAGGCCGGTTCCGCATGGGAACTGGATATGGTGGACAAAGAGCTGCTTCAGACGGCCGTTCTGTACCGGCCGGATGGGCAGGAATGCGTTCTGACGGCACACGCTGCGCCGCAGTGGATGCTGGATGCGGCGGATTACAGCACCGAGATGAAGTGCTGCCGCCACCCCTACCAGAAGGGCATCGCCGCCCGGCAGGGGATCGAATATTGAAAAAGTGCCCCGCTCTCTGGAAAACCAGAGGGCGGGGCACGATTGTCATACGGTGGCCAGCACAGCCAAAATGCTCTGCCAGTGGGGGTTCTGCGCGGCAGGGGCGGCGCGGCGCGGGGCCGGGTGCTGGGCAGGAGAACGGACAGCGTCCGCCGGGCAGGTGAAGGGCGAGCAAAGCTCCGCCTGCCACTGCGCGGCCAGCTCCATGGCCTGCGGGCAGTTTTGCAGGGTGCGGCGCTCGCTCCCAGCCAGAAAATCACCCAGCCAGCAGAGCAGCGCAGCGAGAGGCAGGCAGTCAGCAGCCTGCGTGCTCCAATAGCACCAGTGCCCGCCGCGGCCCACAAAGCTGTCCACGGTGATGAGTGCCCCTTCGCGGGCCGACTGCGGCAGGGGAGGGCAGGAGGTGTCCGAAAGAAGTCGGAGCTGGTTCACGAGAAATTCCGTGCGGGCCGGGTCAAAGGCATCGTCCCGGATGCAGGCGGAAAAGTCCGCTGCGTCCAACAGGGCGTCCGCTTTGGTGGGAAAACGGCCGGTCATCTCGCCGGATGCGTTGTGGCACAACTGCCAGCCCTTGCGAAACAACTGGAAGTTGAGGTTGCGGCGGCCCATGGTGGAATAGAAGACCCGTGCGCGGCCGGATGCATTCCGGCGCAGCTCGATGTAGGCGTCCGCGCCGCCAAGGTCCTGCACCTTTACGCTCAAAATCAACGAGAAATCGCGCTTCTGTGCGGACATGACCTGGTGCATCTGCTCAAAGTAACGATTGGCATCCATAGCGGGTCTCCTTCCTCGTACAACCATTGATTCGTTCTTTTCTGGCTGTATTATAACATAAGTTGTCACAAATTACAACTAAAAGTTTGAAGATTGCAAAAATATTTTTGCGCATTGGGAGAAAGGGTAAACACTATGGTTGTAAACAAAAGGCCGGGACCGCAAACATGCAGTCCCGGTCTTTTGGTGCGAGGTGTCAATCGCCCAGCTCGCGGATCTCGTTCTGGATGAGCTGCCCGGCCGCGCGGGCCAGCTGGTCCATGCCGCGGATGCGGGCCAGATCTTTGCCGTAGATGCGCTCGGCATCGGGGATGGAGCGGTCCTCGCCCATGAAGACAGCGGAGACCCGCAGCCCCTTGCGGCGAAGGGTGCGCACCTCGGCAGCGGCATCGTCCACACCGAAGGCCCCGCCGTAGTCGTGCCCCAGCGGGTTTTCCGAAGAGGGCGGCACACGGCGGCTGTCGTTGGGGGAGGCGTCCGTCAGCAAAATGAGCAGATGACGCGGCGCGGGGCCGGGCGCAAAGTCCAACAGGTCGCCCGCAGCCCGCAGGGCCAGGCCATCGCGGTTCCAGCCGGAGGCAAAATACTGGTGGATGTTCTGCAGATTTTTGTCCGAAAAGCCTTTGAGCACCCGCAGGACCGTGTAGCCCCGCAGGCTGGAAAAGCAGCTGACCCGCACAGGGATGCCGCAGGCGGTCAGGCTCTCGGCAAGGATGACGCCCTGCGCCGCGATGACCTCCTGACAGTGCAGGCGGGAGGCCGACGCATCCAGCAGCAGGTCCACGGTGAAGGCGGGCTGGTTCTCCTCCTCAGCGCAGCGGAAGACGCGGGCGTCGTCCAGCACAGGGGCCCGCCAGACCCGCACGGGGTCCAGACTGCCGCTGCGGGCCACCCGTGCATGGGGCTGCTGATGCACGAGGATGCAGTTGCGGATCTGCTCGGTCAGCCGCAGCACGACGCTGCGGTGCAGCTCCCGGTTCTTGGCGTAGTAGGCGCGGTTCCGGTCGGCCTGCAGCTGCGCCTGTTCGGCCAGATGCTTTGCCTCCGGGGTGGGGGCCTGTTCGGGGCTGGGGACACCGGCGGCAAACCAGAGATGACACCCCAGATGATCGCCGGTGCAAAGCTCCTGCTCGGCCTTGCGCAGCCGTTCCGGCGGGTAGAGGGAGCGCCCGAAACAGCTCTCGATGTAGGCGCGGTCTTCGGCGGCGTTCTGCCGGAGGGTGATGCGGGCCAGCCGCTTGTCCACCGTCAGCCCGCCGCTGCCTGCGGCATCCACCGCGCTGGAATGCTCGACCATGACGCGGTCGGTCTTGATCATCTGGGTGGGGAGCGTTTTGGTGGCAAGCGAAGCCAGAAGCCCTTCGAGATGCAGGTGGAGCGCGGCCTTTTTGTGCACGGTGCCGTCAAACAGCTTCGCGCGGGCAAAGAGGGCCAGCAGGGCCGGTTTCAGCGCAGCCGGTTCCGGCGGCGTCTGCGGGGCCAGCGCGGCGGCAAGGTCGGCTTCGTAAGGGGTCATCACCGGCGGGCGGCGGCCCTGCACGGTGCGCCAGCGGTCTGCCTGCATGGTGTAGACGAGCTGGTTTTTGGCCATCCACTCCTGCCGGGAGAGCTTGTACTGGATGCCGAAAAAGTAGTCCGCGTGGGCGCGGCGCAGCTCGGCCAGCACCGGGCGGCGGGGCAGCTCCAGCGCATAGGCTGCGCTTTCGAGGTAGAGCCAGGTCAGGTCGTCGAGTTCGGCCTCCCGGATGTCGCCATCCCAAAGCCCGAACAGACTCCGGATGAGATCGTCGCCGTAATATTTGTGCACCAGGCCCACGATGCAGTTCATGTAAAAATCAATCGTGCCGTCGGTGTTGTGTGCAAGGAACAGCGGCTCAAACCCATAGGCACCGGCTGCCGCCCAGACCTGATTGGCTGCGCGCCGCTGTTCGGCGGTGTAGCTCTGCGCTTCCATCAGCGGAACAGCTTTGCGGCAGTGAGCTGCGCCGGGATGCGGGCGGCGATGACGTCCCGGATCAGCCCCTGCTCGTAGGAATCAAAGGCTTTGTTGGTGATGCCCATATCCAGCGCGGCCCCGGCCGGGACGCCCCGGCGGATCAGCCGCAGCGCATCCAGCATCCCGCGCAGATCGAGCGCCTTGGTGGAGATCTCCGCGCTGTCGCACTTTTTTTGTAGGTCGAGGAAGAGCAGGGCGAACTGGTGGACATAGTTTGCGTGCAGGTCGGGGAACTGGGCACGGAGCAGCTTTTCGAGGTTGTCCTGTGTGATGGTGGGCATCTGGATGACCACAAAGCGGGACGTCAGCGCCTCGTTCAGCTCACGGGTGCCCGCATAACCGTAGTTCATGGTGGCGATGAAGCGGGTCTCCTCGGCCAGCGGGATACGCTCGTAGCCGGGCACGTCGATGGCGCGGCGGAAGTCCAGCACGGCGTGGAGGACGGCCAGCGCCTCGTTTTTGGCCATGTTGATCTCGTCCAGCACACCAAACCCGCCGCACTGGGCGCAGCGGTAGACCGGGCCGGGCCGGAACTTGACCGCGCCGCCCTCAAACGTATCCATGCCGATGAGGGAAGCTGCGTCCATGTTCACATGGAACGAGATGTCCCACGCAGGGCGGCCGAAGGCGGCGGAGAGGTTCTCGGCCAGCACGTTTTTGCCGGTGGCCTTGCCGCCTGCCAGCAGCAGGTTCTCGCCGCAGAGCAGCGCGGCCAGAGCCTGCTCCCAGACGTCCTTACCATAATAGGTAAAGGCCGACACCGGGATGCGGGGGCGCAGCGCCTCGGCCAGCGGGTGGGCTGCGCGGTATTCTTCCACAGCGGCGAGCAGTGCGGGATCGACGCCCTCCTGCCGCAGGGTCTCAAGCAGATCAGACATGAACGACACCTTCTTCATGGGTTGGCAGTGCCAAACCGATTTTTCAGCCTTATCATAGCACAACCGCCGCCGTTTGTGTAGGGGCAGGCGGCTGGGAACCGGCAAAAATTCGCAAAGAAATTGCGGGGCCGATGAAATGGTGTTAAAATAGAGAAAAACGGAAGGGGACAACTGCCATGAGACACGAACACCGCCGCTGGAAGGTTTGCTTTGGGAAAAATTTCTGGGGAACACAGGAGGGAAACGACCCCGGCGAGGAACTGCGCGTGGACCGCGAATTTGAATGGCATGGGTACAAGTGGCGCATCCCGGCGGTCTACCGGTGCCGACAGGGATTGGTCGTGGACTTTGCGATGGAGGTGCCGCAGGAAGAACTGCGGGCCTATATGGAAAAATGGGGCCTGACCGAAGACGGCGAATGCAGCCGCACCCTGACCAGAGCCGAGGAACAGCAGATGGAACAGGAAAATCCGTTGAATGTGGGGTTCTGTGCGGAGCTGGAACTGAATGGGATGCGGCTGCATTCCAGAGATGGCTGCGGGGCGGGTTATCTTCCGGGAGAGATGGCCGGCGATGATACAGGCGCAGCGTTCCTGCGGCATTATGGGCTGGATGAAACGACGGTCTGGAAGTTCTGGCGGGAAAGCTACCCCTGGGCGACCCGGAGCCGGAAGAGCTGCCCGAAGCGCTTCCGTGCCCTGGAGGTGCGGCTGGAAGCGGAACTGGAACAACACCCGGCGGAACGGTTCCGGACCCCTGCGGTGGGCGGGTCGGTGACGCTGCACGAACCGGGAAACGCACAGACCTATCAGCTGACTGCATTGGATGTCCGGTCGGAAACGCTGGAACTTCCGGACTGTGATGGCTGGGAGTGGCCCAACTGCTTCTGTATGATGACCTACCGCCTGACCCCGGCTGCCGAAAATTTCTTCCTCTCCGACTGCGCTGAGGGGGACCACCCGCGCCGCCGACCCCGGAATCTGCCGCCCGAACGGGCAGCGTTGGAAAAGAAGTATGGACTGGAACCGCAGGGGGAAGGGGATGCGGCCATCGCTGTCATTGGCGGGGCCGACGGCCCGACGGCGGTGTTCTGCACGGTGCGCGGGAGTGCAGACGAGGCAGAAGGTGTGGCTGCGGCGTGTTCCTCCTGCTATTTTGAGCCGGTGGAGCCGGAACACATCACCTGGCAGGCGGCATTCTGCCGAAGACCCTGCGCTGGTGCCGTGGTTTCCCTGCTCACAGCGCCCTGATGCCGCAGCACGGTGCGGGGCTGCGGTTTCAGAAAACATGAAAATGCGAAAATTGCGCAGTTCCGATTGACAAAATGCTGTGTTTATCGTATAACCTATATAGAGAAAGTCTGCCCGGAAGGGCGTGGGGGCTCCCTGGTTCCGGCGCAGGGCGCTGCCCGGCACCGGCAAGACTGGAAAGTGAGGCAGCAACGATGAAGCAATTCTTGAAGCGGCTGATGCTCAGTGTGGTGACGCTGGCAATGTTCTGCTGCGTGACGCCGCTGGCATTTGCGGACAACCCCAACTATTACACCATCTATCTGGAGCGGCAGGGCGGCATCGGCACCCCGGAGTACGTCTTCGTCTACCGCATCAAAACTTCGGATGGCACGGAGAACTACCGGATCTCCAGACTGCCCACCCCCACCATGGAAGGCTACCTCTTCGATGGCTGGTATACGGATCTTGTGGGCGGCGATAAGATCAAGCCGGCTGAGTACGAGTTCCAGGAAGATGGGCAGACCCTGTATGCCCACTGGACGCCTGTGTCGGGCGAGTCCACCGCGAAGCCGGAGCCGGAGGCAACCGAACAGCCTGCCAGCACCTTCCGGCTGGAGGACCACCTGGGCGAGATCCTGATCGTCGGAACGACGGTCCTGGTCGTGACACTGGTTGCGATGCACGGCTGAGTCGGCCTGCATTGCTGAAACACAAAAACGAATCGAATGTTTGAAAGAGAGGAATCCCTGTTATGAACGAAATCAAGATGCCCGCTGCTTTTGCCGAGATCGACGAGAACGAGATGGTCTACCTGAACGGTGGCTCGATCACCGATACCGAGGCCTGGAAGATCTTCCTGAACGTTGGCACCCTGTTCAACTACGTCGCCCGCATCTTCTCTGCTGGCAGCTCCATCGTCAACAACGTCAATGTCATCGTGACCACCATCCAGACCCTGAACGGCTTCAAGCTGACCGGCAAGAACTAAGAACGCCCCCAAAAAGAGCAAGACCTGTTCATCTGCACCACAGGCGGACAGGCGCGGTATGCCCTACGCTGCGTCCGGACGGACAAATGACCGGCTCCCTTGCAAAATGTACTCGCTTTCCCACCGGAAGGCGAGTATTTTTGTGTTATCCACACCGAGAGGAGGACGACACATGGGGGAAGGCGTTCGGGCGGCATTCGGGCTGGCCGGTGGGCTGGCGCTGTTTTTGTTTGGGATGGAGAACATGAGCCGGGCGTTGCAGCAGGCGACAGGGGAGCGGATGCGGGGATTCCTGCGCCGCATCACCCGCACACCGCTCACCGGGGCGCTGGCAGGGCTGCTGGTCACAGCGGTGCTGCAGAGCAGCTCGGCCACCACGGTGATGGTCATCGGGTTCGTCAGCGCCGGGCTGATGGAGCTGCCGCAGGCCGTGGCCGTGGTGTTCGGGGCCAATGTGGGCACCACCATGACGGCCCAGCTGGTGGCGTTCCGGTTGGCGGACTGGGTGTTCCCCATCCTGTTTGCGGGGGTGCTGGTCTGGCTGCTGGCCCGGCGGGAGCGGACGCGGCAGCTGGGGCTGGCGGTGTTTTCGTTCGGCCTGCTGTTCGACGGCATCGAAGTTTTGTCCGGCGCGATGGCTCCGCTGGCCGAACACCCGGTCTTCCTCCGCTGGATGACGCAGGTGCGGCATACGCCGCTGCTGGGGTTGCTGCTGGGCACCGGGATGACGCTGGTGGTGCAGAGCAGTTCGGCCACCATCGCAGTGCTGCAGCGGGCCGCTCAGCAGGCCGGGCCGGACGGCATCCACAGTGTGCTGGGGCTGGCCGGTGCCCTGCCCATCCTGTTGGGGGACAACATCGGCACGACCATCACGGCGGTGCTGGCGGCGGTGGGTCAGCCTACGGATGCCCGGCGGACGGCGGCAGCGCACGGCTGCTTCAACCTGTCGGGCAGCGTGGTCTGCCTGCTGGCTCTGCCCTGGATGACAAGGCTGGTGGAGGCCGTCTCGCCCAAGGGGCCGGAGCTGGAAGTGCTGGCGCGGCAGATCGCCAACGCCCACACCCTGTTCAACCTGCTGTGCACACTGGTGTGGCTCCCGCTGACGCCGGTGATGGTCCGGCTGGTCTGCAAACTGGTGCCGCAGCCCCAAAGCTCCCGCTGAAACGGCAAAACCGGCGGTTTTTCTGCAAAGAGAGCCGTTTGTCCATTGACAAGGGTTCCCGGCTTGTCGTATACTGACAATGCCTTGAAAAAAATGCCGCACACTGCGGTGCAAAAAAGAGGAGCGAAAGAATATGAAAAACAACAACAGCATCAAACCAGTGGTCGCCGTCGGCATCGGCGCAGCCCTGTTCTTTGTTCTGGGCCGGTTCGTGGCCATTCCCAGCCCGGTGCCCAACACCAACATCAGCCTGCAGTACGCCGTTCTGGCCCTGCTGGCCGCGATGTACGGCCCGGTGGTCGGCGGTCTGATCGGCTTCATCGGCCACACCCTGATCGACCTGTCCTGGGGCGGCAGCCCGTGGTGGAGCTGGGTCATCGCTTCGGCCTTTGTGGGCGTTGTGGTGGGCCTGTTCGCCAAGAAGCTGGACCTGCAGGAGGGCGAGTTCGGTAAAAAGAAGATGGCCGCCTTTACGGTCGCCAACATCGCAGCCCATCTGCTGGCCTGGATCGTGGTGGCCCCGGTGCTGGATATCCTGATCTACGCCGAGCCGGTCAAGAAGGTCTTTGCGCAGGGTGCCTTTGCCGCTGTGTCCAACATCATCACCGCTGTGGTGGTGGGCGGCCTGCTGGTGCTGGCCTACACCAGGACCATCGCCAAGAAGGGCTCTCTCGACCAGGAGTGATCCCGGCCGGAGCGACTCTGGATGGAACCCGTAGCCTTTCCCTCGGCCATCCGCCGGAGGAAAGGCTTTTTGTTTGAACAGCTGAGGTAATTTGCCCATGGCAGAACGTAACGAACCCATCATCTCGTTCCGAGATTTCTCGTTTCAGTACCGCGCCCAGAAGCGTCCCACGCTGACCGGCATCGACCTGGACATCTATCCGGGGGAGCGTGTGCTCATCGCAGGCCCGTCCGGCAGCGGCAAAAGCACGCTGGCGGGCTGCATCAACGGCCTGAACCCCTTTTCGAACCCCGGCGTGTGCACCGGCACCCTGACCGTGGACGGTGTGGATGCGCCGCACAGCAGCATCTTTGAGCTGTCGGCCCATGTGGGTACGGTATTGCAGGACCCGGATGGCCAGTTCATTGGCCTGACCGTGGGCGAGGACATCGCCTTTGCGCTGGAAAACAGCTGTATGCCGCAGGAGGAGATGCACACCATCACCCGCCGCGCTGCGGAGCTGGTGGGCATCGAGAACCACCTCGGCTATGCACCGCATGAGCTTTCCGGCGGGCAGAAGCAGCGGGTCAGTCTGGCGGGCGTTATGGTGGATCAGGTCAAGATCCTGCTCTTCGACGAGCCGCTGGCCAACCTGGACCCGGCTACCGGCAAGCAGACCATGGAGCTCATCGACGAGATCCAGAAAAAGACCGACACCACCGTGCTCATCATCGAGCATCGGCTGGAGGATGTCCTCTGGCGGAGCGTGGACCGCATCGTCCTCGTGAATGAGGGCAGAATTCTGGCTGACCTCCGCCCGGATGAGCTGCTTTCCACCGCCCTGCTGACCGAAAACGGCATCCGGGAGCCGCTCTACCTGACCGCTCTGCGGTATGCGGGCGTGGACATCACCCCGGAAAAGCACCCTTCGCATGTGGACAGCCTCGTCCTGAACGAAGCCGACACCACGGCCCTGCGGAACTGGTTCACCGCCTATCCGCAGCCGGAAGCGGCCCCGGCTCCGGAACCGCTGCTGGAAGTGCGGGACCTGTGCTTTGGCTACCAGAAGGGGCAGGCGACCCTGAAGAATGTCCGCTTCTCCATCGGCAAAGGGGAGATGGTCAGCATCGTGGGCCGGAACGGCGCGGGCAAATCCACGCTGTCCAAGCTCATCTGCGGGTTCGAGACGCCGGATGCGGGCGCGATCTTCCTCAACGGAAAATCGCTGGCCGAAGAGAACATCCGCCGCCGTGCCCAGCACATCGGCTACGTGATGCAGAACCCCAACCAGATGATCTCCAAGACCATGATCTACGACGAAGTGGCACTGGGCCTGCAGCGCTCCGGCCTGACCGAAGTGCAGATCCGGGAAAAGGTGGAACAGACGCTCAAGATCTGCGGGCTGTATCCCTTCCGGAACTGGCCGGTGTCGGCGCTGAGCTTCGGCCAGAAAAAGCGTGTCACCATCGCCAGCGTACTGGCGCTGGACCCGGAGCTTATCCTGCTGGACGAGCCTACGGCAGGCCAGGATTTCCGCCACTACACCGACATCATGGAGTTCCTGCGGGGGCTGAACGCCCAGGGCGTCACGGTCGTGATGATCACCCACGACATGCACCTGATGCTCGAATACACCCAGCGGGCGCTGGTCTTCTGCGACGGTGCACTCATTGCGGACCGCAGCCCGGCGGGTGTTCTGTGCGACCCCGCCCTCATCCAGCAGGCCGCACTGAAGGAGACCAGCCTCTACACGCTGGCCAACCGCTGCGGCATTGCGCCCGCGCAGGAATTTGTGGAGCGCTTCATCGCGCAGGACCGGGAGGTGCGGGAACATGGCCGCTAAAACTGTTTTGAATTATCTCCCGCGGGAGAGTGTCATTCACAAGCTCACCGGCACCACTAAGCTGGCGTTCTTTCTGCTGTTCACCTTTGCCAGCATGATCACCTACAACACCTGGGTGCTGCTGGCGCTGCTGGCGGTCAGCCTGGCCGCGTTCAAGCTGAGCCGGATCAGGTTCCGCGAGGTGCGGTTCATGCTGGTGTTCATGTTGGTGTTCCTGCTGCTGAACAACCTGTTCATCTTCCTGTTCGACCCCGACCAGGGCACGACGCTGTACGGCACCCGCACGGTGCTCTGCCACCTGTTCTGGCGGTATGACCTGACGGCTGAGCAGCTGTTCTATATGTGCAACATCTCGCTCAAGTATTTCGTGGCCCTGCCCGTGGCCATCCTGTTCATCTCGGCCACCGACCCCAGCGAGTTTGCGGCCAGCCTGAACAGCATTGGCATTTCGTACAAGGTGGGCTACTCAGTGGCCATTGCGCTGCGGTACATTCCGGACATCCAGCGCGACTACCACAGCATCAGCCAGGCCCAGCAGGCCCGCGGCGTGGAGCTTGGCAGAAAGGAACCTTTCTTCAAGCGGCTCAAAAACTCCGTCAACATCCTGCTGCCGCTCATCCTGACCAGCCTGAACCGCATCGACACCATCTCCAACGCGATGGAACTGCGCGGCTTTGGCAAAATGAACAAGCGCACCTGGTACACCCAGCGGCCTTTCGTCCGCTGCGATCTCATCGCGCTGGGTGTTGGGGTGCTCCTGCTGCTCCTCAGCCTCACCGTGACCATTCGGTTCGGGCGGTTCTACAATCCGTTTGTGTAAAGAGCAGGCGGCGGCTCCTTGCCACCCTGGTGGCGAATGCGGTATAATCTTTGCAGGAACCACCGTAGAAAACGAGCGGTTTTGAGAAAGATATGAGGGAAAGTAAAATGAAGATCCGTAAAGCAGAGGAAAAAGATATTCCCAGACTTCTTGCGCTGCTGGGGCAGGTATTGCAGATCCATGCAGAGATCCGTCCGGATGTTTTTGTCTCCGGCACCACCAAATACACCGCCTGTGAGCTGGCCGGGCTTTTGAAGCAGGAGGAGAAACCCATCTACGTTGCTGTAGACCAGGACGATGTGTGCATGGGCTACGCCTTTTGTCAGATGCAGGAACAGCCTTTTTCCACGAATATGGTGCCCTTTAAGTCGCTGTTCATTGATGATTTGTGCGTCGATCAGCAGGCACGGGGACGGCATATCGGGGAAAGCCTGTTTGAATATGTGAAGCAGCAGGCGAAAGAGCAGGGTTGCTATGAGGTGACACTGAACGTTTGGGCAGGAAACACCTCGGCAGAGCACTTCTACGAAAAAATGGGTATGAAAACAA
>OLRF01001854.1_pt1 | contig 20332 bp, 13 predicted proteins | sample 1672061 | NCBI WGS metagenome assembly OLRF01 (sample SAMEA3136641, study PRJEB25190) | human gut metagenome | reverse complement strand
TACGATTTCTTCATTGCTCCCATCCTTTTCTAAAAAAATAAAGCGTTTGCTATCATACGCTTCAAGACAACTTTTATTATAGCAAGCTGAATATAAAATGCAAGAGAAATCTGAACATTCACATGAATAAAAATCACATAAAATCACTGGGGTTTTTGCGTAAATAAACTAAAGGTCAAAAAAATAAAATGGATGGAGCTGCATACAGCTCCATCCATAAAAGGAAAAGGCAAACTTATTTCATCAGAAGGTCGGCGCTGGAAATCAGGCGCTGCTCGATGGTTTCAACCTGTGCCTTGTCGTTGGTCACGATGGTCAGATAAACCTTGATTTTCGGCTCAGTGCCGGACGGACGAACAATCAGTTTCAGGTTGTTTTCCAGGTCATATTCCAGCACGTTGGAGGTCGGCAGCAGGATGTCGGTCTGTCCACCGCTGCGGAAATCTCTTCGTTTGGAAATCAGATAGTCGGAGCAGCACAGAATCTTGTAGCCGCCAAAATCCTTCGGTGGATTTTCGCGCAGCTTTTTCATGATGCCGGTCATCTTGTCCATTCCTTCTGTGCCTTCAAAGGTGTATCCCGTGACCTTGGCAGCATAGACACCAAAGCGGGAGAAGATGTCGTTGAGGGCATCAATCAGTGTCTTGCCCTGCTTTTTGTAGTACTCTGCCATTTCGCAGATGATCATGGCGCCGTTGACAGCGTCCTTGTCGCGGACATGACCGCCGGTCATATAGCCATAGCTTTCCTCAAAGCCCAGCAGGAAGCGGTTTTCTTCGCCCTTCTGCTCCAGCAGGGTGATCTGCTCGCCGATGTATTTAAAACCGGTGAGGACGTTGATCATCTGGATGCCGTAGCTTTTGGCAACCACATCTGCCAATGGGGTGGACACGATGGATTTGACAGCGATTGGGTTTTTAGGCATGGTTCCCTGTGCGATGCGCTGCTTTGCAATGTAGTCGAGCATCAGCACGCCGACTTCGTTGCCGGTCGGCAGGATGTATTCGCCGTGATGGTTGACGGCGATGCCAACGCGGTCAGCGTCCGGGTCGGTGGCAAGCACCAGGTCACCGTCGATGCTCTTGCACAGCTGGATGCCCAGCTGCAAGGTGGATTTTTCCTCCGGGTTCGGGTATGGGCAGGTCGGGAAGTTGCCGTCCGGTCGCTCCTGCTCGCGCACGATCTCGATGTCCTCGATGCCGATTCTTCCCAAGATGCGGCGGACCAGCTTGTTGCCGGTGCCGTTGAGTGGGGTGTAGACCACCTTCAGGTGACTTGGCTGTACCGGTGCCTTGCTGACACGCAGTGCAAAGACGCGGTCGAGATACTGGTCGACCAGCTCGTCGGAGATATACTCAATCATGCCGCTGCGCAGACCTTGCTCCAGAGAAATCTTTTTGACCCCATCAAAGATGTCGGTCTTGCTGGCAAGCTCCAGCACCTTGGCAGCAGCCTGCGGGTTCAGCTGGCAGCCGTCGTCGCCGTATGCCTTGTAGCCGTTGTACTGGGCTGGGTTGTGGCTGGCAGTGATGACGATGCCGGCGCTGCAATGCAGCTGACGAACGGCAAAGGACAAGGTAGGGGTCGGCATCAGTTCTTTGAAGAGATAAGCCTTGACCCCGTTTGCAGCAAAGACACGGGCGGTCACACGGGCAAACAGGTCGCTCTTGATGCGGCTGTCATAAGCGATGGCAACCGATGGGTTTTCATATTTTTCATTGATATAATCCGCCATGCCCTGGGTAGCCAGAGCAACGGTGTAGATGTTCATGCGGTTGGTGCCTACGCCAAGGATGCCGCGCAGACCGGCGGTGCCGAATTCCAGCATTTTTACAAAGCGTTCTTTAATTTCATAGTCGTTTCCTTCGATGTCGACCATTTCTGCAATCAGGTCCGGGTCCTCCAGCTGCTTTGATTTCCAGAGGTTGTATGTATCAAGATAGTTCATGCAAAATCATCCTTTCTGGCGGCGATTGACGCAGTTGGAACAACCGCCGTAAAACTATACAAAATCAATAGACTCTACTTTTATTCTATGCCTTTTTTGTTCAGAAGTCAACAAAATGCAGTCGAAAAAGACTCTTTTTCTGTTAAGATACAGTCAAATGGAACCAACAAAAGAAAAGATTTTGTCAAGAGCGAAACGGCAAAAAAGAAAAGCGATTGATTTTCCTACCGTTATTGTTTATAATAAAAGCAATGAAAAAAGCTTTTCCCATACCCCGGAAGAGGAATCGTTTTTTAAAATAAGGAGGATCTTTATTATGTTAGTTTCTGCAAAAGAAATGCTGGACAAAGCAAAAGCGGGTCACTACGCAGTGGGTCACTTCAACATCAACAACCTGGAGTGGACCAAAGCCATCCTGCTGACCGCTCAGGAAAATAATTCCCCTGTTATTCTGGGCGTTTCCGAGGGTGCAGGCAAGTACATGGGTGGCTACACCACCATCGTCGGCATGGTAAACGGCATGATCAAAGAGCTGGGCATCACCGTTCCGGTTGCTCTGCATCTGGACCACGGCAGCTATGAGGCAGCAAAAGAATGTATCGAGAAGGGCTTCTCCTCGGTTATGTTTGACGGCTCCAAATACAGCATCGAAGAAAACGTAGAAAAGACAAAGGAAATCGTTGCACTGGCTCACTCCAAAGGCATCTCGGTTGAGGCTGAGGTAGGCGCAATCGGCGGCGAGGAAGACGGCGTGCTGGGCGGCGGCGAGATTGCAGACCCGGATGAGTGCGCAAGCATCTGCGAGCTGGGCGTTGATATGCTGGCAGCAGGCATCGGCAATATCCACGGCGTATATCCAGAAAACTGGGCAGGTCTGCGTCTGGACGTCCTGGCTCAGATCCAGGAAAAGACCGGCACCATGCCTCTGGTTCTGCACGGCGGCACCGGCATTCCTGACGAGATGGTCAAGGATGCAATCTCCAAGGGCGTTTCCAAGATCAATGTAAACACCGAATGCCAGATCGTATTCACCGCAGCAGTCCGCAAATACTTTGAGGAAAACATGGACCAGCAGAAGAAGGGCTTCGACCCAAGAAAGGTCCTCAAACCGGGCTTTGAAGCAATCAAAGAAAAGGTAAAAGAGAAGATGGAGCTGTTCGGTTCGATCAACAAAGCATAAGCGGCAAAACATACCACCTAAGAGCGGGGAGATTTTCCCCGCTCTTTTCTATCACAGCACAAGGGAGGAAAGGAACTGTGGAATATCAAAACAAAACCATCACCTTAAAAGACGGCAGAACAGCGCTGCTGCGTGCCGTTTGCAAAGAGGATGCTATACCGATGATTGCATACATGAAAGCCTGCTATGAGCAGACGCCTTACCTGATGCGCTACCCGGACGAATTTGCCGTCACAGCAGAGCAGGAGGCGACCTATCTGGAAAGGCAGCTTGTTTCTCCCGATGTGCTGATGCTCGTCTGCGAGGTGGAGGGAAAGTTGGCGGGAAATTGTCAGCTTGACTTAAACCGCTGGCGCAAGACCCGACACCGCGGTCAGGTCGCCATCGCCTTGCTGAAGGATTATTGGGGACTGGGCATCGGAACAGCGATGTTTGAAGAGATGATTGACAAAGCAAGGCAGGAGAAGCTCGAACAGCTGGAGTTGGAGGTCATCGAAGGGAACCAGCGGGCGATTGGGCTCTACCACAAGATGGGTTTTGTGTGCACAGGCGAAAAGCCCAACGCCATCCGGCTGGAGGATGGAAGCTCCTTAAAAGAGCTGATGATGGTCAAGGTTTTATAAGCTGACGCAAAAAGGTTTTGTCTGGATTGATTGTGGCAGACAAAATCTTTTTGATTTTCTTTTACAAAATGACGACAATATCCGAGTGGCTTTGGTTGATTCGTTTGAAAAATCCGTTTATAATAAAGAGAGCATCCTGAAAAAACGGACGGATAAGCCGGTCGACAGCAGCGCACACTAGAGAAGGAAATCGAATCTATGGAGGTGTGCGCATGAGCCACAACAAAAAGAAAAACAATCGCAGGGAGCCGGTCTGCGAAGAGCTGCCGGTCGACCAACCGCAGGAGCAGCCGGAGGATTTGGAGGAGCAGACCAGCCAGATCATCCAATCCGGTTCGGTCACCATGACCGCAGCCAAGCACGTCATCCACTGTCTGACCATCGTCGGTCAGATCGAGGGTCACTATATCCTGCCGCCGCAGAACAAGACCACCAAGTATGAGCACGTCATTCCGCAGCTGGTCGCCATCGAACAGGACCCTTCCATCGAAGGATTGATGATTATTCTCAACACCGTCGGTGGAGATGTCGAGGCGGGACTTGCCATTGCCGAGCTGATTTCCGGCATGAAAAAGCCGACCGTGTCGCTGGTGCTGGGCGGCGGACATTCCATCGGTGTGCCGCTGGCGTGCAGCGCAAAGCAGTCCTTCATCGCGCCTTCCGCCACCATGACGGTGCATCCGGTGCGGATGAACGGTCTGGTGCTGGGCGTCCCGCAGACCCTTTCCTATTTTGACCGGATGCAGGAACGCATCGTGCGCTTTGTCACCGACAACTCCGGCATCTCCTCGAAGGATTTTCGTCGGCTGATGATGAACACCGGGGAGCTGGTGATGGACGTCGGCACCGTTTTGGATGGAGAAAAGGCGGTACAGGCAGGGCTGATCGACCATTTAGGAGGACTAAGCGAAGCCATCTCCTGCCTGTACCGGATGATTGAGAAAAAAGAAAAGGGAGCAAAATCTGCGGTCCGACCCAAAAAAGGAGGGAGCAGACGATGATCCTTCATTCGGTGACACCAATTTGGGCGATGCAGCAGATGATGGCAGAGCAGCCGGCACAGCAGCCGACCACCGTTTTGCTTTCGGCAACGGCAGCGCTGCAAGGCAGGATACAAAACGGACAACTTTTGGTGGAACGCATCCTTTCCACCGACCCGCACGATTTTCTGCGGCAGGAACTTTCCCCGGGAAAACAGGTGAAGCTGCCGCAAAAAAACAGATTTTTTTAGATTACTTTTTATGATAGAAACATGGACAACAGGGAGGCTTGGCAGACTATGGCAACCAAAAAAACATCCTCGCGCACCAAAAGCAAGAGCGCGGCTGCGACCGAACGGGAGCGCAAAAAACGCGAGCTGCACTCCAGACAGCAGTTTTGGGCAATCGTCGTTTTTGCAGTGGCAGTCTTTATTATGGCGACCACACTGGTGGAGGGACAGAACGTCTGGAACTGGATTCACAATTTCTTTCTGGGGATGTTTGGATGGAGCGCCTATCTGATTGCTCCCCTGCTGTTCTATGTTTCCATCATGACCGCGCTGGACAAGCCCATCGGTCTGGTCGGGCACAAGGTATGGCAGTCGATGCTGCTGATTTGCCTGCTCAGTGGAGCGACCCAGGTGTTCGGCTCGGGCATCCCAAACGGCAACCTGATTGAAAAGTTCCTCTCGCTCTTTCAAAACGGTGTGGACGGACACGGAGGAGGAGCGGTTTCGGGACTGTTCGGTCTGCCGCTGCTCTACTGGTTTGGTCCCACCGGAGCCAAGGTGACGATGGTCCTGCTGATTTTTGTGGTGCTGATGGTGCTGACCGGCGGGACACTGATCGGGCTGTATCAGTCGGCAAAAAAACCGATGCAGAAGATGGAGGAGGTCTATGTCGCCCATTCGGAGATCCGCAATCAGCAGCGGCAGCTTCGCCAGGAGCAGATGATGGAAGAGGGGCAGGCGCCGACCAAGCCTCGCTTTAACATCAATATCCCGTTAGGCTCAGGCAAGCGCGCCGAGCAGGAGGACGGGTTGCAAACCGACAGCTTTTTTAATGCCAAGCGCAAAAAAGAGGAGGAGCTGGAGCGGCTGCGCCAGGCACAGGAGGACACCGAAAAAGGCAGGGCAGCCATGAGGGAAAAGCTGGAGTTGGAACGCGCCGAACAAAAGCGGCAGGAACAGCAGCGCGCCGAGCAGATTGCTGCCGAGCGACGGGAGCTGGAGCAGTCGGTGGAAAGCGACAGCTTCTGGAATCCGCCGGAAGAACCGGTGGACGAGCAGGAATCACAGCTTTCCTCTCCGTATTTGGACGACCTGATCAATCGGGTCGCACCGGCAGCCGGCAGCGGTTATGCGCGGGAGGACCAGGCGGTGCTGCACACCCTGAAATCCAATATGCCAAACGCAGGGGTGCGACCGGTGGTGGATTCTGCCGATTGGGACCACCCGTCTCACCTGCATGAAGAAAGGATGGGCGACCCTTGTCAGACCGGATTTTCCTGGGAGCAGACAGAGCAACAGCCGCTTTTGGAGGAAGAGGACATCGCTGATGGATTTATCTCGATGCAAAACTTCCACTTTGGACAGCATGTGCAGGAAGAACCAACGAAATCGGAGATGGACGAGATTTTCCAGCCAGCCGCACCGCAGGAAATGCCAATCGTCGAAGAGGAAGAGCCGGTGTTCTTCCAGCCGCAGGAAATGCCGGTCATGGAGGAAGAGCCGGTACAGTTTCACCCGGACAACATCCATCTGGAGCCGGAGCCGCCGACCGGCAGCCGCAGGGAGCAGCCGCATGAGATTATCCAGGTGTCTGCCGATCGGATAGCGGCAGAGGGAATGGATTTGCAGGGCGCATCCCATTCGGTCGATGTGCCACAGCCGGAAGAGGAAGAGCCGGAGTACATCAAACCGCCGATTGAGATTTTAAATGAGATTGAAAAACCCAACGAGAGCAACCTGCAGGAGGAGCTGCGCACCAACGCCGAAAAACTGGTGTCCACCCTGCAAAGCTTCGGCGTGCAGACCCGCATCATCGACATTGCACGCGGACCGGCGGTCACCCGCTATGAATTGCAGCCGTCGGCAGGGGTGAAAATCAGCAAGATTACCAACCTTGCCGATGACATCGCCCTTAACCTTGCCGCCTCGGGAGTCCGCATCGAAGCGCCCATCCCGAACAAACCTGCGGTGGGCATCGAGGTGCCCAACAAGGTGGTCAGCACCGTTTCCATCCGGGAAATCATCGACTCGCCGGAATTTCAGCAGGCAAAAAGTCCGCTGGCGGTGGCGCTCGGCAGAGATATTGCCGGCAAGGTCACCGTAGCGGACCTTGCCAAGATGCCGCACACCCTGATTGCAGGCTCGACCGGCTCGGGTAAATCGGTCTGCATCAACTCGCTGATTGTCAGTATGCTCTACCACTCCACTCCGCAGGAGGTAAAGCTGCTGCTCATCGACCCGAAGATGGTGGAGCTGGGTATCTACAACGGCATTCCACACCTGCTCATCCCGGTGGTCACCGACCCGAAAAAGGCAGCGGGCGCACTGTCGTGGGCGGTCAACGAGATGCTCAATCGCTATCAGTTGTTTAAGGATTACAGCGTGCGGGATATGACCGGCTTTAACCGCGCGGCAGAGAAGAACGGGCTTAAACCGATGCCGCAGATTGTCATCATCATCGACGAGCTTGCCGACCTGATGATGGCAGCGCCGGGCGAGGTGGAGGATTCCATCTGCCGTCTGGCACAGATGGCGCGTGCGGCAGGAATGCACCTGGTCATTGCCACCCAGCGACCGTCGGTGGACGTCATCACCGGTGTCATCAAGGCGAACATCCCTTCCCGCATCGCCTTTGCGGTTTCCTCTCAGATCGACTCGCGCACCATCCTCGATTCCAGCGGTGCAGAAAAACTGCTGGGCAGAGGCGATATGCTCTTTTCTCCCATCGGTTCCTCCAAACCGACCCGCGTTCAGGGTTGCTTTGTGACCGACGGGGAGGTCGAGCGCATCATCGAATTTATCAAGCAGTCCGGTCAGAAGATGACCTATGACGAGCAGATTTTGCAGGAGATCGACCGCCATGCCGTTTCCGACAACAAGAAGAAGGGTGGCAAGGACGAGGGCGGCGGATTCTCGGACGAGGACGAGATGCTGCCCAGCGCGATTGAGATTGTGGTGGAAACCGGGCAGGCATCCACCTCCATGCTGCAAAGAAGGCTGAAGCTGGGCTATGCGCGTGCAGCCCGCCTGATGGATGCGATGGAGGAAAAAGGTATCATCGGTCCGTTTGAGGGCAGCAAGCCCAGACAGGTACTGATTACCAAAGAGCGGTGGATCGAAATGAAGATGGTCGCTGCGGCAAAAGCCGAGGATGACCGCAGAAATTATTGAGGTTGACAAAGCCCCTTTTTTCTAAATTTGAAAAAAGGGGCTTTGTGATTTTTTAATCAGAAAAATTTTAAGTTTTTCTCTCGACAAGCAAGGGTCGATTATGCTATATATTTATAGGCAGGACTGATCAGGGTCTTGCAAAAAGCTTTTTGGAGGAGGAATCGAGATGGAAAATGTGCAGAACAAAGAGAACCGGATCATCAACGGTGTGATTTGGAAACAGCTGCTGATTTTCTTTTTTCCGATTGTGCTGGGCACCTTTTTTCAGCAGATCTACAACACGGCAGACGCAGTTGTCGTAGGAAGATTTGTCGGTACCGAAGCATTGGCGGCGGTGGGCGGCTCCACCAGCCAGATCATCAACCTGATTGTCGGCTTTTTTGTTGGACTTTCTTCCGGTGCAACGGTGGTCATCTCCCAATATTACGGCGCAAGGGAGAAGCAGGGATTGCAAAATGCGCTGCATACTGCGTTTGCCTTTTCGGTGGTGGGCAGCGTGGTCATCTCTGTGATTGGAATTTGGCTGTCTCCGATGATGCTTCGTTGGATGAATACCACCGAGGAGGTCATCGCACCGTCTACCACCTACCTACGCATCTATTTTTCCGGAATCATCTTTGTCTTCATTTATAATGTAGGTTCCAGCATCCTGCGTGCGGTCGGAGATTCCCGCCGCCCGCTGTACTATCTGATTGTCTGCTGCTTTATCAATATTCTGCTGGACGTAGTCCTGGTTGTCTTTTTCCATATGGGCGTAGCGGGCGCTGCCATTGCAACGGTGTTTGCCCAGGGAGTCAGTGCGGTGCTGGTGGTGCTGGCGCTGTGCCGCTCCAAGGATATTTTCCGGCTGGAGCTCAAACAGGTACGCTTTCACCGTGATGCGTTGGAGCTGCTGCTGAAAATTGGTCTGCCGGCAGGCTTGCAGTCGGTGATGTACAGTGCGTCCAATATCATCATCCAGACCTCGCTCAACTCCTTCGGAACCAACACGATGGCGGCATGGACCGCCTATGGAAAGATTGACTCCTTCTTCTGGATGGTCATCAGTGCCTTTGGCATCTCCATCACCACCTTTGTGGGACAGAACTATGGCGCGCGCAAGTTTGGACGGATGCGCAAAAGCGTGCGCATCTGTATCGGGATGGCAATGGGCGCTTCGGTCGTCATCAGCGCAGTCTTCCTGATTTTTGGAAAGTATGTCTACCAGATGTTCACCACCGATGCCACCGTCATCGAAATCGGAATGCACATGATGACCCTGATGGCGCCGGCGTATGCGGTGTATGTCTTTATCGAAGTCTACTCAGGTGCGCTGCGCGGTACCGGCGACGTGCTGGTGCCGATGCTGATGACCTGCGGCGGTGTGTGCGTACTCAGGGTGCTGTGGGTTTGGTTCATCGTTCCGCTCAAGCCGGTCATCGACACCATCCTTTACAGCTATCCAATCTCGTGGACGCTGACAGCGCTGCTGTTCATCTTCTATTATAGAAAGAAATGCCAGCAGTTCCCGGATAGCGACGAATAACACAAAAAAGGACAGGAGGTTCTGTGAGCAGTTCGCAGAGCCTCCTTTTGATTTAAAAGAGGAGAATGAACGTTATGTCAACAAAATTGGTTTTACTTGGAACAGGGACACCAAACGCCTGCCCGAACGCCAGCGGACCTGCCTGCGCCGTGGTGGTGGACGACCGGGCTTATCTGGTGGATTTTGGACCGGGCGTGGTGCGGCAGGCATCCAAGGCGTACTATAAGGGCATCGACCCGCTGCGACCGGACCTGCTGACCACCGCCTTCTGCACCCACCTGCACACCGACCACACGGTGGGCTATGCCGACCTCATCTTCACGCCGTGGGTGCTGGAGCGCAGCAGTCCGCTCAAGGTGTTTGGTCCCAAAGGCTTGCAGCGTATGACCGACCACCTGTTGCAGGCGTATGCGGTGGACATCGACTTTCGTCTGCATGGCTTTGAGCGAGCCAACGAGGTGGGCTATCAGGTGCAGGTGCAGGAGATACAGGAAGGCATCATCTACCGGGATGAACGGGTGCAGGTGGAGGCGTTTGCCGTCAGCCACGGCACACTGGAAAGTTATGGCTATCGTTTTGTCACACAGGATGGGGTCATCGTGGTCAGCGGGGATACCGCACCCCTGCCGGTGGTCGCCGAAAAAGCCAAGGGCTGCGACATCTTGCTGCACGAGGTCGAATATGCCGCAGGTATCCGCTGCCGCGAGGAAAAATGGCAGAAGTACCACCGCGAGGTCCACACCCTCAGCACCGACCTTGCTGTCATTGCCGCACAGGCGCAGCCCAAGCTGCTGGTCACCACCCATCGCATCTACCACATGAATATCCAGGACAACACCCGGGACCTTCAGGCGCAGATGGATGTGCGGTGCGCGGCGATTTTGGAGGAAATCCGGCAGGCGGGATATGACGGAAAGGTGGTCAACGGTCAGGATTTGGACGTCTTTCCAGTATAGTACACAAAATGACGAAAATAAGGATATACTATAATGAAAAATTCTACACAGAATTGTCACAAAATATGTCACAGGATATTGTAATTGCCAAAAGCGGATGCTATACTAAATGAGAAAAAAAAATAGGAAAAAGCCCGGGCTTTTTCCTATTCCATTTGGAATAGGAAGGGTTCCGCCGGCTTTCCGAATTTAAAAGGAGGCATTCCAACGATGAACGGATTAAAGAAAACGCTGTCCATCATGCTGTGTGTGGCAATGATTGCAAGCGGCAGCTTCATGGCATTTGCGGAAGGGGAAAGCAATCCGCAGAATGTTACCGTTGTTGAAGGCGAAAACGGCGGTGAAAATAAAGAAGAGAACAAAGATGAGGATAAACAGCAGTCCGAGGCGCTTTTGGCAGCAACCGGCGCGCTAAACAATCTGCCGCTGTTTGACAGCCTGACCGAGGACACCGACGCAGACGCTCTGCTGGCACAGGTGCAGGCAGCCAGAGCAGCCTACGACGCGCTGACCGAAGAGGAAAAGCTGCTGGTAGAAGAAGCAAAGCTCAACAACCTGCTGGATTTGGAATTCTTCTTTGCAAACCGTCCGTCCAATACCCCTGCGGATGCTCCGGTAAGCGAAGTGGTAGAGGCACTGGATTTGACCGAAGCGGCAGAAGCGGGAACACAGGAAAAGCCAACCGTTGTAAATGATGCAGACGAACTGAAAGCAGCTGTTGAAGCAGGCGGCTATATCAAACTGAATGCAAACATTACAGCAAGCATTGAAATTAAAAACGAGGTTCATCTGGACCTCAATGGAAAGACCCTGACCAATGAAGCAGGCAAACCTACCATTACAGTTGCAAATGGCGGTAGCCTGACTGTTGACGGAAGCGGTACAGTAGATAACGTTAGCCATGCAAAACCGGCAGTGCTCAACCAGCAGGGCGGCACAGTGGTTTTAAGTGGAGGAAGCTACACAAGAAGCAAAGAGGATAGCAAGGAAAACTCCTTCTATAATCTCCAGAACCTGGGTACTATGACCATCAATAGCGGAGTAAGCGTAACTGCCGACGGACACTACTCTAGCTTGGTTGCAAACGGCTGGTATAATGGTAGTCAGAACACAGCGAAACAAGAAGCTAACCTGACCATCACCGGCGGTAACTTCAGCGGCGGTTTGAACACCATTAAAAACGACGACTGGGGAGTATTGAAAATCTCCGGCGGTAATTTCAGCAATACAACACAGGCAACCGTTATGAACTGGAATAAAACTACCGTATCGGGTGGTACCTTTGAATCCAAAGCTGACGTTTTTGCGAACGGTTACATAAGCGCTGATAGCGACAAGGGAGAACTGACCATCACCGGCGGTACTTTTACCGCAGGAGAAGGTAATAATGTTGTGATGATTTCTCAATCTGCTACTAATGGCGGCAAAATTGACATCAGCAATGCAACCATGACCGGCAACCTCAATTTGAGCAAAGCCGCTGAGGTAACCATCTCCGGTACTACCATCACCGGCAGCATCAAAACAGCTGCGGGAGCAAATGTTGCAATCAAAGATAACTCTACCGTAACTGGCGAAGTGACTGGTGCTGGTAAAGTAACCGTTTCCACCGATAGCACTGTTGGCGACGGTCAGACCGACCCATATCCATTTGAAACCAACGGTAAGAGATATGCTACCCTTAAAGAAGCAATTAATGATGTTAAGAATGGCGGCACCATTACACTGACATCTAATGTTGATAATGCAGCGGGTATTTCTGTGCCAAGTGGAAAGAACTTTACCCTCGACTTCAACGGAAAAACATACACACTGAAAGACCCGGGCGCAGGTTCTGCCGGAACAGAAAGCAATGGTTTCCAGTTGCTGAAAGATTCTACCATCACCTTTAAAAATGGTACAATTAAGGTTGCTCCGGGCAATAGCAGCATTAAGCGTATCATCCAGAACTATGCAAATCTGACTTTGGAAAATATGCAGATTTATGCAGCTAATCAGGTGGGTGGAGAAGACTATCCGCTGAGCTTCAACAATGGCAACATTGTTTTCAAGGGCAACACCAGCATCATTACAAGCAGTGATAGTAATATTGCGTTTGATGTTTGTAAATTTAGCAGTTACCCAAGTACAACCGTTACATTTGACGAAAGCTATACCGGAACCATCAATGGAAAAATTGTCTATGATGCAACAGATGCTAACACCCATAAGCTGACCATCAAAGGCAACGGCACCCTCGGCAAGATTGAGGCTTCTTCTGGAAGCGAAAGTGCAGCTAAGGATGCTATTGAAGTTTCCGGCGGCAGATTCACTGCACCGGTGAATAAAGACTACCTTGCTCCGGGATACAACTTTGAACTGAAGAGCAATGACGGAACCTACAGCTACTACCCGACCCTGGATGCTGCAAAAGAAGCGGCAAAGGTTTATGGAGGTACCATTACCAATCTGAATGATAACACCACAACGGTTGTTCCACCAAGCCCGAACGCACCGGAAAAACCAAATGGCAGCACCGGCAGCACCGGCAGCAGCTCGACCGTTCAGCAGATGGAAGAGCGCGAAAAACCGGACCCGGCAGACAAGAAGGCTATGGAAGAGTACAACTTCTGGATGCAGGTGAAGTCTAAAATCCGCGCGACCGCAGAAGGCAAGACCCTGCGCATCACCGTTAAGGAAGGCATCGAGTATATGCCGGCAAGCGTGATGCAGACCCTGTATGAGTGCAAGGTTGGCATCACCCTGTACTGGGATGGCGTGACCATCGAGATTCCGGTCGGCAAAGCACAGCCAAAACAGGCTCTGCGCGTCTACTGGACCAAGACCAAACTGATGGATTTGTACAACGCATAATCGAAAACAAAAAGGGAACCGAGCAATCGGTCCCCTTTTTTGCTTGATTTGCTATTCCACCAGCAGGCGCTTTTCCAGCTCCAGGTCGGGTGTGACATAGGCGGTCTGATAGCTGACATAGATGACCATGCCGGGCTTTGCACCGCGCGGCTTTTTGACATTTTTAATAAGGGTGTAGTCGACCGGCACCTGCGCGGAGTCGGCGGCTTTGGAGTTGGCTGCTGCCAGAATGGCTGCCTGATGCAGGGTGCTGTCGGGAATCTCTTTGCCCTCGCTGAGTACCACCGTATGGGAGCCGGGGATGTTTTTGGTGTGGAACCACATATCCCGACCGCGGGCTTCCTTGAGGGTGAGCTGGTCGTTTTGCAGGTTGTTGCGTCCGACCAGAATGGTGAAGCCGTCGTCGGAGAGGTAGCGCTTGGGTGCAAGGCGGGCTTCCTTGCCTTTTTTGGCGGAAGGTCCCTTGCGGCGCAGGTAACCCTGTTCCACCAGCTCGCTGCGGATGGCAGAAAGCTCGTCGTTGGTCTGGGCGCGGGTGAGCGCATCAAAGACCGAATCGATGTATTCGGCTTCCTGTTGACCTTCTTCAATCAGCTGGCGCAGCTTTTTCTCGGCGGTGTCCGCCTTGCGGTATTCGCCGTAGTATTTCTGTGCGTTTTGGGACGGCGTTTTGCGCGGGTCCAGCGGGATGGTGATTTCGGCTTGCTGCTCATCATAGAAGTTGACCACCGTCGCTGCGCGGTCGCCCTTCTGGATGGAGTAGAGGTTGGCGCTGATGAGGTCCCCGTACATCTTCCAGCGTTCACGGTCGGCGCAGTCCTCCAGCTCCTTGTGCTGCAAGGCAAGCTTGCGGGCGATGCGGTCGGAGGTGTTTGCCAGAATTTTGAGCAGGTCGGCGCTGCGGTGGCGCATCCGCTGGATGCTGTCCCGCTGGGTGTAGAAGTCGTCGAGCAGCTGGCTGTAAGTCGGATAGGTTCGGGTGAACATCATGCCGCCGTACTGGTGGATGTCCATGAAGGAAAAATCCACCGGCTTTTTGCGGGAGTCGATGACGCTGGTAGGGGTGCCGGTGTAATTTTTTGCCAGCTCAATCACCCGCGCCAGAAAGAAGCGCAGGCGGTCGAAGTGGTCGGAGGTCATCTCGGAGATGACCCGGTCGTCGCCGGTAAAGACGTAGTTTGCAATCTCGCGGCAGACGATGGGGGACACGCCCTGCACCGCAGCCAGCAGCGCTTTGGAAAGCGGGGTGTCCTTACCCTGGCACAGCCGTTCTTCGACCTGCTGCGGGGTGCAGTCGATCAAATCCAGCTTGTCCTGCGCAGGCGGCAGGGTGTAGCGGACGCCGGGTAAAATCGGGCGCACCGAGGACATGGTGTCGTCGATGCGTTTGATTGAGTCAATGACCCTGCCGTCCTCGCCGATGAGGATGATGTTGGAATGTCTGCCCATGATTTCGACTGCGACGGTCAGTTCAATCAGGTCACCCATCTCGTTGCGGGTTTCAAAAATCAGGTGCAGGATGCGGTCCAGCCCGATCTGCTCTAAGCGCAGCAGCTTGGCGCTGCCCAGATATTTGCGCATCAGCATACAGAACATCGGCGGAGCCTTCGGGTTTTCAAAGGATGCGCCGGTCAGGTGCAGCCGCGGGCTGTCCGCTCCGGCAGAAAGATACAGCTTGACGTTGCGCGCGCCGTCTGCGGTGGGCTGCGGCAGGCGCAGGATGAAGATCATCTCCTCGCGGGAGATTTGGTGTATTTTATCAATGCGTGCGCCAATCAGCACACCTTCCAGCTCGTGGCGGATCTGGCGCAGCAGGGTACCATCCAATGCCATGGAAATCCTCCTTTCAAAAGGGGCGGGTGAAAAAAATTTTGTCTTAGCACAAATTTGATAAAGTTTCAGATGAAGTTATCGGTTACGATACAACATTATACCACAAAATGGGAAGGAAGGCGATAAAAGAATGGGGATTTGCAAAGAAATGAAAATTTGTAAAGTATTTCCTGCATTTTAGGCAAAGAAAACAGAAAAAATGCCCCGACACCGGAAAAATAAGTCGCATTGACAAAGGGAAAACGCAGGTGTATAATAGAAACAAGAAATTTACAGGAAACGGAATCTGCACCTTGTGCGAAAAAAACTTTCATTCCTGCAAAAAGCGGAACCGCTCTTTTTATCTAAGACATCTTCTACAATCAACATAATCCTTCCAAAATATCTTTGCAGAAAGGGGATTTTTCTGCAAAGAACAAAACGCCCTCTGTCTGACAGGCAGAGGGCGTTTTGTTTATTTGGTCAGGGTGCCGTTGGAAGTTTGCACCAGCAGCAACAGCTGTTCCTCGGCGCCGGTGGCGGTGTTGATATAGCACAGCACCCGGTCGCCGGTGGAGGAGGTGCAGAAAAATTCGTACACCGCCGCTTCGTTTTTGCCGGAGGTGGGGATGAGGGCAGGGCGCACGCTGTCCACCGTCAGCAGGGGACTGAGCATTTGCTGTGCCTGCTCGGGCGAAAGCTGTGGGGAAGGCAGCTGCCGCTGGTGGTGGTTGACCAGATAGCCGCGGGCATCCAGACCGAGGACGCTGCCGTCCTGCAAGGAAATCTCCACCTTGATGAGGTCGGTGTAGCAGATAGTCTGGGTGGCAGGGTCGAGGTAGGCAAAGTTGAGGGTCATCACCCCGTCGGTGGTTTCATAGTAGGTGTCCTTCATCGAGGAGTAGCCCTGTGCCTGCAAAAACTGCCGGGCTTTGTCCACCGCCTGCTGGTAGGAAAGGCGGGCGGTCAGCGCCTCGGGCTTGGCTGTGACCAGATAGCACAGAAAGCCGCCCTGACGGGTGATGGCAACCGAGTTGTTTTTGCCGTCGTGCAGCACATAGCAGGGCAGGACAGAATCCTCCCGGCGCAGCTGCGGCAGAGGGCGGTCGGTCACACGGGAGGCGATGGCTTTTGCCTGATCGGGTGTGATGGCGGGTTTGTCCCGGGTCATCTGCGGCGTTTTTTCCAGCAGGTGGTCGGAGAAGGGTCCGTCGTAGATGAGGGTGGGATAGCCGGTGAAGCTGTCCTCCAGCTGGCGCAGGCGGTCGTCGCCGTCGGCGTGGACGGTAAAGGCGGCAGGGTTTTGCTCGGACGCTTGCAGCTGCTCGATGGTCAGGCTGCCGTTTTGCAGCGAGCAGGCAAGGTCATCCAGCTGGACGCTCAGGCGGTCGGCATATTCGCGCAGGGAGGCAAAGCTGCTGCGCTCCTCCTCGGTGAGCGTCGAGCCATTGGCAGTCTTGCGGGAGAGGTACATGGCATAGTCGCCCGCCTGCGATAAAAATTTGTTGGTGGCAGACAGGGTGGACTCCAGCGGCAGGGCGGACAGGGAGGATTTTGCGGCGGCGGATTCCTTCCACAGGCGGGCGCAAATCTGCGAAAGCTGCGAGCTGCTGCCGGAGTACATCCCCTTGACCAGGTCGTCGGAGAGGTTTGCCAGATTGTCGGCGGCAGAATCGGCGGCGCGGCAGTAGGTGTTCTGCAAGGCGGTGCGGTAGGCGCGCGCACTCAAGTGGCTGTATGCTGCCCAGACGCCAAGGATGATGGAAAGGGCAAGCATCAGCGTGACGAGAATTTTGTAGTAAAGTGGGCTGACCGGGGGATCTTTTTGATTCATGGGGATTTTCCTGCCTTTCAAAGTAACGTTTCCTCATCAGTGTGAACAGAAATACAGCGGAATATACAGGAAATCCGCCGAAAAATCGAAAGAAAGTGAAAAGCGGTTGACAAACATTCTCTGGTCATTTATAATAAAATTGTACATTTTATGCGTGCGTTTTTAGTGATATTGAACATAATCCCGTTAAACTGAACAATATTAGACAAAACGGAGGATAAATGTTTATGAACGGAAATTTATATGAAGAACGAGGCGAGGACAGACGCATCCGCAAAAGCAAAAAAGCGTTGCAGGAGGCGCTGATTCGACTGTTGAGCAAAAAGAGCATCGGGGAAATCACCATCAAAGAGCTGACCGACGAGGCGGACGTACACCGCGGCACCTTTTACCACCACTATTCGGACGCGATGGATTTGAAGGTGCAGACCGAGCGGGAGATTGCCGAGCAGCTGACCGAAATCTTGAGCAGCGTGCCGCAAAGCAGACTGGAGCAAGGACCTTACCCGCTGCTGGTTCGGGTGCTGGAATATCTGGAGGACAACCGCGAGATTGCCAAGATGCTGGCAAGCGAGCACGGTGCACCGTGGCTGATGGAAGAGTTGTGTGCAGGCATCAGCGAGCGGTGTTTGGGAGCGCAGCTGTTTGGAGAGCAGCTTAAGTACGGCAGCCGGTTTTGTGCAGCGGGACTGCGGGAGATGCTGGTCAGCTGGATTGAGGACGGAATGAGGATGGCGCCCGGCGAGATGGCACGCATCATGGAGCGGATGATGGGCAGCCAAAGCCCGACCGCGATGAGCCGATAAGATTTCATACAATAGAGTGACAGCAGTGGAGAAGCAGACGAAAAAAACGGTCTGCGTTTATTTTTACATTGTAATGTATAATTATTCTTTCTGAGATGTATTTTATTCATATAGAGATAGCGGAAAAAGAACAATAAAAGACAAAAAAGGAGAAAAATGTATATTAGTAAAACGGGAAATATAAAAACGCACGCAAGAAAATACAAAAAGAGCGACTTGTAACCAAAATGCAATATTTGCCCACAAAAAACCCGAACTGCAGGGGAAAAAGAGCCGTTTTTTTAATCAAAATGTAAAAAATATTGAGAAGTGCGACAAAATTACAGAGAAGTGTTGACTAAACTGTATTGCAGCCTTTACCAATTTGATATAGAATAATAGCAGACGAAAGCGGGTGTGTGGAGCATCGTGCGGACGTCAAAAGCACAAGGGTTGAATTTGAATAAATATTCAACCTAATTTTATTTTAGGAGGAAGAAAGACTATGAAAAAAGTACTTTCCGTAGCACTGGCTTCTGCTATGGTACTTGGCATGGGCGCTAACGCTTTTGCTATTTCCTACAGCACTGGCTCTAACGACAAGGCTGATTGGCCGGACAACTTCAAATTTGATGGTGAACTGTTTGTAACCAACAAAGACGGCGACATCGTTGAGGAAGCAACCACCGAACTGAACGACAGCGAATCCGTTAACTTCGAGCCAGGAGACGTTATCTGGATGCCTCTGTACGCTGATGACCAGCTGTCCTACGACGCTCAGTACGAAGAAGGCACTCCTGACAAAGAAGCTATCACCAGCGTAAGACTGGACGAGATCGCTGAAAACTGGGAGATGGGCGCAACAGAACATAAAGTTTACTACTCCGCTCCAAGCAAAACTTGGCACAAAGGTTACGGCGAAGCTGAACTGACCGAAAAAGAGATTCAGGATCTGAAAGATCAGGGCTACAAATTCCCAAGCAATCCTAAAGATGGTGATGTAGTTCTGAAGAGAGTTGCTCCTGTTGCTTCTTACGTTGGAAGCGAGTACAATGACAAAGATGTCAAAGAGTACATCAACTTCGACGGTGATAATAGAGAAGTAAAAACAGGCAGCCTGAAACTGTACCTGAACAACAAGAAGTACACCAGCGTTGAGAAATTCAACGAAGCACTGGCTGCTGGCGACTACACCATGGACGATGTATACGCTACCGTAGACCTCGTTAAAGTATCCGGCGACGATGAAGTTGTTGGCAAACCTTCTGTTGATTCCCAGAACGGTGAGCGCGAATACGGTCACTACACCGGCAACATCGACAAGAACTGGTCCATCAACCTGATCGAAGCTTCCACCGGCGTTGCTGAGCTGGTTGAGAAAGCTGAGCTGTACAGAGCTACCGCTACCGACTACGCTTCCTACAACAAATACACCGATGAAATCATGCCAAAAGCTGTATACCTCAAGGTTACTCTGAAGAAAGAGTGGAAGACCGCTTCCAGCGAAACCATGAAGTACTACGTATACGTTGCTAAGAACAACGGCAGCACCAGCGACAAGACCAACGAAGTTTGGGTTTCCGGCAAATACGAAAACACTGCTTTCGAGTATGTAAACTTTGATTGGACCAACAACGCTAACGAGGCTAAACTGTGGAAAGTTCGCAAAGGCGAAAACGGCACTGCTGTATTCGACTTCGCTGACAAAGCTTTCTTCACCGTTAAAATGTACTCTGGCGAGTCCATGTACCTCGATCTGTCCACCGCTTACGACAAAACCGTAGCTGGCGAGATGGATGTTGAAGCTGACAGCTTCTACAAATTCGACAACGAAAACGCTAACTTCTCCAGAAGCGGCGAACTCGTAATCGTTTCCGACGATGACTCCCTGGTACCATACTCCATCGAAGATGGCGAACTGGTAAAAGTTGACGCTGAGTACGTAGAAAACTACGCTATTGCTCACACCAACACCAAAGTTAACGGCTTCGTATTCTCTACCAAACAGCTGGGCAACTACGTTCTGGCTACCGAAGAGATTGCTGAAGAAGTAGAAGAGCCTGCTGACGAAGAGAAACCAGCTGAAGAGAACAAACCAGCTGAAGAGAACAAACCAGCTGAAGAAGTTAAACCAGAAACCAAACCAAACCCAGAAACTGGCGCTGAAGACTTTGTAGGTCTGGCAGTTTCCCTGGCAGTTGTTTCTGTAGCTGCTGCTGGCGCTCTGGCTCTCAAAAAATAATTAAGCGATAATATCTTAGGATAAAGTCGTTTGATTGTTCGAAAGACAGTCTAAACTCAAACCAGCCCACACCGCAAGGCGTGGGCTGGTTTTTTTATGGGGAGGGGGATCTATGCCCTGCTATTTATTGCGGGGAGGGTTCCCCGCTCCCCTCTCTTTATTGTGGGATTATGCATCCCACACCCGCACTGAC
>OLRF01001823.1_pt1 | contig 20593 bp, 24 predicted proteins | sample 1672061 | NCBI WGS metagenome assembly OLRF01 (sample SAMEA3136641, study PRJEB25190) | human gut metagenome | reverse complement strand
GGGCTACGATATGAGCGAATATAAGAACCCTGAGAAGATCGGCGGAGCTACGGCAGAAGAGGCAGAGGCCGCCAAGCAGGAGGCTCTCATGTCGGACAGGACCATAAAAAAAGGCGCAGATCTCATAGAGAACAAAGGACCTTCCTGCGGAGACGAAGAAGAGCTGGGCAGGCAGCAGAACAAGAAAAAAGCAGGCTGTGACGGAGATTGCCAGACATGCACCCGCAGACACTGCCCGTATGGCAAAAAATAAGGAGGAACTCATGTACCCTAGATTAATAATCGATTTAAAAAAGCTAAAAAGCAACCTGGACGCTGTCGCCCATATAACAAAAGATCAGGGAGGATGTTCACTGATGATCGTAACCAAGGGCCTCTGCGCAGATAAAGAGATGGCCCATATGGTAGCCGAACATCCGGCAGTTGACTTCGTCGCCGATTCGAGAGTGAAAAATATCAGCACCTATGCAGACCAGGTGAGAAAAAACGGCAAGATGACCGTGCTCCTCAGGATACCGATGCACGATGAGGTAGCCGAAGTAGTAAAATACGCAGATCTCAGTTTCAACTCCGAACTTTCTACTATCAGACTTTTGGATAGTGAGGCAAAGAAAGCGGGGGTATGCCATAAGATCCTTCTGATGATAGATCTGGGAGATCTGAGAGAAGGTATATTCTATCAGAATGAGGATCTGATATTCGAAACGGTGGGTGAGATCCTGGGCATGGAAAATATAGAACTCTACGGAATAGGCGTAAATCTGACGTGTTACGGAGCTATAATTCCCAAAAACGATAACTTGTCACTCTTAACCCGCATAGCGTCAAAGATAGAAGATAAATTCAATATAAAACTCAAGATGGTGTCAGGCGGCAATTCGAGTTCCATATATCTGGTAGGAAAGGGAGAGCTTCCTGAAGGCGTCAATAATCTGAGGCTGGGAGAATCTTTCCTTCTCGGTAATGATACGGCATACGAGACCAGACTTGCCGGAACTACGGCAGACGCTCTGGTATTGGAGGCTCAGATAGTCGAACTGAAGGAAAAACCGTCTCTCCCGATAGGAGAAGTGGGCGTGGACGCCTTCGGACAGAAACCTGTATACGAAGACAGGGGCATCATAAAGAGAGCCATAATCGCCATCGGAAAGCAGGATACCGACATAGACAGCATGACTCCGATCGATGAGAAAATAGATATCCTGGGAGGAAGCTCAGACCATATAATCCTTGACGTTACAAAATCAGACAGGGAATATAAGGTTGGCGATATAGTGTGCTTCACCCTCGGCTACGGAGGAATGCTGAAGACAGCCACCAGCCCTTATGTAGAAAAGGCGTATATAAAATAAAATGTGTTAAATATTAAAAAAGCTTTCAGGAATAATCTACTTCTGAAAGCTTTTTTCGTGATTGTCTGCTTTGACAGCGCAGACGCTGATCATTCGGACATGAGGCTAAATCTTTTCAAAGTCTTCCACACCGTGTTTGCAGAGAGGACAGATGAAATCAGCCGGAAGTTCGTCTCCCTCATATACATATCCGCAGATCTTGCATACGTAGCCGTGCTTCTCTTCTTCTATCTTTGGCTGCGGCTTCGGCTTGATGTGCTCGAAGTAGTAAGCGTAAGTAACGGAAGGCTCTTCTCTGAGAATCTGAGCTTCTGTCAGCTCGGCTACAAAGAGCGTATGAGTGCCGTAATCATGAGAGTCGATTACTTTGGCAGACATGAAAGCGTTGGTGCCCTGAGTTACATACAAAAGGCCGTTGGCGCTTCGAGCTGCGTTTTCCTCGAATCCGGCAAACTTGTCCGTGTCCTTTCCGCTGGCGAAGCCGAAGCGCTTGAAGATATCAAAAGAAGCGTCCTCGGCCAGAACTGAGAGATTGAAAACTCCTGTTTTCATTATCATGTCATGAGTAAAGTTGGCTTTGTTAACAGCGATATTGATTCTGCCCGGCGTGCTGGTCAGCTGGGCGGCGGTGTTGATTATACAGCCGTTGTCTTTTCCGTCGGCATGTGCGGAAAGGACGAACAAGCCGTAGGAGAATTTGTGGAATACGCTTGGGTCGACTTCTGCCTCCTTGACGGCATTTGCATCAGAGACAGGCCCTTCAAAACGCGGTATCGTAGCGGAAATCGCATTGACAAGCTGGTCGATCTGTTCTTCCTGGCCCGGAGCGAGGGCTGATTTCAGGGTAAGAGTCTCATCGAGGATAGTCATATTTGAACATTTGCTGATTATCTCGCGCATGAGCTTGCCGCTGGTAGGAGCCCAGGAACCGTTTTCCACGAAAGCCACGGTGCGGTTTTGAATGTTGTGAGCCGCCAGGTCGTTGAGAAGCTCTTCCATGGAAACGAATATTCCGGCGTTATAAGTAGTCGACGCAAAAAGGAGATGGCTCCATTTAAATGCAGCGGAGATAATTTCAGACGCCGGAGTTACGGAAACGTCGAACATCTCTGTCTTTATGCCCTTATCGCGAAGCCTTGAAGAAATTATTTCGGCGGTGTTTTCCGTGTTGCCGTAGACTGACGCGTAGGCGATCATTACGCCGGTTTCTTCAGGGGTGTAAGTGCTCCATTTTACATACTTGTCCGTGAAATCCTCGATATTTCTGCGCCATACGAATCCGTGGAGAGGGCAGATCATTTTCAGCTCTACAGGATAAAGCTTTTTAAGCAGCGCCTGGACCTGATTGCCGTATTTTCCCACGATATTGCAGTAATAGCGGCGTGCTTCGTCCATGTAGTCCTTGTCGAAATCCACTTCATCGGCAAAGATTGCACCGTTGATAGCTCCGAACGCGCCGAAAGCGTCGGCGGAGAAAAGCGTTCCCGTAGTTTCGTCATAAGTCACCATTACCTCAGGCCAGTGAACCATAGGAGCAAACATAAATTTCAGAGTGTGATGACCGGTTTCAAGGGTTTCGCCCTCTTTTACAACGAGAGCCTTTTCTGTGAGATCCAGGTTGAAAAATTGCTTTATCATGGCCAGAATCTTGCTGTTGCAGACTACTTTAACGTCCGGATACCTCAGCAGGAGTTCCGCCAGCGTTGCAGAATGGTCGGGCTCCATGTGGTGCAGAACCACGTAGTCGAGATGCTTTCCCTCAAGAGCGTGTTCGAGGTTTTGGAAAAAGATGCTTCCCACGGCCTTATCCACCGTGTCGAACAAAACATTTATATCATCATAAAGCAGATATGAGTTATAGGAAACGCCCTTTGGAACGGAATAGACACCTTCAAACATCGAAAGGCGCCGGTCGTTGCCTCCGACCCATATCAAATCGTCCGTTATTTTTTTAGTACAGTACATTTGCAAATACCTCCTTCTTATCTTCTGATTTAGTTATACCCTGCGGGCGGATTGCAATAACATTATTTTGAAAAATTTTCCTTTGCAGCCGGCTGACTGCTTATGTTTTTATGAGGCGGGCTGGTTTCAGATTCGCTTGTATCGCATATATTACTTCGGCGAACCGGCTTTAAAACCGCACTTACCCTTGTCTTTAGAATAACAAATCGGCAGGACATTTGCAAGGATTGCGGAAAAAGACTTTGGGCTTTGGTTTAAGCTTTGTGTTGAATTTGGTTTGAGTTTGAGGCTTTTCGGAGGGCTGAAATTGTGTTAATATAGATACAGCTGGCAATGGAATTTTAGGAAGGCAACCTAAGGAGAAATATGCAATGAAAATTACAAATTTGTGCGGCAGACCGGAACTTGTTCAGAAAGCGGCTTCATGGTTTTCTTCAAAGTGGGGAGTCTCTGCGGACGTTTACGCGGAAAGCATCAGCAAATGTGACGAAGCCGTACCAAGATGGTATGTAATTTTAGATAAAGAAGAAAATATTATCGCCGGCGCCGGGATCGTCGAAAACGATTTTAACGAAAGAAAGGATCTGTCTCCGAATTTATGCGCTTTGTTCGTTGAAGAAGAGTGGAGGAATCAGGGACTTGCAGGCGAGCTGCTTGATTTTGCACTGAGAGATATGGCCGGCTTGGGGATAGAGAAGCTTTACCTTGTCACGGAGCATACAGGCTTCTATGAGAAATACGGCTGGCGTTTTCTCACCATGGCAAAATATGACGACGGTGAGATGATGAGGCTGTACGCAGCTGATTGCCGCGGCTAGAGCTGTACGTTGCTGATTGCCGCAGCAGTGCGTGCAGGACATAACGGGGTATGAACGGAGGAAGTTAAAAATGATAATAAGGGCATATAAGCCGTCTGACTGCGCCGCTCTGGCAAAGCTCTTTTATGACACGGTTCACACTGTCAACGCCGCAGATTACAGTAAAGAACAGCTCAGCGCCTGGGCAACAGGCGAAGTGGACTTGCAGCAGTGGAACGAAGATTTTCTCAGCTGCTATACGGCGGTGGCTGAAGAGGATGGTACGATAATCGGTTTCGGAAGCATAACAGGGGGCGGATATCTTGATATGATGTTCGTACACAAGGATTTTCAAGGCCGCGGAATTGCATCGTCTATTTGCGATGTTATTGAAAAATATCCATCTGTGGACAAAATCTATGCTCATGTTTCCATAACCGCAAGGCCTTTCTTTGAGTCCAGAGGATATCGGGCAGTCAAAGAAAACCGTGTGGAAAAGGGCGGGACATATCTTATAAACTATCTTATGGAAAAAGAATTTTTACCGGGCACTGGAGAAAAGGCTCCTGAGGAGAAGATAAGAGAACTGAGAGAAGAGGATATGGACAGGGTCATGGAAATATGGCTCGAAGCCAATAAACAGGCCCATAGTTTTATTCCGGCCGATTACTGGGAAGATAATGCGGTAATAGTAAGGAAGCTTTTGCCGAAAGCTGAGGTCTATGTTTACGAAAGTGGGCGAGGAACGTCTGCGGCTCGGGGAAATGAGGCGCGGAGCTTTTGTTTGCAGGGATTTATCGGCCTCAACGGATGTCATATAGAGGGAATTTTCGTATGCGGTCAGGACAGGTCGAAAGGCATAGGCAAGGCTCTCCTTGATCATGCGAAAAAGAAAAAACACAGGCTCACACTTAATGTCTATCGGAAAAATTTCAGAGCGGTCAAATTCTATGAGAGGGAAGGGTTCCGCGTCTGTGACGCCGGTAGTGACGATGCGACAGGCGAAGAGGATCTTTCCATGGAATGGAGAGAATAATGCATAATTTAGAAGTCCCCGAGAAGGCAGCTTCGCTGTTTGGAGCAGCCCATTATGACGGCAATCTGCTGATTTTATCATGTCTTCATGGCGTTATGGGAAAAGTATATGCTGATACAGTCTGCAGTCCGCAAACCGCGGCAGCGGTAATAGGCGATTTCACTTTCTTTGCCGGGCGGGTCAGTCATAAAGCTGTTGCTTTTAGGCCAAAAGAGAGTAAAAACGATTATCGCATTTTGATACCTCAAAATCGGGCATGGGAAGAAGCGATAGAGGCTGTTTACCGAGGAAAGTACAGGAAGATAGAGAGATTTGCAACTAAAAAGAATCCACGCGCTTTTGACAAAGATAAGCTTGAGCGGATTTTTTCGGATTTTTCAAGACTTTCTCAACGATTTGAAATTGTTGAAATCACATCGCAATTATACGGCCAATGTCTTGAAATGCCATGGAGCAGAGATTTGGTTTCCAACTATGGCAGCTTTGCAGAATTTAAAAAGCAAGGCCTTGGCTTTGTCATTCTCGACAAAGGAAAAATCGTCTCCGGCGCTTCCTCATATGCCGCATGCGGAGACTGTATTGAAATAGAAATAGACACGGAAAAGAGTCACAGGCGCAAAGGGCTCGCAGCTGCATGCGGAGCCAGACTTATATATGAGTGCCTTGAAAGAGGAATATACCCGAGCTGGGACGCGCATAACCGGGAATCTGCCCGTCTGGCGCAAAAGCTGGGATATGAGATAAGCCACAGTTACACCGCCTATGAAATTTAGTTATAGGTCTGCCATGCCGGACCGGCGTGTAAAATATGGAAAGAAACCTGCGCAGGTTAACAGACATCATATTGATACAGGGTTTGATTTTGACAGATGTTAACATCACGGGCGGGATTTCCATCTTGAAACGGTTGAAAAAGGCTTAGGTTTTCCGCATAATCGTCTTGGAGGTGTAAAGATGGATCTAGGAACTTTGATATACTCAAAACGAAAAGAAAAAAACATGACCCAGGAACAACTTGCAGAAACCCTTAACGTCGCCAGACAGACCGTCAGCAAATGGGAAACCAATGAGTCAGCGCCCGACTTAAACAGCCTGAAAAAGCTGGCCACAGTTCTTAACTTTTCCATAGATAAGGCTTTGGGAATAGAAGCAGGGGAAGATGAAAGCGAAGACGACGATAAGCTGGAATGGCTCATCATAGGGGGATTCGCCATAGGAAATGCACTTGGCATAGCCCTAGACAATTACATGCTGGGCTACGTCTTTGCTGTTATAGGTCTGGGAGCAGGATTTGTTCTGAAAGCTTTTAAAAAAGGCTGACGCTGAGATATGCCGGCGTTTGCCGGCGGCAACGTAGACAGTAAAAGGCTCAGGGCTGAAATGTCCGCAGGAGATTGTACCGGCTGCGCCATATGAAAACTACCTGCGGAAGCAGAATGTTGTAAAATATGACGAAGCCAGAAAAAATTACAACATTTCAAAATCAAAGAGGATATCTACCGTGGCATTTTCAGCCGCACCATGCCACGGACGCAACGGACGCACACCGCGTGTAAATTAAATATATGAATTAAAAAGGAACGTGTAGGGAAACCATCGCTCCCCTGCAGCGAGCCCTTGATTCGAACATGGCGAGCCCTTGATTCGAACACAGATAGACTAAAAATAATACATACGCAGCACAAGGAGAAACAAATGATTTATTTAGGATGCCACCTGACTTCATCAAAAGGATTTGAAAACATGGCCAAAGAAGCCATTTCCATAAACGCCGATACCCTGCAGTTTTTCACGAGGAACCCAAGAGGCGGCAGGGCAAAGGAAATCGACCCGGAAGACGCGGCAAGATACCGCAAGCTGGCCGAAGAGCATAAATTCGGCAAGGTGATAGCCCACGCGCCTTATACTCTCAACCCTTGCTCCAAAGAGCAAAAAACCAGAGAATTTGCGTATATGGCCATGAAAGACGATCTTGAGAGAATGGAATATATACCCGGAAACTACTATAATTTTCACCCCGGCAGTCACGTCGGCCAGGGCACGGAAACGGGAATCGAGATGATAAGCGGTCTGCTCAACGATATCATGAAATCAGAACAGACTACGACCGTTCTGCTGGAGACCATGGCCGGAAAAGGCAGCGAGATAGGCGGCCGTTTCGAAGAACTGAGAAGCATAATAGATAAAGTCAAATTGAAAGATAAGATCGGAGTATGCCTGGATACATGCCATGTCCACGACGCAGGCTACGACATAGCAGGCAGTTTGGACGAGGTGCTCAGGGAATTTGACGACATAATAGGACTGGAATATTTAAAAGCTATCCATATAAACGACAGCAAGAATCCAATCGAAGCCCACAAGGACAGACATGCGGTGATAGGCGCCGGATATATAGGAAAAGAAGCTTTTAGAAATATATTGACTCATCCGAGACTTCAGGGCTTGCCGTTCGTGCTTGAAACGCCGCAGGAAAATCTCGAAGGCTACGGAGAAGAAATAAAAATGCTCAGGGAGATGATAAGATGAAAAGTGCCGGCATGACGGAAAATGCGCAAACAACTGCAGATACGATGAAAAAGGAGACAGAAATTTTAGCCATTAACCCCGGCTCCACGACGACGAAAATAGCGGTTTTTCGTGGCGGGACGGAACTGTTTTCAAAGACGATAACGCACGAGGCCGCGGAACTCAAAGCCATGGGCGACATATTCGGCCAGATGGATTTCAGAGAAAAGCTGATAAGAGAGGTGCTGAAAGAGGAAAATTATGATGTCGGCAGGCTTTCCGCGACGGTGGGAAGAGGGGGCATGATAATAGGCCTGCACGGCGGAGGGTACAGAGTAACTGAAAAACTTTGCCAAGCGATGAGAAACCCCGGCAATCCGCCCCACGCATCCAGCATGGGAGCAGAGCTGGCCTACAAGATAGCACAGCCTCTGGGCATACCATCGTTTATTTACGATTCGACCATGGGCTGCGAACTCATACCTATCGCCAGGATCTCTGGCCTTGCAGAGCTGGAACGCTATGGTTGCTGCCATGTGCTCAACTCGAGAGCACAGGCGATGAACTACGCCAAATCCATAGGAAAAGAATATAAAGATTTGAAGCTCATAGTCGCCCACATGGGCGGCGGAATTTCAGTGAGCGCGCATAAAGGCGGAGCAGTCATAGACATTTCCACATACGACGACGGGCCCATGTCGCCCGAGAGGACGGGAGGAATCCCGCTGATACTCTGGACGAAGATGTGTTTTTCCGGGAAATACACGGAAAGCCAGGTGGAAAAACTGATAAGCGGTCAGGGCGGAATAATGTCTTATCTTGGCACCACCGACTGCAGAAAAGTCGAAGCCATGATTAAGGACGGCGACGAAAAAGCCGCTCTGGTTTATGAGGCGATGGCCTATCAGATAGCAAAGAGCATCGCGCAGATGACAGTTGCGCTGAAAGGGCAGACAGACGCAGTGATTTTGACAGGAGGACTGGCCAACTCCTCCATGCTCACAGAAATGATAAAAAGCTATGCGGAACATCTCGGAAAAATCGTCATAATGCCCGGCGAAGACGAGCTGGGTGCGCTGGCGGCCGGAGCGGCCAGGATATTGAAAGGCGAAGAAGAGGGCAGGATATATTGATGAAATTCTTATTTGTGAACGCCTGTATCAGAGGCGAAGAATCGAGGACATATCAGCTTTGCAGAGATTACATCGAAAAATTCCAAAAGGCCAAAGCAGGCGAAGACTGGATATTAGAGGAAGTCAATTTGAACGAACTGGAACTTCACCCCCTGAACAAGGACAGGCTGGAGCAGAGAGACAGACTGGCTAAAGCCGGCGGGTTCGGCGACTCTGAATTCGATCTGGCGAGACAGATCATAGAAGCGGACCACATCCTCATAGGCGCACCTTACTGGGATCTGTCCTTTCCTGCCAAGCTTAAAATGTATCTGGAACGCTGCTCTGTCACGGGACTTACTTTCATATACAGCCCGGAAGGGATTCCTGCCGGGCAGTGCAGGGCCTCGAGCCTTTCTTATATCACCACGTCGGGCAGTCCGATAGGAAATTTCAATTTCGGATATGATTATGTGAAAGGCCTCTGCGCGCTTTTCGGCATTAAAAAAACTTATTTCGCGTCGGCAGAAGAACTGGACATCATAGGAAAAGATGTGCAGAAAATCATGATGGACGCCAAGGATAAAATTACCGATATAATAGAAGCTCTTTAAAGTATATCTATAAAATCTCAAACTCATAATAAAACTTATGGGTGAGAAATTTTTTAGTGACGGAAGCAATTCGATATATGCGGAAATTTTGATTTTCATATTGGGCGGAGCGGCCTACGGCCTGCTGGAGACTCTTTTCAGGGGCTATACGCACTGGACCATGGTGCTGACAGGAGGAGCGTGCGTGCTCACTCTGTACCTGCTTTCAGGCTGGCTTTTATCGATGAATCTCGTGCTGTCGGCTATGGCCGGCGCCGTTATAATAACAATATATGAATTTTGCGTCGGAGTTATCGTCAATCTTAGGTTGGGCTGGGACGTGTGGGATTATTCGTCTCTGCCGGGAAATATTCTCGGACAGATATGCCCGACATTTACTCTGGCGTGGTTCATGCTTTGCTTCGCATTTTTAGGATGCGTAAAATTATTATCGTGAGGGAGAAAGACATGGCTAAAGATTACAGAAAATTGCAGAACGGAAGCGACATAAGAGGCGTAGCCCTTGCAGGAGAAAACCCCGTTACTTTGGGGCGGGAAGAAGCAGTCAATTTGTCAGCGGCTTTCGGCAGGTGGCTGGCGGAAAAAAGCAGAAAACCGGCGGAGAGCCTTAAGGTTTCTGTGGGGCACGACAGCAGAATCACGGCGGAAAGTCTGAAAGAAGCCGTATGCGAAGGGCTTTCCGGTCTTGGAGCAACGGTGCTCGACTGTGGACTTGCCTCGACTCCGGCCATGTTCATGTCCACGGTATTTGAAGAGTTTGACTGCGACGGAGCGGTAATGATCACGGCGAGCCATTTGCCGAAAGACCGCAACGGCTTCAAGTATTTCAGCCGTGAGGGCGGTCTGGACAAGGGCGATATAGCGGCGATAATCGAGTCGGCGGAGATAGGAACGGAGGCCGGAGCAGAACCGCAGACAGGGGCTGTGGCAGAGGCCGGGGAAGAAACTCAGATGGAGACTAGCAAAAAAACCTGTGGCTCCATAGTAAAAGCCCAGCTGATGTCTACATATTGTAAATATCTGAGAGAAAAGATAATGAGAGAAGTCGGCGGAGACAAGCCTCTGACCGGCCTTAAGATAGTGGTCGACGCCGGAAACGGAGCCGGCGGATTTTATGCCGAAGACATCTTAAAGCCGCTGGGAGCTGACATAAGCGGCAGCCAGTTCCTCGAACCGGATGGAAATTTCCCTAATCACCAGCCCAACCCGGAAAACCCTGAGGCTATGGCTTCTATCTGCAAAGCCGTCAAAGACAATCATGCAGATTTAGGGCTGATATTTGACACCGATGTGGATCGTTCGTCGGCGGTGGACGCAGACGGCAAGGAAATAAACAGAAACGCCATAGTAGCCATGGCGGCAGCCCTGATAGCAGTGGAATATCCGGGGACTACCGTGGTCACCGACAGCATTACCAGCGATCAGCTCACAGTCTATCTTGAAAAATGTCTCGGCCTCAAACACCTGCGCTTCAAGCGCGGATATAAAAACGTAATAAACAAAGCCAAAGAACTCAACGAGAACGGAGTAGACAGCCAGCTGGCCATCGAGACATCAGGTCACGCCGCATATAAGGAAAACTTTTTCCTCGACGACGGCGCTTATCTGGCGACAAAGATAGTCATAAAAGCGGCGCAGCTTAAGAAAGCCGGAGCAGGGCTCGGCGTGATGCTGGCCAGTCTCGAGGAACCGAAAGAAGCAGTCGAGAAGAGATTTTCCATAGACAGAAAAGATTTTCAGGAGTACGGAAAGAGAGTTCTTGCAGGCCTTGAGCAGTGGATAGAAGAAGAGGGAGGAAGCTTCGGCGCTTACGTGGTGAGACCAAACTACGAAGGCGTGAGGATAAACTTTGACAATGAAAAGGTGAAAGGCTGGTGCCTGCTGAGAAAATCGCTCCATGACCCGCAGATGCCCCTCAACGTAGAGGTCACGAGAGGACGCTGTGAAGATATTCTTGAAGTGATTTCGGGATTTGTGGAAGGGTTTGAAACAGGCGTTTAAAACAAGTCACAAAAAGCAAATCAAAAGTAAGACAAAACGTATCCTTAAACGTTGATGATTGTGATACAATAAAGTATAATGATAACAGGAGGTGATATCATGAAGTTCTATACTGTGAGAGATTTGCGCTTAACGCCAAAGAGTATTTGGGAAAATCTATCTTCTGACGGTGAAGTTGTGATTACGAATAACGGAAAACCTACTGCCATTATGTTAGATATTGGTGACGGAAGCTTTGAAGAGACTTTGAAAGCGGTTCGCCAGGCAAAAGCAATGATTGCATTTAACGATATGAGGCTGAAAGCTTCTGAAAAAGGTTATATGAGTGAAAGTGAAATAGAAGAAGAGATAGCTGCTGCGCGCAAGGGAGAATAGCCATGAGAGTAGTTATAGATACGAATATTTTAGTTTCCGCTCTTTGGTCTAAGAATGGAGCACCTGCGCAGATCATAAGCATGGTTATCAGTGGATTGCTTATACCTTGCTATGATTATCGTATTTTAAACGAGTATAAAACGGTTTTGAAAAGACCCAAGTTTGGATTTTCGACTGGAGAAATCAATTCTTTGCTTGCATGGTTTGAAACCAGCGGTGTATCTGTAACAGCGAATCCCCTTAACGATATATTTGAAGATGAAGAGGACAAAAAGTTTTACGAGGTCGCGAAATATTGCAATGCGAAACTTATAACAGGAAACAGCAGACATTTCCCTAAAGACCCTTTGGTTGTTACTGTAACTGATTTTTTACAGCAATTTTAAAAATAGACTATTGACAGCGGCTCGATGTTGGAGTATGGTAATAAGTAGGTTTGAGGAAAGGAGATTTTCCGATGAAGTGCAAAGTACACGGAGCAGCAATGATGATGGATATGTGCATGACGATGGGCATGTGCATGGTTTCACGTGTGTTGCTTCCGAACTTATGATGCTTTGCGCGAGGTACGGCCTCAAATAGACAAAGATTGTGCATGGGCAGGAAGCGAAAGCGTTCCTGCTTATTTTTTTAGAAAGGAAACCCAGCTATGATTGAATTAAAAAATCTCAGTAAGGTTTATGACAACGGGCGGAACAGAGTGGAGGCCATCAAGGACATAAACCTGACCATAGAGGACGGAGACATCTTCGGGATCATAGGCCTCAGCGGAGCGGGCAAGAGTACGCTTATCCGCTGCATCAATTTTCTGGAAAAGCCTACGGAGGGAAAAGTCATCTTCGACGGGGTGGACCTGGGCTCCATAAGCAAAAAGGAGCTGCTCAAAAAGAGACAGTCCATGTCGATGATATTTCAGAACTTTAACCTGCTGAGCCAGAGAACGGCCCTAGATAACATTTGCTATCCAATGGAGATCGCCGGCATATCAAAGCATGACGCACGGGAAAGGGCAAGAGAACTTTTAAAAATAGTTGGACTTGAGGATAAAGAAAAGTCATATCCTGTGCAGCTTTCCGGAGGACAGCAGCAGAGAGTCGCCATCGCCAGAGCTTTGGCTACCAATCCGACAGTGCTGCTCTGCGACGAGGCTACAAGCGCACTGGATCCCAACACGACAGCGTCCATTCTGAACCTGCTCAAAGAAATCAATAAGAACATGGGAGTTACTATCATAGTCATAACTCACGAGATGAAAGTAATAGAGCAGATATGCAATAAAGTCGCGGTCATAGACAACAGTATGATAGTTGAAGAGGGACCGGTCAAGGAAGTATTCACATCGCCTAAATCGCAGATAGCCAAGCAGCTGATACTTCCCAAGAATCAGGGAGTTCCGTCTGCGGAGGGCTTTCGCTGCCTGAGGCTGGTATTTGACGGAACATCGGCCTTTGAACCGATAATTTCAAGTCTCAGCCGCGAGTGCGACACCAATGTCAACATACTGGGAGCAAACACCAAGAACATAGAAGGCGTGGCTTACGGCCAGATGCTCATACAGCTGCCGGAAGATGAAGAAACTTCCGCAAAGATAAAGGCTTTTCTGGAGTCTAAGAAAGTAAAATACAAGGAGGAGGGATTGAACGTTGAATAGCGCAATGGTTGAACTTATGGGCGTATCCCTTGTGGAAACGCTGTACATGGTCATCGTCTCCATGATTTTATCCTATGCTATAGGAGTCCCGGTCGGCGTGATACTTAACATCACCAGCAAAAACGGAATCTGCCCGAATAAAATCATCAACACGATATTGGGCGTGATAGTGAATATTTTCCGTTCTATACCTTTCCTGATACTGATGATATGGATGCTGCCGTTTACCGAAGCAATCGTAGGCACGATGGTAGGGCCGACATCAGTAATAGTTCCGCTGGTTGTTTCAGCGGCTCCGTTCGTGGGAAGAATGGTAGAATCATCCTTAAGCGAAATAGACGGAGGAATAATAGAAGCAGCTCAGTCCATGGGTTCGAGCTCATGGCAGATAATCTACAAGGTGCTTCTGCCTGAAGCCAAGCCGTCGCTGATGATCGGCGCGGCCATATCCATAACGACAATACTTGGCTATTCGGCAATGGCAGGTATCGTAGGAGGCGGCGGACTGGGAGCCGTGGCGACCAACTACGGACTTTACCGCTACAACAATGAGGTAATGCTCATAACTATCGTTATCATCGTCGTAATCGTTCAGATTTTCCAGGAAGTCGGAATGATGGCGGCGAAAAAGCTTGATAAAAGACTAAAATAATATAATTATGAAGGAGAAAACTATGAAGAAGAAAATTGTTTTTTCAGCAGTTCTGGCGCTGACAATTGCAGCTACATTCGCGCTGACAGGCTGCGGCGGCGGAGAAGACGACGCAAAAAGCGGAGACGACAAAGTTATCAAGGTAGGAGCAACACCTGCTCCTCATGCGGAAGTTCTGGAAGTTATCAAGGATAACCTCGAGGAAGAGGGCTATACTCTGGAAATCGTAGAATACAATGATTACATTCTTCCTAACAAAGGCGTAACCGCCGGCGATCTGGACGCCAACTATTTCCAGCACATCAGTTATCTGAACAACTATAACGAAGAAAACGGCACTGACCTTGTAAGCGCCGGCAACGTTCACTACGAGCCTTTCGCTCTCTATGCAGGCAAAGCAAAATCCCTGGACGACCTTAAAGAGGGTTCAGAAATCGCAGTTCCTAACGACGGAACCAACGAGGGAAGAGCACTCAAGCTTCTGGAAGCAGAGGGCCTTATAAAGCTGGACCAGGAAGCCGGCTTCCTGGCAACTAAGCTGGACATAATAGAAAACCCTAAGGGAATTGAAATCGTCGAAATGGAAGCTGCTCAGCTGCCAAGAGTTCTGGAAACCGTAGACATGGCGGTAATCAACGGTAACTACGCCATCGATGCCGGACTCAATCTTTCAGACGCTCTGGCTATAGAAGCTGATGATTCAGAGGCGGCTGAGGCTTATGCCAACGTAGTCGCTGTTGCTAAGGGCAACGAAGGCAGCGACAAGATAAAGGCTCTGATGAACGCTCTCTGCTCAGACGAAGTCAAGGAATTCATGGAAAAAACCTACGGCGGAGCAGTAGTTCCTCTGTTCTAAGGGATAAACGCCATAGCGGAGGAATGATTTTTCACAGCAATTTCAATACGGAGAAAGTCCTCCGCGGAATAGAATAAAATAAAACAGTGAAGCCTTAGATAGACTTCACTGTTTTTATGTCTTTTATGACTTTTATGTCTATGGTTATTAACTCAGGCGGAATGATTTTCGTGGTCAAGGCGAAGAGGCTCTTTACTGATTTTTTCGGCAGAAAACTCTTTGCCATCAAGGCCCAAAACATATATTTCTTTTCCACGGTTTAAAATATAGCTAGAAGACTCGTCTTCTGAAATCAGCTTGTATACATCCTTTTTTCCATTCAGACTAATGTTTTCGTATGTGCCCGATTGAACAATTTCATTCTGATCATAGGCGACATATTCGCCATGGCTGAAAGCGATGTATATGTTGCTTTCGATTGGCTCATTGCCGGCGCTGTATGTACCGGAAAGCTCGTTTGGATACAGCGAGGCTGCAGCATAGATTACTATTGACAAAAGAGCTATAAAACATATACAGCTGACGAAAATAATCAGTTTTTTTGTATCAAATCTTCTCATATCCGCTGGCCTTTTCTCCCTCAAAATATACGGTGTAGCCTCTGCCCGGCCCCGGTATCCAGTCCCAGAAAGCTTTCGTCGGCTCGCCCAGCAGCATGCACATGCAGGAAGCGATAACACCGCCGTGGCAGACGACGATGGCCGAGTTCTCTTCGCGCTCTTCCGCGTCTTCGGGTTTTCCTGCATCTTCGGGGTTCCCTGCATCTTCGGAATCTTCTGTGACCCTCGCCGGACAGCCGCGCAGAAAATGCCTTTTCAAAAGCTCATCAAGCCCCTTCGAGACCCTCTCCTGAAAGCTGACCGAAGAATCTCCTCCGGGAAACGTAAATGTTCCGGACTTGTCGTTGATCCAGAGATCGAATCCCTCCAAGGCTTTCAGCTCGTCGAAAGTTTTGCATTCCCACGAGCCGAAGTTCATTTCTCTAAGATCGCTTATCACCTGATAGTTACTGTGGCCGAAAAGAACCTCAAAAGTCTGGTTTGCCCTCAGCATGCCGGAAGTATAGCAGGCGGCACTTTCAGAAGACGGATAGATTCCCTCATCTCTGAATTTGTTGAGCTGAAGAATTCCCTCATCTATAAGCGGCAAATCAGTTTCGCCGTAGTACCATCTGTTGACGATGCCCTCGGTGATGCCGTGTCTTATGAAATGTATGCAAGATTTTTTCATGAAAGTCTCCTTTTTATTTTATTCTTTGGCCCAGGCCGCAGAAAACCCTGTATACTTCGTCTGCCTCTCCTGCCAGATACATCATTGCCCGGCCGCACGCTTCGCGCCAGGCTCTGTGAACGGGCTCCATGGGGACTATTCCCTGAGAAATATCGCAGACAATGATGATTTTGTCCCGCAGCTGGTCGATTTTTTCGCGCAGAAAATCCGCTGCTTCGATATTTTCATTTACACATTTGAGAAAGAAAAGCTCCGCGCTATATATCACTCGCTTGGAAAAATCCAGTTCCCCTGTCTCTGTACATTCAAAAACCTCTTCGTCTGAAATATTGAATTTTTCTTTGGCAAAATCAAGCTTTCCCTGATACGCCCCTCCGAAAATTAAAATCATCTTGCACTCCTTTGCCTGGTCTTGCCTCCCTTTGCCTCATCTTGTCTCCTTTTGCCTGGTCTTGCCTCATCGTGTCTGATTTCGACCGCCCGGCAGAAAGCTTACATCAGCAGCATGGCGAAGATTCCTGCCAGTTCTCCCCAGACGATTCCAAAACCGGCGATGTCGCCGCTCATGCCTCCCAGTGCTCTTTTAGCTAGTACGATGGAAAGCAGCGTGGAAACAGCTGTCAGACCGATGACAAGCAGCGTAGCTTCTATTGATGCGGCGACCGGAAGTCCGGCACAGCAGAAAATTATCAGTTGAATCAATATTGCGGCAGCAGCCTTTTTCTTTTGCTTTTTATTTTCCGCACCGCCGCCCTCTGCATACTGGCTGTGCCCTATAGGTTTGCCAAGGAGAACGAACAATCCGGCAACAGATCTGCTGACCACAGGAATGAGCCATAAATCAATAAAATCCATGCCGGCGCTCAGGGAGGTGGTTAAACAGCAGAAATATGCCAGAACCATAAATACAGCGCCTATTACAGCAAAGGCTCCGCAGTTCGAGTCCTTTAATATACGCTGTTTTTCCTCTAGGTCTCTGCGGGAAGAAATGGCGTCGGTGCAGTCCATGAATCCGTCAAAGTGCATAAAACCGCACAGAGCCGGGAGCAGAAAAGCCAGCATGAAAGAGAGTACAAAGAAAGGCGTTCCCAGCCACACCAGCAGGATGCATAAGCCTGCCCATAATCCTCCGACGATGAAGCCCATGGTCGGCAGAAAGCCCAGCATGTAATTTTTCAGATCATTGTCCCACATTTTTTTGGGGCATGGAAGTACGAGAAAGTTTCCCCATGCCATTAAAAATCCAGTTAATAATTTCATATAACCCCCTACTTATAGTTTTGTACAAATCCGAATGAAACTTCGGTCACCTGACCGCATATCCCGGCCAGCGTCCTGTCTATGAACGCCAGGCCGCGCCTGTAGCTTTCAGTAAGCTCATCATAAGGCGAAGCGTCTGAATATATGTAGTCGGAAACAAAAACCGTGTTTCCGGTAAGCCTGCAGAATCTTGTCAAATCACCGGCCACTTTGGCAGGTGCGTCAGGGACGAAAGTTCCGTCGCTCAAAAACATCTCATTGGAAAGCAAAGCCGTTACGCTGTCCAGCAGAAAGACTCCCCTGGAATCAACAGCTTTGCCTGATAGCGTTTTCCCTCCGCTGAGGCACTTGCATATATCTGTTCCCTGCTCTATGGTGTCGAAACCCCAGCCGTCCCGTTCGGACAGATGGCGTTTTATTCTGGCTCTGTCTTCACCGTCTTTTGGAATCATGGTCGCCAGGTAATATAAGGGCAGTCCGGCTTTCGCAGCCATATCCCGAGCCAGCTTCTGGGCGTAATATGATTTGCCATTTTTGCAGCCGCCGCTGATGAATATATTCATTAGAAAAAGTTGCCTTTCTCGGCCTCCTTGAGATAATCGGCGTCTATGGCTCCCTCATCAAAGGTCGCCATGCCGTTCATCGTAGCGCAGGCCGTTTCGATTATATTAAAGCTTATAGGGCATCCGCTGCCTTCGCCGAGGCGCATGCCGAGATCGAAGTAAGGACTTATGCCTATGGCTTCCATTGCAGTTTTATAGCCCTGCTCTTTTGAAAGATGCGAACCGAACATAAAATTGACGGCGTTGGGAGCAAGACGGCATGCGGCGAGGGCTGCCACTGATGATATGTATCCGTCGATTACCACAGGAATCCTGTAATAAGCCGCGCCGAGGAAAGCCCCTGTCATAGCGCATATATCGAAGCCGCCGACCTTGGCGAGAATATCAATCACGCCGCAGCCTTTGCATTTTGCTGCGGCATTCTCTACGATGCGGATTTTTTTCATCAGTCCCTCGTCGTTGAGTCCGCCGCCCCTGCCGACCACGTCTGCGGCAGAAGCTCCTGTCAGGGAAGCCAGCACGCAGGAACTGGTGGTGGTGTTGCCTATGCCCATTTCGCCGATTCCCAGGATGTCGTATCCGCAGATGCTTGCTGATTTTACGGCTTCTATGCCGCACGCAAGGGCTGAAAGAGCCTGCTCCTTTGTCATCGCGTCTTCCCTGGCCAAATTCCTGGTTCCGTCGGCTAACCGGTGATTATAGATTTTATGCGTAAATCTGCCGTTTTTCGTCATGGAGTCGATATAGAGACTTTCCGGGATCGGAAGCTTGACTCCTACGTCGATGACCAGCAGATCTATGCCGAAATGCTTTGCCATCGAGCCTACTCCTGTCAGCCTTCTGGTGAAATTTATGGTCTGGGAAAGGGTCACAGACTGCGGAGCCGAGGCCACTCCCTCTTCCGTTACGCCGTTGTCGGCGGACATTATGATTATAGCTTTTTTGTTAGTTGAATTCTTTACTTTGCCGGTGATTCCTGCCATTTGCACAGAAATATCTTCCAGCCTGCCGAGTGCGCCGGTGGGCTTTGCCAGGATTTTCTGACGGGCTTTGGCGGCTTTTGTTGCATCTTCGTCGAGAATTCCCTTCTCGTTGATTGATTTTAAAATTTCGTTCAGGCGGTTTTCAAGCTTTTCCATTGTGGCTCCTTTCCGTGAAATCTATATATATCCGCGCGCCTTCAGCCACTCTGCGCAGGAGCCGCAGTCCCGGGCTTCTATTGTGAAAGTGACGTCATCGGCGCAGTGCTTTTCTATGGCGGAAAAAATGTTTTCCATATCTAAAGAACCATCGCAAAAGGTTCCGTGGCTGTCGCGGTCTCCGTAATTGTTGTGGAGATGGAAGTGCCCTATATGAAGACCAAGATGGCGTATCCATTTATCTACAGAGATGTCTTTGCGAGTCATGGCGTTGGCGTGGCCCGTATCGAGGCACAATTTTATGCGCGGGTCATTTATTTTTTTCATCATGTCGCCGAGCATGAAAGGCTCGTCTTCCAGAACGTTTTCCACAAGAAGTGTAAATCCAGCAGGTTTGTCTTTCATGAAATCTTCCCAGAACAAGGCGCTTTTCTCTGCCTGCCAATCCTTAAAATATATAAAAGGAATCCAGCCCGTATGCACGACCATGCGATTTACGCCGAGACTCTGACAGACCTGAAAAGCTTCTTCAAGCCGCTGCCGGCCCATCTGCCTGGCTCTTGCATCTATAGCGGCAGGGCATATCTCGGTGAAGGGACCGTGCAAGACAGCGGTTTTCGCACCGGAAGCGCTGAAATCTCTGCGCATGGCTGAAAGCAGCAGCTCGCGCTTATCTTCATCGAGGTCATCCGATATGCATGTATGGTTGTACTCAATGTTAAGGCCATATTCTCTGATGACGTTTATGCAATTGTCCTGAAAAGTAGCGACATATAATCTGTCTGTTAGATCAAGCATAAAAAATCTCTCTTAAAATGTGTTGCAAATGTGTTGCGGCGCTCAAGATAAAACTGCACGCGCATGCTTTCAGCTGGGAATCAAAATCTGTCTGAACCTGGTGGCGATTTCCCTGCCGCAGAACACGCAATCTGAGAACCGAGCCACTTTAGCTGCGAGCCAAGCGCTCCGAAGGCGGCGGGTTATTTTGATTCCATGAAAGCAAAGCAGCGAGCCATTGGTTGTTCCAAATATAATGCCATCCAGTCAGGCAAAGGGCGTTTCAATGGCCGCTTCCTCTCGGCGGAGCCGATATAATCTTCTGCGGACATTCTAACGCCCTCCGGTCAGCCAGACGGCGTTTAAATGGCCGCCTCATTGCGGCACAGCCGATATAATTCCTTGCGGACATTATACCACAACGAAAGTCCGTCAAAGTGACTCAATGAACCCCACCTTACGGCAACGTCGAACAATAAGATGTTGGGTTCATTATACTACAAAGGCTGTAATAACGCTGTGTTTGTAATACCGATGCTTGCAACACTACGGCATTTGTAATATTATGGCAAATGTTGTACAATTCTTTGTTTTGCTTGAGTTTTGGCAACATTTCTTGTGATTGAGCCTGTCGAAATTTATCGAACTGCCTATTGAACCGGGCAAATGTTGTACATTTTTTATAATATCCGAAAATTTGCCAAC
>OLRF01001822.1_pt1 | contig 20607 bp, 17 predicted proteins | sample 1672061 | NCBI WGS metagenome assembly OLRF01 (sample SAMEA3136641, study PRJEB25190) | human gut metagenome | reverse complement strand
GTGTCTTTCCATCCGGACGAAGGTAAGTAAGTGTTCCGTCTTTACGAACCTTTGTAAGCTGTAATGCCAGCTTGTGTGCCAGTGAAATCGGATATGGCATAAATTCCGGTGTCTCATTGGTTGCATATCCAAACATCATTCCCTGATCTCCGGCGCCGGTATCCAGATCATCTGTCAGCTCGCCCTCTTTTGCCTCAAGTGCCTTGTCAACACCCATGGCAATATCTGCGGACTGCTGATCTAAAGCTACCATAACCGCACAGGTATGTCCGTCAAAACCGGTCTTTGCATCGTTGTATCCGATCTCGTTTACAGTCTTTCTTACAATTGCAGGAATATCAAGAGTTGCCTTTGTTGTAATTTCTCCTGTAACAAGTACGAAACCGGTACAGCTTGCTGCCTCACAGGCTACACGGCTCATCGGGTCCTGCTCCATGCATGCATCCAGAATGGCATCTGAAATCGCATCACACATTTTGTCAGGATGTCCTTCTGTAACGGACTCTGATGTGAATAATAATTTTTCCATTGCTTTTTGTTTCTCCTCTCTTGTTTTATACAGAAATAAAAAAAACCGCCTCGGAGCGGATTGATCTAAAGATAATCAAATCCCCTTATTGTTCGATTAACTCGCTCAGGTTGGCACCTTCCAAAACAGGGGTTGCCGTGACTTCACAGATCCTATGTATCTCCATCACTCTGAATAAGAGAAAGCTTACAATATTAAATTTGAAATATCCAAGTGCTACCATACTCCAGTTTCTTTCATCTGTCAAGCCCTAAAAGATTGACTTTTGTGCGAAATAATTCTATACTTTTGTATATACGTTACATACGGAGAGATAAAATATGATAAAAATTGAGACAAAACAACTACAAGAAGGTGCCATCCTTGCACAGCCTGTGATCACACCGCTTGGACAGCCGTTGGCTCCCGCCGGTTCTGCTGTAACCCGTCAGCTGATCAACCGCATGAAACTGTACCGTGTGGAATATGCAGAAATTGAGGGCGAAGAACCTGCTCCGCAGGAGGAGGCTCCAAAGCCTGTAAAAGAAGCAAAAACATACGCACAGGAAAGCAAAACACACTCACAGAAAGTCGCCGGTTCCAGTGAATTCCGCACGTTCCAGATTGAGTATGTTCAGGCAATTGAGCTGATGAAACAGTTGTATACCGCAGCCATCAAGGATAACAAACCGATTGACTCGCAAAAACTTCTGGGCAGTGTCGCAGATCTGTTCCAGTCCCGCAACACCATCGTTGAAATGTTTGATATGCTTTACAACATGCGTACTGTGGCCGATTCGGTTTATGCGCACAGTCTCAACGTTGCACTCATTTCACGAATGATCGGCCGCTGGCTGCGTTTTGAACGTCACGATCTGGACATTCTTACGCTTGCCGGACTGATGCACGATATCGGAAAACTGCTGATTCCTTCCGATATTTTAAATAAGCCGGGATCTCTGACCGATGAGGAGTTTGCAAAAATCAAACAGCACCCGGCACTCGGATACGAGATTTTAAAACGTCAGCCGGATCTGGATTCCCGTATCAAAAAAGCTGCCCTGATGCATCACGAGCGCTGTGATGGAAGCGGCTATCCGACCGGATTGACGGAAGATTACATTGACAATTTTGCAATGATCGTTGCAATTGCCGATGTGTACGATGCCATGACAGCGGCACGTTCCTATCGCTCTCCGTTGTGTCCGTTCGAAGTGATCAGTAAATTTGAAGAAGATGGTTTCCAGAAATACCATACAAAATATATTCTGGTTTTCTTAAAGCAGATTGCCAGCACTTACCAGAGTAACCGCGTCATCTTAAGTGACGGAAGGGGATGTACCATTGTCATGTTAAATCAGAATGCACTGTCCCGTCCGATTGTCCAGTTTGATGATAAATCCTGTCTGGATCTTTCCACCGCCAGCCGCGACCTCTATATCAAAGCGGTTTTATAAATTTTTCAAATGAAAAGGGAGTGTGAAAACATACCAATGTTTTTCACGCTCCCTTTTTTGCCCGTTCTTTTTATTTATGAAACTTTCAGAATAAACTTCTGAATTTCTTTTTCATCCGATACCTTTTCAATCTGTGCCCCAATGCCGCGCAACTTCTGATCAAATTCTTCGTATCCACGCTCGATAAAATAAATATCATCAATCACCGTAATTCCCTCTGCCACCAGACCGGCAATCACCAGCGCTGCTCCCGCACGCAGATCCGGCGCATTCACCCTGGCACCTGTATAACGGGTCACTCCATTGATAATGGCAATATTGCTCTCTACCTTGATATTGGCTCCCATACGTGTCAGTTCATCCACATATTTGAAACGGTTTTCAAAAATGCTCTCCGTAACGGTACTGGTTCCCTCTGCAATTCCCAGAATTACTGCCATCTGTGGCTGCATATCTGTCGGGAATCCCGGATACGGAAGTGTTGTCACCTGTGTGTGATGCAGTTTTCCATCCGAAATAATCCGAACCGCATCATCGAACTCCTCAACTTTGCATCCTGCCTCCACAAGTTTGGCGGTTGTTGCTTCCAGATGTTTCGGAATAACATCCTTTACCAGCACATCTCCCCCTGCTGCCGCTGCCGCAAACATAAAGGTTCCTGCCTCTATCTGATCCGGGATAACCGAATACTCTGTCTTATGCAGCTTCTCCACACCGACAATACGGATAACATCCGTTCCTGCACCACGGATATTCGCACCCATACTGTTTAAGAAATTTGCCACGTCTACCACATGAGGCTCTTTTGCCGCATTTTCAATTACGGTTTTTCCTTCTGCCATGGATGCTGCCATCATAATATTAATCGTTGCTCCAACCGATACTTTATCCAGATAAATATGTGTTCCGTTTAATTTTTCTGCCTCTGCAATAACAAGACCATGTGCAATATCCACGTCTGCTCCCATTGCACGAAATCCTTTGATATGCAGATCAATCGGTCTGCTTCCGATATCGCATCCGCCCGGAAGAGCCACTTCCGCCTTTTTGTATTTTCCAAGAAGTGCACCGATCAAATAATAGGACGCACGGATTCTACGGATAAATTCATTGTCCACCGTCACGTCTTTGATAAATGAACCGTTGATCTTTACGGTATGTGCATCAATACGGTCTACCATTGCACCGATCTCTGCAATCGCCTGCAATAATACATTAATATCTCTCACGTTCGGCAAATTTTCGATTGTAACCGTTTCATCCGTCATGATCGCAGCTGCAAGAATTGCCAGTGCCGCATTCTTTGCCCCGCCGATTTCTACCTCACCATTCAGCGGATTTCCGCCTTTGATTACATATTGTTCCATATCTCACCTCAATAAACGCCCTATTTCGTATAGTACGCTACCCTACTATCTATCCTATTCATCTAGTGTAAATTTGTGATACCATCCACAATCTGTTCAACGGTCTGTTCGATATCCAGCCCCGTCTCCGAAATCCGGATATCCGCATATTTTTCATACAGCGGCGTGCGCTCCAGATACAGATCATATAACGTCTGTCCGTCTCTTAAAACAACACCCCTGCCTTTGATATCTTCCAGACGCTTTTCCAGCTCCGGATATGCCACCTCAAGATATATAACTGTTCCGATTTCCTGCAGATGCTCCATAGCTTCTTTTCCGTAGACGACACTGCCTCCGGTTGCAATAATTGCATGATGTGCCTCAAGTGTCGCATTCACACGGTTTTCTACCTGAATGAACCCTTCGGTTCCCTCTTCTGCAATGATCTCACGAAGCAGGCGCTTCTCCTGCTCCTGAATGACTAAATCTGCATCTATAAACTGATATCCCAGCACCTTAGCAAGGATAACGCCGACGGTGCTCTTACCCACCCCCGGCATTCCAATTAACACAATGTTATCTTTTTGCATTACTGTGTACTCTCTGCATTCTGTGTTTCTGTGGAAGTCTGTGTCTCTGTAGAGGCATTCGGGTCCTGCTGTGTCAGAGAATTCTTAAATGAAATCTTTGCAACATTCTTTTTATTGACCTTCCAGCCGTCTTTTTTCTGCCAGCCCTCCAGCACTTCATTGTAGTGGTCACTTTTACGTTTGTCAATAATATTCTGACGATTTTTTTCTGTAGCGTCTTTGTCTGTTTCACTGTCCAGACGAACAATATATAATGCACTGTCTGTTTCAATCACATCGGAAGTTTCTCCTTCTTTCAAATCATCCAATGCCTTTTTCACAGATGTATCCAGTGTAGAATCATCGGATGCATACGCACCGGTAGTGGTCTGCTGATCCTCATCCTTTGCAGCATCTTCGAGAGTTTTTCCATTCTTTACCGCATCTTCGATTTTGTTTGCGGTCTCCTTCAGCTGCTTTTTCTCATCATCGGTATATTCTACGGTATTTCCGCTATCATCCTGATGGGAAGTTGTAGAAATAGTCATCATCGTATAACCGCGCTCATTTGCCTCTTCATCCGTCACATTGGTATCTGCTTCTGCCTCGATAGCTTTCTGCATCTTGCTGCGGATGGTGTAGAGCGTAAGCAGTTCCTCCACGGTATCTTCGTCTGCAGTCATCTCCTTGAGTGCCTCGGAAGAATTATCGCTGATAAACTGCTGTGCAGCTTTTTTGATTGCTGCCTTTTCGTCTTTTGTCACACTCACATCATAGTCTTTCATATGTGCCTGTAACGTATACATCTCATGAAGCTGTTCCATAACGGAATCTTTCATGGTGTCTTCCATGGTTGTTCCGTTTCCATATAAATCCTTGCTCCAGAGCTCACTGCTGCTTTTGGCCCCCATCATGCTCTTATAATAATCTTCTACATTTGCCTGCTGATAACGGCATGTAAAGTTTGCCATGCCCATCGTGACGGTCTGATTTTTCATGCTTGCTGCCGTCGCACCTGTATTTATACCACATCCGGTAAAAGCTGCTGCGCAGATTGCACCGGCTAAAATAATCGCTGTAACTTTTTTTGCTTTCATAGTTCCTCCCGGGAGTTTCTTTTCACCTATATACCAGAGTATTATAATTCTTTTCCCTACATCAGGCAAGCACTTTTACGGCTCCGCACACAAAAAAACGTGCATTTGTTCCAATAATTGCCTGAGAACTTCCAGAATTTCCCTGTTCTTTTCCCTTGAATTTGCTCCCAGACGGTAAGTGAAGTACGGTCCCTTCGGATCTGCCGCAAATTTCAGTGACGGGGCAAACGCTTTTACCAGCCCCGGAATATGCTCCGCGTGAATCTTTGCTTTTTCGTACATTAGGATTTTTAACAGATCTTCTCTTTGAACAATTTCCTTAATATATACACTGTGGGCAACCGCTTTGAGTCTGGCAATTGTCAGCAGATTCTGCACGGACTTCGGAGGCTCTCCAAAACGGTCAATCAGTTCTTCGAGCATTTCCTCCGCTTCCTCATCCGTTTCAATTCCGGCGATCCGCTTATACATATCCAGTTTCTGCGACTCATTTGCAATATATGTGGACGGAATAAATGCATCCGTCCGGATATCAACGGAAGTCTCAAACTGTTCGGCCGGTGCTTCTCCCCGGGCTTCTTTCACCGCTTCGTGAAGCATCTTGCAGTACAGATCATATCCAACCGCCTCCATGTGACCGCTCTGTTCGGCTCCCAGCAGATTTCCGGCTCCCCGGATCTCCAGGTCCCGCATGGCAATCTTAAATCCGCTGCCCAGATCCGAATACTCCCGGATGGCAGCCAGTCGTTTTTCCGCCACCTCTTTGAGCATTTTGTTTCTGCGGTACATAAGAAACGCATACGCCGTACGATTGGATCTGCCGACCCGCCCGCGCAGCTGATACAGCTGGGAAAGCCCCATATTATCCGCGTCATGAATGATCATGGTATTGACATTTGAGATATCCAGTCCCGTCTCTATGATTGTCGTTGATACCAGTACATCAATGTCTCCATTGATAAACCGGTACATGATATCCTCCAGCTGGTTTTCCCGCATCTGTCCATGAGCAAATGCCACATTTGCCTCCGGCACCAGCTCCTGAATGCGTGACGTCACTTCATCAATATCCCTTACTTTGTTATACACATAATATACCTGTCCACCACGGGCAAGTTCCCGCGTGATTGCCTCCCGGACCAGTTCCTCATTATATTCCATGACATACGTCTGAATAGGGACACGGTCCATCGGCGGTTCCTCTAAAACGCTCATATCCCGGATTCCGATCAGGCTCATGTGAAGTGTCCGCGGAATCGGTGTGGCAGTAAGTGTCAGCACATCCACATTGGTCTTTAACTGTTTGATTTTTTCTTTGTGAGCCACACCAAACCGTTGTTCCTCGTCCACGACAAGAAGCCCAAGATCTTTAAACTGCACATCTTTTGACAGAATCCGGTGTGTTCCCACAATAATATCCACCTGTCCTTTTTTCAGATCACTGATGGTCTTCTTCTGCTGCGCTGCCGTGCGGAAACGGCACAACAGATCCACCCGGACAGGGAAATCCTTCATTCTCTGGGAAAACGTATTATAAATCTGCTGGGCAAGAATGGTTGTCGGCGCAAGGTATGCCACCTGTTTATTCTCCTGCACTGCTTTGAAAGCTGCACGGATCGCAATCTCCGTCTTTCCGTAACCGACATCCCCGCAGATCAGCCGGTCCATAATCTTATGACTCTCCATATCCCGCTTGGTTGCATCAATGGCAAGCACCTGATCTTCGGTCTCTTCAAACGGGAACAGTTCTTCAAACTCTCTCTGCCATACCGTATCCGGTCCATACATATAGCCATTCTGTTCTTCCCGCTCGGCATATAATTTCACCAGATCCTGTGCGATCTGACGCACGGCTCCACGCACTTTTCCCTTGGTTTTTGTCCACTCCTGGCTTCCAAGTTTATTGAGTTTTGGTTTTCTTGCGTCTTTCCCCGCATATTTCTGGATCTGGTCAAGCTGTGTTGCAAGAATATACAGATTGGAGCCTCCCGCATATTCGATCTTGATGTAATCTTTCACCTTTCGGTCGACTTCTATCTTTTCAATTCCTTTGTAGATACCAAGCCCATGATTTTCATGTACGACATAATCCCCGACACTCAGATCCGTAAACTGCTGGATTTTTTCGCCCTCATAGGTGCGGTGCCGCTTCTTTTTCTTTTTTTCTTCCCCGAAAATATCCGTATCCGTAATCACTGCAAACTGCAGGATCGGATATTCATACCCCTGATGCACTTTTCCGTAGCAGACCATGATCTGTCCTGCCACCAGATCGTGATCGTAATCTTCCGTATAAAAACAGTTGAGTCCTTCGTTTAAAATATCCTCCGCCAGACGCTTCGCGCGTGTGCGGGAACCGGAAAGTAAAATAATACGGTATCCGTTTTTTTTGTATTTCTTCAGGTCTGCGATCAGAAGTTCAAAGCTGTTATTGTATGCGCTTACGCTCTTTACATGAATGCCGAACTGCCCATTGGATTTTAATCCGCAGGTCTTGATATCCAGTGCGGAAACCGCACAGCAGGAATATTTTTCAAGCCTTCCCATGATTTCCTTATAGCCAAACAGTTCGTTCATCTGCCCCGGCAGAATATACCCCATTTCCAGACGCTGCTTCATGCTCTCCGAAAATTCCAGTTCCGTCTGCCGTCCGCGTTCCGCGCTCCGGCTCAGCTCATCGAAAAACACAAATGTATCTGCCGGATCAAAATAATCCAGAAGGCTCCACCGTTCCCTGCAGAAATAGGACAAAAAGGCATCCATTCCCGCGGTTTCCGACAATTCTTCCCATTCCTGTGCCAGTTCTTTTGCCTGTGACAGTGCCCGATAGGCTTCCTCGGTTTTCATTTCTTTCCGCAATTTATCGGAAAAAGCTTCTGCTTCCTTTAACAGTCTGCGAATACCTTCTGCTTTCTCTTCGGTCGAAAGAACCAGTTCACATGCCGGATATACCACAAGCTTTTCTATATTTTCAATGGATTTCTGACTTTCCACATCAAAGGTGCGAAGGGTATCTACTTCATCATCCCACAGTTCAATCCGGACCGGATTTTCTTCCGTCAGCGGAAAAATATCAAGAATTCCACCTCTTAATGCAAACTGACCGATATTATCCACCTGATACTGCCGTTCATATCCCATCCCCACCAGCTGTTCCACAAGTGCATCCAGATCCAGGGTATCTCCCTGTGCAATATGCAGCACACTGTCCCACACCTGTGCATCCCTTGGCATCGTATTCATCAGGGCATCAAATGTTGTGATCACCGTCACCTGTTCATTTTCATGAATTGCCCGCAATGCACTGATCCGCTCTGCGGTAAGAAGGTTTCCGCGGATATCCGATTGATAAAACAGCACATCCTTTGCCGGATAATACACCACTGATGGATCAAAAAAACGATAGTCGTCATACAATTCTTTCGCTTTCTGCTCATGAAACGTTACGATCAGACGCCGGCTGCGTGTCCTTCCAAGCGTGTAAATCATATGTGGCTTCTGTGCATCAATACAGCCACTGATGGTCACCAGTCCCGGCTGCATGGCCGCTTTTGTCATATCTTCATATCCGCTCAATTCCTGCAGCGGTTCTATAAATGCTTTCACTTACTTTGTATTCTCCTGCTTTTTTGCATTAAAATCATTCATTGCCTTGTCTGCTTCCCCCTGAATCATCAGGACTGCTGCATCTTCCGCATCCCGTATGGCTTCTTCCACCCTTGCACGGTCCTCCCCGGAAAAACGGCCAAGCACATGGTCTGCCAGATCCCATCCCTGTGGCTTTTCCCCCACACCGACTTTAATTCGCATAAAGTTTGAGGTTCCCACACTTGAAATAATGCTCTTGATTCCATTATGCCCACCTGCACTGCCTTTTTTGCGCACACGGATATTTCCCGGTGCCAAAGAGATGTCATCAAAAATAATCAGCATTTCGCTCTCCGGATCAAGCTTATAGAAATTCACGATTTCTGCGATGCTTTCTCCGCTTAAATTCATATAGGTCTGCGGTTTGGCCAGGATGACTTTTACGCCTTCGATCACACCGCTTCCACACAGCGCTTTATGTTTTTTCTCCGTGATGCTGATGTTGTATTTTTCTGCCAGTGCATCGACGGTATCAAATCCAATATTATGTCTTGTTTTTTCGTATTTCTTGTCCGGATTTCCAAGTCCTGCAATTAAAAACATGTATCCAATTCTCCTTTTATTTGAATTTTTGTCCGTTAATTACGAAAGGTACTGCCGGGTGGCAGGGACGCGTCCGAAGGATTTCGCGTCTGCCTTAGCGGAGTGCTTCAAAATACTGTGCCCGCGGGTCGTGTTTGCGACTACATTTATTTAAGGTCATTCAAAAAAGTCCGTAGGGAGACATAACCGGGAGCGGGCGCCATAAAATTTTTGAAGTGCTCCGCTTAGGCAGACTAGAAATTCTGAGCGCATCCCTGCCAGACGGACACAAGCCGCGCCGCTGTCGAAACGTTGCCCGGACACAAAATTAGAGCCACGCAATCATTTTCGCAAATTCTAAGATTCTGTCTGAATCGCACGTCACAGGAAGCAGCAGCCCCAGCCACCACACGGGAGCCGCCCATCCATAAGTTTCGCAATTACGGATTCAAAAAGTCTGTAATTAAGAAAAGGACCATGGATTACTCCACAGTCCCATTTCTCTTATTTTAATCGTTTATTCCTTCTCCTGCAAGACCTCTTCATACTTTTTCAGTATCAATCCCTGAATCTGATCTCTTGTCGCGGAATTGATCGGATGTGCGATATCCCGGAAATCTCCGTCGCCGGCTTTTCTGCTCGGCATCGCAATAAACAATCCTTTTTCCCCTTCGATCACTTTGATATCATGTACGACAAATTCATCATCGATTGTGATAGATACCACGGCTTTCATCTTGCCTTCTTTTTCCACCTTGCGGATTCTAACGTCTGTAATCTGCATATGTATCCCCCTTCTAGTCTCTCCCTAGAGCATATATCTTTCGTTGTTTTCTGCAACAATCCGGACAGCATCGTCTCCGGAATAAAATGTATTTGCCCGAAGCGTTCCATGGCTCTCCACAATGCAGTTTTCTACATGCGTATTATCGCCAATATATGCATCATTCAAGATAATCGAATTCTTGATCACGCAATTTTTTCCTACAAACACTTTCTTAAACAAAACAGAATTTTCTACCCTGCCGTTTATAATACATCCACTGGCGATCAGACTGTTGCTGACATCCGATCCCATATTGTATTTTGCCGGCGGAAGATCATCCACTTTTGAATAAATCTTCGGCTCTTCGCGGAAAAAGTACTTTCTCACATCCGGTTTCAAAAAGTCCATATTTGTACGGAAGTAATCATCTACACTTGCTATATTACTCCAGTAAGTGTTCAGTTTGTATCCGTATACGCGCTTTACATTGCGGTAACGCACCAGCACATCCGTAACAAAATCAAACCGGTTTTCCTCCGCCGATTTTTCGAGAATTTCGATCAGCTGTCTTCTTCGGATAATATACACTCCTGTGGAAATCGTATTGGATTGTGCTACCAGCGGTTTTTCCTCAAAATCCGTGATCCGGGAATCTTCATTCATACGGACGACTCCGAAACGGCTGACATCCGCATCCGCCGGCATATCCTTGCATGCAATGGTAATATCTGCTTTCTTTGCGATATGAAACTCCAGCAGGTCATTGTAATCCATCTTATACACACAGTCACCGCTGGATATGATCACATACGGTTCGTGACGGTTTTTCAGGAAATCAATATTCTGATACATGGCATCTGCCGTGCCACGATACCAGTCACTGTTTTCTGCCGTAACGGTTGGTGTAAACAGATACAGACCACCCTGTTTTCTTCCGAAATCCCACCATTTTGAAGAACTTAAATGTTCATTCAGTGAACGGGAATTATACTGTGTGAGTACCGCAACTGTCTGTACATGCGAATTGCTCATATTACTTAAGACAAAGTCAATGCAGCGGAAACTTCCGCCGACCGGCATCGCCGGAATCGCACGTTTTCTGGACAGTTCTCCCATCCGGTTGTTATTGCCACCCGCCAAAATAATTCCTACTGCTTTCATTTTCTGTCACCTGCCTTAATAATTACTTCGCCGCCTGCCAATACCCCGTCTGGATAATCTTCTTTTACTGTCACACCGGAAATGGCAGTGTTTTTGCCCACCTTTACATTCTCCGGAACAACAGAATCGTCTCCAATCGTTACCAGTCCAAACGAATAAACACTCTCGTTTAATTTGTTTGGTGCTGCTTCTCCTATTCCCAGTGTTACCCCATCTTCAATTCTGCAGTTTTCTGCAATTATGGATTTGTCGATCGTTACATCCCTGCCGATACTGGTATCCTTCATAATAATGGAATCCCGCACGACAGCCCCCGGTCCAATATATACGTTCGGTCCGATTACCGAATTGATCACCGCTCCATGGATCTCTGCTGCCTCCCCAATAATGCAGCGCTCCACTTTTGCCCCTGGTGCTATGTACTGCGGCTCAATCGTATCGCACTTCGTGTAAATCTTCCAGAACTCCTCATAGAGATTGAATTCCGGAATCAGATCAATCAGCTCCATATTGGCTTCCCAGTATGAGCCAAGTGTTCCCACATCCTTCCAGTAACCGTTGAACTCATATGCAAAAAGCCTCTTGTTGTTTTTGAAGCAATACGGAATAATATGCTTTCCGAAATCACAGCTCTGCTGATCTTTTAATTCAATAAGAGCATCTCTTAATACTTTCCAGGAGAAAATATAAATTCCCATGGATGCCAGATTGCTCCGCGGTTTTTCCGGTTTTTCCTCAAAATCCTGAATCTTTTTGTTTTCATCCGCAATCACAATTCCGAAACGGCTTGCCTCCTCCATGGAAACAGGCATCGTCGCAATCGTCACATCCGCATGATTTGCCTTATGGAAGTCCAGCATAACCTCATAATCCATCTTATAAATATGATCTCCGGAAAGGATCAGAACATATTCCGGATTATAACTTTCCATATAACGCAGATTCTGATAAATGGCATTGGCTGTACCGGTATACCATTCACTGTTATTGCTTCTCTCATACGGTGGAAGTACGGTCACTCCACCATTGTTCCGATCGAGATCCCACGGAATGCCGATGCCGATATGTGTGTTCAGCCGGAGTGGCTGATACTGCGTCAGCACACCAACCGTATCAATTCCGGAATTGATACAATTGCTGAGTGGAAAATCGATAATTCTGTACTTGCCGCCAAATGCTACTGCCGGCTTGGCGACGTCCGATGTCAGAACTCCAAGTCTGCTGCCCTGACCGCCTGCTAAAAGCATGGCTATCATTTCTTTCTTAATCACGTCATCACTCCTCGTCTGTTCTAAATATTATGTTTGTTTCTTACTATTACTGTAGTATATCATATTATCCTTTTATGTACAACAGTTTATACAAAAATGCTGAGTTTTTTTGTTGTTTTTTGGCAAAATGCACAATATATTTTCGGGTGCGCCTTTGGTTATAGAGTGGTATAATAGAAAAAAACTTTATTAAATAGGTAGGTAATCCTGATGTATAAATTAAAATTTAATGACCCCATTCATATTCACTTTATCGGAATTGGCGGAATCAGCATGAGCGGACTCGCTGAAATTCTTCTGGAAAAAGGCTTTACGATTTCCGGATCCGATGCAAAAGAATCCGATCTTACCCGCATGCTCGCATCCAAAGGTGCTCAGATTTTTTATGGACAAAGTGCCGAAAATATCATTCCCGGCATTGATCTGGTTGTCTACACAGCCGCAATCCATCCGGATAATCCGGAATTTGCAGAGGCCAGATCCCAGGGACTGCCAATGCTCTCCCGTGCAGAACTGCTTGGACAGATCATGGACAACTACAACAATTCCGTTGCCGTTGCCGGAACCCACGGCAAAACAACCACAACTTCCATGATCAGTGAGATTCTTCTTGCTGCTAAATCCGATCCGACCATCACTGTTGGCGGAATTCTTCCCTCTATCGGAGGAAACCTGCGTGTCGGTCATTCCGGAATCTTTGTTTCGGAGGCCTGTGAATACACCAACAGTTTCCTGAATTTCCGTCCAAAATACAGCATCATCTTAAATGTAGAAGCAGAACATCTGGACTTTTTCAAGGATATCAACGACATCCGTCGTTCTTTCCGTAAATTTGCCGGCAATACACTGGCAGACGGAGCAACCATTATCAATGGAGAAATTGCAGACCATCAGGAACTGACCGACGGACTTCCACAGCAGATCATCACCTACGGTTTTGATGATTCCTGTGAATATTATGCAGATAATCTGACATATGATGACAAAGCCTGTCCTTCTTTTACCGCCATGCACAACAAAGAGGCCATCTGTGAAATCAGGCTTGCCGTTCCCGGACGACACAATGCCGGAAATGCCATGGCCGCCATCGCCCTTGCCTGTACCATGGGAATCAGCACAGATGCCATCATCAGAGGTCTGGACGCTTTCCACGGTGCAAACCGCCGTTTCCAGTACAAAGGAACCGTAGACGGTGTCACCATCATTGACGATTATGCACATCATCCGACAGAGATCCGCGCTACACTGACCGCCGCGCAGAAATATCCGCATAAGCGTCTGGTGCTGGTATTCCAGCCACACACCTACTCCCGCACCAAAGCTTTTCTGGATGATTTTGCCGAAGTACTTTCCATGGCAGATGTCATTGTTCTGGCAGACATCTTTGCTGCCCGCGAACAGAATACCTTCGGTGTAAGCTCGAAAGATATTCTGGAGCGCCTGACAGCCAAAGGAAAAGACGCGCACTATTTTCCTTCTTTTGAAGAGATCGAAAAGTTTTTATTAAAAAATTGTATGAACGGAGATCTGTTGATAACCATGGGAGCCGGAAATGTCGTAGAAATCGGCGAATCCCTCCTTGGAAAATAACTTATCCACATTATCCACATAGAAACGTTGATTCTTTCTTCGTTCTGTGTGGATTTTTTGTCTATATTTATCCACTCCTTTCCGTTTTGAATTTGTACGTTTTGGTGGACTTATCCACTTTATCCACAATGTTGTTCACAATCAGTATCCCCCTGATTACCAGGGATTTACGGGTGTTTTTCTTCTTCCATTTGGAAAATGATTGTGCTATAATCACAAATGCATAATAAGAAAGGTACTATGACATATGATAAACATTCAGCTGCACAATGATTGTCCAGCCACGGACACAATCGTTCCCAACCAGTTTATTGACCGCTTTATGCCGTCAGCAAACGGGGAATTTGTTAAGGTATATTTATATTTATTACGGTGCATCCATTCTCATGCATCAAATTGTACAATTTCTGAAATTGCTGACAAATTTAACAATACAGAAATGGACATTCAACGTGCACTGCGTTACTGGCAGAAAGAAGGACTCCTCTCTCTGGAGGAAACCGCCGACGGTAAATTGTGCGGAATCGGTCTTCTTCCGTTTCCGGAAGATTCCACAGACACGGAAGAGGCATCTTCCTCTCCTGCCCCGTCTGCTGTTTCTCCAGAAGAAACACCGGCATCCGCTGCAGAGGAAACGTTTTGTGCCTCCCAGCCTGTGAATCTGCCACAGGAACCGCAGATCCGCCATTATACGCTGGATGAAATCGCAGAATTTCAGAAAAATCCGGATATTCAGGAAATGCTTTTTGTCGTGGAAACCTATATCCGGCATCCATTCAGTGAGAATGATATCAACACGATCTTATTCTGGCATGAAGATCTTCACTTTTCTGCCGAACTGATCGTCTATCTGGTGGAATATTGCGTCAGCAAAGGACATACAAATCTTCGTTATCTGAATAAAGTGGCACTGGCATGGCATGAGAAAAAAATTACTTCTGTGGAACAGGCCAAAAGTGAAGCCGCCGTCCGCAGCAAAGCGTACTACGCCGTCATGAAAGCTTTCGGCATCACTGGAAGAAACCTTATCGATTCCGAAACAGCCATGATCCGCAAATGGACCAAAGAATACGCTTTTGATCTGTCATTGATCCAGGAAGCCTGTGCCCGCACCATTTCCAGTACCGGTCAGTCAAGTTTCAGTTATGCCGATTCTATTCTGACCAGCTGGTATAACGACAAGGTACATTCTCTGGAAGATATCAAACGCCTCGACGCTACCCATCAGCAAAAGAAAAAGGAGAGAGCCGCAGCGAAAGCAAATGCAGCCGCTTCTCCGAAGAAAAACAATTTTAATAACTTTGAATCCCGTGAAAATGACTATAAGAGTCTGGAAGCCATGCTTTTAAACTCTCCGATCCGGTCATAATCACTCCCATATCATCTGTTGAGCAATAAAAGGAGAATCAAATGCCGCTTTCCAATGCACAGTATGATGAGATCATGCATGAATACGATGAGCGCCAACTGCATAACCGTCATATTCTCGAAACACGGCGTGCGGAGGTTTTAAAAAAGCTTCCCCGTCTGAAGGAAATTGATGCAAGTGTTGCATCTTCTTCCGTCCGTCAGGCGCGTCTGCATCTTGATGGAGACACCAATGCACTGGCCTCCCTAAAGCAGGAACTAAGTGCCCTGTCTCTGGAACGGCAGCAGCTCCTTACTGCAAGCGGGTATCCGGCAGACTATCTGGACCCGGTTTATACCTGTCCGGATTGCAAAGACAGCGGGTATATCGACGGGAAAAAATGCCACTGTTTTAAACAGGCAATTATCAATACCGTCTATGCCCAGTCCAACATTCGCCAAATACTCCGTATTGAAAATTTTGACAATTTCCGCTACGATTTTTATTCGAAAGAGGAAAAAAATCCGCTGACAGGACTTTCTTCTTATGAAACCGCACAAAAAGCGGTGCGGGAATGTCATTATTTTATTGACGATTTTGATCACAAGCCAAAAAATCTGCTGTTTTACGGAAAAACCGGTGTCGGAAAAACTTTTCTGACAAACTGTGTTGCCAAAGAACTTCTTGATCACGGATATTCCGTAATTTACTTTACAGCATTTCAATTATTTGATATATTAAGCAAAGGTGTGTTTGAAAAAGATTCCGATGCAATTGCCACACACCAGAATATTTTCGACTGCGATTTGTTAGTCATCGACGACCTGGGAACAGAACTGATTAACTCTTTTACCTCTTCCCAGCTGTTTTTGTGTGTGAATGAACGGCTGATCCGGCAAAAATCCACCATTATTTCTACCAACCTGAGTGTGGAACGGATCAAGGAGTCCTATTCTGAACGAACATTTTCACGTATTTTAGATTCCTATACTTTTATCAATCTGTTCACAGAAGAAGATATCCGCAAACAGAAACGCACACGTATCATTTCCAGATAATACCCCATAGTTATGGGTCTATTATATGCATATATGTTTATCAATTAATTTAAACCTGGAGGAAAATCATGCCAAACGACGAAAGAATTTTGGAAACCATGCCAACCGGTACTCTCGGACTGATTCCGACTGCAAGCTGTATGGAATTAGGAAAAAAAGTAGACAGCTATCTGTCCACCTGGAGAGAGCATCGCGAACACGAGCATCACAACGATATTGCTTTCAAGGAATATCACAAAGAGAGCTACATCATCGAGCCTCATATTCCACGATTTGGTTCCGGAGAAGCGAAATGTGTTATCAATCAGTCTGTCCGGGGCTATGACCTCTATATCATGGTAGATGTTACGAACTACAGCATGACCTATTCACTCTGCGGACATACCAATCATATGTCTCCAGATGATCACTTTGCGGATTTAAAGCGTGTCATTGCTGCAGTCGGCGGAAAAGCCCGCCGTATCACTGTCATTCTTCCATTCCTGTACGAAAGCCGTCAGCACAGAAGAACTGCCCGTGAATCTCTTGACTGCCCATTAGCACTGCAGGAGCTTTACAATATGGGAATCGACAACATCATCACATTTGATGCTCATGATCCTCGTGTTATGAATGCGATTCCTCTGAATGGCTTTGAGAATGTAATGCCTTCCTATCAGTTCATCAAAGGTATCTTAAAGAACGTAAAGGATCTGACCATTGATGCCGAGCATCTGATGATCATCAGCCCGGACGAAGGTGCCACCAACCGTGCAATTTACCTTGCAAACGTACTTGGCATTGATATGGGTATGTTTTACAAGAGACGTGACTTCAGCCGTGTCGTAGACGGACGTAACCCGATCGTTGCCCATGAATTCTTAGGCTCCAACGTCGAAGGCAAAGATGTACTGATCATTGATGATATGATTTCCTCCGGCGAAAGCATGATTGACACTGCACGTGAATTAAAGAAGCGTAAAGCAAACCGTATTTTCGTTGTTTCTACGTTCGGATTATTCACAAACGGACTTGCTTCTTTCGATAAAGCATACGAAGAAGGCCTGATTTACCGTGTAGTAACCACAAACCTGATTTATCAGACTCCAGAGCTTCTCTCCCGTGAGTACTATATCAGCTGCGATATGAGTAAATATATTGCATATATCATTGATACTTTAAATCATGATTCTTCTATCAGCGATCTGTTAAATCCATACGATCGTATCAAGAATTATGTAAAGAAGTACAACGATGCAAAAAATGCGTAATTATTTCATGACAATCTCATAAAAAAACGCAGACGAAAAGCGTGTGAAAATTTTCTGGTTTTCACACGCTTTTGTTCTGCATTACAGCCCTGAACTATTTCTTTTCATCCTCGATGATATGCCCGTTGTCAAGATTCGGCTGTATAAACATTTCCCTTGCATATTCCATTAAAGTTTCAGAATATTCTGCTGTATGCTCGTTACGCTTCATAATCTGTGCCAGATGCACCCCGTGTTCTACCCACGCTTTGCCGTCTGTAGCGGCGTTTAACATCATAGGCTGTAGATTATCCATCACACGCGCGAACTTTGCTTCTGGCGTCTTCTTCGCCTCAAATTCAAGCCACAGATCATACAGCATCTTTCCCTGTTCTTCCGGAAGAAGACCATAAATCCGGTCGGCCGCTTTTTTCTCCCGGTCAGCCTGTGTCTTCTTTCCCTCCTCATCATAAGCATAAGTATCTCCGGCATCAATCTCCACCAGATCATGGATTAAAAGCATGCCGATTGTATGAAGCACATCAATCGGTTCATTCGCATACTCACTGAGCAGCATGGTCATGATCGCCATATGCCAGGCATGCTCCGCATCATTTTCCTTTCGTCTGCCATCCGATAAATAGGTTTGTCTCCCAATAAATTTTTCCCTGTCAATTTCCCGGATAAAAGCAAACTGCTGGTCTAAGCGCTTTTTTGTGTTTTCGTCCATATTGTTTTCCTCTTTTCTATTTCTAATTTCATGCTCACCTGATTTTGAAAAGGAAGTGACCTCCATGATGGCTCTGTCACTCCCTTCCAATAGTGTTATTATTTTGTTTTTATTCCTGCTCATCCAGTACGGATGTACAGTGCGGACATCTGGTTGCCCTGATATCAATTTCCGAATAACAGAATGGACATTTTTTTGTTGCCGGTTCCGGCTTTTCTTCCTCCATACCTGCTAACATGCTCAGTTTTTCTGTGATCCGGTTGATAACTTTCAACATAATAAAAATCACAAGTGCCGTGATCAGAAAATTGATTACTGCAGTAATAAAATTGCCATAATGCAGAACCGGTGCATTTTCTCCTGTTCCAAGCGTAACCGTAAGGTAAGAAAAGTCCGTGCCTCCGAAAATTCCCAGGATCGGAGTCAGGATATCTGCATTCAGGGATGTCACAATAGACGTAAATGCGCCGCCGACAATAACACCGACCGCCATATCCATCACATTTCCACGCAGAATAAACTTCTTGAACTCTCCAAAGAATTTGCTTTGCCTTTTCATTTGTAACACTCCTCCTTGTGCTTTTGCATACTTGTTTTGTATCAATGATTTTATCTTATCACAAGTCGAAGCTGAAAACTACTCTCCTATGTCTGTACCTGCAAACATTTGCAAGTGGCTACTCATAGTTTTCTCTGCGAACAGCAGCAGTTACAATTCGTTATCGTATACAGGTTCTTTACAAAAATAAGCCGTTTATTATTTTTTCCCGAAGCGGAACAGTCCTTTCTTTTCGTATGGCTCATTGGAACTGCCGGTCATCTCATAACCAATTTCATGGATTGCTTTCTTTGCCCACAGAATATCAATCGGCTCTTCGCTGATGATAACCGTCTCCCCATCCCGTGCGGAAGATGTCACTTTCTTTATTTTAAAATTTTTGCGGATCACATCATTCATGTGGGATTCACACATTCCACACATCATGCCGTCAATTTTTAAGATTGTTTTGATCATTGTGTCTGCTCCTTTTGTATTATCTGAAAGATTTTTATTTTTGCACTTATGTTATACCCCTATAGGGTATTTGTCAAATATTCTCTGGTAAGGCGATAATTTTTCTCATCGCTTGTCATGCAATAAAAGTTATGATGGCATTTGGGGGACATATGCAATTTTTCTTGCTGTCTATGTCCCTCTCTTTGTCCTCTCTGGGACATATATGATTTTTCTTTCCTTCTATGTCCCTGACTTTTCCCTCTCTGGGACATATGCAATCTTTCTTGTTTTCTATGTCCCATTACTTTTCAAAAACAGGACATAACGCTGAACTTTTTGTTCATATGTCCCCTTACCTTTCGAAGGTGGGACATTTCAATAAACTTTTTGTCTATATGTCCCCTTGGCTTTGGAAATGGGACATTTCAATAAATTTTTTGCTCATATGTCCCATAACTTTCAAAAATTATACTCAGAAACATCTTTTCTCTTATGCTATTTCAAATTTTCTACATAAAAACATATAACTTGTTTTTCTCTGGTTGTAACTCTGAGACCGTTTTACGTGTCCAAAAAACTTGACGGAAAACGCTGTAACGGTGCACCTGATTTTATCATCGAAATTGTCTCTCCCGGAAACCCCGCCGATGATTACATTCGTAAACTTTACTACTATAAAAATGCCGGTGTACGTGAGTACTGGATCGTTGATCCCCGCCGCCGGACAATTACTGTGAATTTTTTTAACAAAATATTTTAAATTAAAACGCAGAAAGAAGGAAGAAAGATGAACGAACAAATCAAACTTATAGCCTTGAGGATTAGTGATATGAGGGAGATTAGAGGCATTAGTCAAACGGATATGGCCGCTAAAATGGATATGTCTCTGGACGAGTATCTTTCTTACGAAAAAGGCGAACAGGACTTTTCATTCACATTTTTATATAAAGCAAGCAACGTTCTTGGCATAGAGATGGCAGAGCTGCTCACGGGAGAGCATCCCAAACTGGATTTCTGCTCGGTAGTAAGAGCCGGACAGGGCCTCAGATATGAGAGGCGCAAGGATTACAACCATCAGCACCTCGCGTATAATTTTAAGGACCGCAAGGCTGACCCGTTCTTTGTCACTGTACGCTCGGACATTAAACCGGGCCAGCGCGAGCCTAACAGCCATGAAAGCCAGGAATTTATGTATATAGTTTCGGGCAGTCTGCTCTTCTGTCTGGATGACTACACTGTGCGTCTGGAAAAGGGGGATTCAGTCTATTACGACTGCACCCATCCGCACGCCATGTATGCCGTGGACT
>OLRF01001817.1_pt1 | contig 20661 bp, 18 predicted proteins | sample 1672061 | NCBI WGS metagenome assembly OLRF01 (sample SAMEA3136641, study PRJEB25190) | human gut metagenome | reverse complement strand
GTCCCAGCCGCCTATCGGGGGTAACACTGAGTGACCTCGATGTCCGCTACTATACCGTCAACGATGCCGGACAGATCGACCGGCTCATCCTGAACGATGTGACCGGCGACCTGTGGAGCTACGGCGTGCTGGACGATGTGAAAAATCTGGCCATGAATTATTCTGACCTGAAGAGCCTCGTCACTGGCATTGCGGCGGGAGATTCCGCTTCCGGCACCACGACCACGACAGGCACCACCACCGGAGCAGCCACGGGCGGCACCGACAGCTCCGGCTCTACCTCGGATACCACCACCACTGTGACCGGTACCACGGCGGCAGACCGCCTGTCCAACCTGCTGGTGCCCACCACCAGCGAGATCCTGTGGGGCATCGTTTCGGGCGATATCCTGAGCACGGCCTGGCAGAAGCTGACCAGCAACACCGGCTCCCTGATGAGCATTGGCTTCCAGCAGATCGCGGAGATCACGGGCACCCCCTTCAAGCAGATCTTTAACTACATCGGCGGCGGGGCGACCTATATCTGCTACGTCAACGGCGCGGTGGCCAGCTACACCACGGCCATCAAGTATCCGGTGCTGGCGGGCGGCATTGCCGTGCGGCAGGAGACCACCGGCTCTGTCAAGGCTATGATGCAGCTGATGCCCCTGAAGATCGACAAGGTCGGCGCGGCCTCGGTGCTCTCGGGCAATGAACGCTACGAGATGGCAGACAATGTGCAGGTCTACCTGTGGTACAAGGGCCAGTATTACCCCACCAAGCTGGCTCAGGTGGATGCGGACGGCTACCAACTGACCGGCTGGTACGATAATTTCGGCTGCGCTGCCGGAAAAAAGGTCCGCGTCATCATTGCGGTCAAGAACGACTGATGCTTTATTACAGCGGCCTGAGCCGCACACTGCGGCAGCTGCGCTGGGTGCTTTACCCGCGCCGCTGCCCTTTTTGTGATCGGGTGCTGGGGAACCAGCTAGCCTGCCCGGACTGCGCCGATGGGCTGGCAGAGCTGCGCCGTGCACCCTCCATGCGGCTGCGCGGTTCCGAGCACTACCTGGGGCGGCTGGATGGGGCAGCCGCGCCCTACCGATACACCGGCCTTGTCCGCCGCGCGGTGCTGCGAGCGAAATATCAGGGCGCGCCCTGGGCAGCTGTGGAGCTGGGCGTGGAGATGGCCCGCCTGCTCTTTGGCAGCGAGATCAGAATGTGCGGCTCTGAGCCCCTGCCCGAACCGGTACCGGGCCTTGACCGGGGTTACGACTGTATCCTTCCGGTACCGGCCTCCAGCAAAAAGCGCGGCTACAATGTGCCGGAGCGGATGGCACAGCCCCTTGCCCGGGCAGTGGGCGTGCCGGTGGTCACGGACGCGCTGACCCGTGCCCGCTCCACCCGGCGGCAGGAGGGACTTTCCCTTGACGAGCGGCTGGCCAATGTGGCGGGGGCCTTCCGGGTGGCCCGGCCGGAGGCTGTGGAGGGAAAGCGCATCCTTCTGGTGGACGATGTCCTGACCACCGGAGCCACGGCCTCGGCCTGCGCGCAGGCTCTGCTGGATGCCGGTGCGCAGAGCGTGTTCGCTGTGGCGCTGGCTACGGTGGAGTGTCCGCAGCCGGTGGGCAGCACAACGGCCATTGCCGAAAATGAAGAAGAAATTTGAAAATAGTGCTTGACAAAACACCATTCTTCGGGTATACTGATTGAGCTGTGAGCGACAAGCTCGATCAGATGTCCGGGTGTAGCGCAGTTTTGGTAGCGCGCTTGAATGGGGTTCAAGAGGCCGTGAGTTCGATTCTCGCCACTCGGATTGAAACAAGACCGACGATTTCAAAAGAGATCGTCGGTCTTGATTTTTTTATTCGGCTGTTTCTGGTGCGCTGTCCCGGAGGGGCGGGCACCGCTGCAAGGAGGGCGAGTCTATGAATGCTGCACTGCGCCGGGATGCGGATGTGATCCTTCGTTCCAGCCTGAACGCTGTTCTGCCGGATGAGGCGGTGCGCCGCGCGCTGCGGGATCTCCGGCCCGGGAAGGGCCGGGTGCTTCTGGTGGCGGCGGGCAAGGCAGCCTGGCAGATGGCACACGCGGCGGTTGAAACGCTGGGCCGGGTGGATGGCGGCGTGGTCGTGACCAAGTACGGCCATGTGAAAGGTGAGGTCCCCGGTGTGACCTGCTATGAGGCGGGCCACCCGGTGCCGGATGAAAACGGTTTTGCGGCCACCCAAAAGGCGCTGGAGCTGGTACAGGGGCTGACTGCCGGGGATACGGTGCTGTTCCTGCTTTCCGGCGGCGGCAGTGCGCTGTTCGAGCAGCCGCTTGTTCCCGGGGCAGAGCTGCAGGAGATCACGAGCCAGCTGCTGGCCAGCGGGGCCGACATTGTGGAGATGAATACCATCCGCAAGCGGCTTTCCGGTGTGAAGGGCGGGCGGTTCGCGCAGCGCTGTGCCCCTGCGCAGGTGTTCAGCATCGTGCTGAGCGACATTCTGGGGGATCCGCTGGATATGATCGCCAGCGGCCCGGCGGTGCCGGATACCTCCACCTGCGCCCAGGCGCTTGCCGTTGCCGAAAAGTATCATCTGGCACTCTCAGCACAGGCCCGGGCCCTGCTGGCGCAGGAAACGCCCAAAACGCTGGACAATGTGACCACCCGGATCACTGGCAGCGTGCGGGAGCTTTGCCGTGCCGCGGCCAGTGCCTGCCGGAATCTGGGATATGAACCGGTTCTCCTGACCGACCAACTCTGCTGCGAAGCACGGGAAGCAGGCAGCTTTCTTGGCTCCATTGTCCGCACCCAGGCAGGGCAGGGGAAAAAGCTGGCCTACATCGCGGGCGGCGAGACCATCGTTCACCTGACCGGAAAAGGGCTTGGCGGAAGAAATCAGGAGCTGGCCCTTGCGGCTGCACCTGCCATTGCCGGGCTGAACGCGGCGGTGTTCTCTGTGGGCAGCGATGGCACAGACGGCCCCACCGATGCCGCCGGCGGCTATGTGGATGGGGATACCCTTGCCGCGCTGGAGGCCGGGGGCTGGAGCGGATACGCTGCTTTGCAGAACAACGATTCCTACCACGCCCTGAAAGCAGTGGATGGCCTGATCATCACCGGGGCAACGGGCACCAATGTCAACGATGTGGCGGTGGCCCTGATCGGGGAAAAAACACCGCCTGTGAGCCCGGAAGTTTCCCCGGAGTGGTGATTGCATTCCTCCGTTGAGTATGTTATACTGAACAGCGAACTGAATAGAAAACAGCAGGTGCGTACCGCCCGCGGCTCTGGCCGGGGGCAGGCACGTTAAAAGGGAAGCGGGTGCAAATCCCGCACGATCTCGTCACTGTGATAAGGGAGTTTACCGCCAGGGTGCAGCTGCACCGGTCACTGGAACGTATGTTCCGGGAAGGCGGCGGTGGATGTTGAGCTTTCAGCCAGGAAACCTGCCCGCTGTTGGTACAGGGGCGCAAGCCCCAGATCACGAGGAATTGGTTGTACCCAAAAAGCCTGAAAAAACTGAAAAGGGCCTTTTTGCTTTGCCATCCCGCAAGCAGAAAGGCCCCTTTTGTTTTGCCGGGCACTCTTTCCTGTACCTTCTGTTCAGCAAAAATCATGTTCAAAAACAGGAAAGGAACGAACAAAAATGAGAAAACGCACCATCCACAAAGCAGCGGCCGCTCTGACCGCTCTGGCCCTCTGCGCCGGTGTACTGACCGGCTGCGGCGGTGCCGCAAGCAGCACCACTGCTTCCAGCACGGCAGGATCTGCTGCCAGCAGCGAGGTTTCCGGCGAGGAGGCTGACGAATTGGCCGCAAAGAACGTTGCAGACCTGATCGATGCCATCTATGTGCAGGAGCGCACCGATGACACCGATGCCCAGTGTGAGGCCGCCAAGGCCGCATGGGATGCCCTGACCGATGCCCAGAAGGAGCTGGTCGAGGGCGAAGAGGCTGACCCTGACTACTTTGGCCGCGACACCGGCGATGCTTCCAAGGACGACAGCCGCAATCAGGACGACATCGGCGAGAATGAGCTGCTGGTGGTCTCCTTCGGCACCTCCTTCAACGACAGCCGAGTGAAGGATATCAAGGGCATCGAGGATGCGCTGCAGGCCGCTTATCCTGATTGGTCTGTCCGCCGCGCCTTCACCGCACAGATCATCATCAACCATGTTCAGGCCCGCGACGGCGAGAAGATCGACAACATGCAGCAGGCTCTGGACCGCGCTGTGGCCAACGGCGTGAAGAACCTGGTCGTCCAGCCCACCCACCTGATGCACGGTGCAGAGTACGACGAGATGATGGAGATGATCGACGAGTACAAGGACAAGTTCGAGAGCGTCGCCGTTGCTGAGCCCCTGCTGGGCGAGGTCGGTGCCGACGCTGCCGTCATCAACGCCGACAAGGAAGCTGTTGCCAAGGCCGTTACCGCTGCTGCTGTGAAGGATGCCGGTTTCGACAGCCTGGAGGCCGCTGCTGAGGAGAAGGTCGCCTTCGTCTTTATGGGCCACGGCACCTCCCACACCGCAAAGGTGAGCTACAGCCAGATGCAGACCGCCATGCAGACTCTGGGCTACAGCAACGTGTTCATCGGCACAGTGGAGGGTGAGCCCGAGGAGACCGCCTGCGAGAACGTCATCGAGGCTGTCAAGGCCGCCGGTTACACCAAGGTCATCCTGCGCCCCCTGATGGTCGTTGCCGGTGACCACGCCAACAACGATATGGCCGGTGCGGATGACGATTCCTGGCTGAGCCAGTTCCAGGCCTCCGGTGACTTCGCGTCCGTGGAGTGCCAGATCGCCGGTCTGGGTGAGATCGAGGACATCCAGCAGCGCTACATTGAGCACACCAAAGCCGCCATTGATTCCCTGAACGGCTAATATTTCGCATTCCAATGCCCGAAGGGAGAAATCTTTTCGGGCATTTTTTATGGAGAGCTTCCCCGCATGAGGAGAAACACTCCCATTTCAAATTCTGAATTTTTGAGGTATTTTGTTTATGCACTGCAAACAGTTTGTTTCCCTGTCCGTTGCTTCTCTGATGCTGGCCGCCGTCCTCACCGGCTGCGGCGGGGCTTCTTCCACTGCTTCCTCTGCCGCCAGCTCGGAAGCCGCTTCTGCCGTGAGCGCTGCCGCCGCTTCCGAAAGCACCGAAGCCGCCCTGCCGGACGGCGTGTACACGGCTGAGTTCGACACCGACAGCGGCATGTTCCACGCCAACGAAGCCTGCAATGGCATGGGCACCCTGACCGTGGAGAACGGGCAGATGACCTTCCACGTCAGCTTGGCCTCCAAGAAGATCGTCAACCTGTACGTTGGCATGGCCGCCGATGCCGAGGCCAACAAGGCAGACTGGCTGCTGCCCACCACCGACACCGTCACTTACTCCGACGGCACCTCGGAGGAAGTCTACGGCTATGATATCCCCGTGGCCGCTGTGGACCAGGACTTCCAGCTGGCACTCCTCGGGACCAAGGGCAAGTGGTATGACCACACCGTGAGCATCCGCAATGCACAGCCCAAGGCTGAGGAAGCTGCCGAGACCCCTGCGGACGGTGAATACAGCGTGAATGTGACCCTGGAGGGCGGCTCTGGCCGTGCCACCGTGGAAAGCCCTGCCGCCCTGACCGTGGCGGACGGCAAAATGACCGCTGTCATCCTGTGGAGCAGCCCCAATTATGATTACATGATCGTGGATGGCGAGAAGTATCTGCCCACCAACACCGAGGGCAACTCCACCTTTGAGATCCCTGTTTCTGCACTGGACACCCCGCTGGCTGTTACTGCCGATACCGTAGCCATGAGCACCCCCCATGAGATCGAGTATACGCTGACCTTTGCGCTGAACTGATGAAACTGACGAGACAACAATTCCTGCGCCTTCTGCCTGCTACAGTACTGGCCCTGTCGGGTTGCGCCGCCTCCGAGACAGCGCCCGCCAGCACAGAAGAACTGGTCTTTGACCATGCCTGTCCGCTGGATTACGCCACACAGTTTACTGCCGACTGTTATGAGGGCGGCTATACCATGCTGACCCTGACCGAATCGGGAGAGCAGTTCCTTGTGACCCCGGAGGATGCCGCTGCGGTGGAAGGCCTGCCCGAGAGCGTGACGGTGCTGCGTCAGCCCATCCGGAACATCTACCTTGTCTCCACCTCGGTGATGGACCTGTTCCTCGCGCTGGATGGGCTGGACAGCGTGACCCTTTCCGGCACCCAGGCGGAGGGCTGGTATCTGGATGAGGCCAGAGCCGCCATGGAGGACGGGCGCATTGCCTATGCGGGCAAGTACAGCGCCCCGGACTACGAAAAGATCCTTGCGGCCAACTGCGGCCTTGCCATCGAGAACACCATGATCTACCACACCCCGGAGGTCAAGGAGCAGCTGGAACGGTTCGGCATCCCGGTGCTGGTGGAGCGCTCCAGCTATGAGAGCGGCCCGCTGGCCCGGCTGGAATGGCTCAAGTTCTGGGGCATCCTGCTGGGGAAAGAGGAGCTGGCGGAACAGGAATTCGCCCGGCAGGTGGAGCGCCTTGCACCGCTGACCGGGCAGGCTCCCACCGGCAAGCGCTGTGCCTTTTTCTCCATCACAGCCAACAACCTTGCCAATGTGCGCAAGGGCGGCGACTATGTGGCCCAGATGATCGAGATGGCGGGCGGTGACTATGTGTTTGCGGACCTGACCGACAACGGCAACAACCTTTCCACCATGAACCTGCCGCTGGAGGATTTTTACGCCGGTGCAAAGGATGCGGATGTGCTCCTTTACAACAGCACCATTGAGGGCGTGGTGCATACCACGGAGGAACTGGTGGCAAAATGCCCCCTGCTGGCCGAGTTCAAGGCCGTGCAGAGCGGCAGTGTCTGGTGCACCACCCAGAGCTTTTTCCAGCAGAGTACGGCGCTGGTCGATTTTGTGCTCGACCTGCACCGTGTCTTTACGGAGAACGACCCCGCCGACCTGCAATTTCTGAGGAAAGTAGAGTAACCTATGACCAGCAAAAAGCGCCTGATCCTTTCTTACGGCATCCTTGCCCTGCTGCTGGCGGTGCTGTTTGCCGCCAACCTGTTCTGGGGCAGTGTGTCCCTGACACCGGGGGCAGTGCTGGCGGCCCTGACCGGCCGCGGGCAGGACGCTTTGAGCGTGGGCATCATCACCCAGCTGCGCCTGCCCCGGGCCGTGATGGTGGTGCTGCTGGGAGCGGCGCTCTCGGCGGCGGGCTACCTGCTGCAGACCTTTTTTGCCAACCCCATTGCAGGCCCCTTTGTCATGGGCATTTCCAGCGGGGCCAAGCTGGCCGTGGCACTGGTCATGGTGGCTTTTCTGAACCAGGGCCTGCTCACCAGCTCCCTTACCCTGATCACAGCCGCCTTTGCGGGGGCCATGGCCTCCATGGCCTTTGTGCTGGCGGTCTCCCGGCGGGTGCAGCGGATGAGCATCCTTGTCATCTGCGGCGTAATGATCGGCTACATCTGTTCGGCCGTTACGGAGTTTGTGGTGGCCTTTGCCCAGGACAGCAACATCGTCAACCTCCACAACTGGTCTCAGGGCAGCTTTTCCGGCATGACCTGGGGCAATGTGCGGGCGGCGGCGCTGGTGGTGCTGCCCGCTCTGGCGGCAGCGTTCTGCCTTTCCAAGCCCATGGCCGCCTACCAGATGGGGGAGGCCTACGCCCGGAGCGTGGGCATCAATGTCAAAGCCTTTTCCCGGCTGCTGGTGCTGCTTTCCAGCCTGCTGGCCGCCTGTGTCACGGCCTTTGCGGGGCCCATCTCCTTTGTGGGCATTGCGGTGCCCCATCTGGTCAAGCAGCTGTTCGGCAGCGCAAGGCCGCTGGTGGTGCTGCCCGGGTGCTGCCTGGGCGGGGCGGCCTTCTGCCTGCTGTGTGACCTCATCGCCCGCAGCATGTTTGCCCCCACCGAGCTTTCGATCAGCGCCGTAACGGCAGTATTTGGTGCACCGGTGGTCATCTGGCTGCTGGTGCGCCGGGGTCAGGAGGGTGTGCGATGAAATACCTCTGTGAAACGAAAGAACTGGCCATCGGCTATGGCAGCGCGCCCCTTGCTTCCGGCATCACGCTGGGGGCGGTGCCGGGGCAGATCCTGGCCCTCATCGGGCCAAACGGCGCGGGAAAATCCACCCTGCTCAAAACGCTGGCGGGCCAGCTGGCCCCCCTGGGCGGGGCTGTCCTGCTGGATGGCCGCAGCCTGACCGATTACACCGGCCCGGCCCGGGCCCGGAAGCTGGCCCTGATGCTGCCCCATACCCGCCGCACCGAGCTGACTTCCTGCTTTGAGTTTGCCGCCGCCGGGCGCATCCCCTATACCGGGCGGCTGGGCATCCTGTCCGATGCCGACCGGCAGGCCGTGCGGGACGCGCTGGAACTGGTGGGGGCTTCCCCTCTGGCGGGCCGGGATTTCAACTGCATCAGCGACGGCCAGCGCCAGCGCGTTCTGCTGGCCCGCGCCATCTGCCAGCAGCCCGGAGTTCTGCTGCTGGACGAGCCGACCTCTTTTCTGGATGTCAAGGGAAAGATCGAGCTGCTGACCATCCTGCAGAAACTGGCCCATGAGCAGGGGCTGGCCGTGATCGTCAGCCTGCACGAGCTGGACATGGCGCAGAAGATCGCGGATGCGGTGGTCTGCGTGTTCCCGCACAGCGTTTCGGGGGTGCTGACCCCAAAGGAGGCCTTTGCCCCGGAGAACATCCGGGCGCTGTACAGCCTGACCAAAGAGCAGTACGAGGCCGTGTTCGGCCCGGAAAAGCCTGCCGGGCCAAAGTTTGAACATTACGTCCGCAGTGGGCAGAAGCTGCTCCGCTGCGGGTACACCACCGGCACCTGCGCGGCGCTGGGTGCGGCGGGGGCCGCGCGGCTCCTGCTCACCGGCCATGCCCCGGAGAGCGTTGCCCTGCGCACGCCGAAGGGCATCGTGGTGGAGGTGGCCCCGCTGTACTGCCGCCCCGCCGGAGCCGGTGCCGAATGCGCCATTGAGAAGGACGGCGGGGATGATGTGGATGTGACCACCGGCCTGCCCGTGATCGCCGCCGTAGAATTGCTGCCCAATACCACCGAGATCCGCATCTCCGGCGGCAAGGGCGTGGGCCGGGTGACCAAGGCCGGGCTGGACCAGCCGGTGGGGGAAGCTGCCATCAACCATGTGCCCCGGCAGATGATCGCTGAGGCCCTGCAAAGGGAAGCCGAGAGCGCCTGCTACACCGGCGGCTTTGCCGTGACCATCTCCATCGAGGGCGGGGAAGAGGTGGCAAAGCGCACCTTCAACCCCCACATCGGGGTCGAGGGCGGACTTTCGGTGCTGGGAACCAGCGGCATTGTGGAGCCCATGAGCCAGCAGGCGATCCTGGACACCATCCAGCTGGAAATGAACCAGGCCGCTCTCCGGGCGGGCAGCCCCAGGCGGCTCATCCTGGCACCCGGCAATTACGGGCTGGACTATCTGCACGAAACATACCCGGAGCTTCACACTGTTCCGGTGGTAAAGACCTCGAACTTTATCGGTGACACGCTGGATATGGCTGCTGCGGCCCGCTTTGAAGAGGTGCTTCTGGTGGGCCATGTGGGCAAGCTGGTCAAGGTGGCGGGCGGTATTATGAACACCCATTCCCACACTGCTGACTGCCGCACCGAGCTGTTCTGCACCCATGCGGCGCTCTGCGGCGCTTCCCGGGAAGTCTGCGCCGCCCTGATGAACGCTGCCACCACCGATGCCTGTCTGGAACTCCTGGACAGCGCCGGCCTGCGGGCTCCGGTGCTGGAAAGCCTGCTGCGGGCAGTCCAGCTCCACCTTGACCGGCGGGCCTGCGGGGCGTTCCGGGTGGGGGCGGTGCTGTTTTCCAACCAGCACGGCCCGCTGGGAGCCACCGACACTGCCGCACAACTGCTGAACGAATGGAAGGAGCATTGAGATGGTACATTTTGTAGGCGCAGGCCCCGGCGCACCTGACCTCATCACCCGGCGGGGCGCGGCCCTGCTGCAGGAAGCCGACTGCATCATTTATGCGGGCAGTCTGGTCAACCCGGCTCTGCTGGGGCTGGCGAAGCCGGAGTGCGCCGTTTACAACAGCGCTGAGATGACGCTGGAACAGGTGCTGGATGTGATGCGCCGGGTGGAAGCCGCAGGCGGGATCACCGTGCGGCTCCACACCGGCGACCCCTGCCTGTATGGGGCCATCCGGGAGCAGATGGACGCTCTGGATGCGGACGGCATCCCCTACGATGATACCCCCGGCGTGTCCAGCTTTTGCGGGGCGGCGGCGGCGCTGAACGCCGAGTACACCCTGCCCACCATCAGCCAGACCGTGATCATCACCCGGATGGAGGGGCGCACCCCGGTGCCGGAAAAGGAGAAGCTGGCCAGCCTTGCTGCCCATGGGGCAACCATGGTGATCTTCCTCTCCATCGGCCTCATCGACAAGGTGCAGCAGGCCCTGCTGGCAGGCGGAGCCTACACGCCGGCGACCCCTGCCGCCGTGGTCTACAAGGCCAGCTGGCCGGAACAAAAAGTGGTGCGCTGCACCGTGGGCACGCTGGCCGGGAGCACCCGCGCCAACGGCATCACCAAGACGGCGCTCATCGTGGTGGGGGAGTTTCTGGGCACCCGGTATGAGCGGAGCAAGCTCTACGACCCAACCTTTACGACGGAGTTCCGCAAGGGGGCAGACCAGTGACCCGCGCCTATCTCGCCTTTACGGAAAAAGGACTGGCGCTGGCCCAAAAGCTGGCCAGTGCCATGCCCGGCACCGTAGACCGCTGCGGCCATGGTGGGCCCGGCCTTGCCGATTGGGCTGCAGAGCAGTTCGCCCATGCGGATGCCCTGATCTTTGTGGGGGCTGTGGGCATTGCGGTGCGGGCCATTGCGCCCCACTGCCGGAACAAGGCGGTGGACCCTGCCGTGGTGGTGCTGGACGAGTGCGGCCATTTTGCGGTGCCGATCCTTTCGGGCCATCTGGGCGGGGCCAACGATCTGGCCCGGGCGCTGGCGGCGGTCTGCGGTGCGGTGCCGGTCATTACCACGGCCACCGATGCCAACGGTGTGTTTGCCGTGGATGCGTGGGCCAGGCACCAGAACTGTGCCGTGCTGGAGCCGGGGCGCATCAAGCGCGTCAGCAGCAGACTGCTGGCGGGCGGGCCGGTGCGGTACCGCTCGGAATTCCCCGTTGCCAGGCAGGCCCCTGCCGGGGTGGTCCCGGCGGGGGAGGCAGAGCGCGCCGACTTTGCCCTGACCCTTTTCCCGGCGGGCGATGCGCTGCACCTGATCCCGAAGATCGGTGTGCTGGGCATCGGGTGCAGGCGGGGGACAAGCGCCGCACAGCTGGAAGCGGCCTTTGCACAGTTCTGTGCGGCCCACGGCCTTGCAGCAGTGTGCATTACGGCGGCAGCCAGCATCGACCTGAAAGCCCATGAGCCGGGCCTGCTGGAATTTTGCAGAGCCCACGGCTGGCCGGTGCGGTTCTATTCTGCCGCACAGCTGCAGAACGCCCCCGGGCAGTTCACACCTTCGGCCTTTGTCCGGAGCGTGACCGGTGTGGACAATGTCTGCGAGCGGGCGGCGGTGCTGGCGGCAGGCGGCACGATTATTCTTCCCAAACAGGCGGGCAACGGCGTGACCTTTGCGCTGGCGCTTCGTCCCTTTGCCCCGGATTGGAGGTGGCAGGATGCCTAATGTTGTTTTTGTTGTCGGGCTTGGGCCCGGGGATCCCCGGTTTCTGACCGCACAGGCGCAGAGCGCCTTAACGCAAGCCGAGGTGCTGTGCGGCTATACGGTCTATCTGGATCTGGTGCGCCCCTACTTCCCGGACAAGCTCTATTATTCCACCGGCATGACCAAGGAAATCGACCGCTGCCGCTGGGCGCTGGAAACGGCCCGGAGCGGCAGGGCGGTGGCGCTGGTCTGCTCGGGAGATGCCGGGGTCTACGGTATGGCAAGCCCTCTGCTGGAGCTGGCCGAGCACTTCCCGGACGTGACGGTGGAGGTGGTGCCCGGCCTGACCGCCGCCCTGAGCGGCGGTGCGGTGCTGGGTGCCCCGCTGGCCCACGATTTCTGTGTGCTCTCCCTCTCTGACCGGCTTACGCCGTGGGAGGTCATTGAGCGGCGGCTGGCGGCAGCAGCCATGGGGGATTTCTGCATCGCGCTGTACAACCCCTCCTCCAAGGGGCGGCCGGACTATCTGGCGCGGGCGGTGCGCATCCTGCTGGCAAACGGCAAAGCACCCGGAACGGTCTGCGGCATCGTGCGGAACATTGGCCGGGAGGGGCAGAAAAGCCGCGTTCTGACGCTGGCTGCGCTGGAAACCACCCCGGTGGATATGTTCACCACCGTGTTTGTCGGCAACGCTCAGACCCGCCAGCTGAGCGGGCGGATGGTCACGCCGCGGGGGTACCGCGCATGAGGGCCGTGGTATTCAGCGGCACCACCGAGGGCCGCATGTTTTCAAAGCAGCTGGCCGCACTGGGGGCCGAGGTACTGGTCAGTGTGGCCACCCCGCTGGGGGCCGAGGAACAGGGCGAAAGGTCCGGCATCACCGTTCACTGCGGGCGGCTGACCCCGGAGGAGATGACCGCCCTGCTGCAGGGGGCTGACCTCTGCGTGGACGCGACCCATCCCTATGCCGTGGAGGCCACCCGGAACATCCGGGCAGCCTGCAAAACAGCGGGCACGGAGTACCGCCGCCTGCTCCGGCCCGAAAGCCCGCTGCCTGCCGGGAGCATGGTGTTTACCTCTGCGGCCCATGCGGCGGGATTTCTGGCCCGAACGCAGGGAAATGTCCTGCTTGCCACCGGGGCCAAGGAGCTTTCTGCCTTTGCTGTGCTGGAACCGGCACGGCTTTTTCCCCGTGTCCTGCCCACCCGGGAGGGCATTGCCGCCTGCGAGGGGGCAGATATCCCCCATAAGAACATCATCGCCATGCAGGGGCCGTTCTCCTATGCGCTGAACCGGGCGCTGATGGAGCAGTTTGCCATCCGCTTTCTCGTTACCAAAGATGGCGGCGCGGCGGGCGGCTTTGAAGAAAAAGCCCGGGCAGCGCAGGACACCGGGGCTCAGCTCATGGTCATCCGCCGCCCGGCCGAGCAGGGCGAAACGGCGGAACAGATCCTGACACATTGTAAGGAGATGCTGCAATGATCACACTCATCGGGATGGGGTCGGGCACGCCGGAAAGCCTGACCGCGCAGGGCCTTGCCGCCCTGCAGAACGCCGGACTGATCCTGGGGGCAAAGCGCCTGCTGGAACAGCTGCCGCAGGGCTGCACGGATCACCGGAAGGCCCTGTATCAGCCTGAGGATGTCCTTGCCGCGCTGGCGGCTGACCCGGAGGTGGATGCTGCCCTTGTGTACAGCGGCGACACCGGGTTTTACTCCGGTGCGGCCCAGCTGCTGCCGATGCTGCGGGCCTTTGGCATCTCCTGCCGGGTGCTGCCGGGGCTTTCCAGCGTTCAGCTGCTGGCCGCTGCGGTGGGCCGCTCCTGGCAGGAGTGGAAGCTGGTCTCGGCCCACGGCTGTGCCTGCGACCCGGTGGCCGAATGCCTGACGGCCGGGGGAAAGCCTGTGTTTTTCCTGACCGGCGGGGCAGAAACGCCTGCCTCCCTCTGCGGCCGATTGGCTGCCGCCGGGCTGGGCGATGCCCATGTGCTGGTGGGCGAAGAGCTGGGCCGGGCAGAGGAAAAGATCCTGTTCGGCACAGCGCAGGAGTTTGCGCAAAAGCAGTTTGCAGGCCTGAGCGTTCTGCTTGTGGAGCATCTTCCTCAGCCGCCCCGGCGGGTGCCCGGCTTCCCAGATGAAGCCTTCCACAGGGGAGAGGTGCCCATGACCAAGCAGGAGGTGCGGGCGGCGGCGCTGGCCAAGCTGGCCGTGCAGCCCGGCGATACCCTGTGGGATGTGGGGGCGGGCACCGGCAGCGTGAGCGTGGAGCTGGCACTGGCCGTACCCCGGGGGCATGTGTATGCCGTGGAGTGTGACCCGGAAGCCTGCGGGCTCATCCGGCAGAACCGGGAAACGTTCCACGCCTGCAACCTGACACTGGTGGAGGGCCGCGCCCCCGCCGCGCTGGCTGATCTGCCCGCCCCGGATGCCGTGTTCATCGGCGGGACCAAGGGGGGCATGGAGGCTGTGGTGGACACGGTGCTTGCCCGGAATCCGAACGCCCGCATCTGCATCTCTGCCATTGCGCTGGAAACGCTGAGCGCCGCCGTGGCCGCACTGACTGCCCACGGCCTTGCTGCGGAGGTGACGCAGATCGCGGTCAGCCGCACCCGGCCTGCGGGCAGGCTCCACCTGCTGATGGCCAATAACCCCATCTTCCTTATCACAGGAGAACGCAAATGATCCAATTTCTTGTGGCCGCGCCCTGTTCCGGCAGCGGCAAAACCACACTGACCTGCGCTCTGCTGGCGGCGCTCAAGCGGCGGGGGCAGGACCCCTGCTCCTTCAAGAGCGGGCCGGACTATATCGACCCCATGTTTCACCGGGCCGTGCTGGGGGTGGAAAGCCACAACCTCGACCTGTTTTTCTCCGCGCCGGAGACGGTGCGCGCGCTCTATGCGCAGGCCGCCGCCGGGCACGGGGCAGCTGTGTGCGAGGGTGCCATGGGCTTTTACGATGGACTGGGCGGCGTGAGTGATACCGCCAGTGCCTGGCATCTGGCCGATACGCTGGGCCTGCCGGTGCTGCTGGTGGTCCAGCCCAGAGGGGCCAGCCTGACGCTGGCGGCCCAGATCAACGGGCTGAAACAGTTCCGCACCCCCAGCCATCTGGTGGGCATCCTGCTCAATGACTGCGCCCCCCATTTATATGCTCTGCTGGCTCCCATGCTGGAACGGGAGACCGGCCTGCCGGTGCTGGGCTATCTGCCCCACCTGCCGGATGCCGCCCTTGAGAGCCGCCACTTAGGGTTGAAAACTGCCGGGGAGATCGCGGACCTGCAGCAGAAGATCAGCCGGATGGCCGATGCGCTGGTGATGGATTGGGAGAAGCTTTTTGCCCTGACCGAAGGCGCAGCGCCTTTGGTGCACACAGATCGGCTTCCCCCTGCGGGAGAGCTGCCGCCCCAGGGGGCAGAGGAACAGCGCCCCCGCGTTCCCATTGCCGTTGCAAGGGATGCGGCGTTTTGCTTCACCTACGCCGAAACGCTGGAAGCACTGGAGCGGGCGGGGGCGGAGCTCTGCTGGTTCAGCCCCCTGCAGGACTCCGCCCTGCCGGAGCAGATCGGCGGGCTCTATCTGCCCGGCGGCTACCCGGAGCTGTATGCCGGGCAGTTGAGCGCGAATCGCTCCATGCTGGCCTCTGTGCGCCGGGCTGTGGAGCGCGGTCTGCCCACGGTGGCCGAGTGCGGGGGCTTTCTCTATCTGGGCCAGAGCCTGGAGGATGCCAGCGGAAAATGCTGGCCCATGGCAGGCGTTCTGCCGGGGCAGGGCTTCCGGGTGGGGCGGCTGGTGCGGTTTGGATACGCGGCATTGACCGCCCGCGCCGACAGTATGCTGTTCCGCGCCGGGGAGCGTCTGCCCGTGCACGAGTTCCACCACTGGGATTCCACGGACAACGGCACCGGCTTTACCGCCGCAAAGCCCAACGGGAAGCAATGGGACTGCGGCTTTGCAAATGAGCATTTCTATGCGGGCTTCCCGCATTTGTATTGGGCGGGCACGGCCCTGCCCCGGCGGTTCGTGGATGCCGCCGCACACTATCATCAAGAGGAACAGGACCAATGACAGAGCTTGAACTGAAACAGCTTCTTTCCAAGATCACCCGGCCGGACGAGACCGCACGCACCGCCGCCCACGCCCACTGGGCCAGCCTGGCCAAGCCGCTGGGCGGGCTGGGCAGGCTGGAGACCATGCTGGAGGATGCCGCCGCCCTGACCGGTACGGCAGAGCTGGCGTTTTCCCGCCGGGCCGTGCTGGTGCTCTGCGCCGACAACGGCGTGGTGGCGCAGGGCGTGAGCCAGACGGACCAGAGCGTGACCCGGGCCGTGGCCGAGAACCTTGCCGCCCGGCGCACCAGTGTCTGCCAGATGGCAAAAACGGCCCGCTGCGAAGTGGTTCCTGTGGACCTTGGCATGGCCGGGGAGCCGGTGCCCGGGGTGCAGAACTGCCGCATTGCCGCCGGGACGGCCGATTTCACCACCGGCCCTGCCATGACCCGCCAGCAGGCGGTGGATGCCATTGCGGCGGGCATGGGGCTTGTCCGGGCGCAGAAGGCGGCGGGGGTGCAGCTGCTGGCCACGGGGGAGATGGGCATTGGCAACACCACCACCTCCAGCGCCGTGGCTGCGGTTCTGCTGGGTCAGCCCGTGGAGCGGATGACAGGCCGGGGCGCGGGCCTTTCCGACGCGGGGCTTGCCCGCAAGCTGGATGCCATCCGGCGGGGCATTGCGCGGAATCAGCCCGATGCCGCCGACCCGCTGGACGTGCTCTCCAAGCTGGGCGGGTTCGACATCGCCGGGCTGTGCGGTGTCTTTCTGGGCGGCGCGCTGGAAGGCCTGCCCGTGCTGATGGATGGCTTCATCAGCGGGGTGGCGGCTCTGTGCGCAGTGCGGCTCTGCCCCGCCGCAGAAAAGGCCGTGTTTGCCAGCCACTGCTCCACCGAACCGGCAGCAAGGTTGGTGCTGGAAGCGCTGGGCAAAGTGCCCCTGCTCACCGCCGGGCTCCATCTCGGCGAGGGCACCGGAGCGGTGGCAAGCATCCCGCTGTGGGATATGGCGCTGGCCGTTTACCGCGATTGCTATTCCTTCACGGAGGGCGGCATCACGCCGTACACCACCCAATGCTGACGCTGGTATTGGGCGGTGCCGCCAGCGGCAAGAGCGGGTATGCCGAGAGCCTGGTGCTGAAAACCGCACTCCCGCGCTATTACATCGCCACCATGCAGGTGTGGGATGCCGAGTGTGCCGCCCGGGTGGAAAAGCACCGGAAGATGCGGGCGGCAAAGCAGTTTGAGACCGTGGAGTGCCCCCTGCATCTGGAGAACATCCATCTGCCTGCCCGGGGAACTGCGTTGTTGGAGGATCTGGGCAACCTGACCGCCAACGAGCTCTACGACCCCGCCGGGGCGGGAGAAAATGCGGCTTCGGCCATTTTGGAAGGACTGGACCAATTGGCCGAACAATGCGCGCACCTCATCGTGGTCTCCAACGAGGTGTTCAGCGGCGGTGCCGACTACGCAGGCGACACCGGGCGCTACCTGAAAGCGCTGGCGCAGGTGAACAATGCCCTTGCCGCCCGGGCTGACCATGTGGTGCGGGTGGTGTGCGGCATCCCGGTCTATTATAAAGGAGTGGAAAAATGATTGGATTGCAGACCATTGCAGTGGCCTTTGCCATGTTTTCGGCCCTGCCGGTGCCGCAGTTCGCGTGGAACCAGAAAAACATGCGGTATGCCATGTGCGCCTTCCCGCTCATCGGGGTGGTCATTGGCGGGCTGTGGTGCCTGTGCGGCGCTCTGCCCCTGCCGATGCCCGCAAAAGCGGCGGGGTTCTGCCTGATCCCGGTCTGGGTCACGGGCGGCATCCATCTGGATGGCTATGCCGACACCTGTGATGCCCTTTCCAGCTATGGCGACCGGGAAAAGAAGCTGGAGATCCTCAAAGACCCCCACTGCGGTGCCTTTGCAGTGATCCGGCTGTGCAGTTATTTTGCGGCCTACCTTGCCCTTTGCGCCTGCGTGGACTTTACGCCCCGGGTGGGCCTGTGCTGGACACTGGCCCTTGTGTTGGAACGGGCCCTCTCGGGCCTGGCCGTGGCATCGTTCCCGATGGCAAAGAACACCGGCCTTGCCCACACCTTTGCCACGGCGGCGGATCAGACCACCGTCCGCCGGGTGCTGATGGCGCTGGCCGCTCTGCTCAGCGCCGCCCTGCTGGCACTGGGCGGCTGGGCGCTGGTGCTGGCGGCGTTGCTGGTGTTTGCACGCTATCATGTTGTTTCGGACAAGCAGTTTGGCGGCATCACCGGCGATCTGGCCGGATGGTTTTTGCAGAAAGCCGAGCTGTGGATGCTGGCGGCGCTGTGTGCCTGCCAGTGGGGAGGACTGTTATGATCTTTATCACCGGGCCGCTGTACAGCGGCAAGCGCACCTTTGCCCAGCGCCTGCCCGGCACCCGCATTGCGGAGGTGCAGGCCCTGGCCGCAGAGGCCGAGGATCTGGAAAAGCTTGCGGAGGAGCTCTCCGCTTATGATATCGTGATGGCCACCGAGGTGGGCGGCGGCGTGGTGCCCATGGACGCAGGGGAGCGGGCCGCCCGGGAAGCCGCCGGACGGCTGGCCTGCCTGCTGGCGGCCCGGGCCGGGTGCGTGGTGCAGATGTTCTGCGGCATCCCCACAGTATTGAAAGGAGAACTGCCCCCATGCTGATCTATCTTCTGCGCCACGGCCTGACGGCCTACAACGCCGAAAAGCGCTATCAGGGCCAGCGGGATATCCCCCTGTGCCCCGCGGGCCGCGCCCAGCTGCGGCAGGCTGACCTCCGGCCGGAAACGGTCTATATCACCCCGCTCTGCCGCACCCGGCAGACCGCGGAGGTGCTCTTCCCGGGTGCAAGGCTCGTGGAGGTGAAGGACCTGCAGGAGATGTGCTTCGGCAGCTTTGAGGGCCGCAATTTCATTGAGATGGAGCACGACCCGGATTATCTGGCCTGGGTGAACGCCAACTGCGAAAGCCCCTGCCCGGACGGCGAGACCAAGGCTGTCTTTTCGGAGCGGGTGTGCAGGGCTTTTGCCGCACTGGTAGACAGGGCCCTTGCCGATGGGGAAGAGACACTGGTCATTCTGGCCCACGGCGGCACCCAGATGGCTACCATGGAGCGCTACGCCCTGCCCCATGCGGATTATTACCACTGGTGCGCCCCCAACGCGGGCGGTTACGTTCTGGATGCAGGAGATTGGGCGGAGCAGCGGGTGCTGCACCTGCTGAAGACTGTGCAGTACACAAAGGAGGATGCCCGATGATCGAATACGCAGTACTCGGCGGTTTTGTGCTGGACTGCCTCTTTGGCGACCCGGCCTGGCTGCCCCACCCGGTGGTGTACATGGGCAAGGCCATCTCGGCGCTGGAAAAGCGCCTGCGGGCCCGCCTGCCCAAAACGCCTCAGGGGGAACTGCTGGGCGGGGCCATTGTGGCCTTCTGCCTGCCGGTGGGCACCTTTCTGCTGACGAGCCTTGTCTGCCTGGGGGCTGCCCGCATCAGCCCGTGGCTGGGGCTGGCCGTCCAGATGTTCTGGTGCGGGCAGGCACTGGCCGCAAAGGGGCTGGCGCAGGAGAGCACCAATGTCTACCGGGAGCTGGTCAAGCCCGACCTGCCTGCCGCCCGCAGGGCGGTCAGCCGCATCGTGGGGCGGGACACCCAGGATCTGACGCTGGAGGGGGTGACCAGGGCCGCTGTGGAAACGGTGGCTGAAAACGCCAGCGACGGTGTGATCGCGCCCCTGCTCTATATGCTCATCGGCGGGGCACCGCTGGCCCTGACCTACAAGGCCATCAACACGATGGACAGTATGCTGGGCTACAAAAACGAAAAATACCTCTCCTTTGGCCGCATCCCGGCCAAGCTGGACGATGCGGCAAATTACCTTCCCAGCCGCCTTGCCGCCCTGCTGTGGGTGGCTGCCGCGGCCTTTACGCACAATGACGCAAAAGGGGCGTGGAAGATCTGGCGGCGGGACCGCCGCAACCACGCCAGCCCCAACAGCGCCCAGACCGAGAGCGCCTGCGCCGGTGCGCTGGGGGTGCAGCTGGCCGGGCCCGCCTATTACTTTGGCGAATACTACGCCAAGCCCACCATCGGCGATCCGCTGCGCCCCATTGAACCAGAGGATATCCTGCGTGCCAACCGGATGATGTACGTGGCAAGCGCTTTTGCACTGGCGTGGGGCGTGGCAATACGGGCTTTTTTGTAACGACCTCGCCCTCTCAGTCATGCCTTGCATGACAGCTCCCCCAAAGGGGGAGCCAAGAGCTGGAATCCAGAACCATCCAGGAAAAGGAGAACGAACATGCAACTAGTACATGGCGGCGATTGGGCCGGTTACCGGGCCGAGTTCGGGCGGGATGCGCTGGATTTTTCGGCCAACGTCAGCCCGCTGGGCCTGCCGGAAGGGGTGGCCCGGGCCATCACGGCGGCATTGCCCACGGCCGACCGCTACCCCGACCCCCTGTGCCGGGAGCTGCGGGCAAAGCTGGCGCTCCATGAGGGCGTGCCGGCGGAGCAGATCCTCTGCGGCAATGGGGCGGCAGACCTCATCTTCCGGCTGGTCTGGGCAAAAAAGCCCCGCCGGGCACTGGTCACTGCCCCCACCTTTGCAGAGTATGCCACTGCTTTGGAAAGTGTCGGCTGCACGGTGGAACGATTCTTTTTGCGGGAGCAGGAGGACTTTGCGGTTACGGATGCATTCTGCGCGGCCATCCGCCCGGGGGTGGATATGGTGTTCCTCTGCCAGCCCAACAACCCCACCGGCCAGCTGACGACCCTGCCGCTGGTGGAACAGATCCTCCACCGCTGCGCGGCGTGCGGCACCTTGCTGGTGGTGGACGAATGCTTCCTTGATTTCCTGCCCGACCATGCCCTGCACACGGCAAAAGGCCTGCTGGGAGAGGGAGATCTGGTCATCCTGAAAGCCTTCACCAAGCTCTACGGCATGGCGGGCGTGCGGCTGGGCTATGCCCTGAGTGCCGACACGGTGCTGCTGGAAC
>OLRF01001813.1_pt1 | contig 20684 bp, 15 predicted proteins | sample 1672061 | NCBI WGS metagenome assembly OLRF01 (sample SAMEA3136641, study PRJEB25190) | human gut metagenome | reverse complement strand
ACCTCTTCCCATTCCGAACAGAGAAGTTAAGCTCACTAACGCCGATGGTACTGCGGTTTTCCCGTGGGAGAGTAGGTAGCCGCCTCTTCAAGCCGGATCCGAAAGGGTCCGGCTTTCTTTTTGCGTATTGTCGGGCTAAAAACGGGGGACAGCCTGAATGCTGTCCCCTCTTACCCCTTTCTCTCCTCTCCTCCGGTTGCGTCACGAATGGTTTGAATTCTTCGGTGGGGTTCTGCTGTACAAAGATAGCAATTTCCCCCCCCCGGCAAATTTTAGCCTAATTAATTGATAAATAGAACTGTTTGTATCTTTCGGAGGCCGTTTTCGGGTAGTTCGGGCCTTCGGGGGCGACATCGGATCGGGGTGTCCGGCGGAATCGGCGGGGATACAGGAGCCGGAGCGTCCGGTGAAGCGGGAGACGGGTCCGGAATCGGGTTTGGCTTTCGGTTGCGGAGAGGCCGGGCGGCATTCCCGGACGGAGGACGGGGGCAAGCGGCGGTTGTAGCTGGAGAGAGGATATCATCCGGACGCAGCGGCAAAAGCGGTGCGGCTCTGCGGACGCGGAGCGGCTTGCGGCTGGGGTATGCGGAAGCGCCTGCGGCCGATTGTGCCGGATTCCGGCCGTACACCCGGAATCCGGCGGCGGACCGTACCGGGCAGCTTTGTGCGGAGCTATTTTCCGCTGAGGAGCGTGAGCAACAGCGAGGCGGCGGTGAGCAGCGCTCCGGCAGCCACGACGCCCGGCCAGCCGAAGTGCGCCCATGCGGCGCCCGAGAGGAATGTACCCAGCGTACCGCCCGCGAAATAGGTGCTCATGAAGATCGTATTGATGCGGTTCGAGGCCGCAGGGCATAGCCCGAACAGCGGAGCCTGGTTGCTCAACTGGATGCATTGCAGCTCCAAGTCGATCAGAACGGTGCTGGAAACCGGACCCGGATAACGATTATTCGGGATCGGAGCGCTCTCCCAGGATGACGGTCCGGCCCGTAAGGCGGCTGCGCTCGGCTTCATAACAGATGCGGTGGCTCTCGACGGAGCGGTCGATCGAGGTGCGGAAGCGGTGTTCGCGGCGGCTCAGAGTGTCCACGAAGTCTTCGATCAGATTGAGGTCCGCTCCGGCGTGGAACGGCGTGCCCAGAATGTCCGAGAAGTCGAAAATCCGTTCCTCCCCGCCCCGGAACCGACGGACGCGGAGCGTGCGTTCGTCTCCGTCGATTTCGCCGCGGGTCAGGCGGATATGCGTTTCGCGCTGGTCGCCCAGCGTGAAAGTGTCCATCGAGAAGGAGATCGTGATCTCGTTGTCCATCTCCATCGAGACGATCTGGTGGTCCACGACGTCGTTGTCGCAGCGGAATACGCAGCGTCCGTAACTTCCCGTGCGGAGTTCGCGCAGAAGTACCTCGTCGAGCGTGGACCCCTCCGGAACGTCGAAATTCGAGATCCAGTCCCGGCGGTTGTAGTAGAGGTCCACGGCCGAATAGGGACACTCCTTCTCCACGGGGCAGTCGATACAGCGTTCCGTACTGCCGGCCGGGGCGTTTTCGCGCCGATACCAGCGGAGCGATCCGAACGAGGAGAGCTTCCGGCAGCGTGCCTCGGTCAGCCACAGCAGGAAGTCGATGTCGTGGCAGCATTTCGAAATGAGCATCGGGTTCGTGACCTCCTCCTTCCGCCACATGCCGCGCACGAATCCGTGCGTCGTGCGGTCGAGCCCCACGGAGGCGATATGGCTGATGGAAATGATCTCCCCGAGTTCGCCCGAATCGACGATCTCCTTGATTTTGATGAAGTAGGGATGGTAACGCAACACGTGGCAAACCCCTACGATCACCCCTTTGCGCCGTGCCGCCTCGGCGATCCGGACGCATTCGGGCAGGGTTTGCGCGATGGGCTTCTCCAGCAGGACGTTGTAGCCCGCTTCGATGGCCTTCATGCAGGGTTCGAAGTGCATGTTTTCGGGTGTGGCGATCAGCACGGCGTCGGCCGGGACGGGGTTCTCGAAAAACCGGTCGTAATTCTCGAAACATTGCGCGGCGCCGAGTCCGAATTTTTCGGCGACGGTGCGGCGGCGGAGCGGGTTGAGTTCCACGACGCCGACGAGTTTCAGCCGCTCGGGATGCCGGACGGCGTATTCCAGATACTTGTTCGTGCGGTTTCCCGCGCCGATGGCTACGATCGTCACGGGACCCGCACCGGATGATGCGGAAGCGGTCATTGTTGTTTGCGCTGGTGTGTTCCGGAAGCGGCAGCGGACGGAAGTTACGGCCGGCCTCCGCTTCCATGCACAAAGATACGATTTTATTCCGAAACCCCGTGCTTCCGAATGCAAAAAGCCCGCTCCGGAGAGCAGGCTTTTTGTCGTCGTGTCGGAAGATCAGAGCTCCTTGACGCGGATGTTGCGGAAACGGATGCCCGGACCGTGGCCCAGCAGGCCGATGTGTCCCTTCTTGTTGAAGAGTCCCGGGTGGTTGCGTCCGTCCACCGTGTAGGGATTCTTCGTCGAACCGTCGGGGGCGACGTTGTGTCCCTTGCAGGCTTTGCGGATGTTGCCGTCGAGAATCACCTCGCCGTTCACCGTTACCGTGATCCGGTCGCCTACGGCGCGGACCTCCTCGACGTTCCAGGTTCCCAACTCGCCGAACTTGACGCGCTTGGCCGGGATGACGCCGTAAACCGATCCGTGTTGCTGGTAGATCTCGATGTTCTTGTAGATCGGATCGTCGTGGTCGAGCACCTGAATCTCCATGCCGTGGAAGGCGGCATCGACGCCCATCGGGGTGCGGATGCCGATTCCGTTGTTCACGCCCGGGCGGACGAACGCGAACTCGAAGCGCAGAACGAAGTCGCCGTACTCCTTCTTCGTGTAGAGGTTGCCCGAACCGCCGTACTGCGCCGTCACGTCGATCGTGCCGTCGAGGGGCACGTAGTTGGTCGTATTGCCGGTCCATTTCTCCATCGAGAGTCCGTCGAAGAGCACCTCGAAGCCTTCGGCCGCCTCTTCGGGCGAGAGCTCGAAGCGCGGAACGGCCGCATATTTGGCCAGCAGCCCCTTGATCTCGTCCACGGCATAGCCGGCGTCGGCATCCGACTTGGCCAGCGCGGCATATACTTCCTGCGCCTTTTCGAGTGCGTTTACGACCGTCTCGCCGCCCATGCCGGGGTTCTTCGCCGCGATGGTCTTGACGGCGAATGCCGCCGCTTCGGCCGTTGCGGGCGTACCGAGATAGCGGGCCGCCACCTCGATCGAGGGGAACGAGTAGGTCGCGGCCAGCGCGCGGAGCAGCCGGTTCTGCACGTCGGCCGAGGGGTCGGCCTCGAGCCCTTTGCAGTAAAGCGCGGGACGCTCTTCGGCCGGAGCGTAGGTTGCCACGAAATCCGTATAGCGGGCGAGGGCCTTGTCTTTCCATGCCGGGTTCCGCGCGGCCAGATCGGACAGCACGCCGATCATTTCGGCGTTGTCCACCGTCAGCAGTGCGGCGAAGGCGGCGTCGCGGTCGTCCGCTGCGAGCAGGGCGTCGATCGCTTCGCGGCTGCCGGCCTGGGCGAGCAGCGGGTAGTAGCGCGTCCGCTCCTTCGCGGCGGCCATCCGTGCGGAGACCTTATCGAACTGTACGTCGGCCGGTTGTGCGGCGAGGGCGTTCTTCAGACCGTCCTGTACCTTCCGCATCTCCTCTCCCGAGGTTTGGTCGAGCAGGTCGCAGAGGCGGTCGAAATCCCCGACGGTCGTGACACCCGCCAGGGCGTCGGCTGCGGCGGTCCGCACGGCGGCATCCTCCGATGCGAGCAGGGCGAACACCTTGTCCGCAGCGGGGGCGATCCGGCGGGCGGCCGCCAGTTTGAGCGCGTGAACCTGCGTGGAGGGGGCACCGTCGAGCGCCGCGAGCACGCCTTCGTTCACATTGCCGTTGAACGCCAGCAGCGCAGCGCTCGCCTCTGCGGCGTGCGGGCCGTCGAGGCAGGCGATCAGGGCTTCCAGGGCCTTCGTACCGCCGATCTTCCCGGCAGCGCGGATCGCCGCCGCGGCCAGTTCGTCGTCGTCGGAGCCGATCATCGTCACGACGGCGTCGGTCTGCGAGGAGGCATGGCGTGCACCGAGCCAGTTCACGATGTCCGTGCGGGCCTGTTCGGTCAGCGAGGGCATCTTCCGGACGACAGCGGCGTAGAGCGCCTCGTCGGCGAAGTCGCCGGCGAAGTCGAGCGCCGCGCCGCGGTACTCCCGGTCGCCGTCCCGGAGGGCGGCGAGCAGGTTCTGCGTGCGCTTTTTGACATCCGTCCGGAGAATGATCTGCAGGGCGGCGGCGCGCACGTTCGTGCGCGCCGTGGCCTTCGCCAGCGAACGGGCTGCGGCGAGGGCGCTCTTCGTGTCGCCTTCGTCGGCGAGGCGGTTCACCAGCCGGATGTAGGCGCTCGTGGCGTCGGTCTTGCCGAAGTCGTAGTCCGAAGCTGCGGCCGCATCGGCCAGCGTCCTGAGCGAGCTCTTGCCGCCGCAGGCGGCCAGGGCGTTGTAAACTGCCTCTTTCGTGGCGTTGTCGGTCTGGTAGTCGGTCAGCCACGAGAGGAGGATCTCCTCGGCTCCCTCGCTCGGACGTTTCGAGGCGGCATAGGCCAGCAGAGCCGAAGGCCGCGGGGCGTTCTGCATCAGCGAGAGAACGGCCTCCTCGCTTCCGGGCGTCGAGACGAGGCCCCGCACGGCCGCGTCGGCCAGGTAGTAGTCGTCCGCATATTTCACGAATACCGGAATGTCCTCTTCGGTGGAGCAGATCTGGAGCAGCGAGAGCAGGAATGCCTGGTTGGGCTTGTCCGTGCAGGCGGCGATTCCTTCGGCCAGCCCCTTGCGGACCTCGGCGCGGGCCGCGTCGAGCCCTTCGCCGGTCACGTAGTCGGCTACGCCGTTCAGGGCGTACTCCACGACGGCGTTCTGTCCCTTGTCGGCGGGCACGAGCATGCCGGCCATCTCCCGGACGCCCGCGGCGCCGGTCGATGCCAGTTCCCGCATGAGGCCGTTATAGACTTCGGAGGTCTGGGCCGGGAGCTGCGCCAGCGCATCGGCGACGATGGTCGTGGCGGTGCGCTGCCGGGCGTCCTGCGCCCCTGCGGCCAGCGGCAGGAGGCAGGAGGCGAGCAATATGACGAGTATTTTCTTCATGGTGTGCATGTTTTGGACGTTACGGATCAGATTTTCCACGGTGCGCGCATCGGTTGGTCGATCAGCCGGTTGGCCGCGTCATCGCCGACGAAGAGCTGCTTCGCGGGATCGAAACGGAGCGTGCGGTTGAGCCGCAGCGCGCAGAGGGCCATGTTCACCAGCGTCGCGCTGTGGTAGCCCTTGATTTCGTCGAGCGCGAAGCGTTCGCGGTTGCGGATGCACTTGATGAAATCGGTGTTCTGCGGCTCCGGATCGGGCAGCTCGGCGAGCTTGTTCATCACGTCCGGAATCGTGCATTCGAATCCCTTGTAAACTTTGCCTTTCGGACCTTCGATGTAGGGCACTTTGCCCTCGCTCTCGAAGCCTTCGCCCTCGAGGACGATCTGGCAGCCGTCCTCGTAGGTATAGACGATCCTGCGCCAGATGCCGATGGCGTCGGGATGCTGCTGCGGGGCGTCCACCTCGACCTTCACGGGCGAGGTATTGTCCTTGCCCAGCAGGTACTGCACGGGGTCCATGTAGTGCTGTCCCATGTCGCCCAGGCCGCCGCCGTCGTAGTCCCAGTAGCCGCGGAAGGTCTGGTGCGTGCGGTGCGCGTTGTAGGGCTTGTAGGGAGCCGGACCCAGCCAGAGGTCGTAATCCAGCGCGGCGGGCACGGGCTGCGGCGTGAGGTTCTCCTTGCCCACCCAGAAGAATTTCCAGGTGAAGCCCGTGGCGCCGGAGATGGTGACCTTCAGCGGCCAGCCGAGCATGCCGCTGTCCACGAGCTTCTTGAGCGGCTGGACGGTCGTGCCGAGGCCGTAGAAGGTGTCCTGGAAGCGGAACCAGGTGTTCAGGCGGAAGATGCGGCCGTTCCGTTTGACGGCCTCCATCACGCGCTTGCCCTCGCCGATCGTGCGTGTCATAGGCTTTTCGCACCAGATGTCCTTTCCGGCGCGGGCGGCCTCGACGGCCATGATTCCGTGCCAGTGGGGCGGGGTGGCGATGTGCACGATGTCCACGTTCGGATCGTTGATCAGGTCGCGGTAGAAATGGTAGGTCTGCAACTTCTGGCCGAATTTCTGTTTGCCCAGTTCGACGGCGCTCGCCAGGTGGTTCTTGTCCACGTCGCAGAGGGCCACCAGCCGGCACTGCTCGTCGCTGGTGAAGTGGTAGCTGCTGCGGCCGATGCCGCCCGTGCCGATGATGCCCTTGGTGAGCTGGTCGCTCGGGGCGACATGCTTCGGGCCTCCCAGCACCCGGCTCGGGACGATCGTCAGCAACGCCAGACCGCCGGCCGTTTTCAGGAAGTTTCTTCTGTTGATTCCCATGAGTGTCGTTTTTCAGGTTGTCGTTCGGTTTACAGCTCGGTGAGTTTCAGGTTGCGCCACTGCACCTTGATACCGCCGCCGTCGTGGATCTGGAGCGCGATGCGGCCCTGTGCGGTGCCGATCTTCTCGTCGCGGATGTCCACCATCGGCTCGCCGTTGAGCCACGTCTGGACGTGGTCGCCCTCGACGCGCAGGCGCAGCGTGTTCCACTCGCCCTCCTTGAGGATCGACTCCTTCTCCTCGGGAATCTGCACGAGCCAGCCGCGGCCGTAGGATTCGTAGATGCCCGCCGTGTCGAAGTTCTTGGGAGCCACTTCGCACTGCCAGCCGTGAACCTTCACGGGAGGCTCCACGAACGAGCGGAAGAAGACGCCCGAGTTGCCGTTGGCCAGCTGCTTGAACTCCACCGTGAGGTCGAAGTCGTTATAGTAGTCGCGCGTGGCCAGGTAGCCGTACTGCTTGTCCGGACCGCTTTCGCAGACGAGGTTGCCCTCCTTGTCCACATACCACTTCTCCGTGCCGTAAGCCTCCCAGCCGGTGAGGTCCTTGCCGTTGAAGAGCGCGACCTCCTTGCCGGCCTTGCGGGGCAGCTCCTTGATCTTGATGTTGCGGAACGAAGCCGGGTCGCCGTGGTCCTGGAGACAGATCACGCCCTTGCGGGCCAGACCGTATTCGGGAGCGGTCTCCCATTTGCCGCTGTGCTTGCGGGCGAACCAGTCGTCGGTCCACGCCTCGAACTCGAGAATCTTCTTGCCGTTGAGCCAGTGCTCCACGTGGCCGTTGTCGAAGACGATGCGCGACGAATTCCATTCGCCCTGCGGATTGACCTGCATGGCGGCCTTGTCGGGCAGGTGCATGGCGTAATCCACGCCCAGGCGCTGCCACTCCTCGAGCTTCGTCGGGGCGTTCACTTCCTCCCAGCCCTCCTCGTCGATGAGCTGGTATTCGGGACCGGTCACGTAGGGAACCTTGAAATAGGGATCTTCGACCACGTGGTACAGCATGCCGCTGTTTCCGCCGTGCGAGAGTTTCCACTCCCAGTCGAGGATGAAGTTTTCGTACTCTTTCTTCGTCACGATATAGCCCGACAGGTCGCTGCCGCCGCCTTTGGCCTGGATGCAGCCGTCCACGACGGTCCAGGGCTGCGTCAGCGAGTCGCCGTTGAAGTCCTTCCACTGGTCGAGCGTTTTGCCGTCGAAAAGGAGCTGCCAGCCGTCGGCGATTTCCGCCTCGGAGAGCGTGTTGTGTTTCGGAGCGCAGGAGACGAGGCCGGCGGAGAGCATGGCGGCCCCGCACAGCGAGCCGATGAGGGTTTTGGTTGTTGAGAGTCTCATAGTAGTTTTTGATTTGAATTGAAACGTATGATTATTTGAGTGTGTCCGCACGATAACGATTTTGTTTTGCCTGTATATCCTCACAAAAATAAAATATTTTTCTATCGAAACCAAATGAAACATATTAAAAAACGTTTCAGACAGAAAAAAGACGCGGAATTCCGGACCGAAGCCGGAATCCCGCGTGCGTGGGGCCGCGATCGGCGGCGGTTAGTTTTCGCTCATGTACTTCTTGACGTAGTGGTGGTGTTCGCCGAAACGCTCGAAGGCGGCCCGGTCGAGTTCCTCCTGCGCCGAGGGGTGCGCCACCGAGATAATCAGCCGGGCGCGCTCCTGCAGCGTCTTGCCGTAGAGATCGACGGCTCCGTTCTCCGTGACGAACCAGTGGATGTGGTTGCGCGTGGTCACGACGCCCGCGCCGGCCGTGAGCACCGGGGCGATCTTCGAGACGCCCTTGTTCGTGATCGAAGGCATGGCGATGATCGCCTTGCCGCCCTTCGACAGCGACGCGCCATAGACGAAGTCGATTTGGCCGCCCACTCCCGACCAGAACTTCGTGCCGAGCGAGTCGGCGCACACCTGGCCCGTCAGATCGACTTGCAGGGCCGAGTTGATGGCCGTCATGCGGTCGTTCTGCGAGATGATGTAGGGGTCGTTCGTGTAGCCCACGTCCATCATCAGCACGCCGGGGTTGTCGTCGATGAAGTCGTAAACCTTCTGCGAACCCATCAGGAAGGTCGAGACCATCTTGCCCGGATCGGTCTTCTTGGCCTCGCCGTTGATGACGCCCTTCTCGACGAGCGGCAGCACGCCGTCGGCGAACATTTCGGTGTGGATGCCGAGGTTCTTGTGGCCTCCCAGCTGTGCCAGCACGGCATTGGGAATGGCGCCGATGCCCATCTGGAGCGTCGCGCCGTCCTCGATCAGCGCGGCGCAGTGCTTGCCGATGGCCGTCTCGACCTCGTTGGGCTCGGAGAAGTGCGCCTCCATGAGCGGCGTGTCGTCCTCCACGAAAAGGTCGATCTTCGACATGGGGATCATCGCTTGGCCGAACGAACGGGGCACGTGCTTGTTCACCACGGCGATCACGTAGTCGGCGCACTCCACGGCGGCCAGCGTCGCGTCCACCGACGTGCCGAGCGACACGTAGCCGTGCTTGTCGGGCGGGCAGACCTGGATCATCGCCACGTTGCACGGCACGGCGCCGCAGCGGTACAGCCGCTGGGTTTCGCTCAGGAAGATCGGAATGTAGTCGGCGTAGCCGCTCTGCGTCACCTTGCGGACGTTGCTGCCCACGAAGAACGAGTCGAGCTGGAAGACGCCCTCGAATTTCGGATCGGCATAGGGGGCCGGACCCTCCGTGTGGAGGTGATGGACGTGCACGTCCTTCAGTTCGCCGGCCTCTCCGCGCTTGCACATGGCGTTGATCAGGCACTGCGGAGCCGATGCCACGGAGCTCAGGTGCACATGATCGCCCGATTTGATGACCTTGACGGCCTCTTCGGGAGTCGTAAATTTGATCTGCGTATTCATGTTGTGTGTTTGGGATATTGGTTTTGATTCTTATCTGCTTCCGTTCCTATTCCCTTTTCAGTCGCTTCCCGCCGGTCGGGGCCGCCGTGCGGCGGTCCCGACCCGATCGGCCGTTATTTGCGTTTGACTTCCACCTGTTCGTATCCTTCGACGATGTCGCCCACGCGGATGTCGTTGAACGATTCGATGTTCAGACCGCAGTCCTGACCCGAGGCCACCTCCTTCACGTCGTCCTTGAACCGCTTGAGCGATCCGAGCTTGCCGGTGTAGATCACGATGCCGTCGCGGATGACGCGGATCGGGGTAGAGCGCTGCAACTTGCCTTCGCGCACGACGCAGCCCGCCACGGTTCCGACCTTCGAGATCTTGAAGATCTCCAGCACCTCGACCGAAGCCACGATCTCCTCCTTCATCACCGGTTCGAGCATGCCCTCGATGGCGTCCTTGATGTCGTTGATGGCGTCGTAGATGATCGAGTAGAGGCGGATTTCGATCTCCTCCTTCTCGGCCACCTTGCGCGCAGCGGCCGACGGACGCACCTGGAAGCCGACGATGATGGCATTCGAGGCGGCGGCCAGCAGCACGTCGGACTCCGAAATCTGGCCCACGGCGGCGTGGATGACATTGACCTGCACGGTCTCCTTCGAGAGCTTGATGAGCGATCCGGACATGGCTTCCACGGAGCCGTCCACGTCGCCCTTGACGATGATGTTGAGCTCCTTGAACGATCCGATGGCGATGCGGCGTCCGATCTCGTCGAGCGTCACGTGCTTCTGGGTCATGATGCCTTGCATGCGCTGCAACTGCTCGCGCTTGTTGGCGATCTCGCGCGCCGAGCGGTCGTCCTCCATCACGTTGAACGTGTCGCCGGCCTGCGGGGCGCCGTTGAGACCCAGCACCTGCACGGGCGTCGAGGGACCCGCTTCGGCCACCTTCTTGCCGTTCTCGTTGAACATGGCCTTCACGCGGCCGGTGAAGGTCCCCGAGAGGATCACGTCGCCGACATGCAGCGTGCCGGCCTGCACCAGCACCGTCGAGACGTAGCCGCGTCCCTTGTCGAGCGTCGATTCGATCACCGTGCCGACGGCCTTTTTGTTCGGGTTGGCCTTCAGGTCGAGCATCTCGGCCTCGAGCAGCACCTTTTCGAGCAGCTTGTCGAGGTTCAGCCCCTTCTTGGCCGAAATCTCTTGGTCCTGGTATTTGCCGCCCCACGACTCCACGAGGTAGTTCATCTGCGAGAGCTGCTCCTTGATGTGGTCGGGATTGGCGTTGGGCTTGTCGATCTTGTTGATGGCGAAGACCATCGGCACGCCGGCGGCCTGCGCGTGGTTGATCGCCTCGATCGTCTGCGGCATCACGTTGTCGTCGGCCGCCACGATGATGATAGCCACGTCGGTGATCTTCGCGCCGCGGGCGCGCATGGCCGTGAAGGCCTCGTGGCCCGGGGTGTCGAGGAAGGTGATCTTCTGGCCGTTCAGCTCGACGCTGTATGCGCCGATATGCTGCGTGATGCCGCCCGCCTCGCCTTCGATGACGTTCGTCTTGCGGATGTTGTCCAGCAGCGAGGTCTTGCCGTGGTCCACGTGTCCCATGACCGTCACGATCGGCGGACGCGGCACGAGGTCCTCCTCCTTGTCCTCGTGGTCGTCGGCGATGGCCTCCTGAATCTCCACGGAAACGAATTCGACCTTGTAGCCGAACTCCTCGGCCACGACCACGAGCGCCTCGGCGTCGAGACGCTGGTTGATCGACACCATCAGTCCGAGGTTCATGCAGGCCGTGATGACTTCGGTGGGCGGGACGTTCATCATCGTGGCCAGCTCGCTCACGGTGACGAACTCGGTGACCTTGAGCGTCGAACGCTCCTGTTCCGAACGTTCGAACTCTTCGCTCATGCGTTCGGCCACGGCTTCGCGCTTCTCCTTGCGGTATTTCGCCGCCTTGGTCTTGGCGCCCTTGGCCGTCAGACGGGCCAGGGTGTCCTTCACCTGCTTCGAAACCTCTTCGTCGCTCACTTCGGGGCGGACGACCGGTTTGGGCGTGTTCTTGTTCTTGTTGCGGCGTCCTTCGCCCGGACGGGGCTGGTTCTGCTGTCCGCCGCGGTTACGGTCCTGCCCGCCGCCGGGACGGCTGCCGCCGTTGCCGCCCTGGCCGCCCTGACCCTGCTTGCCGCCGCCCTGCGAGCCGCCTTTCTGGGCCTTCGAAACGTCCACCTTCTCCTTCTGGAGGCGTTTGCGCTTGTGTTTGCCGCCGGGGACGAAGCCCGACACGTCCATCGTGCCGAGCACCTGCGGACCCGTGAGGGTCACCGTTGCCGGGCGGAAGATGTTGTCTTTCGGCGCCTCCTCCTTCGGCGCTTCGGCCTTGGGCGCTTCGGCTGCCGGAGCGGAGGCCGAAACCGTCTTCTCCGGGGCTTCGGGCTGTGCCGGCGCGGCGGCCGGGGTTGCCGGGGCCGCGGTTTTCGGCTCCTCCCGTGCGGGAGCGGGTGCTGCCTGTGCCGGAGCCGCGGGCGCTGCCGGGGCGCTCTTCTCGGGTTGTGCCGGCGCGGGGGCCTCCGCCTTCGGGGCGGGAGCCTCCGTCTTCGCGGGCGCGGGCTGGGGCGCCGGGGCCGGAGCGGGCTTGGGTTTGGGCGAGAGGTCGATCTTGCCGAGAATCTTCATCTGCGGGATCTCGTCCTTCACGCTGATCACGTTGCTTTTGATGACGACCTCCTTTTCCTCCTCGCGCTCCTGCTTCTTAGCCTCCTCGAGTGTGATGGTCGTCTGCTTCAGGGAGATGCGTTCGCGGATCGAGTTGCGTGCGCTCGCGGCGGCGCGGTTCGACCCGAACTCCTTCTCCAGAACGGCATAAGTCTCCGCATCGACCAGCGTATTGGGCGATCCGTCGCTCTTGATGCCCTTCTTGTGCAGGAAGTCCGTGATGGTGTTGATACCCACGTTGAACTCCTTGGCAACCTGAATGAGCCTTAATTTTCTTTCATTACCCATATCGTATTGTTCTCCTTTCTTTCGGTTTTGGTTATTCGAACTCGGCCTTCAGAATCTCGACGACCTTCTGCGCCTGCTCCAGTTCGAGGTCGGCGCGGGCGGCGATCTCCTCGACGGGCAGCTCCAGCACGCTCTTGGCCGTGTCGCAGCCGGCGCTCTTCAGCGCATCGATGATCCAGCCGTCGATCTCGTCGGCGAACTCCGTGAGGGCCACGTCCTCCTCCTCGATCTCGCGGTAGACGTCGATGTCGTAGCCCGTGAGCATCTTCGAGAGGCGGATGTTCAGGCCGCCCTTGCCGATGGCCAGCGACACCTGGTCGGGCTTGAGGTAGACCGAAGCGGTCATTTTCTCCTCGTCGATGGTGATGCTCGAAATCTTGGCAGGGTTCAGCGCGCGCTGGATCATCAGCGACGGGTTGGCCGTGTAGTTCACCACGTCGATGTTCTCGTTGCGCAGCTCCTTGACGATCGAGTAGATGCGCGAGCCCTTCATGCCGACGCAGGCGCCCACCGGGTCGATGCGTTCGTCGTAGGACTCCACGGCCACCTTGGCGCGTTCGCCGGGGATGCGGACGATCTTCTTGATGGTGATCAGGCCGTCGAAGATCTCGGGAACCTCCTGTTCGAACAACCGCTCGAGGAACTGGTTGGCCGTGCGCGAGAGAATGATGCGCGGCTGGTTGTTGTTCATCTCGACCGACTTGACGATGGCCTTGATCGTGTCGCCCTTGCGGTAGAAGTCGTTGGGAATCTGCTCGGCCTTGGGAAGGATCAGCTCGTTCTCCTCGTCGTCGAGGATGAGCACCTCCCTCTTCCAGACCTGATAGACTTCGCCCGTCACGATCTCGCCGACCTTCTCCGAGTACTTCTCGTAGAGGCTGGCCTTCTCCAGATCGAGGATGCGCGAGGCGAGGTTCTGCCGCAGCGACAGCACCGTGCGGCGGCCGAACGACGAGAGCTTGATCTCGTCGGCGTATTCGTCGCCGATCTCGTAGGTAGGGTCGATGGCCTTCACCTCCGACACGGCGATCTGCATGTTGGGATTCTCCACGGCGCCGTCCTCCACGACGGTCCGGTTGCGCCAGATTTCGAGGTCGCCCTTCTCGGGGTTGATGATGACGTCGAAATTCTCGTCCGTTTCGTACTGTTTCTGAAGCGCGTGGCGGAAGACGTCCTCCAATACGCCGATCATCGTCGGTTTGTCGATGTTCTTCAGCTCTTTGAACTCGGCAAAGTTGCTGATCAAATTCAGGTTGTCCATTGTGTGCTAATTATCTGTCTTTGTATATTTCGTTCCTTTGCATGCCGTCCTGCGCCGCAGGCGGCCGGGCGCTATTTGAAATCCAGCCACTCCTTCGTGTACTTGATCTGCGCGAAGGGATACGAGCGCGTGACCTTCACCGACTGCTTGCGCTTCCTGCCCTCCACGGCCTGCTTCTCCTCGTAGGAGAGGGTGACGCCCTCGTCGGTCGCCTCGTTGAGGTGGGCCAGGATCTTCACGCCGTTCGTGAGCAGCACCTCCACCGGGCGTCCGACGAGTTTGCGGTACTGCCGCAGCGTGCGCAGCTCGGAGCCGATGCCCGCCGAGGCGACCGTCAGCGAGAAGTCCTCCGCATCGCGGTCGAGGTCGGCCTCCACGGCGCGGCTCAGCGCCACGCAGGCGTCGATGCCGACCGACGTGTCGCTGTCGATCGTCAGTTCGATTTCGTTGCCCGGCGTCGAGGTGCACTCCACGACGAACATGTCGGTCCCTTCGAGATGGCGTTCCGCCGCTTCGGTTATCTTTTTCGTGTCGATCATATCGCTGTTTTTCGGTCGTGTGCAACTATGAAAGAAGGGGACTTTCCGTCCCCTTTCCGCTTCGCTTCGTCTTTCGACAACGCAAATATAGTGAAAAAATCCGATATACAAATATTTATAGGAAAAATTTTGACGCACGGCGCGCCTCTCCGCGACGAAACGGGGGACCTCCCCGGAAGGCAGGTCCCCCGCATGCCGCCCCGCGGAACGGAGGCTCACTCCTCGCGGCTCCGCGTCTCGTAGGGTTTGATGACGCCGCGTTTCGAGGTGCGGATGAACCGCACGAGCGAGTCGCGCTCGTCGCTCTGCGGCACGATGCGCTCGACCTCGTCGCAGGCGGCCATGTAGTTCAGTCCGCTCTGGAAGAGGATGCGGCAGGCGTCGTGGATCTCGGCGATGCGCTCCTGCGTGAAGCCGCGGCGCGAAAGTCCGATCTTGTTGATGCCGGCGAAACGGAGCGTGTCGTTGCGCACGATGACGAACGGCGGCAGGTCCTGCCCGAGCAGCGCGCCGCCCTGGATCATCGAGTGTTCGCCGATGTGGGTCCACTGGTGGATGGCCGCGTGGCCGCCGATGACCACCCAGTCGCCGACATGCACCTCGCCCGCGAGCGAGACGCGGTTGGCGATGACGCAGTGGCTGCCCACCACGCAGTCGTGGCCGATGTGGGTGTAGGCCATCAGCAGGTTGTGCGATCCTATGCGCGTCGTGCCCGTGGAGGCCGTGCCGCGGCTGATGGTGACGTATTCGCGGATGTCGTTGTGGTCGCCGATCTCGCACACGGTCTTCTCGCCGGCGAACTTCAGGTCCTGCGGCAGACACGACACCGAGGCGGCCGTGTGTACCTTGCAGCAGCGGCCGAGGCGCGCTCCGTCGTGGATCACGGCGCCGGGACCGATCCAGCAGCCGTCGCCGATCACGACGTCGGCTGCGATGCAGGCGAACGGTTCCACCGTCACGTCGGCCCCGAGCCTGGCTTCGGGGTGGACGTAGGCAAGTTTGCTTATCATCGCCGCGCTACTTTTTGTTCTTGACGACCTGCGCCATCATGATCGCCTCGCAGGCGAGCGACTCGCCGACGAAGGCTTTGCCCTCGACCACGGCCACGCCGCGGCGGATGGGTTCCAGCAGGTGAATTTCGAATTGCAGCGTGTCGCCCGGGACGACCTTGCGCTTGAACTTCACGCCGTCGATCTTCATGAAGTAGGTCGAGTAGTTCTCCGGGTCGGGAACGCCGCCCAGGACCAGGATGCCGCTGCACTGCGCCATGGCCTCGACGATGAGCACGCCCGGCATGACCGGCTCCTCGGGGAAGTGGCCCACGAAGAACGGCTCGTTCATCGTCACGTTCTTGATGCCCGCCACGTCCGTGTCGTCGCGGTGGAAGATGCGGTCCACGAGCAGGAACGGCGGGCGGTGGGGCAGCATGTGGCGGATGGCGTTGATGTCGTAGAGCGCCGGCTTGCGGCAGTCGTAGGTGAAGCGGGGTTTCTCGCCGGCCTTGCGGATGGCGTGCTTGAGCTGTTTCATGAACTCCGTGTTGGCGAAGTGGCCCGGGCGGGTGGCCCATACGCGGCCCTTGATGCGCACGCCCAGCAGCGCGAAGTCGCCCAGCAGGTCGAGGAGCTTGTGGCGCGCCAGCTCGTTGTTGCAGCGCAGCTCGAGGTTGTTCAGGTAGCCCGCCTTGATCTCGATGTCGGGCTTGTTGAAGAGCTTCTTGAGGTGTTCGAGCTGCTCGTCCGGCACGGGATTCTCGACCACGACGATCGCGTTGTCCAGATCGCCTCCCTTGATGAGGTTCATCTTCATCAGCGGTTCGAGTTCGTGCAGGAAGACGAACGTGCGGCAGGGCGAGATCTTTCCCGCGTAGTCGTCGCCCGGCTCGAAGGTGGCGTACTGGTTGCCGATGACCTTCGAGTTGTAGTCCACGTGCACCGACACCGAAAATTCGTCGTCGGGGTAGAGAATGATCGCCGTGCCCTTCTCGGGGATCGTGTAAACCATCTTCTCGGTGACGTGGTAGAACTGCCGCTCGGCCTCCTGGTCCACCAGTCCGGTCCGGGTGACGGCCTCGGCGTATTCGCGGGCCGAGCCGTCGAGGATGGGCGTCTCGGGGGCGTCTATGTCGATCAGGGCGTTGTCCACGCCGAGCGTCCAGAGCGCCGACATGATATGTTCGATGGTGCTGACGCGGTGGCCTCCTGCCTCGATCGTCGTGCCGCGCGAGGTGTCCACCACGTAGTCGCACAGGGCGGGGATGAGCGGTTGCCCCTCGATGTCGGTGCGGCGGAATACGATGCCCGTGCCGGCTTCGGCCGGATTGACCGTCATCGTCACTTTGACGCCCGTGTGCAGGCCCTTGCCCGAGAACGAGATCGGAGCCTTGAGCGTTTGTTGTTTGGTTGTCATAAGCGGATTCATGGTAATTTGCACGCAAAGATAATGCAACTTGGGCGCAAAACCAAATTTCGGCTCCGGCGCTCCGGGGTGCGGTTAATTTTTCGTAAAGGTAATAAAAATACGGTAAAAAACACTACTTTTGCGCTGAAATCCCGAAACGACATGTCTTCGAAAGAGCACGAGCATACGGAGGACTCCGGAAGGAGCCGGGAAGCCGGGGACGGAGCGGAACGGACGCGGCCGGATGCGGCGGCGGACGGCGTGCCGGGCGGGGCCCGGACGTCGGGGCGTTCCCGTGCCGGCCGGAGCGTTCCGGCCGGGAGAGGCGCGGCCTCCGGAGAGAACGCCGGCGCGGCGGAAGGCCGTCCGCGCCGGGCACGTCTCCGCCTGCCGTTCGACAACCGCCGGGAGGATGCCGGGGAGTGGGCGTACGACCACCGTATCGGGTTGTGCATCACGCTGATCGCCTATCTGGTGCTGATGATCGCCTTCGTCTCGTCGAAGATCGTGGTGGGGCGCCGGCCCCACCAGCAGGGCATGTTCATCGACTTGCAGTCGCTCGCCGAACTGGAGCAGGAGCGCGACCGCCTCGCGGAGGAGGTGCGCCGCCGGCAGCAGGAGGGCGAGGAGATCGACTGGCGGAGTATCCGCAACGAGGTGTCGAACGAGAATGCGCTGAACGAGAAACTCCGGGACGACCGCGGCACGAACGCCGCGGCGCTGAACGATGCCGCCGCCGAGGCCGAGGCGCGCATGCGCGCCAACCGCGAAGCCTACGAACAGGGCCTGGCCGAGGAGCGGGCGATCCGTGAGGGCCGCCGGGGCCGGGAGGAGGGACGGCACGAGGACCGGAAGGTGAAGGGGCGCGTCACGGTCTCCTTCTCGCTGAAGAACCCCGTGCGGCAGTCGGTCGATCTGAGCGTGCCGGCCTACCGGTGCGAGGGAGGCGGCGAAGTGGTGGTGGCGATCGTGGTGAACCGCGCCGGCGAGGTGGTTTCGGCGCGCGTCGCGGAGGGCGGCGACGACTGCATGCGCGAAGCCGCCCTGCATGCCGCGCGCGTCTCGTCCTTCAATATCGACTCTTCGGCCCCGGCGCGTCAGCAGGGGACCATCACCTACACCTTCATTCCGCAGTGAGCCGTTCCGGCGGTGCGGCTCCTTCGGACCCGTTGTCCGGACCGTATGTTTTTCGGGCCGTACGGTCCTCCTTTTTCATGGGAGGGGCGGAATATTCCGATTTTTTTCATAGCTTTGCGTTCGAGCGGGTCGTTCGGACATGCGGGACTGTTGTCCGAGCTTCCTGAGTTCGCCGGCTTCCTGTCTCGGCGCGGCTGCCCGGTTGCGGCCGCGCACGGTTTCCGATCGCGTTGCGTGCATCTGCCGCGGCATTCGGAGCCCGGATTCCGGCGTTTCGTCCCGGCCCCCGGTCTGCTTCGCCGGTCCGCGGCGCGCGGGCCGTTGCGGCTGCCGTCTGCGCCGGTTTCTCATTTGGCGGACGTTCCGGTCTTCCGGAGCGCATCCCTGCGTTGTCCGGTGGCCCCGGATGTGTGCCGGTCCTTCGGATTCCGCCGCCGCATGTGCGGCGATGCCGGGTCCGGGCGGTGCGCGCGGAGACGGTTTCCGGGGCGGAGGCGTGTTTGCGGCACGATTTTTCGGATGCCGGGAATTGCCGGCCTTCCTTGCCTGACGGGATGCGGCGGGGCCCGGTTCGTAGAGATTCAGGTTAAATTGTTGAGACGATGATAAATTTAAGCGGAGAGAATATCGTGTTGGTGGGGGCGCTGCTGCTTTTCGTGGCGGTGCTGGCCGGTAAGGTGGCCTATCGTTTCGGGGCGCCGGCGTTGCTGCTCTTCCTCGGGGTGGGCATGTTGTTCGGACTGGATTTCATCTCCTACCGTTCGGTCGATATCACCCAGTTCATCGGCATGATGTCGCTGTGCGTCATTCTGTTCACAGGCGGCATGGACACCTCCTTCCGGGAGATCCGGCCGATCATCGGGCCGGGTGTCGTGCTGGCCACGGCGGGCGTGGTGATGACGGCCCTCGTCCTGGCGGGCTTCGTATGGCTCATCGCGCCGTGGCTGGGGCTGGAGATGCCTTTCGCGCTGGCGCTGCTGCTGGCCTCCACGATGTCCTCGACCGATTCGGCCTCGGTCTTTTCGATCCTGCGAAGCAAGAAGCAGGGGCTGAAGGAGCACCTGCGGCCGCTGCTCGAGTTGGAGAGCGGTTCGAACGATCCGATGGCCTACATGCTCACGATCCTGCTCATCGGCGTGCTGTCGAACACGTCGGAGCACGTCGGGCTGGGCATGTCGGTCGTGGCGTTCGTCGTGCAGATGGTCGTCGGAGCCCTCTCCGGCTACCTCGTCGGACGGCTGGCCGTGTGGACGATCAACCGCATCGGACTGGCGAACCACTCGCTCTACGTCGTGCTGCTGCTGGCCTTCGTCTTCTTCTCGTTCGCCTTCACGGACCTGGTGGGCGGCAACGGCTACCTGGCCGTCTATCTCTCGGGACTGGTCATCGGCAATCACAAACTGGTGCAGAAACGGCCCCTGACGGTCTTTTTCGACGGTTTCACGTGGCTCATGCAGATCGTGATGTTCCTCACGCTGGGACTGTTCGTCAATAGCGACGAACTGCTGCAACCCGAGGTGCTGATCCTCGGCTGCTCCGTGGGCTTCTTCCTCATCCTCGTCGCGCGGCCGTTGTCGGTCTTCGCCTGCCTGCTGCCGTTCCGGAAGTTCACGGCCCGGGCGCGGCTCTACATTTCGTGGGTGGGGCTCCGCGGCGCCGTGCCGATCCTCTTCGCCATCTATCCGATGATGGACGACGTCGAGTACGCCGACCTGCTGTTCAACGTGGTCTTCCTCTCGACGATCATCTCGCTGCTGGTGCAGGGCACGACCGTCAGCGGCATGGCCAACCTGCTGGGACTGGCCTACGAGGAGCGCGAATCGGCCTTCGACGTCAATATGCACGAGGACATGAAGTCGGTGCTGACCGAGGTCGAGGTCAATGAGAGCATGCTCGAGAGCGGGCATACGCTCAAGGACATCGTGCTGCCCGAGAATACGCTGGTCATGATGATCTGCCGCGACGGGGAGTATTTCGTGCCGCAGGGCAAGACCGAGCTGCGGCTGGGCGACAAGCTGCTGGTCATCTCGGACCGCGGCGAGGAGCTGGAATCGACCTACCGCGAAATGGGCATCGACGAGGTGATGAAACTCGGGTAGCGCCCCGTGTCCGGCGCATCCGAAGCGTCCGGCGCGTTCAGAGCGGGCCGAGCCGCCCGAGCGTCGGCAGCGCCTCGTCGTATTCGCGGACGATCTGCCAGACGACCTCCCCGGCCGGGGGCAGGTCGCGGAGCAGCGAGGCTGCCTGTCCGATCTCCAGTTCGCCTTCCGAGAGGTCGCCCTCGAAGATTCCCCGCTTCGGACGGCCGCGCCCGAGCAGCGCCGAAAGCTCTTCGGCCGTCGCGCCGCGGCTCTCGGCCTCCTCCACGGCCCGGCAGAAGTCGTTGCGCACCAGGCGTGTCGGGGCGAGCTTCTTCAGCGCCAGTGTCGTGCCGCCCTCTTCGAGCGAGAGGCACAGCCTCTTGAACTCCTCGCTGGCCGAGCTTTCCCGGGTCAGCGCGAACCGCGTGCCCAGCTGCACGCCTTCGGCCCCGAGGGCGAAAGCCGCCAGCATTCCCCGTCCCGTGGCGATGCCTCCCGCCGCCAGCAGCGGAATCCGCACCGCCCGGCGCACGTGGGGCGTGAGGACCATCGTCGGGGTCTCCTCGCGGCCGTTGTGTCCGCCGGCCTCGAACCCTTCGGCCACGACGGCGTCCACGCCCGCCTCCTCGCTCTTGCGGGCGAATTTCGAGCTCGACACGACGTGCGCCACCTTGCAGCCGGCTTCGTGCAATTGTGCCGTCCGGCTCTTCGGGTCGCCCGCCGAGGTGAAGACGATCGGCACGCGCTCCTCGATGACCGTTTCGATGATCTGGTCGGCATACCGGTACATGAGCGGGACGTTCACGCCGAAGGGTTTCCGTGTGGCTTCGCGGCAGCGGCGGATATGTTCGCGCAGCAGGTCGGGCGTCATCGAGCCGGAGCCGATCAGCCCCAGGCCGCCCGCTTCGCTCACGGCGGCGGCCAGCCGCCAGCCGCTGCACCAGATCATGCCGCCC
>OLRF01001810.1_pt1 | contig 20734 bp, 16 predicted proteins | sample 1672061 | NCBI WGS metagenome assembly OLRF01 (sample SAMEA3136641, study PRJEB25190) | human gut metagenome | reverse complement strand
GAGACGCAAGAAAACGGAGGAATTGCACATGCGCAAACGAGCGAGCGCGCTCCTTTGCGGCCTCGATCTGCCGTTCAAATGCCGCTTCGATCTGCTCCTCGAACGCTGTTCTTTGCTGCTGGACCTCTTTTCTGTAAAGGCGATCCGTATACGCCGGGTAAAGCAGCACCGCCAGTCCCGTAAGAAACACTACGATGGAGATCACGATCAGCCAGCGATTGCGGTTTCGCATTTTTCCCTCACTCTGCATGGCGCGCCTCCCTGTTCCTGCGCCGCCTGCGGATCAGCACAGCAATCATCAGAATCAGGATCAAAAAAACGGCGCCTGCCGCCGCACCTATATATTGCAGCTTTACGCCCGGTCCGGAAATCGCTGCCATCTGTATGGTCTGTCTGTATGCCTCGGCTTCTTCCGGCACATAGGGAATGCGGGAGCCGCGCACCAGCAGGCGCTGAGTATTGACGCCGTAAGGCGTGCAGGTAATCAGCGTTACCAGATCCCGTCCTTCGATGGCCTCCAGCTCCTCAAGCGCATCCGGAAGCACGGTGTTGATCTCATCCACTTCATACGCTAAAATCTGATCCAGCACATAAATATAAAAACGATCTCCGATTGCAAGCCGATCCAGGTTCGTAAACAGCTTGGCGCTGGGCAGACCTCGGTGACCGGTGAGGATCGCGTGGGTAAACGCGCCTCCGATCGGCAAAGCGGTAGATTCAATATGCCCCACTCCGTTTTGCAGGGCCTCCTCGCCTGTCCCATGATAAATGGGCAGCCGGACGTTGATTTTTGGAATAACAAGGTATCCCATCACGCCGTTTACATTCAGGCATTCCAGATAATTTTCCGGCAGAGCGTAGCCCGTTCCGGGGATAAAGGGATCCCGCACCGGATCTCCCGCAAGGCTTTCGTTATATTCCCGCGCCTTTTGCCATTCTGCGGCATAAAACGCTTCATTTTCTGCTGCCAGCTCCTTTTCATACTCCTGAATCACGCTGGACTGATGAAGCTCCGCAAGCCAATTGCTGACTGCAGGGTACAGAAACACGGCCGCTCCGGCCAGGAACAGCAAGGCGGCAAAAACGACAGCCCACAGGCTGATCTTGCTTTTGCCCGTTTCCCCGCGCTTAGATTTTTCCCGCATTGGCCGTTCACCTCTTTCATAGTCCTGCGTTTATGAGTCAGGGCGGAGCAGCGCGCCCCGCCCTGATCGATCTGTTTGTATTTCTTATTTAGCTTTGTTTTCTGTTCTTTCTGACAGCAAAAATAAGAAGAATAACCGCCGCGCCCATGAGAAGTATTCCCACCGCAGTGAACAGGATGGTTCCCATGCCGCCGGTAACCGGCAGTTGGAATCCGTCGTCATTTTCCACGGTCAGTGTCACAAGAGCGACCGCTTCGCCGGTTGCATTCGCAGCCGCGCCGCTCACCTTTCCGTCAAGGACGTCTCCGTCTTTATCTTCGATCGTCACCTTAACGGGGGAAGCCAGCAAATTATAGCCGTCCGGAGCAGTGATTTCCTTCAGATACCAGGTTCCTTCGGAGAGCCCTTTAATGGTAAGCTTCCCCGTCAAGCTGTCCTTTGCGCCGACCTGAAGCGTTGTTGTCGTGCTCGTATCGCTTGCCGCTGCCTTGCAGTACACGCCTTCGGAAAGCATAACAAATGCAATCGCATTCGTTTTGTCAGCCGTTTCTTCCTCGGTCGCATACAACTCAAACTCCGCGCCGGCAAGGAAAGTGTCATGATCGTCCTTGTCCACCTTGCTGATATCCATACCGTAGGTATAAATCGTCGCGCTGTCGCTTTTGCTTTCCCAGCTCGTCTGGGTATAGGGGTTATTGCTGTAATCGAGATAGGCGTTATTCACATTGCCCGTCTCTCCCAAAACGGCGCTTCTGTTCAGCGTTGCGGTATACTCGATGCGGATCTTTTCATATTCGCTGATCCTGGCATAGTCAAAGGTCAGGGTAAAGGCAGAGTTGCCGCCGTTGTTCGGGCGAGCGGATCCCTGCGTGTAATCATTACCGTCTCCCTCTGTCAGAGGATCGGATTCCGCTCCTGTCACACCGGAAACCTTAATAGACCCGGTCAGCGTCAGCCCGGCCGGCAGGATATCGCTTACCGCGTAATTTTTCGCGAGAGCGCTTGCCGGGAACTGCGGAACGTCAGTCTCGATGACAAAGGATACCGTATCACCGATGCTGGCGTTGTCGGCTTTCTTGCCGTTTACCGTCTTTGTGATGGTCGGCTCGCTGGACTTGACCGTTACCTCTGCGTCAGACATAACCCATTCCGTATCTTTCCACTCCGGTACCAGGTTGACCGCCGACGGACGATATACCCTCATGCCGTTTTCGATCAGGATCAGGTAGTTGCCCATAGTAAGGTTTGTAATGCTTCCGCTTCCTGTACATGTTCCTGCTACAGGGATATTGAGCGGATTGTTCGTCGTCTTAATCGCTGCGGCAAGCGCGTCATAAAATGCGGCGATATTCTCCGCAGACGCCGTGCTGAAAGCCGCCTGCACACTGTTGTCAGTCCCTGTGCCGATATAGGCGGAATAATTCGTATTCGTCCGCACCCAGCTTGCGGCCGCATCAACCCATGTATAGACCGGCTCCTGCGGCTGACCGTTTTCGTTAACCTTTACGTCCATCAACCGATAGGCGCTGACGGTCACGCCGTCCTCCACGCCGCTCACCGTAATCGTGCCGGTGCCGTTTGAAGCAATGGCAAAAGCCGTCGTGCCGAACAGGCCGACCGCCATCAGCAGAATCAGGCAAAACGCCAACACTTTAAATCCCTTTCCGTTTGTCTTCATTGCTTTTTCCTCCCGTATATGAAATTATTGTTTTTCTTTTGAAGCCGTACGCTTTCCGCGCGGCTTTTTAATAAGAATGATCCCCAATGCCGTAAGCATCAGCAGTCCGCCGGTAATCAGGAACGGCTGCTCCCCGAATCCGCCGGACGAGGGGATATCCATCGGCCTTGCGTTCGGCAGAAGAAGCGCGCCTGTCGCTTCATCTACCGCGAACGCCAGCGGCAGCCGTCCGTCCCTTGCGCCGACCGCCGCGATCTCGATCAGGTTGGTTGCGTCCGTCGTGACCTTCCACTGTCCCTCCGGCAGGACGCGGCCATCCGGCGCTTTTGTCTCGACGAGACGGTATTCGCTTCCTGCTGTCAGATTTCCGAACGACACCCTGCCGTCAGTACCGCTCTCGCCCGTGTTCACAAGCTTCCAGCAGTCATCTGCCTCGTAAACAAGGTCGTCCGAATGGTCATGGCTTGTATCATTGCATTCAAGCTGGAACAGCTGGAACTGCGCGCCCGAAAGCACAGTATCGTGCGCCTCCGCAGCCACCTTTGTAAAGCTGAGCGCACTCAGCTTCAGATTGGTAAATGCGGCGTTTGACGTCCCGTCCTTGACGATCGTCCCCTCTGCGATGCCGTCGGCGTCCTCATCCTCGTTCAGGACGACGGTATAACCTGTACTGTCTGTTTCCCGCACCTCATAGGTCGCGCCCTTCGGGATTTCGCCTATGGTGATGCTCTGCCCGTGCTTAAGGGTGAATACCGCGGAGCCGTCAGTCAACGTCAAAGTCCCGTCCGCGGGCGCCGCTGCGCCGTCAGCCGCACCGCCCTTATACGCATAGGTACCGGCAAGCGGCTTGCCGTCGCTATCCTTTATCGTGACGGTAAAGGAGAATTCCTTCTCTCTGTCAGCTTCCGTCGCCTGATCTCCCGACACGGTTTTCGAGACGGTAAGCTGCCCCACATGAGCGGAATTTGTAAAGATGACTGATTGCGTACCGCCATTTAACAGGATGGTTCCCTTTGCTGCGCGGTAGCCGTATTCGGGAAGTAAATCTTCTCCCGCGGCATCCGCCGTGATTACAGTATTCCAGTCGCTTAAGTCTCTGCTGCCGTCCCCCACCGCGTATTCGTAAACATAATATGTCGCACCGGCAGGAAAGCCCTCTATCGTTATCGTCTGCCCGGAATATAGCGCAAACTGCGCGACCGACGCGTCTTTGTATGTGTCGGACGCGAGGCTGTAGGCAATTTTATAGCCGCCGCTGTCCGCGTCCGCGTACACGGTGACGTCGCCGTCGTTTACCTCAATCGATCCGAAATCGCCGTTGCTCGGCGGAAAAGCTGCGTTTGTCACAACACGGTTATTCGGGCTTGGCGTATTGTCCGCCTCGGTAAATGCCACGTCGACCTCGCCCTGGACGGGGACGTTCAGGATATTCGCAAGCGTCGTATACTGGATGCGGCTTGTCGCCGTCAAGCCGTTTTCTCCCTCTGCGGCATCAACCTTATAAGTTGCGCCGTTCGCAAACTTCACGCTTTGTATCGCGTAATCCGGATTTCGGTAAAATGTACCTGCTCCGTCCGTAAATGTAACCGTATGCGCATGCGTCATCTCGCGGAAAGCAACATGGACGGCGCACACCGTGCCGTCGCCGTTTTGACTGCTGTCGGATAAGGTAACGCGTGTTTCTACCAGGCCAACAACGCTTTCATCGGCCGTAAGGCCGCTGAATATGGCATGGCTGCGGTTTTCGGGTATATAGACATACTCGACCTCGTAGTCCGGCTGAAGGTAGAACATACCGACGCCGTTTTGAAAATCAACCGCAATGTTCGTGACCGTATCCTGATCCGGCTGCGCAGAGGCCAAGGTCTGGCGCAAACGCACATTCAGCGTGCCGGTAAAATCCACCGTGACCGGAGTTCCTGTTTTTCCGTCGAAGAGAGGGCTTCCGCTTGCGTCTGTTTTTGTAAGAACCAGCTTTGTGGCGTTTTCAAACACGCTGTATACGCGAAAATGGAATATCTCATTCTGCGCCGCCGAGCCGTCCGGCGTATTTTCCGTCTTCTTCGTCACCGAAAGACTGCCGTACCCCTGATCATAAACCTGAACGAGCGTCTCCACCGACAACAGGCCGGACAAATTTTCATATCCGCTCAAGTCGCTCACCGTCGGCTCGTAAACATGGTAATCCGTTCCCTCGAGGAGTTTGGTTTCGCCGATATACACGCTGTCAAGCGTCTGCCCGTCTGCGCCCGCTGCGGCTTTACGCAGCCAGAAACCGAGCGTTCCGTTTGTCGCCATGCTTTGCAAACTGAAAACAGAGCCGTCAGCGTTTCTCTTATTTACCATCACAGCGCCGGTATAGCCTTTATAATCGCCGTCAAAAAGAATGGCCTTTGCTTTCACATCGCTGCTTTGCGTGACGATAAGCGCCGGCGTTCCCTCGTCCGTAAACTGGAATAGGTTTCGTCCCGCGGTGACATAGCTTCCCACATCCTCCGCAAAGAAGATATATCGGTTGTTTTCATTGCTGTACTTGTACATCCATGTGATGTCGCCCTCTATCGGGGACTGCAGCGTCCCGTCTGCGCCGAACACCTTGAGCGTCGTATCAATGAATGTGAGCGATTCGTTCACCGCTCCCTCGGAAGCGAAGGTTGTCAGCGCGTTTGAGATATATCCCGGAAACTGCCCTACGCGTACGCCGTCGTTGATCGCTCCCGCGTCGGCAAATACGCCGTCGTCATTTACCGTAACGGTAATGGGCGTTTCATTTACCTCATACCCCGCCGGCGCTTTCGTTTCGAATATGACATATTCGCCCTCCTCCATGTAGGTGGAGGTATCGTTTATATTAACCTGATATTCGGCAGATGCCGATTCATGAAGATAATCGTCAAATTTGCTTGGGAAGACGAGCGTACCGTCCAGATCAAGAGCGCCCGGAGTGCCAGTCGCCCCCTCTGCTCTTGTCGTACCCGTGTCCCACGCTTTCGTACTGAGAATTTCTTCCCGCGTTTTCAGCGAGCCGTCCTCGTTTACAACGGCGGTGTTGCGGTACATTTCCCTGCCTGCGTCCCATATGTACTGTGTTCCATTCCCGTCCCGATCCTGATAGGAATACGTCTGGAACATGGTAAATTCTGCACCCGCAAGGCGCTCTCCATAATAATTGAGCTTCTGTACACGGACGCGGTTAAACATATTCGGGATATAAAACTGCGAGGCGTACTGCCGGTCGAAGCGTATCGTATCGCCGCCGTTCGTATAGGAGGTCGCGATGCGCACGATAGACGAAGCGTCGGTAATGCTGTCAAGAGAGGTTGCGTTGGGAGCAAAGTAAAACGCGATGTTATATTCACTCTCGTTTTCTCTTTCCGTTCCCATTAAATACGGGTAAGACAGCTTTACATCACCGGGTATATTCGTTATAGTCACCTGAAACAGCTGGCGCGCGTTGCGCTCCGCTATAATCGTACCTGTCTGACGCGTCTGCTGCATAACGAGCACCATTTTTTGCGCCGCTTCCAGTACCGTAGTCTTATTCGCAATACTTTCGGTCATCAGCGTCCAGCCGGTATTCGTCGTACCGTACAAAGCGTTAAAATTAGCGTCGTCGTAGAGCGAGCCCGACATATTCATGCGCTTTATCGGCACGGCGAATATGATGCCGTTGTCAAGATATTCCTGAATTTCATCTTCTGTGGCCGTATCCGACGGCGCAATGCGCTCTCCAGCAACAGGGCTGCCGTCAGCGTCTGTGGAATACGCATACAGCTCGCTTGTCATTGTGACATCGAGGAGCGCCTGCGTGTACGCGCCTGTCTGCCAGTAGTTATACGACAGCAAAACGCCCTCTTTTGTGTTCTTGTTATATATGCTGTAATAAAGGGATATATCCCCCTTGGAGCGGTAACCCGCAGGCCGTCCCGTTTCCTTTAACACATAGTAAAACTGCGGATCGGAGCCGTCCTGCGCCCGCTCCTGAAAGCTGATGATCTTTCGTGTGTCCGTGACGAAGCTGAGCCGCCCGTTTTCATCGGTCACCGCGCTGCAAATAGGCTCTCCCGCGCTTATATCCGCAATATAAAGTCCCGTCTCGGGATCGATCAGCGGCGCCGCGTTGCCGTTTTCATCCTTTTCCGTATCGCTCACCTGCGCCGGCCAAAGCTCGAACTCCACACCGGAGACGGGGTTCCCGTCCTGGTCGGTTTTCGTAACACCGGAGGCGGGAACGGCAAGCATATTGAAGGACAAAACAAGGTTGGACGCGCCCGCGCCGCGCTCCAAGTAGAACATTTTCAGCTCGTGCTGGGTGTTCTGGTCGAAGGTATCGGCGGACATTTCCATCCCGTCCCCCCATGACTGATAGTCCTCCTGCTCAGCGGCTTCAAATATCGCCCTCAGCGTGGTGGACTGTATGCCGTGCGCTGTCTTGAAATCCGCATATGTACCGGTTATATTCGGCTGTCCATCCGCGGCCTTGTCGCACCATGTCCATTCGGTTTGTGTGCTTGTGCCTGCCTCCGCGCTTTTCAGCTCCTCAAGCGTGGGGATATCCTCGGAAAAGGTGCCGCCGTCGTTTCTTATCATGGGCGTGAGCCCCGTATAGACCGTACCGGTTTCAAAATCGATGATGGTAAAACACTCGTCGTGGATGCCGCCAAGATCGGAGACAAGTACGCCGTCGATAAAGATCCACACATCATCGTCGCCGGAAAAGGTAAAGTACATCGGCGTATTGGCATCGATCCTGCCGTCCTCCGGCTGCAAAAACACCGTCTCCATGGTCATGCCGATGTAATGGTTCAGGGTGGTTCCCGTTTCCAGCGGCACATTGCTTTTGGGAACGAGTGTTCCTGTGCCCGCATCTACCGTATAATTGCCGTTTGAGTCTGTCTGGAACACTTCGGACGCCCCGTCAAAGGGGAAAAACTGTCCGTTTGGGGAGGTGAGGCCGCCGCTGGGAACTGCCCAGCTGTCATATACCTCGAAGTACCCGTCGCTCGCCTCTCCGTTGGTGCCCAGCGTGCCGGGCTCTGACGCCAGAAAGGCGGCGTAGTTCTCATGGCTGTTGTATATATAGCCGCCGTTGCCGTCGTATTTCACAAGCCCCTGCACATTTTCATAGGAGACTTTATAATCGTTGGCAATATCCGGATCAAACAGATAAGCGAGAGATTCCGTAAGCTTTGAACCCAGTCCGTAATTATCTATAAATTCGGGACGGCCTTTTAAGGGATCTGCCACATCATCTTCCAGAGTAAGAATCGGGTATCCGTCCGCAAGAATATTGTTCACAACGCCCTGATATTCCCCATAACGGACACCGGAGGTTCTGTTTGCATTATTATTATAATGCCGCTCGTTTCCTGTCCAGACGTTCCACGGCCCCAGGCCTTGACCAGCCCCGAAAAGAAATACGTGACCCTGATTGATACCCTTTTGGACCTCCCATCCGTTGCTGTAGCTGCTGTCGCGCGTATTCACCCAATAGTCGAACAGATTGAATTTGACATGGTTGGGACTGACGGTATCGATAATGTGATTCGAAAGCCCGCCGTCATCTGCCGGCGCGGCCTTAACGACAGCCTGAGAAAAATCAGAATGATGATCCGGCGCAACAAGAGAAACTGCAAATAGGAAAGCCAGAAGGAGCGCAGAAATGCGCCGTCTCAAAAGCTTGTCCGTTATTGCCTCATGTTTCGCCCGATTGTTCATTTCACATCACCTGTTTAAATAGAATATATCGCTGTAAACGAGCGATGAAATCGTATGCGCCGCACGGAAGCGTGTTAAAATTCCATATTAAAAATATGGAGTTGCTCGGCAGCGGCATAAATTCTGTCATACTGTAAAGTAACTCCGTTCATAAAAAGGATATCATATAATGAACAAAAAATCAACATATTAAGCCAGATCTTCGATCTGCGGAATTGTTTTGCCGTTCACACTGTGTTTTTTCGTTCTCAGCGAAATTGCCGGCTCATCAAAAACAGCTACGGTTTCAGGGCAGGGATATCCAAGATTACGGGGCTGCACGCCCTGCCGGATCGCTTCGTACGCAAACATCATACCGTTTGGTTCATAAGGCATTGTGCGCTTTTGCTCCGGTACGCTTTTTAGATGAGGAGGAATCTCTTTCCTGTGTGTTTTACAGTATTGTGCAAGAGGTTCTCTGACATTATCTCCAAATACCTTTTGCGCCTTCCTGCAGATTTCGAAAAACAGCTTTTCCTGCCGGTGTGTAAGCACGGGGATGCCGTTTTCTGTTGTGATGAAACCGCATTCTTCAAGAAGCGGAATTCCTTTTATCATGCGCGCATCAAGGTCTACCGTTTCCGGATCGATTTTCTTTTTGATGAGATAGAACAATTTCAGCATATTATCTTCTAGCTCCTGATGCAGGGGAAAACCATATCCTTGGTGTTTTTTCGAGACCGCCGGATCGAGCGAGGTTTCGAAGTTATATCGTTTCAGATTCGCGGCGGCAAGCATATAGTTTTCTTTTCCGCTCCGGTCCCTGGGAATTGTGTAATTTGGGGAATAGATGGTAGCAAACGCAATCCACCTTCCGCCGTTGGGACGATCCGGAAAAATCTGCGGTTTTTCTCTGACCGATTCCATGCTTTCATAAAGACCGCTTGCTGCGATCTGGAGCATCAGGAAGCGTTCAAGGCGCTTGCTGTAGAACGAGGTAGCTTTCAGCTCCTGGATCGCGGCCTGCAGCGGTTCAATGTATGCGCCGCTGTGCTTCTCTGTAAATGCTTCGGCCTCGTGTATATATTTTACGTAATCGCTTGCGTGATAGATGATAAAGTCTGTGTATATCTTTCCGTCTCCCATTCGCTTCATCAATTCGCCGTCCACTAAGTTGATGACGGGTTCTACATAAGCAGAGGCAACACCGATTGCTTTTGACAGCGCGCTGACTGTAAGAGGCTTCTCATAGGCAAGGATCAGCAGGTTTTGCGCAAGGGCGTCTCCTTCCGTAAGCGACATTGCTATTTAGCCACTTTTCGATATCTTCCAGGCGTTATGCCGATTCTTTTCTTAAAAATCTGTATGAAATGAGAATAATCTGCAACACCGCTTTCTTCAGCCTGGACAGATTCCCCCTCGGCAAGCAATCTGCAGGCATTTGAAATTCTCAGATTTTCGATATATTTCGATGGGGTAATGCCAAGATAGTTGTTGAAGTAACGGTTGAGCGAACTGCTGCTGATATAAAAAGCATCTGTAATTTCATTTAAAGAATGTATATTTTTCAGATTATGCTTAATTTCAGATACGATTTCCACCAGAACAGACGGCATGCCGATATTTTGAGGCAAAGAAACAATGTATTTTGTTTGAATAAAATAAAACGCTTCAAAAAGGAACGTCAAGGTTTCGAATTCATCCTTCGCCGCAGCAAGCTTTCCGCACAGGCAAAAAAGCTCCTGTATCCCAGAAAGCTCAAACGGCGTAAGCCTTGCGGAATAGTCGGATAAAAGAAACGGAGGAAGGATAGACGAAGGATCTTTCGCTTTAAACCAAATGCAAATCCACTCGTGAACTGTTTTTTCGTTTATAACACAATGATGATAGGCGTTTGGCTTAATATTACAATATCTCCGGGCGAAATCGGATAAACCGTATCCTCAGCAAGAAAGGAAACGTTGCCTTTTATGTTTATATAAATTTCATAGCAATCATGAATATGATTTTTATCCAGCGTAGGATCATCCTTATATACTTCTCTGGAAGCATGAATCATTTTAAAATGCTCATATCCGGCGGCAGATATGTCTTTTTCATTTCCTTCAAGCAAAATATATTGTCTCATCAGCAAACCTTCTATTTTGATAAAAAAATCATGTTTTTAGACAAACATTGCATGTTTCGACGCGGTCGTTTATGTTATACTTCAATTATATAAGAGATATGTAGCATTGTAAATACGTTTGCAATACAGCGCGGCAAAGGGTTCCGTGCAATATAAACTTGGAGAACGGTTATACAATTTATTTCGAAAGACAGCGCTGCCGTATGTTTTTCGCGATACTGAAAATTTTTATACAAAATAGGCTGCAGGACGATGCTCCCCTTTGGCTTTTGGAGGTTGCGTAATGAGTGAAACAGCTCACAAAAACAGCGAATGCTATTATGTCCGAGCGCTTCCGGAAACAGGCTATGAGTGCTGGAAGGAAATGCGCTCTTTAGAGGAAGCAAAAAAATATGCGATTCAAAATTCAGTTTATGGCAGCTGCGTAGCGGATGCAGAGGGAAATATTATTTTTGCCCCGCACGGGAGAGCTGCCGCGGATTTGCTGTATGAAGCAAAATGCGTTTGCGATTATACTCGCGATCAGCAGTTTACATATGGGCACGCCCCGATGAACCCCGCTGTAAATCATGATGCAAAAATCGCAAGCTGCGACAGGCTGATCGGCTGGATGCTTTACAGGCTCGGCTTTACCGACCAGCCCCATGTCTATGGGTTGTGCGTAAGCGGTCCGCAATTCACCAATTGGTGTATAGAGCATCATTTTACAAAAATTGAGCGAATCGATGATTTGCGGCCGGCGGACATTGTTTTTACACGGGAAAGTCCAAATGGAAATCCTTTACACATTTTTCTGCACGCCGGCAAATCCGATACGGAGGGACTGTTTTACCGTTACGACGGAGGGAAAATTGAACGTCTGAGAAGCACGCAGCCTTCCTGCGAAGCGATAAACGATTTTATGTACGCCTATAGAATTCCCGCTTCGGCGGCGCCGGGTTTGTCCTTTAAATATGGCGGCGCGCCGTTTTCGCTTTTGAGAAAGAAGAAAGAAACAACGCCGGAAGGAATCAGATATATACTGCCCGACGGAGTTCAGCTGGATTGTAAAATTGAGAAATTTGCAAAATACGGTGTGACAAGGTGGGTAAATCATTGGTATAATCCCGGGAACGGCAACAGCGCTCAGATCACGGAGCTTTGCGACTGTGATATTATTACTTATTTCGAACCTGATCCGCCCGTTACGCGGCGCAATCGCCAGCTGACCTGGGAGCCGGAAACGCTGCAGGTTTTTGAAGCCAAAGCGCCGCATGCGTCGGATGACGACTTTAATCCCGTACCCACGAGAATATGGGCCGGAGATACCCGTAACATAACGGCCGGAGAAAGAGCGCCTTTTTTTGATATAAACAGAAAAGAGAAAGGGATTATTGTTGCCGTTGGGTGGACGGGGGTTTGGAATGCCTCATTCCAGAGGACAGAGCAGGAATGCAGAATAAAAACAGGCATTAAAAACGCAGACTTTTTTATTAAACCAGGGGAAAAATTTAGAACCTCTTCCGTTACGATTCTCGAATATAACAATGGACAAATAAAAGGTCATAACGTCTGGAGAAGATACATTAAAGAAGTGCTTTCTCCTATAGGCAAAGGGGCGCGTCCTGCGGAATGCCCGTTTTCAGCAATTTTTTGGGGCGGCGTTACCAGCGAGTCGCTGATCGATCGCTGGAAAGGCATTATAAAAGCCGAGCTGCCTTTTGACTATTGCTGGATCGACGCGGGCTGGTACGAGCCCTTAACTGCCGAGACAGCCGACGGGCAAAGGCTGGAATGGCTTACTGTCGGCATGTGGAAGGTAAATCAGAAATACCATCCCGACGGATATCAAGAGGTTATAGAATTCCTCGCTCAAAACAACAAAAAAATGCTGGTCTGGATGGAGCCCGAACGGATTCGCAACACGGTTCCTCCTTGGACGAAATATCTTAAGCATCCAAATCCAGACAGTCCGAACAACCTGATCGCCTTAAATGACGACGCCGTTGCCGAGGATGTGATAGAGCTTGTTTCCGGTGTTATTCAGGATTTGTCTCTTACATGCTACCGGCAGGATTTCAACATGTACGCTCCTGAGGTCTGGGATTATAATGACGAAGCCGGAAGAAAAGGAATGGTGGAAATAAAGTACATAAATAATTTGTATTATTTCTGGGATTCTTTACTTGCGCGATTCCCGTATTTACTGATTGACAATTGTGCGGGAGGAGGCAATAGAATCGACATTGAAATGCTTTCGCGTTCTGTCTCTCTGTGGCGCAGCGATTATTATGTGAGATGGGACGCATGTCCTGAGGTCTTTCAGATGCACAACCTAGGATATGCCTCTTGGCTTCCCTATTCAGGCGTCGGATATGGACCGACACTGGGAGATACTTACAGCTTCCGCAGCGCATACACAAGCGCGATAACCGTACGGACCTGGGAACACGCAGACGCTGAGTGGGAAGTAGGCGCCAGCGGAGAGCCTCTTGACTGGGCAAAGAAGTATTTTGACGAATTTATCTCGATCCGTAAGTATTTTAGCTGTGATTTTTATCCTTTGATTTCCAATCCGCATGACAACCTATCCTGGGCTGCGGCGCAGTATGACTGTCCGGAAGAAGAAAGCGGGATCATTCTTGCGTTCAGGAGGGCAAAATCTCCGTTTGACAACGCTGTAGTCGAGCTGGGAGGCGTTTCGCCGGATTCGGTATACGTCTTCTTTAACGCCGACACGGATGAAATCACGACGATACAGGGAAAGTCTTTAGCGGAAAATGGATTACGCCTTCACATTCCCAACAAGCGTCAATCGTTACTTCTTAAATACAAGATCGTAAAAAATGATTGAGGAGGCCAAAAATGAAAAGAAAACGCTATTTAACAGTTGTTGTATTGTTTATACTCCTGGCAGTTATTTTTTCAGGCTGCGGAGACACGAAAAACATAAACGCCGATCCGACGCCAAAAGCAACAGCCACTCCGTCTGTGGCGACTCCTACTGCCGTGCCGGCTACAGAGGCGCCGGCTACCGCGGCCGAACCGACGCTTGCTACAACGGTAAGATATGTTATCTGCGACGTTTTAAATGTAAGAGCAGAGCCTGTGTTTTCCGGAACTGACAATATTATAGGATCCTGCGTTTACGGCGAATTGATCGACGTAGTTGAAACAGGCGAAGATTATTACAAAATTCTTTGGTTCGAGGACGGCTATGATTATGCATATGTAAATTCAGGCGTAGCTTATACGTCAGAGGAAGATCCTGACAAAATGGAGTCGGCGCCGCTTTCGACTGCAGATCCGAACGGTCCTACCACTACCATGTGGATCCTTTCTGTCACAAGACTCAGAAGCGAGCCAAAATTTGTCGGAACAGAGAATATTATCTGCGAGCTTCCCGCAGGAGAAACCATCGAAGTTCTTGAGGAAGCCAGCAATTATTATGTGGTTAAATGGCCGGAAGCAGAAGGTCAATTGGCATATATTACAAATGACCCGACGTTGGTTTCAAGGACGGATCCCAATCTCGCCACACCGGCTCCTGAAGCGCCGGCTACGTGACGCTTCAAATTTTCCCGGCCTGTTTTTGGGTTGAAGCTGTGGAGTTTAATCGTATGATCAAGCCTGATTTTTCTTATTTATATGACGGGCTGCCTTACAAGCAAGCAGAAAATAATCCCATAAAGACTACTGTAAACAAGCGTGAATTTACTGAGTTCAATGCTGTCGAATGGAACGTGTTTTATGAAAACACATCGTCCGAAAACAGCAAAATCCTGTCAAACATTTATGATTGCGATGTTTTGCTTGATCTGCCGGAATACGCCCGCCCGTCGCCGGCCCTGAGAATCACCGAGGAGGCCCCCAAAATCATATGGATGCAGGGCTGTCTGGAAGGCGATGCATATTCATTTAACGACGAAAGATCGGCGCAGGAATTTGCATTTCATACGGATTATCTTTTCGAAAACGGCATGCAAAAAGCATATGAAAACAATAAAGGACGCAGCTCGGATCAAATAATGCCTTATTTTGAAATCGCATGCAGTGGGAAGGGGTATGTTGCCGCGATTGGCTGGACCGGATGCTGGCGAGTCGAATTTAAACGAGAAAAGACAAGAATCCATATGAAAGCCGGACTGCGCTGCGCCGAATTTTATTTAAAGCCCATGGAAAAAATCAGGACTGCTACGATATTGATCATGAGTTATGACGCAAAAGAGAATCGTTATAACATGTTTCGTGATCTTATAAAAACATATTACACCCCTAAAATCTCGGCAAAGGAGCATCCCGGCGTTTTAGCAGCGCTGTTATGGGGCAGCCTGCCGTCAAATGAAATGACGAATAGAATCAAGAAGCTTTATTCAGGCGGAGCAAAATTTGAAGAATACTGGATCGACGCGGCCTGGAATGGGCAAAGCGCTAACAGCGAAAACACATTTGACGGCTCATGGGCCGACGAAATCGGCAACTGGGCGTTTAACAAAGATATTCATCCGGATCAGCTCCGCAATGTTTCAAAGGCGGCAAAGGATGCAGGCGCAGCGCTTATGCTATGGTTTGAGCTGGAACATGCTACAAATATCACACCGATCGTAAAAGAACATCCAGAATATTTTATCAATAACGGCGAGAAATTTTTGCTTCTCAATCTTGGCAGCGAGGCTGCGTGGGCATATGCTTTTAATTTATTAAAAACTTACTTTAATATGCTGGATCTTCGCTGTTACAGACAGGATTTTAATATTCCTCCGGATATTCCATGGGAGTTTGCAGACCGGCCCGGGAGGCGCGGAATCACTGAAATATACCATATTTTGGGGCTTTATAAGCTTTTTGACGCATTGTTATGTGAATTTCCGGACCTTATTATTGACAACTGTGCAAGCGGAGGGAGAAGACTTGATATTGAAATGCTAAAGCGTTCTGTCACCCTGTACCGTTCAGATTATCAATGTATCCCGAATCCCGATCCGGATGTTACAAATACCCATAATACAAATATTTCAAGGTATTTGCCGGCCACAGGATGCTCCACAAAATTAAAAATGGATTTATACGCGGCCCGAAGCACTTATTCTGCCAGCTGGGGCTACAGCGGTTACGCCACCGCTGCCTGTTCGATGTCCGAGGAAGAAATCCAATGGCTTTCAGAGGTAGTAGCGGAATATATTTCCATTCGCAAATATTTTCTCGGGCATTTTTACAATTTTGGATCAGATAAATTGGATCCTTCCGCATGGGTGATCTGGCAATACCACGATGTTTCTTCCGACGAGGGCATGATCATGGCCTTCAGGAGAAAAAACTCTCCAAACGCGGAAGCTTCCATATCTTTGAAAGAGATTGACGGCGAATATGCTTTTTATAACCTGGATACGAAAGAAAATTTTATCGGCGGCAGGAGCCTGAATATCAAGCTTCCCCGGAAATACAGTTCCACAATCATCGTATATAAAAAAGCCGGGAACTCTGAGATCGAGTGAATTTCAAGGAATAAAGCGGGTGTTTTTAATCAATATGCGAGAAGGCAAAGCCCATGGCTGACGCTTTGCCTTTTTGGATCCTGTCTTTGATGTTTTTTCTTCTAAGGGTGTAAAACGATTATTTCCTCTTATGCTTTCGTGCAGCCAAGACTGCAACGAGGATTCCGACTGCTGCTACTGCTGCAATAATAATCCAGATTACCCAAACAGGAGCCTTTTCATCCTCTGCATGATTGGAAGCATCTGTTGGCTGAAGAGTCGGTTGTTTTGTAGGCTGATGTGTAGGTAACAGTGTTTTTTCTATTTCTGTCGTCTGTGTAGCTTCTGCTTCCGGAGTAGCTGTAGGAGGCAAAGTTGGCGTCGGTGTCGGAGTCGGGGTAGGCGTCGGCGTCGCTACAATTTCCTTTACCTCAAAATAAACCGGTTCGACAAAAACCTCGTTGTGTTCATCAAAAACTACGGCACAATATGTTCCGGGATCCAAAAGGTAATATCCACCATCTCTATTTGTAAATCTAAAATTTATAATTTCCATCCATTCTGGATCGGTGGGCACCCACTCATAGATAATGGCATCATTGTCATCGCCGGTATAGATGATAGGATCGCCAGCCTTAATAACAGCAATTGTCCCCAGTTTATGTATGAAACCATATGTGTGGAGAGTTACTACTCCGGTATTTTCATCTACCGATACTTCTAATCTGGTTTTTTCTTCTCCGAAAGAAACAGTAGTAAAGAGGCAGATACAAATTGCAGTACAACATATTAGTTTTGTTATAATTCCTTTCATTGGCCCCACCATTTTTAAAGATTACCTGTGAACAAATTATAAATGAATTATCATTTAAGAGCAACCAGAAGTTTTAATATGGAGCTCTGCTTTTTGCAATCCTTTTTTTATGATAATAGATTTTTGCATAAACTTTTTTCAAAAAAACCGATTAATCACTCTGTGTCATTCAGTGACATATCCAACAAGGCTGTAAGTTGATCTCTCCGCCCGTAAACTACTGCCGTAACCCATACAGTTATCTTTTCTTCGTCAATTAAATAGTAAACAAGAAAATTCTTTACGGGCATTTTCCGAATTCCTTTTGTGCGATACGGTTCTTCCTCCGTAAGGGGATCTCTTGAGGGCATAAAATCCAGCCTCCCGATTTCACATTGCAGAATATCTGCCCACTTTCGTGCAATTTCCGGCTCCAACAGAATTTTGGAGAGATACTGCACCGTTTCTTCAATTGGCTCAATTGCCTGTGCGGTCAGTTTCACTTCGTACCGCATTCTCAAATACCCTCTCGGATTTTGGTAAAAGCTTCATCAATGGACAGCCCTTCGCCAGACTTCGCCTGATTATATCCTTTTTCCATCATTGCATCGAACTGTCCGTCAGCTAAGCCGTCTCTTGTGGGAAGTTTTGGTAAAGCGAGGGAATACGGAACGCTGCCCGTCATAATGATTTGCCGATACAGGGTATCAATCAGCACCGAAACAGGAAGTCCGATTTTATCCAAAATCTCTTCCGCCTGCTGTTTGATTTCCGGTTGAACACGAGCTGTTACGTTTGCGCTTTTTCTCGCCATCACAAGCACCTTCCTTTCACTTTTTACAGTATGCCATATTGTATCGCAATTTGCAATACAATATGCAGGATTGTCCGGAAATTTACTGATGTATTTTTCTTAAAGGGAATAACAACCAAATATTCTATTAACAAAAAGCTGAAGAACGGTTATACAACGTATGACTGGGTAAAAAGGCAAAAATGCTTTCCCGCCTTTTGTATGAGAACACTTAGCGGTGAAAATAAAATCACTGCCGAGGAAATTGAGTTCTTAAAGGCAAAGGATTGCAAAATCGGTTTGGTTATTCGTGGATATGCACCTTTGGTCTTGCAGTACTACTACCTTTGATTTTATTGTGGTAGAAGACGTATATGCCAAGGATCAAACGGTTCTTGAAAATATGTGGTAAAGGAGGTATGATAAAAAATGAACAAGAAACAGTATAATAATGTAATAGAAAACACATTAAAACACGAACAGACAGAAGATTCTATTAGTACTGTAAGAGCTATATCTGACAATAGGGGTGTTGCATTGCCGCAAGGTGATATTAAGACTGTTTATGAAACTATCAAAACCGATAACTATATGGGTTGGAAGTCTTGCACTATGCAGGAAGCACAAGCTGCGGCTGACCGGGGTGTTTGGCATCAGCAAAGACAGAATTGTAGTTCTTTCAGCAAACAATGAGGAACAACCTGTAGAACAAACTGCATCGGTAATGACACTCGATGAAAACGCTTCCGCTTTTGCAGCGGAAGGTATGCGATATTATTCGTATAGCTGTGGCGGTAACGTTGATATTGGCAACTATAACGATAGAGATACATACGAATTAGTTCAAACTTTCGGTTTTACGAATGAGGTCGCAATGCTAATCCGTATGACGATACCACAACCCCCGATTTTGCTCATATGCAAATAACCTTATCGGCACGGTTGGCTTATAAATTAGATTTAGATGGTTTTGCATCAAATATTGGCACATTCTCGTCAGCCGAAAACGTATCGTATTTAGCTGGTTGGTTAGGAGACGCCACATTAAAAAACGACGACGGAGTTACAACTTTTGGCAATGACGATTATTGTGCAGATTTAGATGCGGAGAATATCTATAGAAAAATCATTCAGTGATATTCGTCTGTCAATGCGATTAACTCTTATTATTCTAATTTGTCGACATGCTGCAACAGGGCTGATATATTTCTAAATCATATTAGTTATAAGGTTGTTAAAGAAAAAGTTTTCTATGAGCTGATTGATAAAAAGCTCTTGTTCTGATACGTATGATTTTTTGAAGAGTTTGCAAAACAGACTGCCTTATATTGCAAATTATTAATAATATTTTTATCAAAAAAGGGGCTACCATAGTGAAACAAGTTGTTAGAATTATTTTTATAGCGGTATTTTTTGTGACTATTCTTTTTGGGGGCTTGATTTTATTAAATCAACCTAATGACGATATTCTAAATAATAAGATGGATTGTATTGTGGCTATTTTGATGTTGACCCCGGTTTTGATTACAGAAATTGAAATTTACAGTATATGCATTTATGGATTTACAAAAGAAAAAAATAAAACAATAACATTTTTAAAAATTCTCTCATTGGCTATAGCATTATTGTTTTTTGGATTTTTCACGCTTTCGTTTTATACTGCAACAAACAAAAACAAACAAAATTGAAACAATATTACTTGTTGTTTTTTTGGTATATGTATTATTAAAGCTGTTGCTGTTGGTATTTCATAAAAAGATTTGAAATTCAAAAAGTCGCAAAAACCATTTTGCCATAGCACCAGGACGGATGCAAAAGCATCTGTCCTGGTGTTTACTTAATGATATGCCGCAAATCATGCCAAAATCATTTTCGATGAATTAGCGGTATTACTTTCCTTCTTACTATTTAAATAAACAGTTTTCCGCCTGCATTTTAATCATGCAGGCGGTTTTTCATTAAAAAAAGTCCTTTCAATCTTATATTGAAAGAACGATGGCAGTACAGGAGAGGCCTTCCATACTGCCACAAGCAAAGACTTATTTAACATCTTTAAAAAAAACAACAAACCCGAACGTTTCACCGATTGGTAAAAGGTTCGGGCTTGAATGCTTTGGTGCGGATAGCAGGACTTGAACCTGTACGAGGGAACCCTCACTAGTACCTGAAACTAGCGCGTCTGCCAATTCCGCCATATCCGCACGGCGTGTATATGATAGTCAAAAAAGACCGGCTTGTCAAGCCCGGTTTTAATAAAATTTCAAAAACCCTCCGTTTGCCATGCTTCCCCGATCCGCGTATAATTAACAGCGCAGAAGGAGTGCTGTGTATGGCGGAAATCATGCAGTATCAGAAAAAACGCGACGACAATCCGGCTTTCCGGGAAGCGCTTCGTAAAATATGGCTTTCCGGCTTTGACGACGCGCCCGGTTATTTTGATTTTTTTTACGAGAAGAGGGTGCGGACAGGACAAGCCGAAATTTTCTGCGCCCTGTCCGGCGCGCAGGCAGTGGGAGCCGCGTATTTTCTGCCCGCAGAAATCCGCCGCCCCGGCGTGACGCCGCAAAAGGCATATTACGGCTACGCCTTTGCCATTTTACCGGAGTACAGAGGAACGGGCATATACCAGAAGCTGGCGCATGCCTTCTTCCGGTTTGCGGACGCGGAAAAAGCCGGAATCCTTTTCTGCCCGGAGAACGAAAAGCTGCTCCGATACTATACCGCAAACGGCACCGTTCAGAATTATATCGCGCAGCAGGCAGTATTTTCGGAGGCCGCGTTTGCACGGATGACCGCCGCCGGCGCGCTCCGCGAGCTCCTGCCGGAAGAATCGGAGCTGTACGGGGAAATTCGCGACGCCGCTTTTCAGGAAAATGACTTTTTACGCTGGGATACGGACGCAGTAAAATACGCGCTGGAAGAAAACCGTTACTGCGGCGGCTTCTGTAAAATATGGAACATCGCCGGCAAAAATTATCTTCTTTTCGGGAAAAAAGAGAAGGACGGATCCGTTCGGATCAGCGAAACGACGCTTCCGCCTTGTTTTC
>OLRF01001795.1_pt1 | contig 20946 bp, 26 predicted proteins | sample 1672061 | NCBI WGS metagenome assembly OLRF01 (sample SAMEA3136641, study PRJEB25190) | human gut metagenome | reverse complement strand
TTATAACGATGTTTTGAATATAGCACTATGGTTTTTATTTGTCAAGAGAAGAGTTGCTTGAGAGACCTTCGGCCAGACCATAAGAGCAATCTCTATTGACAGATAAATTATCAGCGCGCTATAATTACATATACCCCTAACGGTATGGAGGTGTTCTGGATGAAGCAGTGCATGGATGCGGAAAACCTGCACCGCAGATTGAAAAAAATCATCGGACAGGTACAGGCGATTGACCGTATGGTGGACGAAGATATTCCGTGTGAGGATATTTTAGCCCAAATCAACGCGGCCAAATCTGCGCTGCACGGATGCGGGAAGATCGTTTTGGAGGGCCATATTCAGCATTGTGTGCGGGATGGCCTGATACATGGAGACGCCGAAAAAACCATCGAGAACTTTACAAAAGCGGTAGAACGGTTCTCCAACATGGGATGAAATCTGGATATAGAGAAAGCGGCCGGGGACGGCCGCTTTTTTCTTGACAAGATATACCCATAGGGGTATTATATACATATACCCCCTATGGTATGAAAGAGAGGATGATTTATGCAAGCGTCTATGGAAAAATTAGAGCACCTGTTGGAACTCGGCGGGATCAAAAAGGACATCACTCTCCTTGTGATTTCCGGTATCGCAGTCATTTGTAGCTTACTTCAGTTCCAACCTCTTCCCTTTGACATGGCATGGTTCGCCATCGTTCTGTGCGGCCTGCCAATTATTTTGGAGGCAATGATCGGACTGGTCACCGCTTTCGATATTAAAGCGGATGTACTGGTATCGCTGGCTCTGATCGCCTCGGTCTGCATCGGGCAGATCTTCGCGGCCGGAGAGGTCGCATTCATCATGCAGCTCGGCGCGCTGCTAGAGGAGGTGACGGTCGCAAAAGCGCGGGCCGGCATTGAAAAGCTAGTCCATCTGACGCCGCAGACTGCAAGAGTCCTGAAAGGCGGAAAAGAGACTGTGATCCCGGCCGAGCAGGTCCAGGTCGGCGATTTGCTCCGCGTTCTTCCCGGAGAAACCATCCCTGTCGATGGTGTGATCGTGTCCGGCCAGACCTCCATCAATCAGGCGGTCATGACCGGCGAATCCCTCCCCGTGGACAAGACCGTGGGCGATGGCGTATCCAGCGGCACCGTCAATCAGTTTGGAGCATTTGAAATGGAGGCCACCAAAGTGGGCGAGGACAGCTCAATCCAGCGCATGATCCGGCTGGTCCAGTCTGCGGATGCGGGTAAGGCAAAGATTGTCGGCCTCGCTGACCGCTGGGCCACCTGGATCGTTGTGATTGCCCTGAGTGCGGCGGCGTTGACCTGGTTGTTTACCTCTGAGATCATTCGTGCGGTCACGATCCTCGTTGTGTTCTGCCCCTGTGCTCTGGTACTGGCGACGCCTACCGCTATCATGGCGGCCATCGGGAACGCGACCAAGCACGGCTTCCTCGTGCGGGAGGGCGACGCGCTGGAACGGCTCTCCAAAGTCAAGGTGGTCGCCTTTGATAAGACCGGGACCTTGACCTATGGAACACCGGAAGTTGTTGATGTTGTCAGTATCTCAGAGCGGTATGAAAAGGCGGAGGTTTACCGGCTGGCCGCTTCCGCTGAGCAGTTGTCCGAGCATCCGCTGGGGAAGGCCATTGTGAGCTGCTGCAAAAAAGAATATGGAGCGGAGCTTTCTCCCGCGGAGAATTTTCAGATGATCCCAGGGCGAGGCGTATGCGCTCTTGTGGAGGGGAAACAAGTCCTCGCAGGAAACCCCGAACTGCTTCAGGAGCACGGGATTAAGATGGCGCCCCCACTTGAGGCGGAAGCGCATATTAAGAAAGGCTGTACCGTGACCTACCTCGCGGTGAATGGTGTGTTTGCCGGATATATCGTGCTGTCCGATACGCTGCGCAAGGAGAGCTCCGATATGATCGACGCGCTTTCCAGACTCGGCGTGCAGCCCGTTCTCTTGACAGGGGACCACGAAAATGCGGCCAGGACGATTGCGGGCGAACTCCATATCCGCCAGGTCAAGGCAAACTGCCTCCCGGAGGATAAGCTCAAATCCATTGAAGAATACCAGCGGCATGGCAGCCCGGTCTGTATGATCGGGGACGGCATCAACGATGCGCCGGCGCTGAAAAAAGCGGAAGTCGGCGTTGCGATGGGCGGCGTGGGCAGCGACATCGCCGTGGACGCGGCCGACATCGCACTGGTCGATGATGAGGTCAAAGAGCTGCCGCATCTGATTGCACTTTCCAGGCGGATGATGATTACCATCAAGTGCAATATGACCTTTTCCATGGCGCTGAACTTTCTGGCCATTGTTCTTGCTATCAACGGAGCATTAAATCCGGTTGTCGGTGCGCTGGTTCACAATGCGGGGTCCGTTCTTGTCATTATCAATTCTGCGTTTTTGTTGAAATGGAGGAGAAAGCAGAAATGATATATAAAATCATTGGTCTTTTGATTGGCTTGTTGATCTTTGGTGCGGGAATAGGTCCCAACTTCATTTACCTGTCTGATGATGGAGTCCAGTTCCTCATAGGCCATATTCAATTTGTTGCCATATTCCGCAGCCCAACACCCCGTACAATGGAGGTTGCAGGCTGATGTGGTATCCAGCAGAATGGCCTACGGGATGTTACAGCCGTATTTCTCCCGGCTATCAGCCTGTTTTTTCATGCCAGCCACACCAGCGTTAATAAAGAAGTTACGAACGGTAACTTGGTTTGATGTTCAAAGGAAACATGCATGAGCACCAAATAAATCCCATATTTCCGCAAGTTCTGTGGAATATCTGATCCTGTTTCCGCAACTAAAGCAACTGGCCCTCTATTTGTCAATATTTGATCACAACATTCAGCGCGTGGTTGGCATCACTGGCAGTCTCAAGCGCCGCCGCAAGTTCCTTTTGCGAAAACTGGTGGGTAATGATGGATGAGATATTGTATTTTCCACTTGCCATCACCGCCATTACATCCCTCACATCTTCAGGGAAATAACCACCGGAGCCAATCAAGGACTGCTGGGCGTAGGTCATGTGGAGAATATCCACCGACCGCTGGCCGGCCAGCACGGCCACCACGACCATCCGGCTTCCGATCTTGCCCATTGACAGAAACTGTTCCAGAATGTCCGGCGCCCCGGCAGCATCCAGATAGATGTCCGCATCGGGCGCCGTACCGTCCAGGCCGTGAGCCGTTCCAAACAGCTTGGAGGCTATTTCTTTCAGGTTGTCACGGTCAGTATTGCAGGTGGGGAAGCCCAGCGCACGGACCTTCTCCAGCCGGAAGTCCGACAGGTCGCACACCAGCACCTCCCGGCAGCCGAATTCTTTCAAGGCGATGGCCGCCGCAATACCGATGGTCCCTGCTCCAAAAACAATGGCGTTTTCGCCGGCCTTGGGCTGCGACCTCCGCGCCGCACGGGTCCCCACCGTGAAAGGCTCAATCAGCGCGGCGCTTCTGTCGTCAATTTCGTCAGGTACCGCATACAATCCCACATTCCACTTGGCGTCGGGGGCCAGAATGTACTCTGAAAAGGCCCCCATAGTTCCTGCCCGCTTGGGATCTCCCGTGACCAGAAGCGGGTAGGGGTACACCCGCTGGCCCACTTTGAAGTCCGTCACCTGCTCACCAACGGCGGCTATCCGGCACACCGCTTCATGTCCGAACTCGCCGCCTACCGTGATTTTATGGCCGGTCCCCGGCCCGTGCTGGTAGACGGCCACATCGGTGCCGCAGATGCTGGCGCAGACGGTTTTCAGCAGGACATCACGGGGACCGCAGACAGGCGTTGGCTTTTCTACAATGGCGATGCTTTTCTTTCCGTTATAAATAGCGGCTTTCATGGGTGTCTCCTTACTTGATCCCCTTCACCAGAGGGATCAGCATCAGCAGGACCACGATGCCCACCAGGCCGACCACAATGCCGAGGATCATCTTACCAAACACCATCGACAGGCACATACCGACGCCCAGCAGCAGGGCGCCCAGCACGCCGACCACCACGGAGCCAACCGTTTTAGCGTTGAGCTTGATGGGGGCCTTACCCTCCATCTTCCTCCAGATCATCACTGTGACCAGCAGAACCACAAGACCGATGACGCCGCAGACAATACCCTGATTAAACATCCCCCATTCCGGCAGCAGGGCCATACACATACCCAGCGCAAAGAAAACGACCCCGATGGTCCCCAGAATCAACGCCACGAAATTACTTTTCTTCATCACGAAATCCTCCTTGATTCAATATTCTTCATTCTTCGATGAGCCGTTGCCCATCAACTGAAGCTATAATACAGCCCTTTTATTTCTCTTGTGTTTGAGTTTTGTTTGAGAAATATTAAAACGGCTGATTTCAAACTACATTACAAAGGACTTCCTGGCAGGCCGGCAAGCCGGGGAGTTCTGCGGCGAATTGATTAGGCAGATAGAAGCCGGGGCGGTGCTTCAACGGCACTGCGCCACTTTCCTTTAACAATTCAGCTACAAATTGAGAGCAGAAGTAATGCCTTTTCCAGTGGAACGGGAGCCGCAATATACAAAACAGCAATCCCAGCCGTGTATATCGGTACTCCGTGTGATGTTCCGCCATGTTTTGGATGCGTTCCCTGATCCGGCAGTATGCCTCCTCAGAAACCCGCAGCCGAATGCAGCGGCTTTTCTTGACTCCTCGGCGGTGGTGCTTTTCTACAGTTTCAACCGCGAATCCCCGATAGTTAAAGCTGTAATAGGTCGTTTCGTCCTCCTCCAGCGCGATGGAGCTGTGGGTAAATCCCCGGCCCCCGATGTAGTAGACCAGCGTAGAGATCCAGTCGGAATATTTGGTAAGCAAAACAGAAATCTGACGCATATATCTGTCCTCCTTGATAGTTTTTTGAATGAGGACACCGTACCATTTCTATGTTTCGGTATGGCTTCTGTTTTGTTTGACAAATATTAAAACAGCAGTGAAGCGGGAGTGCCGTGCTCCGCTCGGAGGCTGATTGACGTTTCCCATACAGATGTCCTTTCCTATGCCAACGGAATGATTCTGAATGAACAGCAGGCCCGGCTCTCGCCAAAGAGAGCCGGGCTGCCTATGTGTTATACAGTCTGCCGCGTTCAGCGTTTCCGCTTGGAAACCGCAACAGCAATACCAATCACGACAACCGCGATCACTGCGATGACTACAACCTTCAACAGCATGGAATCTCCACCTCCTTCCTGTTATGAACTGTGATTATAGGAACAGTGCATCAGCCACCCAGCGGATCACCTGAAACACTGATATTGGAATGGCAGGTACAGCCGTACCAGGGCCAGGCTAAAACATCTGCCGTTTGTGGTGAATTACTGCCACCGCAGCCGCTACCGCGGCCAGCCCGGAAACAATCAGGGAACCAATCGCCAGTTTTTTCATTGTCCGTATCCTCCTTTCACGCGGTCAGCAGGCGGCATCCCTGCTCACAGACCGCATAAATCTCGTCGTTCTTCTGCTCAATGATCGGGGCAATCTGTGCCGCCTTTGTCCGCTGGAGTTTCTTGTAGCAGAAATAGGGGATGATCCAGCCCAGAAAACCGGGGACCGCCAGAATCACCATGAGAGGCAGCATCCCATTCAGATAGGAGAACATGGAGCACCCCAGAAGCGCGGTCCCCACAAGGCCGATAGAGAAGGCCGCAATCGTGGCAGTTGTCGTCCGGGAGCGTTCCAGCGCCTCGATCTCATGGGCGCAGCTCTCAAACTGCCGCTGGAGCCGGGACAACTCCGCCTTGTTGCGGATCTTCCGGTTCCGCTTGAACTTCACCGTCACATGGTCGCTGTTCTCCTGTTCGGAGGTCCCCTCATATTCCCAGCCGAAATTCCGATAACTGTCCACATACAGGGACTCCATACTGCGCTTTGCGGGGACCTCCATATATTCAAAGCCCACAAAGCTGTTTTCCTGATTTGTCATTGCTCGCAGCTCCTTTCCTTTGATGTTCGTATCTTAACAAGGCAATGTTTATGAATTGCTTGAATCTTGTTTGCGAAATATTAAAAGTGCCGCGGCTTAAAAAAGAATTTGTACGCCGAGCCCCAGATTCGGGGCGGCAAGGGACAGGAACAGGTCCACTAAAAAGAGAGAAGCGATCCCGGCACATCCCCAGGCCAGTCCCCGCCGGGGGATGCGATCCAGGGCCCGCCAGAAAAGAGGCGCCAGCCCATAGGCCACAGCCATACCGGCCAGCGCAAAGAACAACAGGCTCATGGCGCAGATCCGGCCGTTTATATTGAGAAAATAACCGGTGTAGTCCCACCATTTGGCGTGAAAAATCTGCTCTAGCCCCCATGAGGTTGCATACTCCACAACCGCGCAGATGCCCATACAGGTCAGGAAATAGCAAAGCGGCAGCCGCCCCACCCTGCGGTAGAGCAGCACCATCAGCACCGCGCCTACGCCATAGATGGGCGCCCATGGGCCGTGCAGTACGCCCCGATAGGACATCACCAGATCCCACAAGCTGTATTCCGCGCTGCGCTGCACCCAGAAAACGATGACCTCCCACAGCCAGCCGCATATGCTGGCAACAAAGAAAAAAGCAAGGTAAGTCAATATGGTATGATTTTGTATTTTGGAAACCGCTGATGCGGCAGTATTGGCTTTCAGCATCGGAGTTCACCTTCATTTCCTGTTTTCTGACCTGATTTTACCTGTCCATTGTTTGGCCTCCGTTTGAATTCTGTTTCTGAAATATAAAAAACAGGCCGGGCAGCCTTCATAGCGCCCGGCCTGTTTGAAATTTAGTGCAGCAGGTGAGTTCCTTTCTCACAGATCGAATTGATCTCGTCGTATTTCTGTTCCATCAGCGGCTCGACCTCCGCTGTCCGCTTCCGCACCAATGCCCGGTATAGAAAATACGGGACGATCCAGCCCAGAAAGCCGGGAATCGCCAGCAGAATGGTCAGCCAGATGATGGGCGGCTCCGCCACCACCGCAAAGGTAGACCCGGCCATGAAGGCGGTGCCGAGGATGCCGACTGCCAGCGCCGCAATCGTGGCCTGGGTGGTCTTGGCACGCTCCAGTGCTTTCAATTCAGCAATACAGCTGTCAAAGTTACGCTGCAGGCGGGTGAGCTCCGCCTTGTTGCTGATATTCCGGCTGCGGCGAAAGTACAGTGTGGTGGTCTCCGCCGCTCTTGGAGCGCCTGTGGGAAGATGGTTGTTCCCACTCTCTATTTTTGCTTCCCTGTTTGGGTCCGGATCCCAGCCGAAACAGGGGTAGCTGTCCAGACAGAGGGAGGCGTGTTCCCTGGGAACGGTGATCTCCCGGTATTCATAGCCGGTATAGCCCGTGCTGTTCTTGTCATTCATCATAGCTATGCTCCTCAACTTTTTCCCGCGCAGGAATCCGCACTGTGAAAGTGGTCCCCTGTCCTTCGGCACTGTCCACCGAAATTTCCGCGTTCATAATCTGCAAAACCCGCAGGGCAAGGGCCAGCCCCAGGCCGTTGCCCTCGGTGGCGTGGGAGGTATCGCCCTGATAGAATTTATCAAAAATATGGTCTTTGGCTTCCGGTGAGATTCCACAGCCGGTATCCGACACGGAAACGGTAATGAAGTCCGTCTCCGAGGTCTGCCGCAGCGTCACGGCCCCACCCGGCTCGGTAAACTTGAACGCATTGGACAGCAGGTTGTTCCATACCAGCTCCATCAGGCTCGCATCCGCATGGATGGTGGCCCGGTCCTCCAGCTCCGCCTCAAATTCGATCTGCTTTTCCTCCCACACCGGCTCAAAGGCCAGCGCGCAGTCACTGAGCTGGCGGCACAGGTCGTAGGGCTCAAACTGCGGGGTGATCTGCTGGCTCTCCAGCTTGTTGAGCTTCAGGATATTGGTGACCAGAGCGGACAGTCGCCGGGTGCTGCTCAAAATGGCGGCAGTGTAGGCGTCCTGTTCCTCTTTCGTCAAGCCGGGATTCTGCAATAGCTGCGCATAGTTTTGAATGGCCGCCAACGGCGTCTTGATTTCATGGGACACATTGGCGATGAAATCGGTTCGCATGGTTTCCAGACTGCCCAGCTCCGCCACCATCTTATTGAAATCCAGAAACATCAGATCCAGATAGTCATGCCGGTTGGAGGTATGGAGGGGCGGGATGTAGACGGAAAAATCCCCATGGGCCACCTGCTCGGCTGCCTTTGCCAGCTCCTTCATAGGCCGGTCATAGGTTTTAATGATTTGACGCCGGGTAAACAGGGTCAGCCCGATGGCGACCAGTCCCCAATACAGCGTTGGGATCAAAATCTGGACCACCGTGTTCCAGTGAGTGTTTTCGTTGATCAGTGTCACCAGCCCAATATGAATCCCCGACATCAGCAGTAAGGCCCCGAAATAGAGCGCAAACAGCGACGGCGGGAAACGGGATTCCAGCCGCCGCCTTTCCCGTGCTCTCATTTGACCACCGCCTTGTAGCCCAATCCCCGAACGGTCTTGATTTCAAAGTCCGGGCAGATGGAGAACTTGTCCCGCAGCTTGGTGATATACACATCCACCGCCCGCAGGCCGGTGTCGCTCTCCACGCCCCAGAACTCATCCATGAGCTGGGAACGGGAAAAGGTGTGGTTGGGGTAGGAGAGCAGTTTATAGAGGATATTGAACTCCCTCGTGGTCACGGGGACTTCCTCGCCGTTGACAGCAGCAGTCAATGCGTCCGCGTCCAGGATCAGGCTGCCCACCGTGAGTTTTCGGCTGGTCTCAATGTTGGCCCGGCGCAGCAGGGCGCGCACCCGCATGAGCAATTCGCTGAAATCAATGGGCTTCACCATATAGTCGTCGATACCCAGATCAAATCCCTTCTGCTTGGCTGGCAGGTCGTCCCGGGCGGACACGAACAGGATGGGGATGGTCTTGTTGAGGCTCCGCACGGTTTGGGCAAACTCAAAGCCGTCGGTCCCCGGCATCATGATGTCTGAGATAATGAGATCATAGAGCTGGCTGTACATGGCGTCGTAGGCGGCCTCCGCGCTGAGACAGCCCTTGGCCTCATAGCCGCTGTCATTGAGATAGGCGCACACACTTTGCGTTAATTTGGCTTCATCGTCTACAACAAGAATTCGGATCATATCGCGGTCCCTCCTATCCGTCTATATTTTTTAACTGGAACCGGCAGCGGTGCTCCGCTTCTTCGCATACCTGTTTCCACATTTCCGGCGCTATGCTGGTAAGAAGATGAACGGAAACCACCTCCGCACCCTGTTCTGTAAATCCTTTTTCCACTGCGGTCAGCGCATAATTGGGGAAATGCTTCTTCATCATGCGGTTTAATGCTTTTTGTTCCCGGCGGCAGTCCGCCGTATTTGTGATCCGCCGCATCCGCAGCAGCATATACACCCCCAGCAGGACAGCGCAGGCTCCCATCAGTGCGCCCAGGATACCGTTGGACGCGGGATTTTGAATTTCGTCCGCAAAGGACAGGATTGCCGCCTGGGTCAGCACCAGAGAGATCAGCGAGGTGGCAAGATTGATGGTCTTGAGGGCGTGGAGCAGCGGGGAACGGTTTTGGCGGAACACCAGCACCCCCCGCAGGTTGAACCCAATTTCCACAAAGGTCACCGTGGCGATGCCCATGGCGAGGTAGGGGTGGTATGCCGTGTAGGTGGGGTGGAAGTACATTCGGATGGAATATGCGATGTACAGGCAGCTTGTAACGATGAGGACGATTCCTGACCAGCGGTAGTAGCGGTATTGCTTGGAAATGTCTTTCGTCCGAATCACGCCCGCAAGGGCACAATACCGGGCCAGCACCATCCCCAATGTGTAGCAGCCGTTGACGCAGGTGAAAATGGAGAGCGCCAGAACGCCGGACGCGATCTTGAAGAACCCCAGCAGAAGATTGCCGGCCCCGGAAAGACCTGCCAGATGAAGCGTTCGGCTTGCGGCAGTATTATAGCTGGCCTGGATCTCGTTGCTGCTGGCCTTCAGAAAATCAACACCTTTTTTGAATGGATTCCTTCCCACTTTAACGCCTCCTCACTGTTTTTTCTGATGAACACCCATACCATAACACAGGATTGTTTGAGTTTTGTTAAAATAGGAGGCTGTTTCAAAATTTTTTACAGAATATTTTCCGGCAGATGCTGCAGCAGCAGGGACTGGATGTGTTCAGGCTCATCCAAACACCCCTGTTTTACCCACTGCTCCAAGACCGCGGCAACCCCGGAGCGCCGGAACGCCTGGGAATAATGGTTCTGGGGACTGGATGCTGTCTGGTCGGATTCCATTTCCCCCACGGAGGCCCACGCCTGCTCGGGACCCAGGTTGTTCTCAAAGGGATTCCGATGCAGAAAATACAGGCGGTAGAAATCTGCGTGCGCCTGGATATGTCTGAGCAAAAAGAGTTGAAATGCCTGCGGAACTTCTCCGATGCAGTCCGCGTCAAACTCAGCCTTCAGGCGTTCCCGAAACCGAACCTCGCTCTTTTTTACCAGATCGTGCAGATCGGTAAAATGGGCGTAGAAAGTGGTACGGTTGATCTTGGCCTCATCGCAAATGCGCTGCACGGTGATGCCCTCTTGATTACCAGCTCTCAGCAGAGTCATAAGCGCCTTTTGGATTTTCTCCTCGTTGTCCCGGAACGCCCGATTATTTTTTGTGTTCATCGCAAATCCTTCCCCGTTGATTATCTTGACTCTTGTTGAAATATTAAAATTTGCCGGCCGGCTTGTCAAGCGGCAAGACAACGCAAAGGGGCCTGCAGCTCTCTGTATCCTTCTCCTGATTCTCCCCAACGCCATGGGATTGTGGATGGGACATAGACTTCTATTCCTCTGTCCTAAATGATTCCCATATTGCTCAGCTTACTTCTGATTTGTAAAAATAGAGCATTGGAAAATCACCAATAGGTACAGATACGGGGACAAAGCGGCGTTTTATCAGACACGGATTCGTGCAACTATCCTAAAAATGATGCGGCTAGTTTTTGTCCAAAATTTCCTTTGATTCCGTCTTCAAAATTTTGTATAATCATCATGTAACGTGTAGCGTTCACGCGTAATTCCGGTTGCGTGTGCGCTACGCGTTCATTTTTTGAAGGGGGTACACAGAATGAAACGAATCAAAGCGGCCTGTATTTGTCAAACGATTCACTTCATGCTGAAGGAAGATACCGCACATGAGGAGGCGGTCCTTCTGGTCAAAAGAGAAGTAGAACAGTATAAAAAGAGGATGGAACAGAACGGGACCCGCTACAAGATTGTGGAGGAAATGGACCAGCCCGATGGATCGGTCCTCATGAAAATAATCAAGCAGTACAATTCAAGCCCGGTAGGCAGCTACCTGGACTGATAGAAAAGCGTGTAGCCTATGGCGTAAATCCAGCGACATAGGGCTGCACGCTTTTTTGATGGGAGGAAATAACGCCAATGGATCATGCAAATCAATATCTTGGAACAGAACGGACCGGAACGCTGATGAAGCGATACGCAGTCCCCTGTATCATTTCACTTCTGGTCGGCGCCCTTTATAACATTGTCGATCAGATCTTTATTGCCAACGCCAGTTACCTGGGCTCATATGGAAACGCGGCCAATACGGTTGTCTTTCCCCTTACCGTGGTCGCGCTGGCCATCGCGGTCATGATCGGCGACGGCTGCTGCGCCTTTGTCAGTATCAGTTTAGGCAAGGAACAGCGTGAATCCGCAAAGCGAAGCGTCGGGAACTCCGTGGTTATGACCGTAATAGCGAGTTTGGTTTTAACCGCTATTTATCTGTTGTTCCAGCCGCAGATCATCGCCATGTTCGGTGGTACGGTGAATGAGGAGACCTTCCACTATTCCAAAGAGTATTTCTTTTATATCAGCCTGGGCATCCCGTTTTATATGTTTGGACAGGCACTGAATCCTGTGATTCGAGCGGATGGGAACCCCAAGTTTGCAATGGCCTCCACCCTCGCTGGCGCGGCTGCCAATGTCATTCTCGACCCTATCTTCATTTTCCTGTTCAAATGGGGGATGATGGGGGCCGCCGTGGCCACAGTCATCGGACAGATCATCACGGCTCTTCTGGCGGTCTGGTATCTTCTGCATATGAAGATCATCAAACCGTCCAGAACAGATTTCAGGCTCACCGCCGCAATCTGCGGTAAAACCCTGCTCTTAGGTATCACGAGCTTTCTCTCCCAAATTTCTCTTGTAGCAGCCATGGCGGCCATTAACAATATGCTTCGCAAATACGGAGCTGTGGACGCGATCTTTGGTCAGGCTCAATACGCCCAGATCCCAATGGCAGTCGTCGGCATTGTCATGAAGTTCTTCCAAATCGTCATCTCCATTGTGGTTGGCATGGCGGCTGGATGTATCCCCATCGTCGGATTCAATATGGGCGCGGAGAAGCACGGCCGTGTCAAGGAACTCTTTACCAGACTGTTGATCGCCGAAACGGCAGTGGGCGCCGTCAGTTTTATTCTTGTTGAGTTTTTCCCGCAGCAGCTGATTTCTATTTTTGGAGCGGCAAACGAGAGCGCGTATTACACCGAGTTTGCAATCAAGGCATTCCGCATCTACCTCTGTATGATTATTTTGGCCTGTGTCAATAAGGCGTGCTTTATTTTTCTGCAGGCCATGGGGAAAGCCGTGGAGTCTACTGCTCTTTCCATGATTCGTGAGGTCGTGTTTGGAGTCGGATTTGCGCTGTTGCTGCCGGTCTTCTTCGGCCTGGATGGCGTGTTGTTCTCCATGCCGGTGTCGGATATTTTGACCTTCCTTGTCGCGGTATTTTTAATTTTCCGGACCTATAAGGAACTGAATCAGAAAGGAAAGATGGCACAATGAAACATCGAGTTATTACAATCAGCCGCGAGTTTGGCAGCGGCGGCCGGACTATCGGGAAAAAGGTGGCTGAAACCCTTCAAATTCCATGCTATGACAGTGAGCTGATCCAGAAAATCGCCCAGGAAAGTGATTTTGCAGAGGGATATGTCAAGGAAGTTGACGAATCTTCTAAAGGAGGATTTTTGGCCTCAGCATTTTCTTCTTCCCGTGCTTTTGGGCCGACAAATGAGGATTATCTTTGGGAGATACAACGCAAGGTGATTCTCGGATTGGCGGAACAGGGGCCCTGTGTCATCGTGGGCAGATGCGCGGATTATATTCTACAGGAGGCGGCCGATTGCCTCACGGTCTTTATCCACGCCAGTATGCAGTACCGGGCGGATAGAATTGTAAGGGAATATGGAGAACGGCAAGAGTCGCCGGAACAGAGGCTGAGAGAGAAAGACAAGCGGCGGGCTGCCTATCACCGTTTTTATACAGATATGAAATGGGGCTATGCTCAAAACTATCACGTTTCCTTGAACAGCGGGGAGCTCGGCATTGACCGGTGCGTAGAAATACTGCGGCTGCTTTACTGAGGTATCGTCAGAAGGGGGCCGTCACAGCTGAACCACTCCCCGTTAAGTAGATAATTAAAAAATAAAATTTCTTCTGCCACCAGACCCCAAAGCTGGTGGCAGTTTTATACTGCCATCCTATACTTTTCATGGATATGGGAAAAAGCAAATCAAATTTATTTGGGGCAGCGAGAGCAGGTAATACCACCCATCAAGCTGCTCTCTTGACAAAATCGACCCTCGCCTTTATACTGCTCTATAGTTCTGAATAGAACAATAATGCGCCTGCTGTTTATGTTGCGGGGAAGGAGGGCGAGGATGGAATTCTGGGATCATCTTTTTCTGTTCAAGCGGCTCTATGATCAGACGATGGAGCCCATCGCTCAGCGTTGGGACCTCACCCGGATGGAGCTGGACATCCTGCTCTTCCTGGCCAATGCGCCGGCCTATGATACTGCCGCCGACATTGTGGAGCGGCGGCGGCTCACCAAATCCCATGTGTCCGTCTCAATTCACTCCCTGGTCCGCCGGGGGTGGCTGGAGCGAAGCTACCTCCCCGGAAATCGGAAAAGCGCCCACCTCCGCCTCCTGCCTGCCTCCGCGCCAGCCGTAGCCGACGGACAGGCCGCTCAGGCTGCACTGCGTGTGCAGCTTTCCCAGGGGATGACCACAGAGGAGCGGGCCGCCCTGGAATCCGCCTTCACCCGCATCGGCGAAAATCTGCGCCTTGCGTTCAAAGGAGATGCCTAAGCAATGCTCTACACCTTTTTCATCTGCTTCGTGGCTGGGATCGGCGCCGGCCTGGGGACCGGCTTTGCGGGCATGAGCGCCGCAGCCGTCATTTCCCCCATGCTCATCACGTTTCTGGATATGCCCGCCTATCAGGCGGTGGGGATCGCACTGGCCAGCGATGTCCTCGCCAGCGCGGTCAGCGCTTATATCTATCACAAAAACAAAAACCTGGACATTAAAAACGGCCTTGTGATGATGGCCGTAGTCCTCCTGTTCACCCTGGTGGGAAGCTGGGTCGCCAGCCTTCTCCCTAACGCGACCATGGGCGGCTTCTCCGTATTTATGACCCTCCTCCTGGGCATCAAGTTCCTCGTCCGACCTGTGATGACCGCCAAGGAGTCTATGGATGCGGTCAGCCCCCGGAAGCGGTTTTTCCAGTCTGTGATCTGCGGCATAATCGTCGGCTTTATCTGCGGCTTCGTGGGCGCGGGCGGCGGTATGATGATGCTCCTCTTGCTGACCAGCGTTTTGGGCTATGAGCTCAAGACCGCGGTGGGCACCAGCGTATTCATTATGACCTTCACCGCGCTCACCGGCGCGGTGAGCCACTTTGCCATTGGCGGTGCGCCGGATCTCTGGTGCCTGATATTCTGTGTGCTCTCCACTCTCTTGTGGGCGCGGGTAGCGGCCAAATTTGCCAACAAGGCCAGCCCGGCCGTCCTTAACCGGGCTACCGGTGCTATCCTTGCGCTTCTTGGTATCGTCATGCTGGCCGTCAATTATTTGTAATCACGGATTCCGGCACGGGCTTGTTTTCCCTGTGATAATCGCTGACAATACGATGAGCGCCCCAGACCGGTCCAATTTTGGACGGCCCGGGGCGCTTTTTATTTTGCCAATTATGACGCCGGGATGTATTGTTTCCCTTTTTCGCGTTTCATAGCGTTCGGTTTCCAACCGTGGGGTCATATCAGGTCTTATTCCCCATGTGCTGTTGAATGGCCTCAAAACAACGCTGTCGCAATCGAAAAATCCGGTACTTTTTCCGCATCAAATCAGATCCAGATATAAGATATGGTTATAACGGCCAGAAGCAGACACGATATTCACACATACAGATCAACAATTATACGAAAGGTCGGCACAACAATCCCCTAATATCGTGGAGGCCAAGTTCACCCCCAAGTTTGTCACTCTTTTTATGAAAATCGCTTTCTCAAGCTGTCCAAAAACAACTCCGCCGCGGCCGAAAAGACCTGGTACTTTTTCCACACCAAATCAAGTCCGGATTCCAGATGGGGATACAGCGGCCGGAAGCAGAGGGGACTGCTTTCCGAGGTATCCACCAGCTTGTCCAGGCTCAAGACATACCCCACGCCCTGCTTTGCCATCGCGGCGGCGTTATAGCAGAGGTTGAAGGTCGTCACGATATTCAGGCTGCCCCATGCAGAACCGAACCACTCCGCCAGTTCGTTGTTTTCTGAGCGCTCCTCCAGTACCTGCCGGGAGAAAATCAGCGGCAGAGAAACCAAATCCTGAACCTCAATCGCCTCCTTTTCCGCCAATGGACAGTCCCGGCGCATGATGATCCCCCAAGTGTCCTTGGCAGGGATGGTGAGATAATTGTATTTTGTAATGTCCGTGGGCTGGATCAAGATTCCAAAGTCCAGCAGTCCCTTGTCCAACCGTTCCGTTACATCCTGCGCGTTGCCGCTGTACAGGTGATAATGGATTCCCGGATGTGCCTCCTGAAGTTCGCGGCAGACAGCCGCGATCTGATTCATGGCGTCGGTTTCCCCTCCGCCGATGTAGATGTCGCCGGTCAGCTCCTCTTTCATAGAGCGAAATTCTTCCTCCGTCTTATCCGCCATGGAGACGATCTCCTCCGCCCGCTTGCGAAACAGCATTCCGGCCGGGGTCAGCGCGACCCGGTGGCTTTTTCTTATCAAAAGCTGCTGCCCCAGTTCTTCCTCCAGATCCCGGATCTGCCTGGACAATGTGGGCTGTGTCAAATGAAGATAATTCGCCGCGCTGGTGATGTTCCCCTCTCTGGCAACGGCGAGAAAATACCGAAGTACACGGATCTCCATGCAGCCCCCTCCTTTCCCCTTTTATTATAAATCTCCATCGAATACCTGTAAAGCATTTCACAGAATAGAAACTAAGTATTTGCTATTATGCCGCTTTGCGCTTACAATCCATCGTGGAGGTGGTCGATTGAATGGACTGACAGACGAGCAGCTTTTGCTCCGCAACCTAAAGGATGCCGGCTGCGATGACCTTACGATTGAACGGTATTTGAAACTGAAAAAGGAGGGGCGGGAAAGGGAACAGATGCGGCTTCTCTCCCTCCACAGGGCCTCCTTGCTGGACCGGCTCCATGTGAACCAGCGCATGATCGACTGTCTGGATTATTTGATCTATCAAATGGAACACAAACAATAATCAGGAGGTAACAACCATGATGAATTTCCATTTTTACAATCCGACCCGTCTGCTGTTTGGAAGCGGAAAAATAGGCGAGCTGGGCGCGCAGAAGCTGCCCGGGAAAAAAGCCCTGCTGCTGCTCTCGGCCGGCAAGTCCGCCAAGACCTCAGGCGCTCTGGATAAGACGGTGGAGCAGCTGAAGGCGGCCGGCGTGGAGTATGTGACCTGCGCCAACATCCGCGAGAACCCGACGAAAGAGCTGGTGATGGAGGCCGCCGAGGCAGCGAAGGCCAACGGCTGCGACTTCATTGTTGCGCTGGGCGGCGGTGCGGTGCTGGACTCCGCCGTGGCAGTGGCGGCCATGGCCACCAATCCCGGCGACCTGTGGGACTATGTAAACGGCGGCACCGGCAAGGGCCAGCCTCTGGTGAACAAGCCCCTGCCGCAAGTCACCATTACCCTTACCGCCGGTACTGGTTCGGAAATCAATAGCTGGGGCGTGATCTCCAAGACCGATACCCATGAAAAAATCGGGTTCGGCGGCACGCCGGAGCTGGTGCCTGTACTGGCGGTGGTCGATCCGAAGCTGATGCGCACCGTGCCTGCCCAATACACCGCCTATCAGGGGTTTGACGCCCTGTTCCACAATACCGAGGTGATGATGTCGAACGGCGTCAATATCCTCAGTGAAACGCTGGCTCTCTCTGCCATTGAGAACATCGCCAAATATCTGCCCCGTGCGGTGAAGGACGGGAACGATCTGGAGGCGAGAGAGCGTGTGGCCTACGGCAGTACCATCGCCGGTATGACAATGCAGCTCACCTCCACTACGGCCCAACACTCCATGGAGCACGCCATGAGCGCCTATCACCCCAACCTTCCCCACGGCGCCGGCCTCGTGATGATTTCTCTGGAGTTTGCCCGGTTCTTTATTGAGCGGCACGCCTGTGACGGGCAGTTCATCAAGATGGTCCGTGTGATGGGGATGCCGGAAGCGGAGAAGGCGGAGGATTTCCTCACCGCTCTGGCACGGCTTCAAAAGGACTGCGGTGTAGACGGCTTGAAGATGAGCGACTACGGCTTTGCCAAGGAGGAGGCGATGGCTCTGGCCGTCAACGCCCGCAAAACGATGGGCGGCCTGTTCCTGGCAAATCCCTGCGAGATGTCTGATGAGGAGTGCGCCGGAATTTTTGAAAAGGCGTATCGCTGAGAGCGTCCTATCCTATCCGGCTGGGAAAACGGCAGGCAGGCGTCTCAGAGTACATAGGCTTCCTCTGAACGCCTGCCTGCTACTATAGGAGACCATTTTGTAAATGATTCCAGTATATTAAAAATGGGACGTTTATCAACTGTCGGTTCGGTAGTAAGGCCGCTTTCTGGCCGCCAAAAGCATCGTCGTTGGGGACAAAGCAGCAAAGGAAGCGTATCTGGCCTGGTACGAGGTCGAGGCCGTTATCACCACACTGGTTATCAGAATCAACAATCCCCGTGCCGGTATTCCGGTTCCATCCGTAAGCAAGAGCATCTTGGATGACCCTGACGCCGGGGACAGTTCAAAACAACACACCAAGACAGCGGAGCTTGTACCTAAGTCCGCAAAAGGAGAGGAACCCATGAATAAAACAGTTTTAGTCATTACTTCCAGCCTGCGGGCAAACAGCAACTCGGACGCTTTGGCCGCCGCCTTAGCCGATGGTGCCAAATCCTCGGGAAACACGGTGGAGGTCATCAGCCTCAAGGACAAGAGCATCGGCTTCTGCCGCGGCTGCATGGCCTGCCAGAAAACGCAGAAGTGTGTCATTCGGGATGACGCAGTGGAGATTGCGGAGAAGATCAAGAACTCCGATGTGGTAGTCTTTGCTACGCCGGTTTATTATTATGAGCTGGCCGGTCAGTTGAAGACTTTGCTGGACCGCTGCAACCCGCTTTTCCCTTCGGACTATGCGTTTCGGGATGTCTACCTTTTGGCAGCCGCTGCGGATGAGGATGAGAGTGCCGTGGAAGGTCCGGTGAAAGGCATGGAAGGCTGGGTTTCCTGCTTTGAGAAAGCTCACCTGGCCGGTACAGTTTTTGCCGGTGGCGTAGATGCCCCTGGTGTGATTCACGGACATACGGCCCTCCAGAGCGCCTATGATATGGGCAGGGCAATTCAATAATAAATAAGGAGACACGCTATGAATGAAGTTATCAACACATTACTATCTCATCGTTCTATCCGGACCTATCAGGATAAGTCGATAGAGGCAGCGCAATTAGAACAGATTTTGAAGGCGGTACAGGCGGCCCCGAACTGGGTCAATCTCCAGCATACATCCGTGATTGTCGTGCAGGATGAGCAGCGGCGGAAAAAGTTTGCGGAACTGTGCGGCGGCCAGAGGCATATCGCGCAGGCCCCTGTCTTCCTGGTATTCTGCGCGGACTTCTACCGTACCTGGCTGGCCTGTAAGGAACGGGGACAGGAATTTGATTCCGTTGTAGGCCAAATCGACAATCTGATTGTCGGGGCAAACGAGGTTGGAATCGCTCTGGGGACTGCGGTGACCGCCGCCGAATCCTTTGGTTTGGGGACTGTACCGATTGGAGACATCCGGCTTCACGCTTTTGAGGCGATCCGTGAACTAAACCTGCCCAAATATGTCGTGCCTATGCTCGGCTTGTGTGTGGGGTATCCGGCGGAAGAACCAGGACAGAAGCCCCGTTTGCCGAAAGAAGCGGTCTGCTTTGAGGAAACATATCATTCCGACCTGAGCGGACTGCTGGAGCAGTACGACGAACAGTACGCCGTATATCTGCGGGAGCGTCCCTGGAACAGTCGGGTCGGGAATTGGACTGGAATGGCCGCCGACTTTTACCGGCCTCCTTACTGTCATTATCCAGAGGTGCCGGAAATGCTGAAACAGCAGGGGTTTCTACCCCGAAAGTAAAACAGACGCGGCACAATGCTGTTTTTCTACTTTATCCGCACAAGTCAGGATATGCCTGCCGGAGCGCACAGAGAATCAGCTCCACCGAGCCGTCCGTACCCCACTGGGAAACATTGAGGCACAGATCATAATTCTGTGCGGCGCCCCATTTCTGTTCCGTATTAAAATTATAATAGGCGCTCCGGGCCTTGTCCATGCTCCTGATCCGGTCACGGGCCTCATCCTCTGTTATACCGTCGCGTTTGACCACACGCTGAATGCGGAAGTCCATACCGGCGGAAACAAAGACACGGAACAGGCGGGTTTCGTTCCGCAGGATGTAGTCCGCACCACGTCCCACGATGACGCAGCTCCCCTGGCCGGCGACATGAAGCACAGCCTCCCGCTGGGCCTTGGACGCCATACGCTCCACCGAAATATTGCAGTTCCCCAGCACCAGATTGGGCCGCCCCACACAAAGAGAGTAAAGTAAGCTGTGCGGATGCTTTTCATCCATGTCCTGGAGGAAGTCCAGCGCAAGCCCGCTCTCCTTTGCGGCCACGGCCAGCAGTTCCTTGTCATAGTAAGGGATCTCCAGCTCCCGGGCGATTTTCTTGCCAATCTCACGGCCACCGCTCCCAAATTGGCGTCCAATCGTAATCATGATTTTATCCATAAGGCGATCCTTTCAAAAGTCTGTTTCTGTACTTTTTAGTTCAGTATAAAAGAAGCGGTCTCAAAAGTCAAGCGCATGAATTTCATGTGTATCCCAGCAAAAAACTAAGTGGGACAAAGCCCATAAATTTAAGCTGCCACTATCCAACCGATGAGAGAGGTCTTGACAATCTGCCTGTTTCCATTTTATAATTAGTCCCGATATAGACTAATTATAAGGAGATGGCCTATGGATCAACTACATCAGCTCAGCGCTCAATATAATGCCCTGTGGATTGAAACCAACCAGCTCTATGAAACCTGGGCCCGGCAGCGGGGAATGTCCCTTTATGAGTTGCTGGTGATCCTTTCGATTGTCGAGGCTGACGGCACGGTGCTCCAAAAAGACATCTGCCAGCGGTTTGCGATCCCCAAGCAGACCGTCAATGCGATTATCAAAACGCTGACAGACAAGGGATGGCTGGAGCTCAAGGTCTCGGAGCAGGACCGCAGAAGCAGGAAACTTTCTCTGACTCCCGAGGGGAGCGCACAGGCGGCGCAGATCGCCCAGGCGCTTCAGGAGCACGAGGCACAGGTTTGGCTCCGGCTGGGACTGGACCGGGCGGAACAGTTGATTGAGCACACCGCCCTCTATAACCGGCATTTCAGGGAGGTAAGCGGTTGAAATGCACATTCGCAAAGAGTTTTTCCGGTTTGTCATCCCATCCATGCTGGCCTTTGCGTTGTCCGGCATCTACGCGATTGCCGATGGGTTCTTTGTTGGAAATGCGATGGGGGACGACGCCCTGGCCGCAGTCAACATCGCCTATCCGCTGACGGCTTTTCTGCAGGCGGTAGGCACCGGCATCGGCATGGGCGGCGCAATCGAGTACGCCA
>OLRF01001792.1_pt1 | contig 20978 bp, 13 predicted proteins | sample 1672061 | NCBI WGS metagenome assembly OLRF01 (sample SAMEA3136641, study PRJEB25190) | human gut metagenome | reverse complement strand
TTTCTTAGCTGTTCGGAAGTAAGTACGGAATAAGGAAGTTCAGAAACATCCTTTCCGGTTTCTTTTGCGATGTAACGAGCCATTGCAAAAGATCCGCCCAGTACCTTAAATGCGTTCAGACCAAAACGGTAAGACTCATCCTTTACATATACTTCCTTAACTCCTAAATAGGAAGCCATGTGAGGCAGCTTGGTTAATGGTGTTTCGCTGTACTGAGGAAAGCTCTCGTGGAAAGTACGCGCCTTTTTGATCTCCTCAAGTCCCATAATTGGAAGGTTTTTGTCATCTGTTTTAGGCATCTTGTTTACTGCCCACAGAATCTTCTGATCCATTTTATATTGTATCAATTTAATTTCTTTCCGGCTAGTCCAAAATAGGATTGATTGCAAAAGAAGAGTGAAAATGTCTCCAAAAAACATCTGAAAAATAAATTTGAAAAAAATGCATTTTTCTAGTAAAAATAGGTTGACGAATGTGTAATTTATGATATAATCATACCAGTGCTAAAAAATACCCAAACAGTTGTATTATGCACAATTACACAACTGGAGGGAGGTTAGGTGTGAGCTATGTCAAATGTAATCGTTAAAGATAACGAGAGTCTGGACAGCGCTTTACGCAGATTCAAAAGAAACTGTGCTAAGGCTGGTATCCAGCAGGAGATCCGCAAAAGGGAGCACTATGAAAAACCAAGCGTCGTAAAAAGAAATCCGAAGCTGCTAGAAAACGCAAATACAATTAAGTAACGCAAAAGTCCTGGTTTTCATATGAACCAGGACTTTTTTGTGCAATAGGAGAAAAAGAAGAAATGCGATGTGGCGGATGATGGAGTGAGGGGCATGAGAGAGAAGCAGGAAAATGAGAGACGGGGAAAGGGATTGAAACAATATATTGCGGATCGGCGCCTGGCAGCAATCAGCCTTGTGCTGGGTGTTTTGATGGGGCTGATGATTCTTCTGGGAATCCGTTACAGCCGCAATGAGCTGATTTACCGGACGGGGGATCTCGGTCGGTATAATGAACGCGGCGAACTGATGTTCCTGTCACGCAAAGATTATCAGATCAAGCATATGGGCCACCGCATCGAGCTCGGAGAAATTGAAATGCTCGCAAACAGGAGCGCGGGAGTAGAATGCTCCTGCTGTATTTTCGACAAGGAGCGGAGCAAAATCATTTTATATTACGTCGGTGCCGCCGAGGAATCGGCTTTGCTTGCGGAACTAAAATCACGCCTGCCGCGCTATATGCTGCCGGGCGCGATCCGGCGCATATCCGCCGTTCCTCTTACGGCGAACGGTAAAATAGACAGACTCGCGCTGATGGCACTTTATCAGCAGGAAGGAAATTGATTTATGGAAGAACTCATTCGGATTCTGCAGTCGATTCATCCCGATGTAGATTACAAAACAAACGACAGACTGATCGAGGACAAAATCCTCGATTCCTTTGATATCATTACGCTGATCTCCGAAATCAACGAAGAATTCGGCGTTGCGATCCCGGCGGAGGAAATTGTGCCTGAGAACTTTAATTCCGCCGAAAAGCTATATGACTTGATCCTGCGTCTCGAAGAATAATCGGCATGCTGTTTACCTCGCTTTCCTTCATCTGCTTTTTAGCGCTGCTTTTTCTTGTATACTACTTCGTGCCGCTGCGCTTTCGCTGGATGCTCCTGCTGCTGTGCAGCGCCGTGTTTTACGCGTTCGCCGGACTCAGCGGGTTTCTGTTCCTTGGGGCTACCGTTCTTTCGACCTATGTAGCCGGTTATTGGATTGGTAAGGTCCAGGAAAAGCAGGCGGGATGGCTGTCGGCAGACGGCAAAGCGGCGTCCCGCGAGGAGCGGAAGGCTTATAAGGAAACCTGCAAGAAGCGGATGCGGCTGTTTCTGGTTCCCTGCCTGCTCTTCAACTTCGGCATTCTTGCCGTGCTGAAGTATCTGCTGATCGGCTCCGGTCTTACCGGCACGGAGCTCGTTCTTCCGATGGGAATCTCCTTCTATACCTTCCAGACAATGGGCTATCTGATCGACGTGTACCGCGGAAAAGCCGCGGCGGAAAAGAACATTTTCCGGCTCGCGCTGTTTACGTCGTTCTTCCCTCTGCTCGTTCAGGGGCCCATTTCCGATTATAAGTATTTGACGGAAACGCTGTATACGCCCGAGCCGTTCTGCGCAAAAAATCTTCTCTTCGGGATCGAGCGGATCCTATGGGGATATTTCAAAAAGCTTGTCATTGCGGACAGACTGCTTGCAGCGGTCCGCGTGCTCATCGGAGATCCTTCCGTGTATACAGGCGCATATGCGCTGTTTGGAATGGCGCTGTATGCGGTTCAGCTGTACGCGGATTTTACGGGCGGAATCGATATCACCATCGGGATCGCGCAGGTGCTTGGAATTCGCGTACAGGAGAACTTCAACAGGCCGTATTTTTCCAAAAACATTACGGAATACTGGCGCCGCTGGCATATTTCGCTCGGCGAATGGTTTAAGGAATATTTATTTTATCCCGTTTCCGTGTCAAAGCCCATGCTGCGCCTTTCAAAAAACGCGCGGGCCAGGCTGGGCGATGCCGTTGGAAAACGGATTCCCGTTTATCTCAGTACGATTCTGGTGTGGCTTACTACGGGAATCTGGCACGGACGGGGCTGGAACTTTGTCGTCTGGGGCCTGGGAAACTGCGTCATCATTTTAATTTCACAGGAGCTTTCTCCGCTGTACCGAAAATTTCACGCACGGTTTCCGTCGCTGAAAAATACCGCGCCCTATAAATCCTTTGAGATCCTGCGAACGGTATTCCTGCTGAGCAGTCTGCGCATGCTCGACTGCTACCGCGACGTCTCGCTGACGTTCCGGATGTTCGGAGGGATTTTTACGGAAGGCAATTATGCGGAGCTGCTTGGCGGCGGCTTTTTAAAGCTCGGCTTATCCGGCTGGGATTATGCTGTCGTTTTGGCAGGCGGACTGCTTTTGTTTGGCGTCAGCATGCTCCAGCGAACGGGCAGCGTGCGGGAACGGCTGTACCGCCGCTCTTTTCCGCTGCAGGGCGCAGTCATCGCGCTGCTGCTTATTTCGATTCTCGTCTTTGGCGCGTACGGGATCGGCTATGATTCCAGTCAGTTTATATACAATCAATTTTAAGGAGGGCGTGCATGACCAGGAAAACGAAGCTTATTCTTACGATCACAGTTACCGTTCTGGCTACGCTGCTGCTCCTGTGGCTGCTCCAGATGCTGCTGATGCCCAAATATATGACGGAAATCCGGGAGGGCGCGCTGATTTCCGAATATTACGACGAAATCAAAAACCACGATATCATATTCGTAGGAGACTGCGAGGTCTACGAAAACATTTCACCCGTCACACTATGGGAGCGCTATGGAATTACCAGCTATATCCGCGGCAGCGCGCAGCAGCTGATCTGGCAGTCGTATTATATCCTCCAGGACACGTATCGTTATGAGACGCCGAAAATCGTAATTTACAACGTGCAGTCCATGATTTACGCAGAGCCGCAGAACGAAGCGTACAACCGGATGACGCTGGACGGCCTGGCTTTTTCCTCTGTTAAAATCGACGCGATCCGCGCCTCCATGACAGAAGAAGAAAATCTGGCCAGCTATCTCTTTCCGCTTCTCAGATATCACTCCCGCTGGAGCGATCTTTCCGCGGAGGATTTCCGATATTGGTTTCACCGTGATCCCGTGTCTCACAACGGATATCTGATGCAGACGGCAGTACGTCCCATGGAATCGCTGCCCGCCGTCAAACCGCTCGACGATTATACGCTGCCCGCCATTTCATTTGAATATCTGGATAAAATGGCAGAGCTCTGCCGAAGCAAGGGGACGGAACTGATCCTGGTAAAATCTCCGAGTCTCTATCCGCACTGGTATGACGAGTGGGACGCGCAGATTACGGAATACGCGCAGAAAAACGGGCTCAGATATTACAACTTTCTGGAAGTATCGGACGAAATCGGCATCGACATGCAGACGGATACGTACGATATGGGGATGCACCTCAACGTATACGGAGCGGAAAAATATACCGACTACCTCGGCGGCATTTTACAGGAAGAGTTCGGCAGCCGCGGTCTGTTCGACCATACCGGAGACGAAGCGCTCGCGGCCGTCTGGGAAGAAAAAAAGGAGCGGTACGAGCAGGAAAAAAGAGAGGGAACGAACGCCGGGCAAATGGAGCCTCCCGGTTCGGCAGACAATACGCCGGATCCAGGCGGCGAATACGAGGAGCATCCGCACGACGGATATTATTTTGAGGCCGGCGGCGTAGAGATCAGCGTCCTGTGCGACGCGCGGCTCCTGGATCGGATGAAAGAGGCCGGTCTGGACTATAAATATTATGAAGCGCAGAGCTGCGCCTATCAGGGATTGGATCAGTTTTACACCTTTGACAGCTTCGAAGTGCTTGTCAATACGATAGACGGCCGGAATGTCATCACCAGCATTTCCATATTGGACGATATGGTGGAAACTCCGGAAGGCTTGCGAATCGGAGACTCCTATGATACCATGGTAAGCGTGCTGGGAGACGGCTATACGCAGTCCTCGGATCTGTACAGATACGTCCGGGACGGCACGATGCTGACAGTCCTGATAAAAAATAATTCCGTAAGTTCCATTGAATATACAATCAGTGAAACATAAAATTCCAAGACGGTGGGGTTACGAATGACAAGAAAGACGAATCGATATCATCAGAAAAAGAGAAATGAACGAATTGCTTTAATAATACTGCTGCTGATCATTGCGGTGCTCGTGTCGCTTCTGGTATACCAGCATTTTAACGATAAAAAGGACGACGCCTTGGGCGGCGCCTCCTCTGCGCCTTCCGGAAGCGCGGAGGGAACGGCCTCTCCCGCTCCAACCGAGGATCCGGTATGGTTTGAAAACAGCGCGCCCGCGGACAATACCATCAGCTATACGCCGCCGGAGGGCGTGGAATATCCGTATTATATCAAGGTGAACCGGGCGCTGTGCACCGTTACCGTTTACGGAATCGATGAGAATGGCGAATATACCATACCGGTCAAGGCCTTCGCCTGTTCCGTCGGAAAAGAGGGCGACGAAACGATTCTCGGAGAATACAGCATCCACGAGCCGTTTGGCACCACGTGGTGCTATATGGTAGACGGAACATGGTCTCAGTACGCTTACCGGATCGAAAGAGGCTATATGTTCCATGTAGTGCCTTATTTCGAGCAGAGCAAGGACTCCCTAGAAACGCTGGAATACAACAAGCTGGGCTCTCCGGCCTCCCTGGGCTGCGTCCGTCTGACGACCGCAGATGCGAAATGGATTTATGATAACTGCAAGGCCGGCACCAAGACGCTGATTTACGACGATACGGAAACGCCCGGGCCGCTGGGAAAACCGGAAACCATTAAAATCCCGCCCGAGCACGAGTGGGCCGGCTGGGATCCTACCGATCCCGATGAAAACAACCCCTGGCATCAGGCATCGCCGCGGATCGACGCCGCCGATCTCAGCGTTTCCGTCGGAACGGAAACCGACATTTTACAGAACGTAAAGGCTTACGACACCTGCGGGAACGACATTACGAGCAAGCTGTACTGGTACGGAAAATATACCTTAGATGTCCCGGGACAGTATGAAATAACGCTGGGCGTGACCGATGCGATCGGGAAAAACACGGAGAAAACAATCACAATTACGGTGACAGACGCACAGGGAAATCAGGCGCCTCCTTCCCAGGCGCCCGCGGCCGCTCCTGCGTCCGTCACCGTAGACGGAAATTCCCTTACAAGCGAATATGCGCTCCTCGTCTGTATCAATGACGGAAGCGTACTGCTTGACAAGAATGCCGGGCAGCGCGCTTATCCGGCGTCCATCACGAAAATCATGACGGTTCTTCTTGCTGCAGAGCGGCTTACGGATCTGGAGGAACGTCTCGTGATCACGCAGGAGACCGTTGACGCCCTTGCCGCCAGAGACGCATCGATGGCAGACTTCCCCGTCGGGGAGGGGATTCGCGTGATCGATCTGCTCTACGGCGCGTTTATGCCCTCCGGAGCCGATGCAAGCGTGACGCTTGCCATCAGGATCGCAGGAAGCGAGCAGGCCTTTGCGGAGCTCATGAATCAAAAGGCCGCGGAAATCGGCATGAAAAATACAAATTTCGTAAACGCAACGGGCCTTCATGAGGAAAATCAGTATACCACCTGTCAGGACGTGGCGCTTCTAATGCAGTATGCCTTTCAGAATCCACTGGTCAAAAAAATTTTTACCACCGTCACTTATACGACCGAGGCCCTGTCGGGCCACCCGCAGGGAATGACGTTTACGAGCACGATGTTCAACGTGCTGCCCAGCGCGGAATTATCAAACGGGATCCGGATCTCAGGGGGAAAAACGGGCTTTACTAACGCCGCCGGCCTGTGTCTGGCCAGTCTTGCCGAATCGTCTCTGACATCGAATCAATATATTCTCATTACAATGAAAGCCCCCGGAAGCTATTGGGACGAGCCGTATCCGAACCACATAAAGGACGCTCTGTCCGTCTATGAATCCATTAAAGAGGGCTGAGCGGAATCAGCACCTCGTGACGCTTTCCGTCGTTTTCCAGCCGGATGACACGCGGCTCCTGCGCAAAGGTGTCTTCCGTTTCCTTTTGTCTTCGCAGCGTAATCACATAGAGCGTTTCTTTATAGAGAAATTCAATCGTATATTCATTCCATTCCTGCGGCACGGACGGATTCAGCAGCAGTTCGGCCGAGCCATCCTTTCCGTAGTTTCTGACGGAAAATCCAAGAAATTCTTCCAGAATCACAAGATACAGCCAAGCGGCAGAGCCGGTATACCAGCTCCAGCCCCCGCGTCCGAGATTGCTTCCGCTGTAGACGTCGGCGGCAACGGCGTACGGCTCTGTTTTATACCGCGCCGCTTCCAACCGCGTACGCGAATGATTCACGGGATTCAGCATTTCCAGCAGCCGCCTTCCCTTCTGCGCAAATTCGGGATCTTTTCTGCCGATCTGAAAAAAAGCCTTTGCCAGCCAGATTGCGGCATGCGTATACTGCGCGCCGTTTTCCCGGATTCCCGGAGGATAAGAGGCGATATAGCCGACGTCGGCAATGGAATCTTCCGTAAAGGGCGGCGTCAGCAGCTTGATGACGCCGTTCTCGGCATCAACAAGAAAGCGTTCCGCGGACAGCAGAGCGGTTTTACTTCGCTCCGGATTGCCGTATCCGCTGAGCACGGACCACGACTGCGCGATGGAATCGATCATGCATTCCGAGGAGGACGAGCTGCCAAGGATTTTCCCGTCGTCACAAAATGCGCGGACATACCAGTTTCCGTCCCAGGCATTGTTTTCAATAGCAGCTGCAATTTGATCGGCCTCCGATAAAAGAGCGCGCCGATCCGCATCACACTCCGGAACGAGCAGGGAAAGCTTGCAGACGGCGCGAAGGCAGCAGCACAGAAACCAGCCCAGCCATACGCTTTCGCCCTTTCCCTTGATCCCTACGCGATTCATGCCGTCGTTCCAGTCTCCCCCTTTCATAAGCGGAATTCCGTGCTCTCCCAAGGACAGGGCGTGCCTGCACGCAAGAAGGCAGTGGGCGAGCAGCGTGTCCGTGCGCTCGGTTGTTTCCGGAGCTTCATAGCGGTCGATTTCATTTGCTTCCAGCGGCTTGCTGTGCAGAAACGCTACCTGCTCGGTAAGAATGCCGCTGTCCCCCGTCGCTTCCGTATACCGGTACGTGACGTAAACGAGCCATAACAAATCGTCGCTGTATCTGCTGCGGATGCCGGCATTGCCCGGCGGATGCCACCAGTGCTGGACGTCGCCCTCTTCGTATTGGCGCGAGGCATGCAGCAGGATTCTGCTGCGCACCTCTTCCGGCTCCGTATACAGAAGGGCAAGACTGTCCTGCAGCTGATCCCGAAAGCCATACGCTCCTCCGCACTGGTAAAACGCCGTCCGGCCGTTGATTCTGCAGCTGATGGTCTGATACTGCAGCCTTCCGTTCATCATAACGTTGATGCTGTCGTCCGGCGTTTTTACCCGGATTCTTCCCAGCCTTCGGCTCCATTCCGTTTTGATTCGTTCCAGCTCAGAAAGGCAGGCGTGGTAATCCGTTACGCCCTCAAAGGCCGCCTCTGTTTTTGCCAGCAGAAAGACAAACCCACATGTATCGCCTTTTTTTATTTTATAAACGCGTCCCTCCTCTGCGGAAGAAAACGTACGATGCTCGTAAACGGAATCGACCGTATACGCAGCCGATACCTCCCGGTCCTGCTCCTGTGCCGTCAGGGAAAGTACGGATACCTTAACAGGCTTTCCATACGGTACAAACACCGTAAGCTCCCATCGCAGACCGGAGCGCGTCCCTGTGAAAACAGAATATCCGAAGCCGTGGCGCGCCGTACAGCCGTCGAACGGCGAGAAACCGGCCGCCTCGCCGCGGAGCAGAATTTCATACCGCTCATCCGACGGATCGGACGCCGGGTCACAATACCACTGTGTGAGTGGATTTTCTCTGCTGTTCTCCTGCCACACATACCCGCCGCCCTTCTCCGAGATCAAAAAGCCAAACGGCTCGCCGGCCAGCGATGCGATGCAGTTGATCCACGGAAGCGGCGTATTTTCACAGATTACATACTCGCCGCGTTCGGCGTCGAACCCCCCGTATCCGTTATAAAATTTTAAAGATTCGATATCCATAGGAACTTCCTCCGGTTTCAAAGCCAGAATACAATATTCGACGCTTCTATTAAAGGCTTGGCGCTTTCGCCGTCCTTCGGCACGACTACGTAAATATCTCCCCGGACCGGGAAGCAGCCCCACATGGCTTTCAGGGAGAGGCTGTCCGCAAGCTCATGAATCGGACTGATATAGTCCGCATTATCAAAAACGGCAAGCGCCAGGTCGATTTTGATCCCGCGGAAGCTGTAGAAGCACCATAGCCTGACAAGCTTTTCCAAATGCGAAGCATTTTCGATATGGCGGATCATCACCGTTACGATCGGATGATCCCCGGAAATGCCGAAGCTCCAAAGCTTCCTCTGCAGCTGCTGAGAATAATGCTTTTTCCCGTATAGCAGCTTAGAAGAAAAGCTGCGGAAATACTGCAGGTCTCCTTCGCGGAGTGAAATATGCTCGCGCTCGATCAAGCTCCGCGTCCGCGCCAGCTCAAATACCCGTTCTGTGTTTTTCAGACGTTCGAGCTTCTCCGTCAGAGCTCCGCCGTTTTCTTCCGCGCCCAATATATAGCAGATTTCCACTGTGGAGCCGGCCTCTACGCGAATTTTCGTATTTACTGCAAAACAGGGATTCAGCACGATTCCTGAATTTTCCGCCAGAAGCACGTCACTGTGCGAGCCCTGGCTCCGGAAAACGGCCGGCTCCGCAAGCCCGCAGTTTCTGCCCTGAAAGGTCAAGACGTCCGTGTCATACATTTCAGATTCCACTGCTTCCTTATACTTATCTGACACGCTCATGGCGCAGTAAGCCATGAGCTGCGGCTCGGAGGGCTGGTGCCTGCGCCGCTTGGCGGACAGGAATACCGTACGGTTCTCCCGGTCCGTCTGCGCTTCCGTCGTAACAAACATGCCAGTATAAGACGGATGATCCGCATAAGCACGCGGTTTTGCCAGCATCAGCTCGCAGTACAGCGTAAGATTTACGCTGCGGGCCTCCTTTTCCTTGTTGGTTATGCGAACCAGGCGGAGCTCGGCGTTTTCATCCGATGCGACGCAGATGCTCTGCTGGACGTCCGCCTCATCCGTAAAATACGTATATTCCGCTTTACCAGAAGAAAGCTCGCATTTTACCGGGACAAGCAGCCTGCCGTTGAGATAGAAAGCAATGCCGTCTGGCGCTTTGTTTTCACGCCGCACGGTAATTCCGATCTCTCCAAGGGTTGAATAGCCTCCGCCCAGCCCGTTTAAAACGACGCTGTATTTGCCGTTCGAAAGGACCTCCGCATCGCGGCCGGAAATGCAGACGGGCGGATCCTCCTCTTTTTCAGGCGCGCGGTTCGGGAGCCTTACGGTTTTCAGCGCTCTTCGCTCCGATGCGGCCGGCTTCCGCGGCGTGCGCCGGCGGCGTGGCATTTTCCCTGTCAGCATTACGTTTACTGCCGCCATCATCGGCATTTTTCCAAAGGCTTCCGTAAGCATGCCGTCAAACAGCAAATTTGCGGCCGCACAGAGTGACATTCCCAAATGATGCGCCATGAAGCTTTCTACCACGCCTCTTCTGCCTGGCGTATAATCGATCGCTTCGTAAAATCCGTACTTTCCCGCTGCACCCGCCTTTGTCAGCTCCTCCATATTCAAAAGCACGGCGTCGGGGATATGCCCGCATGCCATGAGGGAGGCGTACGGAGCAACCACGGTGTCATTTTCCCGCATCCGTTTCACGGCAAGAGCTTTGAGCCCAAACGCTTTATATTTGTAGTTCATGTTAACATCCAATACGTTGTAGCCCGATTCAGAAACGCCCCAGGGCTTGCCCTGTGCCTGCGAAATTTCCGTTTTGAGCATGTTCTGGACCGAACCGCGCAGAAGAGATCCGTACGGGGAGGCCAGAAACAGCTCCGGTAAAATATATTCGAATACGGTTCCGGACCAGGAAAGCAGCAAGGTATTGTCGTCATTCCACCGTCTTGCAAGCGCGGTAAAATGTTCTGCACCGATATCGCCTTTTCCCATAGCTACATAAGAAGTCAAACGAGCCTCTGACATGAGCATATCGTAATAGGACGGGGAAAATTCCCCCGTTGTATGATTATATCCGATGTGAAGGTGCCTGCACTGCTTTCCGTATAAAACTTTAAAATCCATGCGGAGCGCCGCGCGCGTCAGGCGATCTGCCAATTCGCGCGCCTTGCTTTCAAAGCCGCAATTTTCTTCGGCGCCGTTCAGGCTCTCCCACAGCCGCTGCGTCATTTTAAGCAGCTTGCAGCGGAAGGAATGCGCGTCGGCCTTTTCCTCAGGGATGATATGGAGATTTTCTTGATAGTACCTTACGATGCGGAGAAGCTCGCCCTCGTTCTCGTCTTTTGCCAGATAATCTTCCAGAAGCGCCGCTTCCACGCGATGCTCCGGCAGCGCGATTTCATTCAGGCAGTAAATTGTGTCAAGAAGGCCCTCCGCCGCTCTGCGCCGCGGATTTTCCTCGCGTGCGTTTTCCGTCCTGCTTCTAAGCAGCGAGGCGGCGGTAAGCAGGGCCGCCGCAAGGTTTCCGCTGTCTACGCTTGATACGTATCTGGGCTCGAGCGGCTGCAGCGTAATCGTATCGTACCAATTATAAATATGGCCGTTCCACCGCTCCATTCTGTCGATCGTATCGAGAATGGCGGAAAGCCGCTCCGTCATTTCTCCGGAGGAGAGATAGCCAAGGCGTTCCGCAATCAGCACGCTGACAATCAAAAAGCCGATATTTGTGGGGGAAGTGCGATGGGCAACACAGTACACGGGCGAGAACTGCACATTATCAGGCGGAAGATAATTTTCATTTTCCACGGCATAATCATCATAAAAGGCCCATATTTTCCGTGCAAGAATCCGGAAGCTCTTGCGTGCCGGACCGGATACGGAAACTGTTTCAGGCCCTTTCGCGCGGACCGACAGAAAATACGCCGCATAGGGCGCCGCAATCCAGAGCAGGCTGGGGATCCCAAATAAAAACGGGGCAAACAGTACGGCCGCCGCGAAGCTGAACCACATCGTTTTACAATAATAGGAAGGCGTATCGCCGATGCTGCGCTCTGCATCCGAGGAAACGACCCATTCCAGCATCTTCTTTCTGCTGACAAAGGTTCTCCAGACTGCCCGCACCGCAGCGTCGCAGTGGTAATAGGCCCGGTGCGGCAGAAAAAGAAACTCAAAAAATGCGCGGAGCAGTCGGCGCGGTCCGGTTCCTCCCGCCGAGAAAAAAACGGCCAGAACGGTAATCAGCACCCACAAAAGCGCGTATTTTCTGAGGAAAATCATCCCGATCGCAAACAGCAGAAAGATAGCGGCGGGCAGCAGGCTCCGAATCAGGTTCATATCCATTTTAAACAGAGAATAATAATTCAGCGGATTGTTTTTCATCGCGCCCGAACCGTCTTCAAACCGTTTTCTGCGGAACGGAAGAAGCTGCCAATCCCCGCGTACCCAGCGGTGCTGCCTTTTTACAAAGCTTCCGTAGCTCCGTGGGAAATAATCATACAGATGTACGTCGGTGACGAATGCTGTACGCAGGAACGAGCCCTCGATCAGATCGTGGCTCAATATGCTGTTTTCGCGGAAGCGCCCCTCCAGAAGTCCGTTGAATACGTACGGGTCATACATGCCCTTCCCCGTATAAATCCCCTCATTGCAGATGTCAAAATAAAAATCCGATGTTTTGCATTGATAGGAGTCATAGCCTTCGTCATCACAATATATTTTTTCAAACGGCGTTGCATGCTGCCGGTCCAGGCCGGCGGGCGTCACCGCAGGCTGAAGCAACGCATAGCCTTTCGTAACGACGGGTTCCGAGCGTACGTAGGAAATCTGCGGACGGTTCAGCGGATGATGCATGATCTGTGCCATTCTGATGGCCGTATCGATCGGGATAATAGTGTCGGCATCTACGGTCAGTACATAATTGACGCGCGGGAGCCTGCCTTCTATGATTGCGCGGTTCAGCTCGATCAGCGCGCCGCGCTTCCGCTCCGCGCCCATCCATGTACGGTCTCCCTCGTAATATACCCGTTCTCTAACCATCACATGAAATTTTTCGGTTTCCTCCCGGCGCGGAAAGCTTTTCTCCAAATTCCGCACGGCCCGCCGCGCATATTGTATGAGCTCCTCGTCTTCCGGCCGCGTCTTGCTTTCACTCTCCGGCAGATCGCCGAGGATGGTAAAATAGATTCCCGTCTGTGGGTTGGCCCAGGCAGCGGCTTCCAGCTGTTTTACGATTTCATCGACACGTTTTTTGGAATTGAGCAGGCAGGGGATTACGATCATGATTTTGCAGTCCTCCGGCAGGATTCCCTGAAAATCCAGTTCCGGCAGTGAAAATGGCATTCGTTTCTCCAGATACATATTTTGTGCGATCGTAAGCGCAAGATTCAGGCCGATCAGGAGGATCAGCCCGACGGTAATGAGGATCAGCGGAAGCCCTGCCCATCCGTACCGGGCTGCCGAAAGCCGGATTGTATAAACCGCCGGACAAAACGCCAGCACCGCCGTAACGAAAAAGAGCATGAACAGAAACGATCGAAACTCGTTTTTTCTGGTATATTCCTCATAAATGTATTTTCCGACGTGGGTTCCTTCTTTTTCCGCCTGTTCAACGATTTTCAGCGCAAACGCTTCCGGCGTTTCTCCGCGGCGCCGCGCGCATACGCGCACGAGCCGGACGTACTCCCCTCTTGATTTGGAGGTCATTTTTCTGAAAATTCCGGAGGGATCCCGATTCAGGATCTGTTCCGTCACGCATAGGACAGATGTAATTTTATCCCAATCCAGAGAATTCAGCCCATGAAGGCTTTTAATGGCGTTCCCTGCGGAAATCCCCATAGAAATGCGCGTACTGTGCTCGCGTGCGATCAGCTCTTCAACCGTAGTCCCCTTTGCGGCCAGCTTTTTAGACAGCGCCGCGCGGATCACGGCGCTTCCCGCGCCGCTGCTCTGCTCGCTTCCCTCATATTCCGCAGAAATTCGCAGTATGGTTTCCGCAAACACGGGAGAAAGCAAATCCTCGTTTTCAAACAGCACATCCGCCGAACGTCTCCGCCCGTTTTCCATGTCTCCCGTATAGGAGAGAAATTCCCGGAAAATACGCTCGGCCTCTTTTCGGTCTTTATAAATAGAGTCCGAAATCTCGCAGATTTCGGCGAGTCTCTTAAGCAGCGCCACCTTCAGCATATGGCAGAGGCAGGCAAGCTCGTTTGTTGTAAGCGGCTTTACCTTTTCATAATGAGAAACAAAATCTATGATTTCCGTTTCTCCTATGCGGCCGTCCGTATGCGCGGCAATTTCGGCCGCGATCTCGTACACGCTGAAAGCGCTGCTCGTTTTCCCGATGCTTTTCACCAGTTTCCTGCTTTCCTCGGAATCGGCGGATTCAGCGGCCTCGTTAATCAGGTGGAAATTATCTCCGATCCATTCGTCGGAAGGAATCGAATGGATGCCGCCGGCTGCGGCTTCGCCGCCGGATATAATGCGCGTATACGTATCGGCAATCATATCTGCGCACTTTGCCACATTCGGCACGCTTTTGACATCGTATTTCCCCATGCGGTGCTTTTCCGCGATATTGGCCGCATGACGGATATATTCACTTCTTGTTAACAGCGTATCCTCAAGAATCATTTACAATTCCACCTCGTTATGCTATTATTTACGGGAATTGCAGCATTTATTCAGTAAGGAGTCATTTTCGGAATGTCGTTATATTCATCAAACAGCAAAGTAAAATTTCTGGTCCAGGCCGCTTTGATCGCCGCCGCCTATGCGGCGCTTACGTATTCCGGCTTTGCCTTTGCCTACGGCCCCATCCAGTTCCGATATTCCGAAGCGCTGATTGCTTTTGCGGCCCTTACGCCGGCAGCGATCCCCGGCTTGACGATCGGATGCGTCCTCTCCAATCTGGGGAGCGCTCAGCTCGGGATCTACGATATTGTTTTCGGATCTCTCGCAACGCTGCTTGCCGCGCTGTTCGCCTATCTGTTCCGCAAAATCCGCGTGCGCGGAATGCCGCTGCTTTCCCTGGCCGGCAACGTCGTTTTTAATGCTTTTATTATTGCCGGAATGATCGTGCTCGTCGCAGGAACGCCGGAGCTGTTCTGGATCAACGTCGTCCAGATTTTCGTCTCGGAGCTGGCTGCGACCTATGCGCTTGGTCTTCCTCTGTTTCTGCTTATGGACAGGCTGAATCGGAAATACCATATGTTCTGAAACCGTTTTATATTCCGGTCTGCCTGAGGCGCGATTTGTCGTCGGGCTTCATCGTGCAGTAAATCCGCATCGGATCCAGCTCCCAGCCGTCTCCGGTGTTCCTGTTTAAAAGCTCGTCGACCGTGACGAACCGGTACCCCTGCCCGGCAAGGAGATCCATCGCCCGCAGCGCCGTATCTACCGAGGTCTCGTAATTGTCGTGCAGTAAAATGATATCGCCGTCAAACGTGTTTTCCACAATCGTCTGAACCATTTTATCAACGTTGCGGCACTCCCAGTCCCTGGTATCATAATATCCCCAGCAAACCGTGATCATGGGCGCCGCCAGCTCCCGCACCCAGGGAGCCGTCAGAGCGCTTCCTCCCGGCGGTCTCATGTATTTCGGCGTGCTGCCCGTGATCTCCCGGATCAGCTCGTTTGTTTTGGAAAGCTCAAACGCGGCTTTTTCCCTGGAGATTTTACTCAGCCAGCAGTGAGAATACGTATGATTCCCGATTTCATGGCCCTCGCGGGCCATCCGTTCCAGTAGCGCTCTGTTTTCCGCAACGTTCGGTTTGTCCGACGCATAGTCAAGCTTCTCGCCGACCACAAAAAACGTCGCTTTTGCGCCGCGCTCCTGCAGACCGTCCAGGAGACGGCTCGTCTGTACGGCATTGGGTCCGTCGTCAAACGTAAAAGCGATCATAGGCGGCTCAGCGTCTTCCGCCTTCACTGCGAAAGGAACCAAAAGCAGCACCAGTATAATGAGCCAGATTACAAATATGATTTCCAACAAATATACTTTTCTCATAAAAATAACTCCTCACATTTTGGTTTCGTTTCATGTGACGGAGTTATTATCTGCATTTTTTTTAAAAGCACACTGCTAATTATTACTAAAATTTATTTTGTCCGGATCAGAACCATGTCGCCGGGGCCGATCTCAATGCGCGCGGTGTCAAGCGGCGCAAATCTGCCGGTTTCCGCGTCAAGCCTTTCGGCTTCGCCGTCAAAAGGCATCGCGAATACAGCCGGTTTTTCCGTATTTTTGTTTGCAATTGCGGTATATCCGCCTTCAAATGTGCCGATCGTAAGCTGAACCGGAAAATCTGAAGATATTTTGCCGGTGAAGCGCTTCACCTTTTCCCCTATTTCTCCGTAATGCGATACGTCGACGGACTTTTTCCCGTCCAGATATGCGGCATACGCGTGGAGCTCCCGATTGATCTTGCTGACATCGTAATAGTGCTGCAGCTTTTCCCCCTCGCAGCTGACACAGCCGTTTCTCCAGTTCCACCAGGAGCCCGGCTCAATCACCGTCCAGTATGTAAAATAGGAAAGCATGGAAGCGCCGTATGCCAGCGTCTGAAAGGCCTCGAAGCGAAGCTCGGCCTCCGTCACATTTCGATATGGGCCGTGCTCGATCAGAAGCACGATTACCATAAACGGAAGTCCGTACTGCGCGCAAAGCGTTCTGACAATTTCAAGATTTTCAAAGAAGCCCGGCCGGTCGATGCTGATCATGGCGGAACGGCGGATTGCGTTTTCGCGTTCATCATCCGTTTCTTCGATTTCGTAGCCCTGCGGCAGCGTATCGTGGGTAAAATGCAGGAAATGGTAATGGTCGTAGCTGACAAAGGCGGGCCGGACCGTTTCGATATAATCTTTGACATGGTCATAATAGGTCGGACTGCCAAGCTGCTCCGGGGTAGCGTAATTGGGTAATAAATTAATATAGCCAGGATGCTCCGGATCGTATTCTTTTAATTTTGCAATGATGTCTCCCAGCATGCGGAACATGCCCGCGGATGGTTCGTCGATGACGTAATAGCAGGCAAGCGCCGGGTGGTGCTTGTAATCCTCTGTCATGCTCTTCAGCGGCGCGTCCCAGTCGGCCTCGCCGTTTTCGTATTTCCGCAGCGCATGATGCATGCGCCTGTCATGAACGCAGGCCTTCAGGCCCTTTTCCCTGCAAAGGTCAAGAAATTTGAGATTGTCCTCTGTATTTACGCCGGCGCTGCCCATCGGGCCGGCAAGCGTGAAGCCCGCGTTTTTCACATCCTCATAGGTTTCCGCATTTAAAAAGGCGCGCGGCGGGCCGTACCAATACGTAATTTCCATATAAACACCTCCAAACGCTGTCATAGTAGCATGCCGCCGGAATCCCGTCAAGCAGGCGCATACCGGATTCCAAATTTTATTTTAGCGGCGGAAGCTTTGCCAGCCTTCCGAGCAAAGCCGTCATCAGCTCCTGAAAGCATTTCTCCGCCCGGTCCGCCGTCTTTTGTACCTCCGTATGGGAAAGCGGCGCAGGATTCCGTCCTGCCGCCAAATTTGTTATGCAGCTGATCCCGCATACGGGCATCCCCATATGCCGCGCCGCAATGGCCTCGCAAACCGTGCTCATGCCGACGGCATCGGCCCCCAAGAGCTCCATCATGCGGATTTCTGCCGGCGTCTCATACTGCGGACCGGGCGTTTGCAGATAAACGCCCTCCTTCAGCACGAGCCCGATCTCCTCTGCGGATTCTTTTGCCGCAAAAGCGAACTCCGGTGAATAGACGGCCGTCATATCCGTAAAACGGCTGCCCAGCTCATCCAAATTTTCTCCCCGAAGCGGAGACGGTACAAAGCTCGAGATATGATCTCGGATCAGCATAAAATCTCCGGGGCGAAAATCGCGATTGATCCCGCCCGCGGCATTTGTCAAAATCAAATTTTCCGCGCCGAGCAGCCGCATCACACGAATCGGCAGAACCGTATCTGCCGCCGAGTATCCCTCATACATGTGGATGCGTCCCTGCATCAGAACCACCGGAACGCGCTGTACAACTGCAAAAACAAATTTTCCCGCATGTCCGGGAACGGTCGACACGGGGAAGCCCGGGATTTCCGAATACTCGATTTCAAATTCCGCTAAAACGGATTGGCTCTTTGCATAGCCCCCAAGCCCCGATCCAAGCACCGCCGCGGCAGCCGGGCGGAACGTTCCGATCTTTTTCTTCAGATACGCCGCGGCAGAAGCCGCACGTCTGTATTCACAACTGTCAAGCATTTTACAATCACACTCCTGCCACACTCACGCCGTTTAAACGGACGGCATACGGTCCCTCGTACGTATGATCCTTATAACGCTCCTTGGAAAAAGCCAGTGTTTTCTGCGCCTCCAGAATGTTTCCGCTGATCGAGCCTCCGGTGAAAAGACGGACGCGGGACGTTCCGTCCTCCGACGTTTCGTATAAATAAGCGAGACGAATTTCCCCGCAGAACTGTCCCGACAGCGCGTCCATCTGAAAATCAGAAAATGCTGCCACAGAAAGGACCGCGCTTCCCGGCAGACACGTTCCCGCCTTTAACTCCTCCAAGGACATGGAACCGTTCCGGCACTCCAGCGCAGAATACTCTCCCGTGGCCAGAATCCCGAGATAATACGCATAGCGCGCGCCGCAGTGGATCGTTTTGAGAACGCCCCCCTCTGAAAGGACCTTGTCCTGCATGCGGATTCCCTCGACGCTGCAGGGCTCCGTTGCTTTCAGCAGCAGCTCCAGCTTTTCTCCTTTCACGTCCGCCTCGTCTCCCTGAAGAAAACAGCCTTCCCGGAACGAGGAATAGCCTGCGTAAATCATACCGCCCTGTGTTCTCGCCGTGTAATAGCGAAGCAGCTCCCCTACCTGTGCGCCCGACAGGATTACGGCGTATCGCCCAGCCGGAGGAGGCGCGCAGGCGGCTGCGCGGTCCCGCGCATTTTTCAGCGCGGCGCGCGCCTTCTCTGCAAGCTGCCCGTATTCCGGAGCGCGATAGGAAAACGACGTATGCAGCTCGATATCCTGCCCGTCGGCAATACACTGCGTAACAAATTCCCCGTGAAAGGAATACTTCACATAACTGATATCAATCCCAGTTGAGCAAAGCACACGGATCGCGTGACGTTCCGCAAAAATTTCCGCAGAGTTCAGAAAGCTTCCCGGAGCGCCCGCCTCTGCCGTAAAAAGCGCGTCCGCCATTTGAAAAGCTTCGGAGATCAGATCATACGCCTCCGCGGCAGCGCCGCAGCCCGCGCGCTTCTCTGCATCCGGCAGCTCATAAAATTTATTTTTCACATACAAGGCTGCGTCGTATGCCTTCCGCAGCGCCGCTCCGATTTCTGACTCCGTCATGTCGGGATAAATCATCGCCGCGGCCGAGCCGCGCATTTTTACTCCGCCGCTTTCAAAATCTCTGTAAACCGTCACCGTACAGTCGGCAACATCCGTACTTCTTACGATGTCAAGGTCCTTTTTGATATAAAATAACTCTGCCGACTGTTTCCGGCTTTCGTTGATTCTGTAGTGTTCGATCCCTGCGCCCTGCAGCTGCGTCCGGATCCGTTCCGTTGTGTTCATTCCGCCTTGCCTCCCTTTCTCCTTTTCCGATCAACTCACATCAGCCGAGGCGAATGCGCGCTTTGATATACGGGCCGCCGTCGGAAACCTTTACCCATTCTTTATAGCCCTTTCCGCAGTAACCGCTTCCGCTGAGCTCCGCCCGATCGGAAATCATGGAAATGGACTTCAGCAGCGTGGGAACATAACCGGTCAGCACAATCGGAGAAAAAATTTTCCCCGTCAGGGCGCCGTTCCGAATTTCCCGCGCCACATTCACCATGCACTGGATCCCCCAGTTTTTGGGATCCTCCATGCCGCTTCTGGCGTTTTCCAGCAGGAAACCGTATGAAACGGATGCGATCATATCCTCAAGCCGATCCGTCCCCGGCTCGAAAAACGTATTTGTCATCCGGGTATATGCTTTTCTCCTGTAGCTTTCACGTCTTCCGTTTCCCGTCGGCTCCGTGCCAAGCCGCGCCGCGCTTCGGACGTCGCTGATTCCGCGTTTTAAAATGCCCTTTTCTATGATAACCGTGTCGTGAGCGGCCGTTCCCTCATCGTCGAAAAGAAAAGAGGCCGTCTGCTGCGCGGCCGACGCGCCGTCATGCATGGTTACAAGCGGAGACGCCACGGATTTGCCGATATATTGTTCGGCGAGCGCCCGCTTTTTCACAAACATATCCATCTCCACTCCGTGTCCGAACGCCTCGTGCGCGATCATCCCGGTCACGTCGGGCGCACAGATGCATTCGTATTCTCCGGGTGCGATCGGTTCGCTGTCCAACAGGGCCACCGCGCCGCCGACAAGCGCAGCGACATCGCTTTCCATCCGGTCAAAGACCTCCGCGCCGCCGAGATTGGAATATCCTCTGTAATAATCCTTGAGCTCCTCGCCCTTTGCCGCAAGAACCGTCATTGCGCTCGTCATCCAAAGAATATTCTGCTGCTTCTGTATTGTAATTTTTCCGCCGCTCCCGCGCAGAAACAGCTCCGCATGCCTGCGGTACGCGCAGGAAACGCTGCAGTCCGTTACGCGTTCGTCACAGGCAAGCGCTTTATTCCGAATTTTATCGAGCTGAGAAACGATGGCCGCATCGCCCAGCTCCTCCGGATGAATCTCGTATTCCGTAAAATACTCCGTTTCCGGCTGCTCCTCTGCTTCGAGAATCCGTTCGGGCAAAATCCGCTTCCCGGCACGGCGCTTTGTTTCGGAAAGGATTCGCAAAAGCGCTCCCGCAATATCGGGGAAAATGGATTTTTCAAGCTCGCATCCGGAATATTCGGCGGACAGCTCTCCGTCATAAACACGGATCACAAAGCCGCGCGAGCCGCACAGGCGGTCGTCGGAAATACTTGTCCCCGCCTTGGAAATTCCGTACTTTTTCCCTGCTGAATTTACAAAAAGGATGGTTGCATCCCGGAAGCCGCAGCCCCGCGCCGTTTCACATCCGATTTCATACTCCTCCGAGCCCGTCAGATATTCGATCAGCTCAGCGGCAAGCGGCCGAACCACGTTCAGATAATCATCCGCGGCCAGTCTTTTCTTTTTTCGTCCGGACATCGTAAAACACGCCTCCTTATCAAATCAATTATAGTATTATATGCTATTCTCTGTTTTTATTCAAATCTTTCGGCGCATCGGAAAACGCGTCCGCAAATTTTTTTCAAAAGAGGTATTGACAAAATGAGAAGCCGGGTATATTATGGTGTCACGAAACG